>Ga0209181_10000182_pt1 | contig 114673 bp, 106 predicted proteins | sample MAT05_FD_187208 | JGI IMG/M metagenome (GOLD analysis project Ga0209181, IMG submission 187208) | Freshwater microbial communities from Lake Fryxell liftoff mats and glacier meltwater in Antarctica - MAT-05 (SPAdes) (version 2) | ecosystem: Environmental > Aquatic > Freshwater > Ice > Liftoff...
CTGCGCCGGTCGTCGCGGCTGCGCCGGTCGTCGCGGCTGCGCCGGTCGTCGCGGCTGCGCCGGTCGTCGCGGCTGCGCCGGTCGTCGCGGCTGCGCCGGTCGTCGCGGCTGCGCCGGTCCCGGTGCTCCCAACGCCCGCGATCCAGCCGCCGCGCCGTCCGGCCCAGACCTCGCTGCCCGGCTTCTCGCCGCCGCCGGCACGCCCGTCGACGGTCGCGCCGCCCACGCGCGCGAAGACGACGACCTTGCCGCCCGGCATCACTGAGAAGATGGACGACGACTGGGACGCCGCCGCTGGCACTGCCCCCACGCCGGCCGCGCCCGCCACCGATGCGGCGCCTGCCGACGGCGAGGCCAAGCCGGCCGACCCGATCGACTCCGGCTGGGAGTGAGCTGAGCATCCGCTTGGCAAGCGGCTGACGGCGCGCGACACTGGCCGCATGTCGTCGGTCCTCGCGAAGGTCGTGCTGGCCGGGTTCTTGGGCCCAGCGGCGGTCGTGTTCGTGATCTCGTACCGCCACGCGCTGCGCCACTGGCTGCGGCCGGCGGCGCCGATCCCAACCGCGGCGGTGGTCGCGCGCGGCGCCAACACGTCGGACCGAGGCGCGGCCGGCCGTCAGGTCCACGCCATCGCGATCGCCACCGCCTTCGCGTCGGTGTCGATCATGGGGCTCATCGCGGTCGCGCTGGTCGTCGTGCTGGTCGCCGGCACCATCGCGCGCTGAGCTTCGGCAGCGTCACGCCGAGCCCGCGCAAGAGCTCGCCATGCGCGCCGTCGATGCGGTGCTCGAGGCGGCCCACCATCAGCGCCTCCAGATCGCCGGCCGCCGCGCGTTCGTCCTCGCTCATCAGCCGGGTCAGATCCATCGGCGCCGTGCGGCCATCGGCGCGCGCCCACATCGGCTCGGTCGCCCGGTGAAACCCTGGGCCGTCGATCGGCTCGAGGACCACGCCGTCGACGAGCCGGCCGGTGAGGTGGGTGGCGGTGGCGGCGTCGAAGCGCGCGCGCGCGGCGTCGGCCGAGGGCGTGTGGGCCATGGCGCATCGTAGTACGCTCGATCACCTCGATGAGCCGCCTGTCCGACGACGATCTGCACCTGTTCAACGAGGGCACGCACTGCCGTCTCCACGACAAGCTGGGAGCGCATCCCGCGCCCGGCGGCGGCACCTCGTTCGGGGTGTGGGCGCCCAACGCCGAGCGCATCGAGGTGCTCGGCGACTGGAACGACTGGCTCGGCGCCGACTGGCTCGCGCCGCGTGGCGCGTCGGGGATCTGGGAAGGCAGCGTCGCCGCCGCCCAGCCCGGGCACCGCTACAAGCTGCGCCTCCACACCCGCGACGGTGAGATCCTCGACAAGGCCGATCCCTTCGCCGCCACCGCCGAGGCGCCGCCCGCGACCGCGTCGATCATCTGGGCCGGCGTCCACGACTGGCAGGACGCCGCGTGGATGGCGGGGCGCGGTGGCAAGCAGCGCCTCGACGTCGCGTGGTCGATCTACGAGGTCCACCTCGGCTCGTGGCAACGCCACGCCGATGGCTCGCATCTCGGCTACCGCGAGCTGGGCCGGCGCCTGGCCGAATACTGCCGAAATCTAGGCTTCACCCACGTCGAGCTGATGCCGATCCTCGAGCACCCGTTTTACGGCTCGTGGGGCTATCAGGTCACCGGCTACTTCGCGGCGACCCGGCGCTACGGCGGGCCCGACGATCTGATGGCGATGGTCGACACCCTGCACCAGGCTGGCCTCGGCGTGATCCTCGACTGGGTGCCCGCGCACTTCCCCACCGACGCCCACGCCCTGGGCCAGTTCGACGGCACCCACCTGTTCGAGCACGCCGATCCGCGCCGCGGCTTCCACCCCGACTGGACCAGCTACATCTTCAACTTCGCGCGCCACGAGGTACGGGCGTTCCTGATCTCGTCGGCGATCTGCTGGCTCGAGCGCTATCACATCGACGCGCTGCGGGTCGACGGGGTGGCGTCGATGCTGTACCGCGACTACTCGCGCAAGCCCGGCGAGTGGGTGCCCGACGTCGACGGCTCCAACCATGATCGCGACGCGATCTCGTTCCTCCGGCAGTTCAACGACACCATCGCGCGGAGGTTCCCCGACGTGCAGACCATCGCCGAGGAGTCGACCGCGTGGGGCGGCGTGTCGCGCCCGGTCTCGACCGGCGGCCTCGGCTTCGGCATGAAGTGGGACCTCGGCTGGATGCACGACACCCTCGACTACCTGCGTCGCGATCCGGTGCACCGGCGCTGGCACCACGAGCAGCTCACGTTCCGCTCGATCTACATGGATCGCGAGAACTTCGTCCTGCCGCTGTCCCACGACGAGGTCGTGCACGGCAAGGGCTCGCTCCTGGGCAAGCTGCCCGGTGACGACTGGCAGCAGCACGCGACCTTGCGCCTGCTCTATGGCTTCCAATGGAGCACGCCCGGCAAGAAGCTGCTGTTCATGGGCGGCGAGCTCGGCACCCGCCAGGAGTGGGACCACGACGGCGTCTTGGCCTGGGACCTCGCCGAGACGCCCCGAGGCGCGGGGCTGGCGCGCTGGCTGCGCGATCTCAACGCCGCGTATCGCACGCTGCCCGCGCTCCACGTCAACGACTGCGCGCCCGGCGGCATCGACTGGATCGTCGCCGACGATCGCGAGCACTCGACCTTGGTGTACCTGCGGCTGGGCGGCCCCGACGACGCGCCGGTGATGATCGCGTGCAACTTCACGCCGCTCGCGCGCTACGACGTGCGCATCGGCGTGCCGCGCGCCGGCCGGTGGCGCGAGGTGCTGTGCAGCGACGCCGAGCGGTACGGCGGCGCCGGCGTCGGCAACCTGGGCGGGGTCGTGGCCGAGGACCAGCCGTGGCAGCAGCGCGCGGCCCAGCTCAGCATCACGATCCCGCCGCTCGGCTGCGTCTACCTGGTGTGGGAGGGCCGGTCGTGAGCGCGCGCTGGGTCTGCGTCCACGGCCACTTCTACCAGCCGCCGCGCGAGAACCCGTGGCTCGAGGTCGTCGAGCCCCAGCCCAGCGCGCACCCGTTCCCCGACTGGAACGCTCGCATCACCGCCGAGTGCTACCGGCCCAACGCCGCGGCCCGCATCGTCGACCGCACCGGGCAGATCATCGGCATCGTCGACAACTACGCGCGGATGAGCTGGAACTTCGGCCCGACCCTGCTCAGCTGGCTGGCCCGCAACGCCCCCGACGTCCACGCCGCGTTGGTCGCCGCCGACGCCGCCAGCGCGGTCCGCTTCGGCGGCCACGGCTCGGCGATCGCGCAGGCCCACGGCCACCTGATCATGCCGCTGTGCTCGCCCCGCGATCAGCGCACCCAGGTCCGCTGGGGCCTCGCCGATTTCCGCCACCGGTTCGGGCGCGAGGCGGCGGGCCTGTGGCTGCCCGAGTGCGCGGTCGACACCGCCAGCCTCGAGGCGCTGGCCGCCGAGGGCGTCGGCTTCACGATCCTCGCGCCCCACCAAGCCGCGCGGGTTCGTCCGGCGGGCGGACCCTGGCGCGAGGTCGGCGGCGCCGAGCCCGGGCGCTGCTACCGGTGCCCGCTGCCGTCGGGGCGCTCGATCGATCTGTTCTTCTACGACGGCCCGCTGGCCCGCGCGGTCGCGTTCGAGCGCCTGCTCGTCGACGGCGGCGCCTTCGCGGCCCGGCTCGCCGCCGATGACGGCACGAAGATCGAGCCGCTGCTGCGCCACCTCGCGACCGACGGCGAGACCTACGGTCACCATCACCGCTACGGCGACATGGCGCTGGCCTGGGCCCTCGACTCGATCGATCGCGGCACGACCAGCGGCGCGCGGCTCACCAACTACGGCGAGTTCCGCGCCCTCCATCCGGCGACCTGGGAGGTCGAGATCCGCGACAACACGTCGTGGAGCTGCGCCCATGGCGTCGAGCGCTGGCGCTCCGACTGCGGCTGCAACGGTGGGGCCGGCGTCGACTGGAACCAGCGCTGGCGGCGGCCCCTGCGCGAGGCGCTCGACTGGCTGCGCGATCGGACCGGCGCCGTGCTCGACGCCCACGGCCCGGCGCTCTTTGGCGACGTCTGGGCGGCCCGCGACGCCTACGTCGAGGTGCTGCTCGACGAGGGCGCCCGCGATCGCTTCCTGGCCACCCACGCGCCGGGCGCCGCCAGCCCGGCCGATCGGGTGCGCGCGCTCCAGCTGATGGAGCTGGGTCGCCACGCGATGGCGATGTTCACCAGCTGCGGCTGGTTCTTCGACGACCTCGGCGGCCTCGAGACCGTGCAGATCCTCCAGTACGCCGCCCGGGTGTGCGAGCTGGCCGAGGCGGTCGGCGGTGCCCCGATCGAGCCCGACTTCGTCGAGCGGCTGGCCACCGCGCGATCGAATCTGGAAGCCAACGGCGACGGGCGCGCGATCTGGCAGCGCTCGGTGGTGCCGGCGCGGGTCGATCTGGCCAAGGTGGTCGCCAACCACGCCGCCGTGGTCGCGGTTACCGGCGAGGAACCCGCGCCGGTCGAAGGCCACCAGATCGAGGTCCACGATCTGCTGCGGCGTCGGACCGGCCGGGCCAGCCTCGCGATGGGCGCGGCCCGCTGCGCGGCCAGCGCGACCGGCGCCGCCAGCGAGCTCGCCTTCGCCGTGATCCACCTCGGCGATCATCAGCTCCTGGGCGGGGTCGCGCGGTATCCCGGCGCGGCGGCGTGGAGCCAGCGCGTCGATGAGCTGGGCGCGGCCTTCGCGGCGGCCGATCTCCTCGCGGTGCAGCGCCTGATCGATCGCGAGTTCGCCGGCGCCACCTTTTCGCTGGGCACGCTCATCGGCCACGATCGCGACGCCGTGCTGGCGACCGTGCTGGCCGCCACCGAGCGCGGCGTCGAGGCCACCTACGCGGAGCTCTACGACGAGCACGCGCCGCTCATCCGCTACCTGATCGCCAACCAGCTGCCGGTGCCGTCGCCGCTCGCCCTCACCGCCGATCACGTCCTGCGCGCGCGCCTGCGCCTCGCCCTGGACGCGCCCCGGCCGTCGATCACCGTGGTGCGCGCGATCATCGCCGAGGCTGGCCAGGTCGAGGCCAAGCTCGACACCGCCGAGATCGCCTATGCCGCCGGGCTGGCCCTGCACCGCGCGATCGCGCAGCTGGCCCAGGACGCCCACGATCCGCAGAGCCTCGAGCACCTGGCGCGGCTCGGCGAGATCGCGGTCCGCATGAAGTCGCCGGTCGATCTGTGGGATGCCCAGAACGCGGCCTGGCAGATCCGCGAGCGCCAGCTGCCGGGCTGGCGCGTCGCCGCCGGGCAGGGCAGCCCCGCCGACGCCCGGCGAGTCACCGCCTTCGAGCGCCTGGCGACGGCGATCAAGGTCCGCGTCGGTTGAGCGTCCGCGCCCGGTACGTGATGATCGCGGCATGACCGACGAGTTTCGCGACGAGCCGACCGTGGGGGACGCGATCAACCCGGTGCTCGACGGCGCCCGGCCTCGCGTCGTCGTGATCGCGGTCGACTTCTCGGCGACCTCGCGTTACGCCCTGCATTGGGCGTTCGACTACGCGCTGCACGTCGCGTCGGTGATCCACACCGTGCACGTCATCGATCGGCGGTGGTCGCCCGGCGATCTGCTCGCTGATGCCGCCAGCATCCAGCGCGAGCTGGCCGGCGCCGAGGCCACCGCGCTCGCCGAGCTGCGCATGCTCACCGAGGACGCCCGGGCCCGCCTCGGCAACGTCCACGAGCACGTCGCCGTCGGCAAGCCCGCCGACGAGCTGCTCCGGGTCGCCGCTCAGCTCGGCGCCGACCTCCTCGTCGTCGGTAGCCACGGGCACGATCCGATCGCCCACCTCTTCGTCGGCTCCAACGCCGAGCGCATCGTCCGCAACGCCACCTGTCCGGTCGTCGTGATCCGCCTACCCAAGGCCTGACCCGCTAGGCGAGCGCGAGGATGACGACGCCGGCGACGGCGAGCACCGAGCCCGCGATGCCGGCGGCGCCGACGCGATCGCCGCGGGCGAGGACGACCGGGATGAGCAGGACCGGCGTGAGCGACATGAGCGCGGAGGCGACGCCAGCGCTGGCGTGGGTCACCGCGTACAGCGACAGCGACACCCCGATGCCGGGGCCGAGGAGCGCGCCGGTGGCGGTCAGCGCGACCGCGCGGCCGTCCTTGAGCGCGCCGCCGAACTTGCTCCACCAGCGCGCGCCGGTGAGCACCAGCGCGAAGCCGGCGATCCCGGCCAGGAGCCGGATCTGCGTCGCCGCCATCGCGTCCCCGATCGTCGACGTCGCGCCCAGCCCGCGCTTGGACAGCAGCAGCCCGCCGGCCTGGCCCAGCGCGCCGCCCAGCGCGAGGAGCGCGCCGCGCACCGGATGCGCGCCGACCCCGGTCACCACCCGCACCGGCACCCGATCGCGAATCGTCAGCACGACGCCCGCGACGATCACGACCATGCCGGCGGCCTCGCGCACGCTCACGGTCTCGCCGAGGGCGATCCACGCCAGCGCCGCGGTGAAGATCGGCGTCGCGGTCGCGAACACCATCGTGCGCTGCGCGCCGAGCAGCACGTACGCGCGAAACGTGCACAGATCGCCGAGCACCAAGCCGACCACGCCCGAGGCCAGGAGGTACGCCCATTGCGTCGCGGACGCGGCCGGCATCGCGCGGCCGGTCACGATCACCGCCAGCACCGTGAGCCACGCCAGCGCGAGCACGACCCGCAAGAAGTTGAGCGACAAAGACCCGATGCGCCGGGCCGCACCCTCGAACGCCAGCGACGAGGCGGTCCACGAGGTCGCGGTGCCGAGCGCGGCGAGCTCACCGGCTGGCATGCGCCGATCATAACGTGCCGCGCGTTGACGGTTGGCGCGCGGGCACCGATCCTCGCGCCGATGCCTGCCGCCGACCTGCGCGCCGACACCACCGCGATCGCCAGCGGCGCCGACTACCGCCTCGACGTCGGCCGGGCCTGGGACTTTCGGCTGCCGTCGGGCGGCGTGATCATGACCGCCGCGCTGCGCGCCGCCGCCGCTGCGATCGCTGATCCCGCGATGCGGCTGCTGTCGGCGACCGCGATCTTCTGCGAGCCGATCCATCCCGGTCCGGTGGTGATCACGCCGACCGTGCTTCGCCGCGGCGCCAGCGCGATCCAGACCCGGACCTGGCTCCGGGCCGAGGGCAGCAGTGGCTGCGAGGTGATCGCGACCTTCGCGCGCGACCGGTCCGGCCCCGACGTGGTCGCGCGGCGCGCACCCGACGTGCCGCCGCCCGAAGCGTGCGCCGACTTGCTGGCGGGCGGCGCGCCGATGACCCGGGCCCGCTTCTTTGACAACCTCGAGTGTCGATTGGCGCGCGGCGTCGCGCCGTGGGGCGAGGGCTACGCGGCCGGGCCCGCCCGAGCGCTGCGCTGGTTCCGCTACCAGCACCCACAGCGCGAGGCTGGCACCCTCGATCGCCTGGCGTTGCCGCCCATCGCCGACACGATGCCCGGCGCGCTCACGCACGCGATCGGCCCGAGCGACTACCGCTTCTACGCGCCCAGCGTCGACCTCACGCTCCACGTCGTCGACGACACCGACCGCGAGTGGATCTTGATCGACGCGTTCCTCGGCCGCGCGGTGAATGGTTGGGCCACCGGCCGTGCCGAGATCTGGGACGATCGGGGAAAGTATCTCGGCGCCGCCACCCAGACGATGTACCTGCGGACGGTCACCGGCGACCCACCGATCGTGGACGCCAGCGGCCACGACCGCTGAGGGCTCTCGCGGGTTGAGCCTTTGGCGCTTGACCGTAGCCGCTTCGCCCGGGATCCTGTTTTCGTGAATCCCGCGGGTCAGCGCGATGCGGGCCAAGCGTCGAACCAGTACCAGATCCTCGGGCACCTGGCGACCGGCGGCATGGCCGAGCTGTACCTCGCCCGCGCGGTGGGGATCGCCGGCTTCGAACGCTACGTGGTGCTCAAGCGCATCATGGCCGAGCACGCGCGCAACCATCGCTTCGTGACGATGTTCCTCGACGAGGCCCGCCTCGCCGCGCAGCTCCACCATCCCAACATCGCGCAGGTCTACGACATCGGTCGGGTCGGTGACAGCTACTTCTTCACGATGGAATACGTCCACGGCGAGAACGTGCGCGACCTGTTGCAGCGTGTCGCAGCGCTAAAAAAGCAGATTCCGATCGAGGTGACGATGACGCTCATCGCGGGCGCAGCCGCCGGGCTCAACTACGCCCACGCCAAGCGCGGCATCAACCGCGAGCCGCTCGGCATCGTGCACCGCGACGTCTCGCCGTCGAACCTCATGGTCGCGTACGAGGGCTCGGTCAAGCTCGTCGACTTCGGCATCGCCAAGGCGGCACACCGCATGACCGAGACCCGCTCGGGCGCGGTCAAAGGCAAGGTCGCGTATATGTCGCCGGAGCAGTGCACCGGCGACGCGCTCGACCTGCGCAGCGACATCTTCTCGCTCGGCATCGTCATGTACGAGATGGCGACGATGACGCGCCTGTTCAAGCAGGCCACCGACTTCGAGACGATGAACCACATCGTCAACAACCCGGTGCCGCCGCCGACCTCGCGGCGGTCGGATCTGCCCCGCGAGCTCGAGCAGATCATCCTCAAGGCGCTGGCCAAAAAGCCCGACGACCGGTTCCAGACCGCCGGCGACATGCTCGAGGCCATCGAGCAGTTCTCGACGCGCGCGCGGATGGCGCTGTCGAACATGGCGATGGCGCGCTACGTGCGCGAGCTGTTCGGCGAGCGGCCCGAGCCCTGGTACGAGCTCGAGGTCGGCGAGCCGACCGGCCTCGTCACCGTCGAGACCGCGGCGTTGCCCGAGCTGCCCGAGGTCGATCCGTTCGGCGCCCACTCGACGCAGCGGTCGTGGAGCGCGAGCAAGCCCACGGGTCGCGAGTGGCACGCGTCGGGCTCGCACGCGGCCTTCGACGACCAGGCTCGGCCGACGTCGCGGATGCGCGCCCCCGAGGTCGCCCACCTCGTCGATCGAGCTCAGACCCCGACGGTCCGCGCCAGCTTCGACGAGGTGGCGGCGCGGCTCGAGGCGCGCAGCAGCGCCGCGATGCCGGTCGCGGCTCCGGTCGTCGCGGCGATGCCGCCGACGGTGGCGCCGAGCGTCCCGCCGGGGGTCGCACCGCTGGTCGAGGGGCCGCGCAAGTCGATCACCAGCTCCGGCGCGGCCCCGCCACCGCTCGCGCTGCGCCCGACCGGCGCGCCCGCCGAGCTGCCGCCCGGCGCGCCCGGTGCCGCCATCGAGACCGCGCGCTCGACCCTCGCCGGGCTGGCGCCGCCACCGACCTCGCCGCGCTCGTCGTCGACGATGATGCCGGTCGTCAGACCGCCGGTGCGCCCCGACGAGCCGGTGCTCGCCGACGGCACGATGCACACCCAGCTGTCGGCGCAGCACACCGCGGCGCTGGTGGTGCAGCACCCCGAGATCGTCCGCGACACGCCTGATCGCGATCCGTCGTGGGCCGGCGATCACGATCCGTCCTGGCGCGGCGCCACCGGCGACGAGGCGCTCCAGGTCCCGCGGTCACGACGCTGGGTGCTGTGGTCGGCGCTCGCGACCGCCGCGATCGGCGCGCTCGTGCTCTTTGCGATCGGCCGCGACGAGGCAACCTCGGCGGTCGCCCCGCCGGTCGCGCCCCCGCCCGCCGTGACCCTGCCCAAGCCGATCGCCGGCCCAACCCCGCCGACCCCTGCCGATCCGGTCACGGATACCGTCACCGATACCGTCACCGATACCGTCACCGATACCGTCACCGATACCGTCACCGATACCGTCACCGATACCGTCACCGATACCGTCACCGATACCGTCACGGTCACGGCCTCCGCTCCCCCCGCCGACGACAAGAGGCCCTCGTCCCGCACCCGCGCCAAGCCACGCCCGTCGCGTCCGGCCCCCGGCGCCAAGCCGATCGCGCCGAAGCTGGTCAACAAGTGCGGCGATCCCGGTGGCCTCTACCCTCCATGCGAATGACGCGCGCGGCCGCTGTCGCCGGCCGCGCTGGCTGGTCTCAGATCGTATGTAAGTCGTGCGGACGCTGCCTCGACCGCGCTACTATCGCGGCATGCGCCGACTCGCCGCCGTCTTAGCGATCGTCGTTACTAGCGCCTGCGCCTCCACCGAGAGTGGCGACCCCGACGGAGGCGGCAACGGCGACGCTGCCCGCACCGACGGTGGCGATGGCGGCGGTGGCTGTACCGGGTCGGCCTGCGCTGCGGTCTACGTCTCCGTCACCGGCGACGACGGCGCGCCGGGTACCCGCGAGGCGCCCCGCCGCACCATCCGCAGCGCCATCGAGCTGGCCGCGGCGTCCGAGCCGCCACGCGCAGTGCTGGTCGCCGGCGGCGTGTACGACGAGTCGATCGAGATGCGCGGCGGGGTGTCGCTCCTGGGCGGGCTCGACGCCAGCTGGATGCCGGGTGGTCCCGCCAGCGAGCTGCACGGCGGCAACCCGGCGGTCCGGTTTTCGGACATCACCGCGGCGACCAAGCTCGAGGGCTTCACGATCACCAGCGCCGACGCCGACGGGCCCGGCGCCTCCGCCATCGCGGTCGCGATCAGCAACTCGCGCGCGATCGAGCTGGTCTCGCTGATCGTGACGCCGGGCGCCGGGGACGACGGCACGCCCGGCAGCGGCGGCACCGGCGGCGCCAACGGCAACCCCGGCGGCACCGGCGCGTCGGGCTGCGAGGACTCGAGCTTCCTGTGCGCGGGTTGCTCGCGCCCGGCCGGCGGCACCGGCGGCACATCGTCGTGCGGTCGCCCCGGCGGCACCGGCGGTCAGCCCGGCAACGGCGGCAACGGCGGCGCCACCGGCGCGAGCGGCGCGGGCGGGACCGGCGGCGGCGCGGGCGGCGGCAGCCGCGCCGACGGCAGCCCCGGCACCAGCGGCGGCGCCGGCATCGACGGCGACCACGGCACGGCCGGCGGCAACTCCGGCATGTTCGTCGGCCTGACCTACCTGCCCGCGAACGGCGGCGACGGCGGCGACGGCAGCCCCGGCAACGGCGGTGGTGGCGGTGGTGGCGGCGGCGGCGGCACCGCCGATTGCGACTCCTACGGTTCGGCCGGCGGCGGCGGCGGCGCCGGTGGTTGTCGCGGCACTGCCGGCACCGGTGGCACTGGCGGCGGCGGCTCGTTCGGCGTCGTGATGGCCGAGTCGCAGGTCGTCGTGCGCGGCTCGATGATCTTCGGGGGCGCCGGCGGCAAGGGTGGCGACGGCGGCGGCGGCGGCGGCGGCGGCAACCCCGGCGGCTTCGGCGGCGGCGGCCCGTACGGCGGCTCCAACGAGCAGGACGACGGTGGCAACGGCAGCCGTGGCGGCGCGGGCGGCAAGGGCGGCAAGGGCGGCGACGGCGGTGGCGGCGGTGGCGGTCCCTCGGCCGCGCTGGCCTGCGTCGGCACCACCACCGTCACGATCCCGTCGACGATGATCTCGCCCGGCGTGCCCGGCCAGGGCGGGGCCTCGCTGACGCCGGGGACCGCCGGCGTCGCGTCGATGGCCTTTGGCTGTTCGCTATTCTGACCAGATCCCTGCGGATTTCATTCGCGGGCCGTCTCGGTGCCGATCCATCGAATCCGGCGCAGGATCCAAAGCTGCAGCACCGCGAGCACGATGAGCATGGCGATCAGGGCCCAGAACGCCCACGACACCTCTTGGGCCGGCACGCCGCCGACGTTCACGCCGAGCAGGCCGGTGATGAACGACAGCGGCAAGAAGATCGACGTGACCTGCGACAGCACGTAGAGCCGCCGGTTGGCGAGCTCATCGGTGCGCGAGGCCAGCTCTTCGTGGGTGACCCCAGCGCGGTCGCGGGCGGCGTCGAGCTCTTCGACGGTGCGGGTCTGGCGGTCGGCGGCGTCGCGCAGGCGCGTGCGCAGCGAGTCGGTGAGCCAGGGCACCGGCGCCGCGGCCAGCCGGTTGAGCGCGTCGCGCTGCGGGCCGATGAAGCGACGCAGCCCGATGGCGCGGCGGCGCAGATCGGCGAGGCGGGCGCGAGCCGGCGCGAGGTCGCGGCCCAGCGCGGCGTCCTCGAGCGAGGACACCTGATCGTCGAGCTCGTCGACCAGCGACACCACCGGCTCGAGCAGTTCGTCGACGAGGATCGCGACCAGCTCGCCAGGATCGCGGGGGCCGGAACCCCGATCGAGGCGCTCGGCCAGCGTGCGCAGCGCGCGCACCTCGCGATGCCGCAGCGTGATGACGCGATGGGGCTCGATCCAGGCCCGGATCGACACCATGTCCTCGGGGAGCGCGTGTTGGTTGAGGTTGACGCCGCGCGCGATCAGCAAGAGCGTGTCGCCGCGCGCCTCGACGCGAGGGCGCGGATCGGTGCCGATCAAGGTCTCCCGCACCTGGGGGTCGAGGCCGGAGCCCAGGCCCAGCCAGGTCTCGACGTCAGGCGCCAAGTAGTCGAGATCGATCCACAGCGTGCCGGCGGCCGAGGTCCAGGCCGCGACGCCGTTCCAGTCGAGGTACTCGCCGCGGCCGGCGCCGTCGAGGAGCATGGCGTGGATGAGGCCGGTGGGCGCGGTCGAGGTCATCGAGTGCCCAGCATCGCACGACTGCTCGTGGTGCTGGCCGCGTGCGGCGCGCCGCGCAGCGAGCCGCCACCCGGCGCCGAGCACGTCATGATGCCAGCGGGCGATGCCGCGACCGCGACCGCCGCGCGGCTCGCCCAGACCTCCTCGCGCGACGCCGGGGTCCTCGGCGCTGCCACCGACGCTGCGACGCGGCCGCCGCCGGCGGGCTGGGTCGATCTCGCCGTCGCCATCCCCGACGCGGTGATCGATCTCCGCTATGCGACCGCGCACAACGTCACCGGTGTCGTGCTCTATCCGGTTGCGCGCTGCTGGCTGCGCGCCGGTCCGGCCGCGCGCCTCGTCGAGGCCGCCGCGAGCTTGCGCGCCGCCGGCCATCGCCTGGTGCTCTGGGACTGCTACCGCCCGGCGTCGATCCAGCGCGCGCTGTGGCAGCGCATGCCCGATCCCCGCTTCGTGGCGCGCCCGGGCGACGACGGTGACGGCGCGCCGGTCGCCGGCTCAGTCCATAGCCGAGGCGCGGCCGTCGACGTGAGTCTCGCCGACCAGGCCGGGACGCTGCGCGCCATGCCGACCGATCACGATGACTTCGGGGCCGCGGCCAGCGGCGGCACCGCGACCGGCGACGCCCGGGCCTGGAACGCCACGCTGCGCGCCGTCATGATCTCTGCCGGATTCAGACCCCTGGCCAGCGAGTGGTGGCATTTCGATGCCGGGGGCGGCACGGTCTACCCGCTGGTCGATCTGCCTCTCGAGTAGCCGAAAACTCGATGAGGCGCCCGGAAGCGCCTCGTGGTGACCTGTCCGCGGGGTGTCGCCGCGAGGGCCTACGCGATCATGATGTCGGCGCCGCGGACCGTCTTGCGGCCGTTCGCGATCGCCCGCTTGGTCGCTTGGTCGACGATCCACAGGACGTAGGCGTTGAGCGCGTCGAGCGCGTCGCCACCGAAGTTGCAGTCCGCAGCCTTGACCGCCGCGCGCACCTTGGACGCGACCAGCAGCATCTCTGCCGGCGCCGCCGCCTTGGACGCCTTGCCTTTAGCTTTCGCCTTTGCCTTTGCCATCGAAATTCTCCTCGGGAAAATGAGTCGGATTCTCTTCTGGCATCGCGCGATCGACGAGGAAAGCCCTCCCGCTCGCTTTCTAGCGGGTGCTGGCAAAAAGCGGACGCGAGCGTCCGGCCATCTGGGCTGGTGGGGGACGACCGAATTGCCTACACTCTGGGGGTGGCGGCTAGCCCAGCGCTACGGTTGGTTTCTCGGTGCGCGACCGTCGAGGAGTTCGTTCGCGCCTTCTGCGCGCGCGTCGGGGCTGACACCCTGGAAGTACCTCTCGGTGGCGCGGCACCCGCATCGGGAACCCGCGGCCGCGTGGTGGTCGCGCTCGCCAACCGCATCGCGGTGATCGACGGAGACGCCGAGGTCACCAGCAACGACGACCGGGTGACGGTGCGTTACACGCGCCTCGATGCGCGCAGCCGGGGGCTGCTCGCGCACCTCGTCGACGCGCACGGCAAGGGGAAGATCGCCGCGTGCCCGCGCCATCTGGTGCCGCTGGGTGCCCCGGTGGGCGATCCGATCAGCGCGCGCGACGAGCCCGAGCTGGCGACCTGCACCGCCGAGCCGCTGGTCGCGCCAGCGAGCGTGCCGCGCTTGCCCGAGATGACCGCGGCGCCAAAGCCCGCGCGCGGCGTCGCGGTGCCGAGTGGACCGCTGACCGCGCCGCCGCCGCTGCGGAGCAAGCCGCTGACCGCGCCGCCGCTGCTGCGGAGCAAGCCGCTGACCGCGCCGCCGCCGCTGCGGAGCAAGCCGCTGACCGCGCCGCCGCCGTTGCGGAGCAAGCCGCTGACCGCGCCGCCGCCGCTGCGGAGCAAGCCGCTGACCGCGCCGCCGCCGTCTCCCGGCGCGCCGCCGCCCTCGCTCGCACCGCGGTCCTCCGCCGCGTCGCCCGCGCCCGCTGCGCCGGTGATGCCGGCTGAGGCTGCGCCTGGCAAGCCGCGCCGTCGACGCGAGACCCAGCCGACGCTGCTCGGCGTCGGCACGCTCCGTCGTCCCGTTGAGCCGGAGCACGATCCCGTCACCGACGAGTCCGGTCGCCCCGCCGCCGGTGGGCGCGTCCGCAGCGTCATCGAGGCGACGTACCACGGCGCTGCGCCGATGCGGGTCTTCGAGGTCACCACGACCGACGCGACCCCGGCGCCCTACGACGGCGCGATGACCGCGCCGATGACCGCGCCGTATCACGTCTCGAACATCCCGCACGAGCTCGACACCGGCGAGACCGAGGCGACCAACGTCGGCGACGATCTCGCCACCGACGTCGCGTACGCGCTGCCCGAGTTGCCCAGCGGCGATGATCTCGATCCGCTGGTCGACCCTCCGACGCTGTCGTCGATGCCGCGCGCTGGCCTGTCGAGGTCGGTGAGCGGCTCGTCGGCGCAGCCACGAGTGGTCCCCGGAGCGCCGACCGCGCCGATGCCGCTCCCGGTCGCGTCAGCACCGGCGTTAGGTGCGCCCACCGCGCCGCTCGCGTCAGCGCCGGCGTTAGGTGCGCCCACCGCGCCGCTCGCGTCAGCGCCGCCACCCGCGGCACCACCGCTCGCGGCTGCACCGCCGCCGCCCGCGGCGCCGACACCGCGCCTGCCCTCGGTCCAGGTATCGTTCGACGACGGCGTCGAGATCACCGAGTTCATCCCGTCAGCGCCGCGCCCGCCGTCGAGGCCTTCGGCCGGCGAGTCGGCGCCGAGGTACGGGTTGCCGGCCTCGGCGGCGGCGCCGCATCCGCACTCCAGCACGCCGGGCGGCCTCGGCGCGCCGCTGTTCACGCCGCAACCGCTCGCGCCCCCGCTCGCGCACGCGCCGCCGACCTGGACGCCGCCGGCGCCGTCGTACGCGCCGCCGGCCTACCAGGCGCCGTCCCAGCAATATCCAACCGCACAGTTGCGCGCGTTGGACTACGATCCTCCGGCGCGCGCCACGCCAGCGTCATCGTCGAGCGCGTGGCAGCGCCATCGCCCCGAGATGCCCGAGGACGTCGGTGATCAGACCGAGATCGTGTCGGTGCAGCACCTGGTGCGCCGCCGCCGCTGGCCGGTCATCGCGATCACCTCGGCGATCGTCGTCGCGATCGTGGTGATCGCGCTCGCGGTGAGCTCGCAGTCCGATGAGCCCGTCGCGTCGCCGCCCGACGCCAAGGAAGCGGCGGTCGCTCCCGACAAGCCGGCGCCCGCTCCTGCTGCCGCGCCCGCCAGCGCCGCCGCGCCCGCCGCTGCCGCGCCCGCCAGCGCCGCCGCGCCCGCCGCTGCCGCGCCCGCCAGCGCCGCCGCGCCCGCCGCTGCCGCGCCCGCCAGCGCCGCCGCGCCCGCCGCCGCCAGCGCCGCCGCGCCCGCCGCCGACGAGCCCGCGCCCGCCGCTGCCGCCGCACCCGCCGCCGCCACCGACGCCTGCAAGGTCGCCTTCTCCTCGAGCCCCGACGGCGCCGAGCTCGTCGTCGCTGGTCAGGTCGCCGGCGTCACGCCCGTCACCCTCGAGCTGCCCTGCCAGGCCAGCGTGGTGTCGTTCCGCCGCGACCGCTACCAGACCGTCACCAAGCACTTCACGCCCACGCCCGGCGACAGCGCCGTCGCCGCCACCTTGGCGCGCCCCAGCTTCACCGTCACGGTCACCTCGACGCCGCGCGGCGCCAAGATCCTCGTCGGTGGCGTCGCCGCCGGTTCCACGCCCGGCACGATCGACGTCCCCGGCTTCGAGGGCACGCCGGTCGAGGTCGTCAAGCCCGGGTTCGCGCCGCACCAGGAGCGCGTGTACCCGACCAAGCCGGGCACCCGGCTCGACGTCCGCCTGCGCCGCAAGTAGCCGTGATCCACGTCCTGCTCGCCTCGAGCTTGCCGCTGCTGGTCTTCGTCGCGCTGTGGCTGCGCCGCGGTCGGCGCGCCAGCTTCCGCTCGCTCGTCGTCCTGCCGCTGGCCTGCCTGGGGTCGGGCGCCTGGGCGGTCGTGCCCGACCTGCCGAGGCTGTGGGGCAACCTCGAGCTCTACGTCGACCTGCACCACCGGTCGTACTGCAACGTCTTTTGGGGCCACTGCCTCATCGACCGACGCGACGACATCGACAGCTCGATGGCATTCCCCGCGCTGTTCGTGTTGGTGGCGATCGCGATCTTCGCGATCGGCTGGCGCGAGCTGCGTCGCGCCGAGGCAGCGTAGTGGCCCACGCCAACTTGCACCTCGCCGTCGGCATGGCGGTCGGAACCGCGCTCGCTGCGTGGCCGGTGGCGCGCGGGCTCGTCGAGCGCGGCCCGCTGGCGCGGCCCATCGCGCGGCTGTGGATCGTCACGATCGTCGTCGGCGCCTGGGCGCTAGTGCCCAACCTGATCTCGGCCGCCGGGATCACCGGCGCGCTCCATCACGTGGCGTGGGGCGACGTCTTCGTCGGGCACCGCGCGATCGATCGTCGCCTCGGCGGGGGCCTGCTCATCGGCGAGCTCGCGCTGGTCGCGCAGCTGATCTGCCACTACGCGCTGCTGATGCTCGCGCTGCGGCGCGCCCGCCGTCACGCACTCCGCGCGGCCGCGCCCGGCCACCAGGCCGCGATCCACTCGACGTCCTTGTAGCGAAACGAGCTCTGCTTCACACCGGCCATGGCGCGGACGTGGGCCTCGACCTTGCGCGCGGCCGGCGCGAAGTACGTCACCAGGCAGTCGTGCCCGAGCGTGTCCATCGCGCGCAGGAACTTTGGCAGGTCACTCATGTAGTAGACGACCTCGCACGCGGTCACCAGGTCGAAGCGGCCCCGCTCGCCGAGCCACGGCTGCGCGTAGATGTCACCGACCAGGAAACTGGCGTCGGGCAGCCGCTTGCGCGCGCGCACGATCGCGGTCTCCGACACGTCGAGCCCGGTCAGCTCGCCGGCCAGCGCGCTGAGGTACTCGCTCTGGTGGCCTTCGCCGCAACCGATCTCGAGGACGCGCTCGAAGTGATCGTCCAGCTCGCGCTCGATGACCGCGTTGGTCTCGACGAAGCGGGCCTGCTCCTGCTCCGATGCCATGTGCCACGGGTCGGGCAGCTTGTAGGCCAGGTCGAGGCGCTCGTGGGCGTCGTTCTGGCGCACCTTGCGCAGCGCGTACTTCATCCAGGTGCGGCGCACCAGCTGCTCGGCGCGCTCGCGAGCCGCGGCGGCGCGAGTCTGGAGATCGAGCTCGTCGGCAGCGGCGCGGTAGTCGCCGCGACGGAGATGGTCGAGGGCGGCGCGGAGATCGTCGAAGGTGCTCATGCGGCGAGGCGAGCCTACGTGATCGACGACGGCCGCGAATAGGCCATCCGCGGGATCACGAGCTGGGCCAAGAACAGCGCGTCCGAAAGATCGCGGTCGACCGCGACCCGGTTGAGCCCGAGGCGGTCGAGCTTGGCCGGCTGGGTCAGGTCGATCACGCCGCTGGCGTTGGTGAAGCCGAGCTGGTACCCGGCGTCGGCCACCGCGGTCCGGACCGCCGGATAGCCCGCGATCGCGCGGCCCACCGGGTACGCGATCGCCACGCTGGGCTTGCCCAGCTCGCGTTCGAGCTCGGCGCGGGCGCCCCGCAGGTCGGCCGCGAGGGCCGCCGGCGCCATGGTCTCGAGCACGCGATGCTGCTGGCTGTGCGATTCGATCGCCATGCCGGCCGCGGCCAGCGCGCGGATCTCGTCCCAGGTCATGATCAGCTCGTCGGCCAGGGCCCGCTCGCGGTCGGCATCCCAGGCCACACCGGCGGCGGCGGCGACCTCGACGAGGAACCGCTCGAGCTCGAGCTCGCGGTGGTCCTTCACGACCTTCACCAGCGCGGCGCGCGCGGCGGCCCGGTCCGTCAGCGCGATCGTCGCCGGGGTCGGGTAGGTGAGCCGCATCGACGGCACCGTCGCCTCGGCCACGAGGTACGCGATGCGATCCCACCAGTACAGTCGGCGCTGGGTCGCGAAGCCGGTCGCGATGAAGAACGTCGCCGGCAGCTCCAGCTCGCGCAGCACCGGCAGCGCCTCGATCAGGTTCGAGCGGTAGCCGTCGTCGAAGGTGATCGCGATCGGGTTGGGCGGCAGGCGGCCGCTGTCGAGCCCGCGGGCCAGCTCGGCGAGGCCGATGACCGAGAAGTTCCGCTTCACCAGCTGCATCTGGCGACGGAACTGGGCCGGCGTGACGTCGGCGCAATCGGGGTCGAACTGGTAGCCCGGACCAGGCTCGCACACGTGGTGGTAGGTCAGCACCGTGAGGGCCTTGGCCGGTCGCCACGCCTTCGCCACTTGCACGGCCATGAGGCCGCCGCCCACGTGGAGCAACTTCGCCAACCGATCGCGCAGCCCCATCGCTAGCCCCTCACCGTGCGGCGCAGGCGCACCGCGGCGTTGCGGGCCAGGGTCGCGCCCAGCCTCCCCAGCTCGCGCGCTTCGTCCGGTTTCCGGACCCGCCACGCGGCCCGCGCCGCCAGCAGCGCGGCGTCGCGAAAGCTGCCCTCGAAGACCACGCCACGCGAGTTGCGGGCGTAGGCCCAAAACAGCGCGGCGTCGCGATCGCGGGCGTCGATCTGGTCGGCGTGGTCGCGCACGAAGCGCTCGATCACGTCGAGATAGTCGCGGTTGGTGCGGGCCAGCGCCGACAGGCCCTGGTGCCCGCGCATCGCGCGCGTGAGCGGCTCGGCCAGGACCGCGATCGGAAACCCCAGCGCGACCCGCAGGTGGAAGTCGAGGTCCTCGGCAGTGCGCAGGCCCTCGTCGAAGCCGCCGACCGCGTCGAGGACGGTGCGGCGAAACATCGCCGAGGCCGGGGCCAGCGCCGGGTTGCGCAGCACCTGCGGCAAGACCCAGCCGTCGGTGGGGATGAAGGCGCGACGCCGGAAGATCTCGATCGGCGCGCGCCGCTCGTCCATCCGCTCCACGTCGGTGATGACCATGCCGATCTCGGGCCGGCGCTCGAGCACCTCGACCTGGCGCGCGATCTTGTCGGGCCGCCACTCGTCGTCGTCGTCGAGGAGCGCGATCAGCGTGCCGGTCGCCGCCGCCATGCCGGCGTTGCGCGCCGAGGCCACGCCGCCGTTGGCCTGGCGCAGGTAGGTCACCCGGTCACCGAACTCGCGCCGCAACACCGCCTCGGTGTCGTCGGTGCCGCCGTCGTCGACGACGATGATCTCGAGCGCGCTGGCCGGATAGGTCTGCGCCACCGCGGTGCCGACCGCGATCCGGACGTCGGCTGCGCGGTTGAACGTCGGGATCACGGCACTGACCAGGGGCGGCGCAGTCACACGCCATTGTCGCCGGTTGGCCGCCCACGTCAACTCGACGGCGCCGTCGGGACGCGGTACCACTAGCCGGTGTCAGCGCTGGGTCGCCTGTCCTCGCTCGCGAAGGCGCCTGCGGTTCAGCGCGCGCTGTACTACTCGGGCGCCCTCGAGGCCTATCACCGACACCGCAATCGCGATCGCTTGACGGTGGTGATGTTCCACCGCGTGCTGGCGCCCAGCGATCCGCGCTGGGCTACCGCTGACCCCGAGTACAGCCTGCGCGACGACCTGTTCGCCGCCTGCTTGGGGTTCTTCAAGCGTCACTACCACGTCGTCGCCATCGACGATGTGATGGCCGCGCGCAACGGTGGCGCGGCGCTGCCGGCGCGCCCGCTGCTCATCACCTTCGACGACGGCTGGAGCGACAACGCCGAGTTCGCGCTGCCCCACCTGCGCGACGCCGGCCTGCCGTCGGTGCTCTTCGTCGTCGCCGACGCGGTCGATCGCCGCGAGCCGTTCTTCCAAGAGCGGCTGGTCGGGGCCTGGCGGGCCGGGCGGCTCGACGCGACCGCCGCCGCCGCGCTGTGGCGGGTGACCGGCGGCACCGACGCCACCACGCCGCGCTTCGCCGGCCCGGACGACCTCGCGCCGCTGCGCGCGGTCATCACGCGCCTCGAGCAGCTCACGCCCACCGCGCGCGGCGCCGCGCTGGCCCCACTGCGCGCCGTCCTCGACGACGGCGTGCGCTACATGGTCACCGCCGATCAGCTGCGCAACCTGGCCGGCCACTTCGTCGCGATCGGCGCGCACGGCAAGACCCACACCCCGCTGACTCGCGCCGCCGATCTGCACGCCGATCTGTCCGGCGCCCGGACAATCTTGCAGGGCCACGTCGGCTTGGCCCCCACGACCTTGTCGTGCCCACACGGCGCCCACGATCCCCGGGTCATCGCCGCCGCCCATCGCGCGGGCTACCCGCTGGTCTTCACCAGCGTGCCCGAGCTGCCGTCAGCCGCCGGGACCGGCCCCGCCGTCCTCGGGCGGGTCGGCTTCACCGGCGACACCATCACCGATCGCGACGGTCACTTCGCGCCCGAGCGGCTCGCGCTGCACCTGTTCCGCAAGCCCCACGCGGACGCCTAGTGTTCGCGATCTTCGGCATCTGCGGGCTCATCTTCTTCATCCTGGCTCGGCCCCAGGAGTACTTCGAGATCCTGCAGAAGCTGCCGCTGCTCTACATCTTCTGCGCCGGCGCGATCGGCGGCTTCGTCCTCGACATCAAGCTGCGCCGCCTCGAGCCCCGCCAGACGCCGATCCTGCGGCTGGTCATCGTCTTCATGCTGTGGACGACGGTCTGCAACCTCGTCAACGCCCGCGAACAGCTGGTGAAACTGACGATCGAGCTCGGGATCTTGTTCGTGCTGTTCGCGACGATCGCGCATGGCGTCCAGCGCCTGCGCACGCTGCGCGTGGTCGCCGCGACCTTGCTCATCACCTGCATGGGCCTGGTCGTCGTCACCGTCGATCAGGGCCTGCAAGACCGCAGCTGCATCCTGTCGGTCGGCGAGCACGGCGGCGAGGGCGTCCCCGACGGGCGGTTCTGCGAGCTGGCCGAAGACTGCTACGGCTACGACGCCGAGCCCGGCGCCGAGTACCGCTGCGAGAAGGCCGGCATGTTCGGCACGTTCTCCGTCGAGGATCGCGTGCGCTATCGCGGCGAGCTGCAAGATCCCAACGAGCTGGGGCTGGCCGTGTGCATCGGCGGCTTCGCGATGCTCATCGCCTTCGCCAACCAGCGGCGCCGCGTCGGCACCATCGCGATGGCGGTGGTCGGCAGCGGCCTGGTGCTGTGGTGCGTGCTGCTCACCCAGTCGCGCGGCGCGGTCTTGGTGTTCGCGCTGGTCGGCAGCGTGTACTTCGTCAAGCGCTTCGGCATGGCCGGCGTCGTCGCGGCCGCCGCCTTCGCCCTGCCGCTCGCGATGTTGGGTGGACGCAGCGGCGACAAGGCCGACCAGTCGACCCAGCTGCGCTACGAGGCCTGGGCCGCCGGCGTGCAGATGTGGAAGCACAGCCCGATCTTCGGCGTCGGCCAGCGCCAGTTCGGCGAGCACCACTTCATGGCGGCGCACAACTCCTACGTGCTGTCGCTCGCCGAGCTCGGCATCGTCGGGATGGTGCTCTTCGTCGCGATGATGGTGCTCACGCTCAAGACCCTGGTGAAGGGCGTGCTCGTCCTCGAGGACATCCCCGAGGCCCGCCCGGCCCAGGTCTGGGCGCTCGCGCTCATCTCGTCGTTCGCCGGCATGCTGTTTTCGATCAACACGCTGTCGTTTTGTTACCACTCGGTGCTGTGGATCTTCCTGGGCCTGGGCGGGGCCTGGGTGTCGATGGTGAAGACCCACAAGCCCGACTTCGAGGTCAAGCTGACCTTGCGCGACGTCGCGATCATCACCGCCTGCTGCCTGGCCTACGCGATCGTGATCCTCCCGCTCTACCTGCGCTCCAAGGGCGAGTAGCAACCGCATCGAAGGCGGCGTGTCCTCACTCGCGGATAGTGGGCTACGCTTCGTTCATGGCGCCGTTTCGCAGCAACCTCGTCGGAGAGCTGCTGACCGCGCCCGCGCTGTCGGGGACGCTGTCGCTCGAGGTCGCGCCCCGCCACGTCGCGCTGCGGTTGGCCGAGGTCCAGCTCGCCATCACCGAGGGCACGATCATCGTGTCGCGCGCGCTGCGGCGAGGCGCCCGGCGCGTGGTGCAGCCCATCGTCGGCCGTCTGGTGGTCGCGCGCGGGTTGCCCCGGGAGGCGCTCGGCCTGTGGCACGAGACCCGGCCCGGCGAGGTCGAGCGGGTCTTCGGCGTCGAGCCACGAGCGCTGGTCTCCGACGACAGCCTGGTCGCGCTGCGCCAGCTCGATCGGCTGGCGCGCCGGCTCGGTCAGGCCCTCAGCGAGCTGGGCCGCGGCGCGCGCTCGGCCTTCGAGATCGGCCCCAGCGGTGCGCGCGGGCTCGACAAGGTGCTGGTCATCGACGACGGCGACCTGCTCACCGTGTACCGCCGGTCGCTGTTTCACACCCGGGCCCGCCGGCTACTGTCGGCGTCGACGACCGGCGAGGTCACGATCGCGACCTCGCGCGGCGACCTCCGCATCACCTGCCAGTCGCACTACGGCGTGTCGGTGATCGGTGACTATCTGAGATTCTCGACCGCGGCCGGCGACGATCTGGCCCGGGTCGCGCTGCCGTGGATCGCGCGCGAGGACCGCGACGAGCTGGCCCGACGGATCGGGCAGGTCGTCGATCGTTGACATGCGCCCACCAATCCCCACGATGTCCCGCATGTTCAAACGCTGGCGCCTGGGCTCGGTCCTCGGGTTCCCGGTCTACCTCAACCTCTCCTTTGTCATCCTGCTCGCTGCCGCGTACTTCTGGCTGGGCGGGCTGCTCGGCGTCGGCGTGGTCGTCGCCACCTTCGCCTCGGTCCTGCTCCACGAGCTCGGCCACGCCGTGGTCGCGCGGCGCCGCAAGGTGCCGGTTCATGCCATCGAGCTGTCGTTCCTCGGCGGCGCCGCCCAGATGAGCACACTGCCGCGCTCGGCCTCTGACGAGGTCGCGATCGCCATCGCCGGTCCACTGGTGTCCTTGGCGCTGGCCGGCCTGGGGCTGGGCTTGGGCTCGGTGCTCGACAGCCAGCTGGTCTTCACGCTGGGCGCCATCAACCTCGTGCTGGCGATCTTCAACTTGGTCCCGGCGCTGCCGATGGACGGCGGCCGCATCTTGCGCGCGCTCATGACCCGGCGCCTCGACTACGTGCGGGCCACCGACACCGCGGTCGGGCTCGCCCGCGCGGTCGCCGTCGGCTTCGCGGTCCTCGGCGTCACGTACGGCGCGTACCAGCTGGTCGTGCTCGCGCCGTTTCTGTGGATGATGGGCACCCGCGAGCGCCAGCTGGCCCGCGCGGTCGCCCACCGCTACAGCTACGATCGCCGCGGCTATCGCGAAGACCTGGCGCCGCGCTGGGCGCCCCCGGTCGCGCGCGGCGGCTGGGGCTTTACCGCGGTCGACCCTCGCCGCTCATCGGAGCGGTAGCGGCGCTTCGCCGTTGGCGTCGTCGGGGAGCGGCGGCAGCGGCTCGATGGGCTCGAGGTCGAGCTCGTGGTCGATCGCCAGGTCGCCCAGGTCGAAGTAGGGCAGGAGCCGCGGGCCCATCACGACGAACATCGTCGGCGACAGCTCGGGCCGCTCGCGCTTCCACGCCGCGTCGAACCGGGTCCGCTCGACGTCCAGCTCGTAGGCGATGCCCTCCGACGGCGTGTTGGTCAGTAACGCCAGCTTCTTCACCAGCTTGTTCCGGTCGGACGGCTTGGTCGTGTACGTGATGAGCTCGCGTAGATCTCGGATGGCTTGCTCGCGCTGGCCCAACTCGGTCTCGAGGTGCGCGACGTAGGTGCCGAGATCCTTGGGCGCGTCCGGGAGCCGCACCGCGCGCGACAGCAGCACCGTGCCGGTTTGCTTCCACGCCCGCTGCTGCGACGGGTCGTCGGACTTGAGGTTGCGCACGTAGATCTCGCCGGCCCGCAGCGGCAGGTTGTAGTTCTTCGGGAACTCTTTCATGCCGCGCTCGAGGACCGCGACGATCTCCAGGTAGTCGCGCTGGTCGAGCTTCATCGTGATGCTCTGCATCGCGATCGAGCCCCAGGTCAGCGCCGATTCGAACCGCGGATCGAGCGCGGTCATCGCTACCACCAGGTCGCGCACGCCGCGGGCGCTGGCGTCGTCGCCGCCGAAGTAGCCGAGCGCGCGGATCCACATCAGGTCGGCGCCCAGCTCGTTGTAGCCGAGCGAGATGTAGCGCGCGGCCTCGGGCGATGGCGCGTAGGGCTCATCGCCGACCTTAGGCCAACTCGCGCGCAGCGACCGGGCCTCGCCGTCGAGCGCGTTGGCACCGACCACGCAGCCGAGCGTGGCCACCAGCGGAGCAAGCGACGTCAACCGCACCCGCCGATGTTACCTGGCCGGCCCGAAAATGGCGACGGCCGCCAGAGGGCGGCCGCAGCGCGAACCCGAGTCGTCGGTGATCAGTCGCGGGTGGTGGGGCGCTGAAGAGTCGACGACGGCGAGCCCGCCGCGCTTTTGGTGCCGCTCATCGTATACGTGATGGCCGTGTTGTCGCAGTCGAGGTCGCCGACCGCATGCGCGTCGTAGGACGTCGCCGTCCCGGTGTAGTCGTACTGGAAGTAGAACGGCTTCGTCATCTCGACGCCGAGCGCATCCCAGGCCGCGACGCCAATCCAGTCGGCCGAGACGTTCGCGCAGCGCTTGGCGCCGCCGAAGTCCTGCGTGCAGCAGGTGGAGCCCGGCGTGGCGCCCTGCGTGGCGACCAGATAGCCACCGTTCTCGCTGAACTCGCGGACGTTGGACTTGTCGATCACGTTCAGCGTCAGCTCGGCCTCGCCGCTCTTGGAGCGCTTCATGTAGTCGAGGAAGGCCGGGATGGCGACCGCCGCGAGGATGCCGATGATCGCGACGACGATCATGAGCTCGATGAGGGTGAAGCCGCGCTGCGCCTTGGTCTTGAGCTTGGAGATCATGTGACTAACTGCCTTTGGTGAATCGTGGTTACCGGTGGAAAACATTAGAGCGCGCACTGACGCGCTCAGCAAAACGAGGTCAGAATCCGTCGTCGCGCTTCTGCACCTTGGTGTCGCCATTCCAGGTGAAGTAGTAGCCATCGCGGGCCGAGTTCCCGTCGAGGTTGCAGCGCGCGACCAGGTAGTACCAGTCGGTGCTGGGCGTGGTGGTGAGGCCGAACTCGCCGGCCTTGGCGCCCAGTCCAGCCGGGTTATTGGCCGTGCCAGCGATGGCGACGTAGCCGCAATAGAGCTTCGAGTTGGGGAGTCGCAGCTTCAGCGTGATCCAGCTGGCCGGCATCGAGGCGGCGGTCTCTTGGCTCTGGCTGCCTGGCGCGGCCGGGAAAATGTCGCCCTCGTTGGCGCCGGTCGAGAAGTAGGTGCCGTTGGCGAGGTGGTATTCCTCCTGGCGCTGGCGCAGCTCGGCGAAGACCGCGTTCACCTCCGACGCCTTGGTCTTGCGCGTGGTGCTCATGAAGGCCGGAACCGCGATCGCGGCGAGGATGCCGATGATGGCAACCGTCACCATGAGCTCGATCAGCGTGAATCCCCGTTGCGCCACGTCGGGACCCTAGTGCACCCGTCATGCCACCGGGATCGAGTGAGGCAAGTTACGGAATCCCCGTGGGGAGCACCGCGATCAGGCGCTGAGCAGCGACGTTTCTCGGCAGGCGGTGACGTAGATTGTCACCTAGAAGTGCTTAGGTCCCGCATGGTTAGCGGTGGGGTAGCGGGATTTTCCAGGCATCTCCCGCACCCGCGCCACCGCGAGGCCGAGCTCACGGGCAGGTGACGATGGCGTCGAGCGCGAGCGAGTCGAAGAAGAAGTTCGACGGAAGCGAGAAGTCGTTGGTCGACGTGATGCGGACACGCACCGTCTCGCCGGCGTGGGCGACCGCGAAGGTCTTCGTGAACGGCACGAACGCGTCGGTGGTCGGGGTCAGGTTCGACTGCTGGAGCACGTTTTCGATGACCACGTTGGCCGAGGTCAGCAGGTCGACGCGCGCGGTGTCGTACGCCATGGTCGCGGTTGCCGACTCCTGCGTCCCGGTGACGTGCTGGCCGCGCAGGATGAGCTGCGTGGTGCCGGCCGGGATCGTGATGGTCTGGACGATCGCGTCGGTGCCGTCCGCGATGCCGCCGTGCCACGCCAGGTTGGGCGCCGAGGGCGGGACCAGGCCCATCGGCGCTGGAGTGATGACCTCGAACATCGGATCGATGAGCGTCTGCGTCCAGCCGGTGCCGATCGGCGTGGCGTCGAAGTTCGGGTTCACCAACAGCTGCGTCGTGCCCGGCGTGCAGTTGGGGGCATCGATGGGCGTGCCGGCGTCGATGGCAGCATCGATGGGCGTGGCGGCGTCGATGGGCGTGGCGGCGTCGATGGCGGCGTCGATGGGCGTGGCAGCGTCGATGGCGGCGTCGATGGCGGCAGCGGCGTCCGGGATCGCGGGCGCGTCCACCTCGGGGCCATCGGCGACCAGCGCGTCAGTCTCGGCGCCGTCGATGGCCACGACGGCGTCGACGCGGCGCGCATCGGTGGCGGGCTCGTCGGTGCTGCTCGCGCAGGCAGCCAGGGAGATCAGCGCCAGCGACACGGAGATGCGGGAATAGGAGAGCATGAGGCCGGCATCCTCGCAGCGATCGGAAGTCGCTGCAACCGGGGGTTTCAGGCTGCCCGAAAACGAAAACGCCCAGCATAGCCGGGCGTCTCGCGTCGCGTGCCGGGAGTCGGACTCGAACCGACACTCCGATGAAGGAAGGGGCTTTTGAGACCCCCGAGTCTACCATTTCTCCATCCCGGCTCCGACGAGCAAGCTCGCCGGCAGGTGACCAAGAGCATCACCTCACGTCGATCGGGCGAGCGACGAAGACCGCCGCTCGCCCGTCGTGTGTGTCCCTGCCTGAGTCGTACGGCTCACCACCGCGCGGTCCCAGGCCAGGAAATCACATGTCGCCGCAGGGGTTGCCTTCGGCCGGGGCGCCATAAGCGTCGCCGCCGTAGGCGTCGCCGCCCATGGTGTTGGTGGTGGTATCGGTGGTGGTGTCGGTGTTGGTCGGGGTGGTGGGCGCCGCCGACTTCTTCGAGCAGGCAGCCGCGCCGACGGCCAGGGCACACGTGATGATAAGGATCGAGAACTTCTTCATGGGGACGCTCCTCTTGCTGAGATTTGCGCGGTTGGCCGCGCGCTACGCCGTTGCTCTCCCCCTCATAGGAGCGAGCTTCGGAACTTTCAGTACCCGACAGGGTCTCCGCCGCAGGGGTCGGGCCGCGGCTCACTGGTGGGCTCGGCCGCGCCGTAGCTCGCGCCGCCGTAGCTCGCGCCGCCGCTGGGATCGGGCGTCGTGGGCGCGGCCGGCTTGCCGCCGCACGCGGTAGCGGCGAAGGCGGACGCGAGCAGGACGATGCGAAGGATCAAGGCGTCTCCACCGCGGCCAAGGCCGAAACCAGCTCGCCCCGGGCGTGGCTGTCACCGCGGGCGGTGGCGACGTCGATGCCACGGCCAAACAGGTCGCGGGCGATCTCGGGCTTGGCAAGCTGCTGGGCGACCCCGCCCGCCATCAGGTACGACGGGACGTAGTCGGGGAACGCCGCGATGAGCTCGTCGAAGGCAGCCAGGGAGGCGTCCAGCTCGCCGCGGCTGCGCAGCTCCATGGCGAGGCCGTACCTCGGGAACGGGTCCGTCGGGGCTTTGGCGATGAGCGACCTGAAGGTCGCGACTCTGTCGATGGCCATACGTGAACGAGCTCGGCGAACAACGCCGCGGTGGAGCGCTGCTTACACCGGGATTGCGGCGATTGTCACGTGGCCGGGCGAACCTTGTGATCCCGCGGATCTCGAGCAGCGTGCTAGAGTCGTCCGGATGCGCGCGCGACGCCGGAGTCCGCCGAGATGACTCGGCGCTTCACGAGCTTTGTGGGGATCGATCTGGGCGGGGCCAGGGGCAAGACCACCGCCGTGACCCACATGGCGGCCGGCGCCGACCGGGCCCGCGTACTCGGCGTGTCGACCCGCCATGCCACGGGCGAGCCGTGGATCGACTCGACCTTGCTCGAGTTTGTGGCCGGGCTGGGCGACGACGTGGTCATCGCCATCAACGCGCCGCTCACTAGCCCGGCCTGTGCCCGCTGCGTGGTGCCGGCGTGTCCCGGCGTCGAGGACTGCGTCGATCCGGCGGTGGTCTGGCTGCGGACCGAGGGCCGGAGCCTCACCGAGGACGCCACGACCGTGAGCGCGGCGGCGCTGGGCACCAGCCGGGACCACACCATCCGGCGCGATCCGCCGCGGGCTCGTGATCGGGCCCGTGAGCGGGCTCGCCTCCAGCCGTACGCCCACCGGGCGACCGAGATCATCCTCTGCTACGACCGCGGGCTGATCCCGTCGAGCCAGCTGGGCTCGGCGGTGGGCTTGGTGGCGGCCCGGGCCGAGCACCTCCGCAGGCGCCTGGTGCGGGCCGGCTTCGCGCTCAACCAGAACCTGCTCGAGGTCTCGCCGGCAGCGACGATCGCCGCGCTGTTCGACCGGCGCCGGGCCCGGGGCTACAAGCGCGACGCCGATCCCTGGGAGACCCGGGCCGCGCTGGTCGAGCAGCTCGACGACCTGGAGTTCGCGCCGCAGAGCCGCATGTCGCGCGAGGACGCGCTGCGCAACGACCACTGCTTCGACTCGTTGATCGCCGCGTACACGGCGTATCTATGGGCGACCGAGGGCTGGACGATGCCCGAGACGCCCTTTGGCGAGGACGGCTGGATCTGGGTGCCGCCCCGGACCAGCTGAATTTCCAGCACCTGAACGCGAAATTACGCGGCGTCGCTGTCGCCGGGCTCGCCCTCGCCGTCGCTGTCGCCGGGCTCGCCGTCGCCGCCCTCGCGGTCGAGCTCGCGGTCACGCTCGACGTCTGCGCGGTCGGCACCCAAGACGCCCGGGTCGCTGGCCCGCAGCCGGAGGAACTCCAGAAAGGCGATCGCGCTGGGCAGGTCGATGGCGGGGATGCCCTCGATGAGCTCGCGCGCGCGCCGGCGATGGGCCTCGCCGGGGGTCTCCATGCCGTGGACGACCGGCTTGCCGGCGACGACCGGCAGCTCCGACGGCGGCTTGACCTCGCCCCACGGCGCGGGCTGCGATCCGGCGATGTGGTGCTGCTCGAGCCAGTTGCGGATGTGCCAGTGCAAAAGCTCGGCACGGTACGAGAACCAGCGCTCGCGCTCGGCTGGATAGGCCAAGAGCACGTCCTTGAAGCGGCGGAACGCGCCCTTGCCGTCGATCGACATGATCAGCCGGTCGCGCAGGTTCTCTTCGGAGACCGAGCCGACGAACTTCTCCATCCAGCGATACTGCTCGCGCGACGAGGCGGGCTCGACGCGCAGGTAGCCGCGTGAGTTGTCATGGACCAGCTGGCGGCGGGCCGCGGCCTCGACCTCGCCGGCCGTGATCGTGACGACCTTGCCGGTGGTGAGGTCGAGGAAACTCTCGGTGTCGGTGGCGTTGCGCTCGACCGCGATCTCGAGCGCGTCCCAGTCGAGATCCAGCGTACGCAGCGGGCGTTCCGCGGGCGCCACGACAGGCGGAGAGAGAGGCTGGGTCGGAATCCGAGGGCTCATGAGTAAGTCGCGATCATCGGCGTAAACACTCGGCAACCACACGGCGCGGCGTAGAAACCAAGCCTAGACCTCGACGTGCCGACAGGCAAGGGCGCTTGACACCACAGGTTCCCGGCGTAGTATCCGCGGTTCCATGGCCCGCGTTACCGTCGAAGATTGTCTCGAGAAGGTTCCCAACCGCTTCGCCCTGGTGGTGCTCGCTGCCGAGCGCGCCCGCCAGCTGTCGCGCGGCGCCACGCCCCTGGTCGAGTGCGACAACAAGCCGGCGGTCAGCTCGCTGCGCGAGATCGCCGAGGGTCTGGTGACGTTCCGCGAGGACGTGAAGGCGACCGTCGTCGAGTACATCAACGAGCGCCGCAAGACCGGGTACATGTGACTTTTCGGAACCCGGTGCGTAGCGCGCTGGGATCGCGGTGGGATCGGGCGGGGGGACGTGGCGCGGATGCTCCAGGCGCCGGACGGCGCGTGGCGTTCAGCGGGGGCTGCGTAGGGCGTTCAGGGCGCGTTCAGCGCGGGCTGCGTAGGGCGCGCAGTGGGGGGCAGGGCGGCGAAAAGTTGCCCGGGAGGGTGGCGGGCTCGTAGATGGGGCGATGCCGGCCGACGCGATGGGCGAGAGGTTCGGGCGGGGCCAGCTGCCACGGCTGCTGTATCGGCTGGGGCGGAGCGAGGCGACGGGGATCGTGACGATCGTGGCCGACCGCGCGCGGGCGGAGGTGCTGGTGCTGCGGCGGGGCTCGCTGTGTGCCGACGACGCGCGCGCCGGCATCGCCCGGCTGGCGCGGCTGGCGGCGATCGAGGCCGGGACCGTGACCTTCGACGGCGGCGTGAACGCGCATCCGCCGGTGCCGGCCGCCCGCACCGTGCCGCTGGCGGCGTGGGCGCGTCATCACCTCGAGGCTCAGCTCGACGCCACGCGTGCCGAGGAGCTGACCGCGCTGCTCGCGGGCGCGCGGCTGTCGATCCGCGCCGAGCTGGTGCCGCCGACCGCGATGCTCGACGAGGCCGACCGCCGCATCGTCGCGGCGATGGCGCAGCCCCGCCGGCTCGACCAGCTGTGGCCGCTGGCGCGCACGCCGCGGTTCCGGCTCCTGTGCTTCTTGCACTTCTTGCGACAGGTCGGCGGGCTGGTCGAGGAGGGCGTCGGCTCGGGGCCGCAGCGGGCGCCCCTGGACCCGGAGCGTGCCGCCGCGGCGCAGGTGCTCGGCCTCGGCGCGTTCGAGGATCGCGACGCGATCAAGCGGGCCTATCGCCGCCTCGCCCGCGCGCTGCACCCGGATCTCCAGCCCGGCATCGGTGCGCCACGCCGCCGCGAGCTCGAGGCGCGGCTGGCCGAGGTCACCGCGGCCGCCTCGACGCTCCTGGGCTGACCTCGACTTCGCGGCGCGCAGCGCCCATGCTGGCGCGATGCACCGACTGATGTCCGTCGTCGCGATCGTGGGCCTGGCGGCGTGTGGCGACGACCCGCTCACCAACCCGCCGATCGACGCCCGTCTCGACGACGCGATCCCCGCGATCGACGCCGTCGATGCGGCCGGGGCGCCGAGCTGGACCTGGCGTGAGGTGCCGACCAGCCGCTGCGGCAACGGTACGCCAACCGGCCTCGGCCTCAACGTGCTGCCGGGCGCGCGGTCGCTGGTGGTGCTCATCGAGGGCGGCGGCGCGTGTTGGAACGCGCTGTCGTGCTTCGGCGCGCCCGCCCTCGGGGTGTCGCCGCTCGCCGCCAACCTGCGCGTCACCTACGACGGCACGTACTTCGCGTCGACGTGGCAGGCCGCGATCGAGAGCACCGGCCTGACTGATCGCGGCGCGGGCGGGCCCTTCGCCGACGCGTCGTTCGCGGCGATCCCGTACTGCACGGGCGACCTGCACGCCGGCGACAACCGCTACGTCTACGACATCGACACCCAGTTCGTGGAGCATCGCGGCTCGGTCAACATCGGCGCCGACCTCGACGTCCTGCGCGCGCAGTTCCCCGACGTCGAGACCGTGTACGTCGTGGGCATCTCGGCCGGCGGCTACGGTGCGCAGCTCAACTTCGACCGCTTCGTCGCGGCATTTCCCGCGGCCGAGGTCCACCTGCTGGCCGACTGCGCGCCGATGGTGCAGCCGCTCGCGATCGATCCGCTGCAGGCCAGCTACCCGGTGTGGAAGGATCGCTGGCAGCTGCGCGTGGTGCCGGGCTGCCCGACGTGCGCGACCGACTTCGAGGCGCTGCCCGACTACCTCGCGGCCAGGTTTCCGTCGAGCCGGCAGGGCCTGCTGGTCTACGACAGCGACGACGTCATCGCGAAGTTCTTCGGCTATCGCTACGTGCTGGGCAACGACAACGTGTCGTTCACCGCCAAGATCAATGCCTTCTTGCCGCTGCACTACACGCGCGCCAACGCGCGCTGGTTCCGGCTCGCTGGCATGACGCACGTGATGCTGAGCGGCTACCACACGCTCGCGCAGCCGGGGGGCGGCCTGACGCTCGCCGAGTGGGTGCGGCGCTGGGCGGTCGGCGACGCCGCGTGGACGAGCGCGCCGTGACCGCGGCTGCCCAGGCCCGCGCCATCGACGACGAGGTCAGCGCGCTGATCGCGACCTTGCCCGACCTGCCCGAGGCGCGGCTGGCCGCGCTCGAGGCGGCGGCCCACGCCCTGGCGGCGCAGCTCGACGGCGAGGTCGCGCGGCTGGCGACGACGCTGGCGACCCTCACCGCGTGCTATCGCGAGGGCCGCGCGGTGCTCGAAGGTTGGGGCATCGTCGCGTCGTCGGCGCACACCTTGGCCCGCGCGGTGGCGGGGCCGGGTTCCGGACAGGCCGCGGCGGTGGCGGCGGCGCGCTTCGAGCTCGAGACGCTCTTGCCGCGGACCGGCGCACCGGCGCCCACGCTGGCGACCCCGGACGTGCCGATCGCGTCGCGGTTGCGCAAGCCGTGAGCCCCGCGGCTGTGCTACAGCACCGCGCCATGGCGGCCGCCCTCGACAATCGCGCGTACTACGACGATTTTTCCGGCTGGTACGAGCGCGAGCGCGGCAAGGGCTACCACCGCATGCTCGACGACCTCGAGGTCGAGCTGGTCGAGCGCTACGGCACCGCCAAAGACGTGCTCGAGGTCGGCTGCGGCACCGGGCTCATCCTGGGACGGGCGGCTCGCTTCGCGCGCAGCGCGACCGGGATCGACCTGTCGGGCGGCATGCTGGCCAAGGCGGCGTCGCGCGGCCTGGCGGTGGCGCAGGCCTCGGCCACCCAGCTGCCGATCGCCACCGGGTCGGTCGACGTGGCGTACTCGTTCAAGGTGCTGGCCCACATCCCCGACATCGCCGGCGCGATGCGCGAGATGGCGCGCGTGGTGCGGCCCGGCGGCTGGGTGCTCGCCGAGTTCTACAACGCGCGCTCGCTGCGCCGGCTCGTGAAGTGGATGAAGCCGGCGACCGCGGTGTCGACGGCGACCAACGACGAGGCGGTCTACACCCGCTACGACTCGAAGGCCGACATCGCCGGTTACCTGCCGCCCGAGCTCGAGTGGGTCACCTCGCGCGGCATCCGCATCGTGACGCCGGTGTCGTACGTACACGAGGTGCCGGTGCTCGGTGGGCTGGTGCGGCGCGCCGAGGACTTCCTCGCCGATCGGCCGATCGCGCGCGATCTGGGCGGGTTCCTGGTCGTCGTCGCGCGGCGCCGCTGAGCGGGGGGTAAGCTGCGGCATGGGCCGCGTCCTGGTCGTCGATGATGAAGCGTCGATGCGGCAGTTCCTGGCGATCTGTCTGCGCCGCGAAGGCCACGAGGTCGCGACCGCCGAGTCGGCGGCGGCGGCGTTGCAGCTCTTGGCCAGCGCGCCCGCCGACATCGTCGTGACCGATCTGCGCATGCCGGGTCCGCTCGACGGGCTCGGGCTCCTGCGCGAGGTCAAGGCCCGCTCGCTGGCGACCGAGGTGATCCTGGTGACCGCGTTCGCGACCGCCGACACCGCGCTCGCCGCGATGAAGCAGGGTGCCTACGACTACCTGATCAAGCCGTTCAAGGTCGACGAGATCAACGCGGTCATCGGCCGCGCCCTCGAGAAGCGCGCGCTGGTCGCCGAGAACGCCGCGCTGCGCGATCAGGTGGCCGGGCGCGTGCGCATGGCGCAGCTCCTGGGCAAGAGCAAGGCGATGCAGAACGTGTTCGAGCTGATCGGCAAGATCCACTCGGTGCGCACCAACGTGCTCATCACCGGTGAGAGCGGCACCGGCAAGGAGCTGGTCGCGCGCGCGCTCCACACCGAGGGCAACCGCGCGCACGGGCGCTTCGTCGCGGTGAACTGCGGCGCGATCCCCGACGAGCTGATGGAGTCGGAGCTGTTCGGTCACGCCAAGGGCTCGTTCACCGGCGCGATCGCGGATCGCAGCGGGCTGTTTCGCGAGGCCGACGGCGGCACCTTGTTCCTCGACGAGATCGGCGAGCTGTCGCTGGGCTTGCAGGTGAAGCTCCTGCGCGCGCTGCAGGAGAAGAAGATCAAGCCGGTCGGCGCCAGCCTCGAGCAGGACGTCGACGCCCGGGTGGTGGCGGCCACCAACCGCGAGCTCGAGGAGGAGGTGGCGCGCGGCGGGTTCCGCCAAGACCTCTACTACCGGCTCAACGTGATCGAGGTGCGCATCCCGCCGCTGCGCCAGCGGCGCGAGGACATCCCGCTTTTGGTCGAGCACTTCGTGCGTCGCCACGGCAAGGACGCCGGGCGTCCTGGCCTCAGCGTGAGCCCGGCCGCGCTCAAGCGACTCGAGGAGTACGACTTCCCCGGCAACGTGCGCGAGCTCGAGAACCTGATCGAGCGGGCCGCCGCGCTGTCGCCGTCCGACGAGATCGGCGTCGACGATCTGCCGCGGCTGCGCGCGACCGGGGCCCGCGCGGCCGAGGCCCAGTTCGAGCTGCCCGACGACGGCGTCGATCTGGATCGGCTGGTCGCCGACTACGAGCGGGCCTGGGTCGACAAGGCGCTGGCCCGGGCCGGCGGCGTGCGCAAGCGTGCGGCGGGCCTGCTCGGCATCAGCTTCCGCTCGATGCGCTATCGGCTGGCCAAGCTGGGGCTCGAGAAGGACGCCAAGGGCGACGACGACGGCGAGTAGTCGGCCAGCCACGCGCTGTCCGGCTCCCGGACCAGCGGCGTGGCGCCAGGCGGCGGCGGGCCGCCCAGGCCCAGGACGATCGGGCCGCCGCGCTGCTCGGCCCAGGCTCGCGCGACCAAGCCAAAGGTGAGCCGTGCGTTGATCTCGCCGAGCGGATGGAAGCCGCCGGCGTGGACGAAGCCGTCGACGACGAAGGGGCCCCGGTAGCCGGCCGCGCCGAGGCGGGTGGCCACCGCGGCGGCCACGGTGGCGAGCTGGGCGCGCGCGGCGGGTGCGAGGGCGGCGCCGTCGTCGATGGCGAGGGCGCGGATCACGCCGGCGCGGTCGCACAGCCCGCGATGCGGCGCGAGCAGGATGGCGCGGTCGGCCCCGAGCACGACGCCGCCCTGGCTGACGTCGACGGTGCGATCCATCCACGGTTCGACGACGAGCGCGCCGTGGATCGCGAGCAGCCGGGTGAGGCGGGTCGCGGTGGCGTCGTCGAGCTCGGCGCCGCGACGACGCACGCGATCGCGGCCGGCGGCGGTGTGCGGGGCCTTGGCGACCCAGGCGCTGGTCGGGCTGGCGGCGGCGCCACCGTCGACGAGGTGCTGGCGCAGCGCCGCGACCGAGTCGATGACCCGGGTCCCGGGCAACGCGACCCCGAGCGCGGTCGCGACCTCGAGCGCGAAGCGGCGGTCGTTGACGGCGCGAGCCACCGCGACGGTCGGCGGCGGCTGAGCGGCGAGGGCGGCGAGGGCGGCCCGCCAGCTGGTCGGCTCGGCGGTGACGATCGGGCGCGGGGCGTCGGTCGCGACCGGATGCGACGCGTCGAGGCGCGAGGTCGCGCCCCAGGCCACGATCTCGTCGGCCGCGGGCAGCGCGCCGGTCACCAGCCGCGGGCGCGGCGCACCATCGTCGTCGGGGATGACCGCCGGGTCGACCACGCCGGGCAGCCAGAGCGCGTCGCCGTCGCCCTGCGCAAAGATCCGGAGCGTCGTCGCCAGCAGCGCGAGGCGGCGCGTGACCGCGGCCGGCAGCGCGGGGCCACCGGCCCACTCGACCTCGCAGTCGAGGTTGCCGACGACGAGGCGGCTCACGAGCGACGCGCGCGCGGTGCCCCACCGGGCCGCTGCGGCTCGGCGGCAGCCAGCGCCGCGATGAACTCTTCGTCGAGCCCGGCCCGGCGACGGGCCTCGGCGTCGAAGTGCACGCCGCGGGCGCGATGGGCGCCCAGCGGAAAGCTGACCACGCGCTGGTAGGCCGCCCACGCGGTCTCGTCGGGCGCGAGCTTGCCCAGCCAGACCGCCGCGAAGCGGACGTGGTCGAGCTCGTCCTCGGCGACCTCGTCGAGCAGCGCCGCGGTCTCGCCGTCGCCGATGGCGCGCGCGGCCGCCGCGTATTCGGCCGCCAGGTCGAGGTTGGCGTTCTCGAAGGTCAGGCCCATCGTGCACACGAAGTCGAGGGGCGTGCCGAGGCGATCGAGCTTGTTCCAGAAGTGTCCGGAAACCGGACAGTCGGTCGGCCCCCGTCCCAGCGCCGCGGCTCGCGCGAAGTAGGCCGCGCAGTGGCGCTGCTCGTCGGTGCAGATCTTCCACAGCCCGGCGCGAAAGCCGCGCGGCGCGTCGGCGAACGCGCACAGCGCCCACGCGAACAGCTCGGCGGCCTGCAGCTCGTGGTTGGCCAGCGCATGCAGGATGCGGGCGCGCTGATCGGGGTCGCGCATGCCGGCGATGGGCGGCACGCTGACCTCGCGCCCGCGCCGGATCTCGAGACCGGGCGGGCGACCGGGCCCGGCGAGGCGCTCGGGCGTGCCGCCGTCGGCTTGCACCGCCACGCCGGGCGGCGGCGGACGCAGCTTGTCGTCGAGCGAGGTCGCCAGCACCAGGGCGCGCGCGAACGCCGAGGCGGTCATCGCCGTCGCCGCGGGCGCCCGGCCAGCGCCGCCAAGACCAGCCCGACGGCCAGGGGCGCGCTCGAGCCGTCGGTGTTGCAGCCGCCACAGCTGGCGGCGCCGTCGTCGCCGGTCCAGCACAGCCCGCCGCCGCTCGGGTTCGCGAGGCAGCTGTAGCCGGCGCCGCAGCTGGCGCTGCCGAGCTCGCAGGCCTGCGAGCACCAGCGGAGGCCGCCTTGCTCGGCGCACAGGCCGGTCGCGCAGTCGTCGTCGCCGACGCAGGTATCGCCCAGCGCGCCCAGCGGCGGGGTGGTCGCGTCGCTCACCACGACCTCGACGCGCGCCATCGAGGTCAGGTCGGTGGTGTCGGTGGCGAGCAGCGTGAGGCTGTGCGCGCCGGGGCGGAGGGTCGCCGGGGTCGCGAACTGGTAGGGCGCGGCGGCGAGCGACGCGCTGAGCGCGCCGTCGATGAGCAGGTCGACGCGGCGCACGCCCTCGCTATCGGTCACGATCGCTCGCACCGTAAACCCCGGCTCGACGAGCTGGCCGGGCGTCGGGGTCTGGACGTCGATGGCGGGCGGCAGCGCGCCGGCCACGCCGAAGATCGCGAGCAGGCGCTGGTAGGAGTTCTGCTCGTTGTTGGCGACCGGGCACATGCACTCGGCGGCCGGCTGGCAGCAGCTCGCGGTGCCGATGCACGCGGTCTGGTTGATGAAGCGCTTGCGGGCCGGCGCGGGCTGATAGGTCATCGCGTCGGTGGACAGCATCGAGTGATGCAGCCCGAAGTTGTGCGCGGTCTCCTGCGAGATGATCCAGCAGGCGTGGTCGACGTCGTTGGGATAGAGGTTGAGGAACGAAAACGAGATCGCGTTGGGGATGACGCCGACGCACGACAGCGACGCGACGCCCTCGTTGTTCGACGGGAAGCCCAGCTCGCCGGGCCGGCCGGCGGCGAACGCCTCGTAGTACGACGTCGACGCTGGCGGCTCGGTGGTGACGATCTGGATGTTGAACGGCGCGTAGTTCTCGCGCACGCACGCGACGATCGCGTTCCAGCTGGCGGCGCTGCCGGCGTAGGGCGTGAGCGCGAGGTTGCTCGCGCCGCGCACGATGTACGACGTGTTGGTGCGCGAGTCGTCGGGGCGGGTCGCGTCGAAGTTGCCGGGCCGGATGCTGCAGCTCGCCGACTGGCAGTTGTTGAGAAACAGCACGCGCGAGGGCGGGGCCGCGGCGCTGGTGTCGCCACCGACCTCGGCGGGCCCGACCGCGACGCCGAGCCGGTCGGCTTGCAGGTAGCCGCGCGCGCCCAGGGGCTGGCCGTCATACATGCTAAAATCATCTGCGAGGCCACTGGGGCGGCTCTGCCGGGCACGCGACGGTCCGCTCTGCGCGGCCGCCACCTGGGTAGCCAGCCCCAGGCCGGCGATCATCGCTCCCAGCTTCATGCTGCCCTCGATCATCGCAGAAGTCCGCGTCGACTACAGCAAGCGACTGACGAGGATGCCCAGCGCGATGCCGGCTGAGACCCCCATCACCAAGATCGGCATGAAGTTGCGAGGCGGGGTGGCGGCTCCCATCGGCCCCGGCGGGGCCGGGATCAACGCGACCGATCCGGGCGCGAGAGGCGCCGGCATCGCGGGCGGCAGCGACTCGATGAGCTGCTTGGGCTGGCGCGCGGTGACGTCGCCGCCGCCGTACGCGCCACCGGCGTCGATCTCGGCGCCGGCCTCGGCGGCATCGAGGGCGTCATCGTCCCAGTGCGGCGCGGATTCGCGGGGCGCCGGCAGCGGCAGCGACAGGTCGCCATCGCCGCGCAGCGGCACCGGCGTGCGCATGAGGCGGAGCTGCTCGAGCTCGAGGCCGAGCGCGGCGGCGACCTCGGCGTCGGCCTCCTGGAACTCGTCCCACTCGCCGCCGGCCGCGGCCTGGTGACCGTCGAACTGGCCGTCGAAGTCGAGCTCCTCGTCGACCTTGACCAGCTCGGCCTCGGCGATGAGCTCGGGGCGACGGGTGCCGCCCGCGGCCTCGGACAGCTCGTCGAGGTAGCGGGCGATGCGGACCGGGCCCGAGTGCAGCCGGGCGTCGCGCAGGAAGCCTTCGAGATCGTCGGCGAGGTCGTACGCGCTCTGGTAGCGCGCCTCGGGATGGCGCTCGAGGGCGCGCATGATGACGCCCTCGAGCTGGCCCGGGAAGTCGCGGCGCGCAAAGGTCGGCGCCTCGATCTCGCCCGAGGTGAGGCGGCGCACGACCTCGTTGGCCGGGCCCTTGAAGAGCCGGCGCCCGACGGTGATCTCGTACAGCACGACGCCGAGCGAGAAGATGTCGCTGCGGTGATCGACCTGGCCGCGCGACGCCTGCTCGGGCGACATGTACGACAGCTTGCCGGGGATCATGCCGTCCTCGCGGGGCCGCTGGTCCTTGGAGCGCGCGATGCCGAAGTCGATGATCTTGAGGAAGCCATCCTCGGTGACGAGCAGGTTGGTGGGCGAGACATCGCAGTGGACGATGTCGAGGCCCTGGCCGGCGAAGCTCGAGCCCTCGCCGCCGCGCTTGGCGTGGAAGTAGCCCATGCCGGCGGCGGCCTGGCGGATCAGCTCGACGGCGTGCTCGAGCGGCAAGAAGCGACCGAGGCCGAGGCCGCGCCGGCACAGCTCGTTGAGCTCCTCACCGACGATGTACTCCATCGCGATGTACGGGATGCCACCGTCTTCTTCGACGTCGTAGACGTGGACGATGTTGGGGTGGTTGAGCACCGCGCCGATGCGGGCCTCGTCGAGGAACATCTCGACGATGCGAGGGTCGGTGGCGAGCTCGGGCTTGAGCCGCTTGATGACGACTTGCTTCTCGAAGCCGGCCATCGCGTTCTGGCGAGCCAGGTAGATCTCGGCCATGCCGCCGGTGGCGAGCGGGCGGAGCAGCGTGTAGCGCTGCGCGAAGGGCAGCACCGGCGCCGAGGCCTGGGCGACGCTCACGGGATCACCGTCGGGGCCGCTCCGGCACCGCCGCCGGTGTGGGCGCGCAGGGTCTCGGCGATCGCGCGCTGGCCACCGTGACCGATGTCGGCGAGCGCGATCGGGTCTTGTGACACCAGGGCCTCGCGCGGCATGGTCAGCGCGTCGAGTGACGCGGTCACGCCCTCGCCCAGGCCGCCCAGATCGTAGCCGCCCTCGAGCGCGACCACCCAGCGGCCGCCGCACAGCTCGTCGGCGATGGCGCGCACGCGGGCGGCCAGGCGCGCGAAGCCGTAGCGCGACACCTTCATGCTGGCCAGCGGATCGGCGTGGTGGGCGTCGAAGCCGGCCGACACCAGGATGAGGTCGGGCTTGAAGCGGCGTAGCGCCGGCCCCAGCACGTGATCGAACGTGGCGAGATAGTCGCGATCGCCGGAGCCGGCGGGCAGGCCGACGTTGACGGTCGCGCCGAGCGCGCGCGGGCCGCCGATCTCGTCGGGAGCGCCGGTGCCCGGGTAGAACGGGAACTGGTGGATCGACTGGTACATCACGGTCGGGTCGTCCCAGAAGATGTGCTGGGTGCCGTTGCCGTGGTGGACATCCCAGTCGAGGATCGCGACCCGCCCCGCGCCGGCAGCCCGGGCGGCGGCGGCCGCGACCGCGACGTTGTTGAGCAGGCAAAAGCCCATGGCGCGGTCGGCCTCGGCGTGATGGCCGGGCGGGCGCACGAGGGCCAGCCCCGACGACAGCGCGCCCGACAGGACCTGGGTGGCGAGCTCGGAGACCGCGCCGGCGGCGCCCAGCGCGGCATCCCACGTGCCGGGTGAGAAGAACGTGTCGCCGTCGAGCCAGCCCGACTTGCCCGGCACCGTGCGGGTGAGGTCGTCGAGGTAGCTGCCGGTGTGGACGCGGGCCAGCTCGGCGTCGGTGGCGGCGCGCACCGTGACCCGCTGGCCGCGGTGCTCAAGGTCGGCGGCCCGCAGGGCGTCGCGCACGGCCTCGAGGCGGGCCGGTCGCTCGGGGTGCCCCGACGGGGCGTGGTGGTGGATGAACAGATCATCCAGGACGTAGCCGAGCATGCGGTGGGGGACATTACACGATGCCAGGGCAGACGTGCCCGCCGCTCGCGGGGTTCCGCCTGCGGTGCTAGCGTTGCCACGCCGTTCGACCAGGAGATCCGATGCGACCTGTCTTTGCTTTTGCCTTCGTCACGCTCGCGCTCGGCGCCTGCACTACTGGCGACCTCGATGGTCCCGACGTCGTCGGGGTGTGGCGCGTCACCGCGCACACCAAGAACACCCAGGGCTGCACGGTTGGACCGGCGTTGACCGATCCGCCGTTCATCAAGTTCACCAAGGAGAACCTGGCCGGCCTCGAGTACCTGGTCTACGCGCCATGCAGCGACGCCACGACCTGCGAGTCGTCGGACTTCGGGCCGGCGTTCACCGAGCCCAACGGCAACGGCTACACGTTCACGAACGCCAGCAAGTTGTTCACCGGCAGCACCTGCACGCTCGGCGGCGAGCGGTCGTCGCTCACGGTCGGGGCTGATGGCGCCATGGCGATCGAGCACCGCAACTTCGGCATCGACACCGAGCTGACCGAGGCGCAGTGCACGGTCGAGGAGGCCCGGTCACGCCTACAGGCAGAGTCGTTGCCGTGCCGCGATCTCGAGACGCTGGCCGCCGTTCGCAACTAGCACAGGTGCGGACGGGGTAAGGGGATGGACCATCGCCGCGCGACCCGACGATTGTGATTGCGGTGAGATGGGAGCGAATGTGGTGATCGAACCGATCGGTACCCCACTTTGGCCAGGTTTCACTGGAAACACCGTCCGTCGCCGCGTAACCTACGGCGATGCATGAACGTTGGCCGAAGGGGTCAAGAGGCCCCCGTGGATCGCGAGCCTGGCTCGTCGATAGCCGCGGACGGCAATATCGGCTCAGCTCGGTCGTCTCCTTCCACGTCTATTTTCAGGCGACGGAAGGTAAGCTGTGGAGTCGCCTCTATCGCGATGGAGTGCCACTGCGGCTCCCATCGATAGTAAGCCGAGCCGAGTTCATCGCCGAAGTCGGCAATCGCGAGGGCGCCTATCAGCTCCAGCCGATCGATGGTCAGGAGAAGCCCATCGGCGATCCGCCGTCGATGGTGTTCCTGCCGCTGCGCGAGCCCGTGGTGGCGCGGCCGGTCGCGGTGGTCGCCCCCGAAGTGGTCGAGCCGCCGGTCGAGCCGCCGGTCGAGCCGCCGGTCGAGGCAATGGTCGCACTAGCGTCGCAGCCCACCGTCGAGTAGCGCTTCAGAGCTTCTTGAGGGGCGTGAGGCGGAGCAGCACGGGAATCACCTTCCCGTTGGTGACGATGGCCATGTGGCCGTACTGCGACTTCACGTAGAGCAGCTTGGCCGACTTCTCGCGCTTCTTGAAGCCGCTGGCGGAGTCAGGCATGCGGTCGCGCACGACCGCGAACGGGTACTTCGTGGCGAAGGCGGCCGACTCCTCGGCGGTGTCGCTGCCGATCGCGATGAGCTTGTGCTGCTTGGCGCGCTTGCCGGTGCCGATGAAGTCGTCGAAGGCCTTGTCGCCGCCGTACAGCGCGTCGAGCAGGATGATCTGCTGCACCACCTTGTGGTCGACCCACTTCATCATCGTGCGAAACGCGCCCGAGTGCCCCATGACGATGGTCGGCCCGTCGGGGATGCGGATGTTGGCGCGCGCGACCGCCTTGCGCAGATCGGTGAGCGCGGGCCACTTCACCTGCTCGCCGTTGCCGCTGGGCGCGTCGGGCACGATGAACAGGGCGTTTTGTCCCGAGGCCTTGAACTGCCGGGCCAGGTCGTGGCTCTTCCAGGCGCCGTCGGCGTCGGTGTAGTAGCCGTGCACGTAGACGACGGTGCCAGCGGTGGCGCGGTCATAGCCGGCCGGGATCCACACATGGAGCGCGCCCGCTTGGGTCTTGATGCGCCAGTGCTTGCCGCCGGCGATGGTGTCCTCGGTCTTGTCGAGCTTGCCAGTCGGCTTCTTGCGCGGGCCGGCGCTGGCGAGCGCGGTCAGCACGCACAGCGCGAGGGCGACCAGCGTGGCACGACGCGCGCTCATGGGGCCGGCGCCGTGATGAGCAGGTGGCGATTGCCGTCGGTGTCGGGGTAGCCGTAGCGGAAGGCGAGCTGGCGGCGCGGCTGCTTCTGCCACAGCGTGCGGAACGCGGCGTTGTCGGTGGCGTTGGCGCCCAGGTAGCTGCCGGTGAAGCGACCGTAGGTGGTCTGCACCAAGCCGGCGCGGCGCGCGTAGCGCGGCGGGATGCCGGTCGAGTCGGAGATCATCCACGCCAGGTGGTCGAGGAGGTACTGCCGGATCGTCGAGAACGAGCCGAGCCACAGCAGGTAGCTGGCGGCCTTGGTCATCGCCGCGATCTTGGGGCCGCGGGCGTCGAGATACGCGAGCAGCGGCGAGCCCGCGAGGGCGGGGTCGGACAGATCGGCGGCGATGTGGCGGTGGACGATCGTGCGGGTGCCGCCGAGCTTGCGAAACGTCAGCTCGGAGTTGGTGAACGCGACCGAGAAGTCGGTGTCGACCCAGCTGCGGCGTTTGCGCTTGGCGGTCTGGGTCGCGGCCGCGGCGATCTCGGTGGCGGTCAGGTAGTGCAGCGTCCCGCCGGGCTCGATCGTGAAGAAGCGCAGGCCGACCGGTTCGTAGCCGAGGGCGGCGAGGGCGGTGATGAAGAACGCGAGCTGGCCCGGCACCGCGCCGCGCTCGAGCTTCTGCATGTTGACGCTGGCCGAGTCGTGGTGATCGAACAGCTCCTTGACGGCGCTGCGGTAGGTGCCGAGGTCGCGCTTGAGTTGCTTGGCGGTGGCGGCGCCGAGGCGGGTCGGGTCGCCGGCGTGCTCGAGGGAGATGGTCGTGATCTCGGCGGCGTCGGGGTACGTGACCAGCGCCGAGAGCAGGTCGCCGCCGCCAAACGGGTAGACCACGGTGGTGGGCAAGTTGGCCGGCCGCACGGTGGCGAGGAACTGCTCGGCCGGCGCCAGGTAGTGGCCGGCGAGCTCGGCGAACCAGGGCTCGATGGTCGCGCAGTGCTTGCCGACGATCGCGACGTCGACGCCGGTGGGCAGCGCGTCGGTGCCGGCGCACGCGACCACCCGGTACATGGCCTTGGCGTCAGCCGCGAACTCGCGGGGGTCCTCGGCGCGCGCGCGCGTGGTGGTGGCGACGAGCCCGACGATGGCGAGGATGGCAGCGCGCATGAGGTGCGAAACGTCCATGGTGCGGTCGCTATTCACGCCCGGAAGCTCAGTTGGCGTCGGAGGCGGCGGACTTGCGCTTGGGGCCGACCAGGCTGCGCAGGGTGGCGCGGGCGACCACGTCGCCGTCGGCGTCGGTCAGGACCACCGGCACCGGGTACTCGGCGCGGTCGCTGGTGGTCGGCACCGGACACTCGCTGGTCGCGGTGATGGTGCCGCGCGCCTTCTTCACGTACTCGATCGACAGCCCGGCCACGATGAAGCGAGCGTCGTCGGGCAGCGTGTAGGCCAGCGCGGCGTTGCCGCACAGCTCGGCGAGGTTGACCAGCGCCACCGCGTGGATGCTCGACAGGTGGTTGCGCACGCTGCGCTGGTCGGGGAGCACGGCTTGGCAGAAGCCGGGGCGCAGCGCGGTGATGCGGGCGTCGATGGTGCCGGTGTATGGCGCCAGGCGGCCGATGAGCTTGGAGAAGAGCGTCTTGCCGCCGGGCAGGCCGGCGACCAGGTTCCAGGCGTCACGGACGACGTTGCGGTCGCCGTCGAGATCGGGGAGCAGCTTCGCGAGAGGGCCGAACATGCGCGGACCTTATCAGCGGCTCGCCGACGCGCTCGCTTTTTTCGCGACCGGCTTCGGCTAGGGTGACGGCGTGAAGCGCGATCCGTCGACGAGCGTGCCCCCGTCGCGCCCCGGCTTCGTCGTCGTGCGGGGCGCGCGCGAGCACAACCTCAAGGACGTCTCGGTCGAGATCCCCCGCGACGCCCTGGTGGTGTTCACCGGGGTGTCGGGCTCGGGCAAGTCGTCGCTGGCGTTCGGCACGCTCTACGCCGAGGCGCAGCGCCGCTACCTCGAGAGCGTGTCGCCCTACGCGCGCCGGCTGTTCGACCAGATGCCGGTGCCCGAGGTCGACTCGATCGACGGCCTGCCGCCCGCGGTCGCGCTCCAGCAGCAGCGCGGCTCGCCGACCACGCGCTCGTCGGTGGGGAGCGTGACGACGCTGGCGAACCTGCTGCGCATGCTGTACTCGCGAGCCGGCGACTACCCGCGCGGGCAGCGCATCATCTACGCCGAAGGTTTCTCGCCCAACACGCCCGAGGGCGCGTGCCCGACCTGCAGCGGGCTGGGCCGGGTCTACACGGTCACCGAGGCGTCGATGGTGCCCGACCCGACGCTGACGATCCGCGAGCGCGCGATCGCGGCCTGGCCGCAGGCCTGGGGCGGGCAGAACCAGCGCGACATCCTGGTGACGCTCGGCATCGACGTCGACGTGCCGTGGCGCGAGCTGCCCCAAAAGACCCGCGACTGGATCCTCTTTACCGAGGAGCAACCGGTGGTGCCGGTGTACCCGGGCCTCACTCCTGCCGAAACCAAACGCGCGCTCAAGCGCGAGGACGAACCGAGCTATCAGGGCACGTTCTCGAGCGCGCGCCGCCACGTGCTGCACACCTTCGCGACCACGGCGAGCCCGCTCATGAAGAAGCGGGTCGCCCCGTACCTGTTGGGCGACGCCTGCGCGAGCTGTCACGGCAAGCGGCTGCGGCCCGAGGCGCTGGCGGTGCGCTTCGCCGGGCTCGACATCACCGAGCTGTCGCGGCTGCCGCTCAAGCGGCTGGCGACGATCTTCGCCGGCTACGCCGACGGGCGCATCCGGGGCCCGTCGGCGGTCGACCATCCCGAGAAGGTCATCGTGACCCAGCGCATCGCCGAAGATCTGGTGGCGCGGCTGGCGGTGCTGCTCGAGCTGGGCCTGGGCTACCTGACCCTCGAGCGCACCACGCCGACCCTGTCGCCGGGCGAGCTGCAGCGGCTGCGGCTGGCGACCCAGGTGCGCTCCAACCTGTTCGGGGTGGTCTACGTCCTCGACGAGCCGTCGGCTGGGCTGCATCCCGCCGACACCGCGGCGCTGCTCGGCGCGCTGGCGCGGCTCAAGGCCAGCGGCAACTCGCTGTTCGTCGTCGAGCACGAGCTGGAGGTCATCCGGCGCGCCGACTGGATCGTCGACGTCGGACCAGCCGCCGGCGAGCTGGGCGGCGAGATCCTCTACAGCGGGCCACCGGCCGGGCTGGCCCAGATCGCGGCGTCGCACACCGGGCGTTACCTGTTCGGCGCGCATCCGGTGCCGCCGCGAACGGCGCGCACGCCGACGGGCTGGCTCCGGCTGGCCGGCGTCACGCGCAACAACCTCGACGGCCTCGACGTCGGGTTCCCGCTCGGCGCGTTCACGTCGGTGACCGGGGTGTCGGGCTCGGGCAAGTCGACGCTGGTGAGCCAGGCGCTCGTCGAGCTGGTCGCGGCCCACTTGGGCAGCCCGGTGGCGCAGGACGACGACGAGGCCGACCAGCTCGAGCGCGCGGTCGTGCCGGTTGGTGAGGGCCGCATCGTCGACGGGCTGCACGGCGTGAAGCGGCTGGTCCGCGTCGACCAGAAGCCGATCGGCCGGACCCCGCGCTCCAACCTGGCGACCTACACCGGGCTGTTCGATCACGTGCGCAAGCTGTTCGCCTCGACGCCGCAGGCCCGGGCTCGGCGCTACGACGCCGGGCGGTTCTCGTTCAACGTGGCGAAGGGGCGATGCGCGACCTGCGCCGGCGAGGGCCAGGTCTTCGTCGAGATGCTGTTCTTGCCCAGCGTGTACGCGCCGTGCCCGACCTGCCAGGGCGCGCGCTACGACGCCAAGACGCTCGAGATCCAGTACCGCGGCAAGAGCATCGCCGACGTGCTGGCGCTCACCGTCGACGCGGCGTGGGCGTTCTTCGCCGACGAGCCAACCGTGCAGCGCGCGCTCGCGACGGTGCGCGAGGTCGGGCTGGGTTATCTGCGGCTCGGGCAACCGGCGACCGAGCTGTCGGGCGGCGAGGCCCAGCGCATCAAGCTCGCGACCGAGCTGCAGCGTCGCCAGCACGGCGACACCCTGTACGTCCTCGACGAGCCGACCACCGGCCTGCACCCGGCCGACGTGGAGCGGCTGGTCACCCAGCTCGACGGCCTGGTGGCGGCCGGCAACACCGTCATCGTCGTCGAGCATGACCTGCGGGTGGTGGCCGGCAGCGACTGGGTCATCGACATCGGCCCGGGCGCTGGCGACGAGGGCGGGGCGGTGGTGGCGGCGGGCGCGCCGGCCGCGGTGGCCCGGGTGACGGCGAGCCGCACCGCGCCCTATCTGGCGCGGTTTCTGAAGGATTCCGGCGCGATCGTCGGCGGGTGACGAAAGCGCGGCGCCAAGGTGCACCGGCCCGCGGCGACCGGCTCACCGCGAGCGAGCGCTGGGGCTAGACTGCTCGCCAATGGACGCGCCGGGATTTCACGAGGCCAGCTTCGGCGAGGTGCCCATCCGGCAGCTCGGCCTGCGCATCGCGGGGACACCACTGGAGCCGGTGCTCGCCGAGTTCGGGCGCGAGCTCGACGCGGTCGGCATCACGCGGGTGCGGCCGCGCTACTACCTGTCGACCGAGTGGGGGGTGCCCTTCGAGACGATCGCGATGGCGATCCCGTTTTACCTCGCGCGCCCCGAGCTGGCCGAGCTGCACGCCGAGCGCACCGGCATGATCGAGGGCCACGACCCCGCCGAGGTGCTGCGGTACCTGCGCCACGAGATGGGCCACGTCCTCAACTACGCCTACAAGCTCTACGAGCGGCCCGACTGGATCGAGCACTTCGGCGCGATCACCCAGCCTTACGTCGACGAGTACCGGCCCGAGCCGTGGAGCCGGCGTCACGTCCACCACCTGCCGGGCTGGTACGCGCAGAAGCACCCCGACGAGGACTTCGCCGAGACCTTCGCGGTGTGGATGACCCCGGGCGCAACCTGGCGCGCGCAGTACGCGTCGTGGCCCGACGCGCTGGCCAAGCTCGACTACTGCGAGCGGCTCATCCGCGAGATCGCGCCGCAGGAGCCGCTGGTCACCGATGACGAGCTCGACGAGGACGTCGAGGAGATCGAGCAGTCGCCCGAGCAGTTCTACCGCGACACCATCGCGTCGACGCTCGAGCTGCCGCCCGGGCTCGACGGCGCGCTGCGCGCGATCTTCCTCGAGCTGCCGCGCGCCGACGATCAGCAGCCGGCGGCGGCGCTCATCCGTCGCCACGCCCGCGCCATCGCGCGCTCGGTCTACACCTGGACCGGGCACTTCCCGGAGCCGACGCGGCTGCTGTTGCGGGAGCTGGCGACCCGCGCCGAGTCCGAGAGCCTGACCTACCCGGCGAGCCAGGAGTCGACCGCGCTGGTGGCGCTGACCGCGCTGGTCACCAGCCTCGGCATGAACTTCGTCGCGCGCGGCGCTTACTTGCCGTAGCGGGCGCGGGCCAGCTCGACGATGCGCTCGATGAGCTGCTCGTAGCTGATGCCGGCGGCCTGGGCCGCCATCGCGTACTCGTCGTTGCGCTCGAGGTAGCAGCTGGCGTTGACCTCGAGGACGTAGATGTCGCCAGTGTCGGCGACCCGCAGATCGACGCGGCCGTAGTCGCGGATGCGCAGCGCTCGGTAGGCGTCGAGGGAGACCTTGTGCAGCTTGGCGCGCAGCTCGTCGGGCAGCTCGGGCACCAGCACCTTGGTGCTCTTGAACTCCTGGGAGTCCTTCTCCCACTTGGCCTTGGCGTCGTAGACCTTGGGCATGCCCTCGGGCATCGCCGAGAAGTCGACCTCGATCGGCGGCAGCGCCTGCGGGTCGCCATTGCCGACCACGCCGACGTAGAACTCGCGGCCCTCGATGTACTCCTCGGCGAGCGCGGCGTCGCCGACCTCCTTGTGGATCATCAGCACGCGCTCCATCATCTCCGTCGAGGTCCGCACCAGCGACTTGCCACCGACGCCGATCGACGAGTCCATCGCGACCGGCTTCACGAACAGCGGCATCTTGAGGTTGCCGCCGGTCTCGAAGTCCTTGTCCTTGTGGAACACCGCGAAGCGCGGATAGAGGATCTGCTCGAAGGCGAGGAGCTTCTTGGCGAGCGCCTTGTCCTGCCCGAGGTAGTACTCGCCGGGGCCACACCCGGTATAGGGCACGCGCATCGCGTCGAGGACGCCGCACACCGCGATGTTGCCGGTGGGATCGTCGCCGAACTCCTCGAGCAGGTTGAACACCAGCTCGGGCCGCTGCGCCTCGAGGCCGCTGATGAGCGCCTTGACGTCGTCGTGGACCGCGAGGATCTCGACGTCGTGCTGGTTGGCCTTGAGCGCGGCCGCGACGTGGTCGACGACGACGTCCCAGTCCTTGGAGCCCGGCTCGTCGACGTACGTCAAGATCGTGATGCGCATGCCGCATCATGGCAGCGTTCGCGATCCTGGCGAGGCGGCGCTACGCCGGTTCGACGCGGGCGGCGACGTGTTTGTGCCACGGCGTGCCGGCGATCCAGTCGCGCTGATCGGCCGAGGTGAGCTCGTTGGGCGCGACGCCGCGGGTCGAGCGGGTGCCGGCGGCGTCGGGGTAGTCCAGGCCGAAGCCGTTGGGCAGGGTCACGTGGCCGAGCTGGAGCGTGTCGGTGATCTCGACGGCGGTGACCACCGAGCCGGCGCGGGTGGTGACGCGGGCGCGGCCACCGTCGACGAGGCCGAGCCGGGCGGCGTCGCCGGGCGCGACTCGCAGCGCGCCGTCGGGGTCTTTTTTGCGCCAGCCGGGATCGCGGAAGATCGTGTTGGCGGTCGAGGTGCGGCGCTCGCCGGCCGCCAGCACGAACGGGAACTCGGGGTCGCGGGCGCCGGGATCCTCGCCGGCCAGGGCGGTCAGCTCGCCGAGCAGCTCGGGGATCGCCAGGTGGATGCGGCGGTCCTTGTGCTCGAGGCGCTTCCAGGTGACGTCGGGCTCGTCGACGGAGAACACCACCCCGGACCGGCCCGCGAGCAGCGCCTCGAACAGCTGGTCGCCCAGCATCGGTCCGTCGCCGACGATGCCGGCGCGGCGCACCGAGTCGCCGTGGCTCATGGCGAACTGCTGGCACAGCGCCCACAGCACCGCGGCGGCGCCGGCGCCGTCGGGCAAGGTCGGGCCCAGGGTCTGGTACAGGATCACCGGGGCCAGGTTGACCAGCGCCTTGTTGCCGGCGACGTGGCGGAAAAACGCCGCCGCGTAGGGTCCGCGACCGTGGCTCGGCACCAGCGCGGCGGCCTCGTGCAGCGCGGCGAGCACGTCGGCCGGGATGGCGCCTAGCGCCTCGACGAGGCGGCGGTGGATCTCGGGCTCGGCGAGCGTGCCGGGCTCGGGCGCAAACAGCGGCGCCCGCAGGTGGAAGACGTTCTTGGGGAACTCCAGGTTGAAAAACGTGGCCTCCCACTTCTCGAACTGCGACGAGGCCGGCAGCACGTAGTGGGCGAGCCGCGCGGTCTCGGTCATCGCGACGTCGATCACGACCAGCACGTCGAGCGCGGCCAGGGCCTCGCGCATGCGCGCGCTGCCGGCCAGCGAGTGAGCCGGGTTGGCGCTCTCGACGATCATGGCGCGGAAGCGCTTGGGATGATCGGTGAGGATCTCCTCGGCGATGACGTTGCACGGCACCATGCCGCCGATGATGCGGTGACCGCCGACCGGGGTCTGGCGATCGCGATCGCGACCGATCAGGTTCCCGAGCTGGGTGTGCAGGTTCATCGTGCCGGGGCGACCGAAGTTGCCCGTGATCAGATAGACCAGCTTCTCGAGGTAGGACGACAGCGTGCTGTGCGGGGCCTGCTGGATGCCGAGATCCTCGAGGATGGCGACCGAGCCGGCGCGACCGAGGCGGGCGGCCAGCTCGCGGATCGCGGCGCCGGTGAGCCCAGCCTTCGCGGCGTAGTCGTCGACGTCGATGCCGGCGAGCGCGGCGGTGAGCGCCTCGTAGCCGATGGTGCGCTCGGCGAGGAAGCCGCGGTCGACGTGGTCGCCCTCGACCAGCGCGGCCAGCAGCGCCGACAGGCACCAGGCGTCGGTGCCGGGCCGCACCTGCAAGTAGACGTCGGCGAGGGCCGCGGTCTCGGTGCGGCGGGGATCGATCACGACCAGCGTGCGCGCGGGATCCTTTGCGATGGCGTGCAGGGTCTCTCGCGCGCGCGGGAGGCCGTGCGACTGCCACGGGTTCTTGCCGACGAAGATCGCGACCTCGGCGTGCTCGAAGTCGGGTGTGGTGTGGCAGGTGGCGCGGCCAAACAGCTGGCCGTCGACCCAGAACTCGCCGGTCTTCTCTTGGGCCAGCGCGTTGGAGGTGTAGACCGCGCCGAGCGCGGCGCGGGTGGCGCGGCCATAGGTGCCGCCGAGGTGATTGCCCTGGCCGCCGCCGCCGTACGAGAAGATGGTCTCGCCGCCGTGGCTGTCGCGCACCTGAGCCAGCGCGGCCGCGACCTCGCGGATCGCGGTGTCCCAGTCGATGGGCTCGAAGCTGCCGTCGGCGGTGCGGCGCAGCGGCGTGGTCAGTCGGCCCCGCGCGTGCTGGTAGTGATCGAGGCGCTGCGCCTTCTCGCAGGCGTAGCCGGCCGTCGACGGATGGGCCGGGTCACCCTTGATCTTGGTCAGGTGGCCGTCCGCGGTCAGGACCTGAAGCCCACAGTTCTGAGAGCACAAGATGCACGCCGTCGGTCGCCACTCGCTCATCTCGCCATCGTACCCGCGACTCGCCAGCTGCGGTCCTTCGCGGCGGTCGCGAGCGTCGGTTACGACTTCTCGGGGACGGGCCGCAGCTTGTCGCGGCCGTGGCCGTCGTCGCCGTCGGCGAGCGAGTGCGACTCGCAGATGTCTTCTTCGTCGCGGGCGCGGGTGGCCAAGCGGACGTAGAAGGACTTGATCTGATCGAGCTCCTTGTCGCTGAGGTCCTCGATGTCGATGAGGCGGTTGCTGGCGCCCTTGGTCGCGGCGATGAGCTCGTTGAGCTTGAGCTGGAGCGCGATCGTGTCCTTGTTCTGCGACTGCTGGATCACGAACACCATGAGGAACGTGACGATCGTCGTGCTGGTGTTGATGACGAGCTGCCAGGTGTCGGCGAAGTGGAAGATCGGCCCGCACGCCGCCCACAGCACGACCACCGAGAAGGCGATCAGGAACGCGTACGGGCTGCCGGTGGCGCGCGTGATCTTGTGGGCGAAGCGATCGAAGAAGCCGGCGGCGGATGCGCCGGTGAACAGCGTGGTGCGAGGGTCGTCGGCCATGGCGCACCCTACCGCCAGCGCGGCAGCGCGCGCGCGGTGGTCGTGCCACCCGCGCGCTGCGCGCCCCGATCGAGACGGTCGTGCTCGCCGAGGGCCGGGGCGGTCACTCCCGGCGCCCGCTGATCGGGCCGTGGCCGACCTCACGAATTGAACGTGCCGGCCCGCCCACCTGCACCCGATGGCCGCTTATCGTGGCGGCGGTCGTCGTCATGGCGCGGCCTCGAGCCGCGACCGCAGGAGCTCTCGTATGAAGCCTTCCATCGTCCTCTCCGTTGCCCTTGGCGCCGCCGCCGCCGGGTTCGGCCTCACCACCGCCCCGGCCCCGGCCCAGGGCCAGCAGCCGGCGCAGATGTACGTCGCGCCGGAGACCCACACCGGCCTGACCTTCGAGGCCAACATCGGCTTTGGCATGCTGCGGGCGGCGCCGGACAACGGCGACGCCGACACCCAGAGCGCGCTCGGCGGGCTCAACCTCGGCCTCGGCGGGTTCATCAACCCCAAGCTCGCGCTCACGGTGCGCATCGCCGGCGCGACCCACGCCGAGGACGGCGTGCGGATCACGCAAGCCTTCTTCGGACCGTCGCTGCAGTACTGGCCCAACGCCAACACCTGGGTCGGCGGCGGCGTCGGCTTCGGCATCGCCGCGCTGTCGTTCGACGGCAATGACGCGAGCTACACCGAGAAGGGCCTCGGCCTCGATCTGCGCGCCGGCTACACCTTCAACCCGTACTCCAAGCACAGCTTCAACGCGTCGGTCGAGGTCACGCCCGCGTTCCTCGACGGCGGCACCTTCAGCGGCATCGCGCTGCTGATCGGCTACCAGACCCTGTAGCGGTCGTCAGAACTCGACGACGGTGCGGATCGACGTGCCGGCGTGCATGAGGTCGAAGGCCTCGTTGATGCGCTCGAGCGGGAGCTTGTGCGTGATCATGCGGTCGATCTCGATCTTGCCGTCCATGTACCAGTCGACGAGCTTGGGCACGTCGGTGCGTCCGCGGGCGCCGCCGAAGGCCGAGCCCTTCCAGACTCGGCCGGTGACCAACTGGAAGGGACGAGTCGCCAGCTCCTGGCCGGCGCCGGCGACGCCGATGACGGTGCTGACGCCCCAGCCGCGGTGGCAGCACTCGAGGGCCTGCCGCATCAGCTGCACGTTGCCGACGCACTCGAAGCTGTAGTCGGCGCCGCCGCCGGTCAGCTCGACCAGGTGCGCGACCAGGTCGCCGCTCACGGTCTTGGGGTTCACGAAGTGCGTCATGCCGAAGCTGCGGCCGTCAGCCTCGCGCGCCGGGTTGATGTCGACGCCGACGATCAGGTTGGCGCCGGCGAGCCGGGCGCCCTGCACGACGTTGAGGCCGATGCCGCCCAGCCCAAACACGACCACGTTGGCGCCGGGTTCGACCTTGGCGGTCCAGATCACCGCGCCCACGCCGGTGGTGACGCCGCAGCCGATGTAGCAGATGGACGCGAACGGGGCGTCCTTGCGCACCTTGGCCAGCGCGATCTCGGGCAGCACCGCGTGGTTCGCGAAGGTCGAGCAGCCCATGTAGTGGAAGACTGGCTTGCCCTTGTAGGACAGGCGGCTGGTGCCATCGGGCATGAGGCCCTTGCCCTGGGTCGCGCGGATCGCGGTGCACAGGTTGGTCTTGCGCGAGAGGCACGACTTGCACTGCCGGCACTCCGGCGTGTAGAGCGGGATGACGTGGTCGCCGGGCACGAGCGAGGTCACGCCGGCGCCGACCTCGAGCACGACGCCAGCGCCTTCGTGGCCGAAGACGGCCGGGAACAGCCCTTCCGGGTCGGCGCCCGAGCGCGTGAAGTCGTCGGTGTGGCACACCCCGGTCGCCTTCATCTCGACGAGGACCTCGCCGGCCTTGGGGCCTTCCAGGTCCAGCTCGTCGACGACGAGAGGCTTCCCAGCTTCGAACGCGATCGCAGCGCGGGTCTTCATGGCCGAGCAACGTAGCAGGTCCCTCCGCAGGCACGTCAACCTCAGCTTCCGACCCCGCGTGGCGTCGCTCGCCGCCGCCGCCGCGTCCGCGCTGGCCGACGCGCTCGCTTACTGGATCCCTGGCTTGCCGCACCGGCCGACCTGACGGACGCTGCCCGCATGTCCGTGTCGACGTCCACGTCTCCGATCGCGCGACTTCCGCTGGGCGGCGGGCCGATGGCGCTGTGGCACGCGTCGGCGGAGCCGCGGCGCGGGCTGGTCTTTCGCATGAGCGCGTGCGGCCAGCGCTGGTGCACATGCTCGACCGTCCGGTTCGAGCTGCGGGACGCGGCCGCCGCCGCCGCCGACACCCGACGAGCCTTCGTCGATTACGACCTGGCGGCCCGGCGGATCGAGCGCAAGCGCGACGATGGGGCCCTGCTGGTCGCGCCGCTCGATGAGGCCTGGCTCTTGGCCCAGCTCGCGGGCGCGGCCGGGACGATCTTCGCCGAGCGCCTTCGGCGCCTGCGGGCGCGGCAGGATCGGTATGCGTGGCGGGCCTACGACTGGGCGTCTCACCCAGGCGGGACGATGGTGGCGTTCTGCGAGCTGTTCCCTGCCGACGACGATCTGGTCGCGCAGGTCGATGGACAGCAGGTCTGGATGGTCGACAAGCACTGCGTGAACCCCGCGTGTCGATGCCGCGACGTCTTCCTCGAGGCCTTCGACTTGGGCGGCGCCGGCGCAGCGAAGAGCCTGGGCCACGCTCGCCTCGCGATCGGCAAGGGGAGCGGCGTCAAGATCGTTGCGTGCGATGCCGCGGTGCGCCCGTTCGTGGACGTAGTGCGCGCCGATGAAGGGCTGCGCTCGATGCTGCATGAGCGGCACGAGGAGGCGCGGCGCGTGGCGCGACGGCTCGTGACCTGGGCGGCCGATCAGGCCGATCCCGAGCCCGCGCTCCGGCTGGCGCTACAGGGCATGTCGACTCCCAGCCCGGACGCGATCGAGCGGCTGCGCGCGATCGGCGCCGCGATCGTGGTGCCCCGCCTCACGGCGATCTTCGACGATCCGACGACGATGGACCGCCAGCGGGAGCGGGTCATCTGGGTCGCGGTCGAGCTCAACCTGCTCGAGACCACGGCGCTCCTGGTGGCTGGGCTCGCGTGGGGCGGGCTGCGCGAGAGCGAGCTCGAGGAGATCGTGATTGGCGAGCTCGGCGAACGGGGCGAGGCGGCCGTGGAGCCGCTGCTGGCTGCGCTGGACGGCGCGGACGATGCGCACGACGCCATTCTCCAGGCGCTGGTCGAGACCCGCGCACGCGATGAGCGGATCTTTGCCGAGCTGGTTGTTGCTGCGGAGCGAGATCCGGCCGTGTGGGCCGACGCGCTGGCCAACTTCGCCGCCCTCGGCGCCCTCGCCCTGACCACGATCTTGCGGGAGCTGCTCACCGCGCCAGCGCCGGATCTGGTGGCGGCGCGTAGCGTCGCCGCGGCGCTGCGCAGGATCGACGAGCTCGATCCGGACCTCGAACAGCAGCTCGCGGCCGCGACGCCGGTGGTTCCCCCGCGCCTGACTAGGGCCGAGCGCCTCGCGGCCGACGCCGCGGCAAAGACATCTCGACCGGGTCGCAACGATCCGTGCTGGTGCGGCAGCGGCACCAAGTACAAGAAGTGTCATCACGACGCCGATGCCGACGCGGCGCGGGCCCGCTGATCAGCACCCAAGCGACGCAGCTCGCCGCGCCGGGTTCGCTGGCGCACCTCGTGCAAGGCGCTCGGCGCATGAGAGCAAACTCGTTGATCGCGGGTGTCTTGATCGCGGCTGCCGCGGCGTGTGGGGGTGGTTCTGCCGCACACCCTGCGACAGAAACGCCCACTCCGGGCGCCCGCGACACGGTCCCTGGGACGTCGCAGGATGTCGCAGCTCCGACCTCGCCGATCACCGGCCATCCGCGCAACGACCTGATCCCGCGCGCGGTGCTGTTCGGCAATCCGGAGCGCACGGCGCCCCAGATCTCGCCCGACGGCAAGTGGCTCGCGTTCGGCGCGCCCGCCGACGGCGTGATCAACGTCTTCGTCGCGCCGGCTGGCGACCTCGCCAAGGCGGTGCAGGTCACCTTCGACAAGGTGCGCCCGGTTTGGCAGTACTTCTGGTCGACCGACGGCAAGTACGTCCTCTATATGCAGGACGCTGGCGGCGACGAGAACTTCCACGTCTTCCGGGTCGGGCCCGACGGCAAGGACCCGCTCGATCTCACGCCCAAGGCCGGCGTTCGCGGCGAGCTGATCGGGCTGTCGAACAAGCATCCCGGCGAGGTGCTCCTCGGCATCAACGATCGCGACCCGTCGCTGCACGACGTCTACAAGATCGAGCTGGCCACCGGCAAGGCCACGCTGGTCCTCGAGAACCCCGGCTTCATCAACCCGGTCGCCGACGAGAACCTCGAGCTGCGCCTGGCCCAGCAGTTCCAGCCCGACGGCTCGGTCAAGATCATGATGCCCGGCAAGCAGGGCCAGCCCTGGGTCGAGCACGACGCCATCCCGGCCGACGATCAGCTCACGACGCAAGTCCTCGGCTTCGAGTCGACCGGCAAGAAGTACTACGAGCTGGACGCCCGCGGGCGCGACACCTCGGCGCTGTTCCTGGTCGACGCCGCGAGCAAGAAGCGCACGCTCCTGGCCCAGCACGCGCGCGCCGATGCGGGCGGCGCGATCATGCACCCGACCACCGGCGCGATCCGCGCGGTGTCGTTCGACGTCGCGCGCCCCGAGTGGGTGGTGCTCGACAAGAAGATCGCCAAGGACCTGGCGGCCCTCGCCAAGCTCGACGATGGCGACTTCTCGGTCGCGTCGATGAGCAAGGACGACCAGGTCTGGATCGTCACCTACAGTGGCGACGCTGGGCCGACCCGCTTCTGGCGCTGGGACCGCAAGACCCAGAAGGGCGCGAAGCTCTACGCGGCGCGCCCTGCGCTCGAGGGGCTGCCGCTCGCGCCCATGCATCCAGTCGAGGTCACCGCCCGCGACGGCCTCACGCTGGTCAGCTACCTGACCTTGCCCCTGGCCTCGGATCCCGACGGTGACGGCAGGCCCGACGCGCCGGTGCCGATGGTGCTCTTGGTCCATGGCGGTCCGTGGGCCCGCGACGACTGGGGCTACAGCTCGGTCGTGCAGCTCCTCGCCAATCGCGGCTACGCGGTCCTGAGCGTCAACTTCCGCGGCTCCACCGGGTTTGGCAAGGCGTTCGTCAACGCCGGCAACCTGCAGTGGGGCAAGAAGATGCACGACGATCTGCTCGACGGCGTGGCCTGGGCGGTCGAGCACAAGGTTACCAGCGCCAGCGACGTCTGCATCATGGGCGGCAGCTACGGCGGCTACTCGGCGTTGGCCGGCCTCACGCTGACGCCGACCGCGTTCAAGTGCGGCGTCGACATCGTCGGCCCGTCGAACCTCATCACGCTCGTGCAGTCGGTGCCGGCCTACTGGAAGCCGCTCATCGCGGTGTTCCAGACCCGCATGGGTGACTGGACCACCGAGGAGGGCAAGGCCGCGCTCCTGGCGGTGTCGCCGATCACGCACGCCGCGGCCATCGAGCGCCCGCTGCTGATCGGGCAGGGCGCCAACGACCCCCGCGTGAAGCAGGCCGAGTCCGATCAGATCGTCGCCGAGATGCAAAAGAAGCAGCTGCCGGTGTCGTACGTGCTGTTCCCCGACGAGGGCCACGGCTTCGCGCGCCCGCCCAACATGCAGGCGTTCATGGCGGTCGCGGAGGCGTTCCTGTCGGCGCACCTCGGCGGCAGCTACCAGCCGATGACCAAGGCCGACTTCGAGGGCTCCACGATCCAGATCAAGGCCGGCGCCGACGGGATCCCGGGCCTACCCGATGGGGTAGGTCGATGACGATTCACGACGAAACCTGACAGCTCCTGGTCAGGGCATCGTGAGAAGACAGCGTCCCCCGAACGTCAAGCGCGCGCAGGCCCCGAGCCGCGCCGCTTGGTCGAGCGCATGTGTAGCGAGGCGAGCATGAACGGCGATTGCAGTAACGTGAGCCGCAACGTGACAGGTCCAGCGAACGTCTCAGGCCGAGGCATGTCCTCGGTCGTCTTGCGGTCCGTAGTGGTCGGCTGTTTTCTCGTCGGCGGCGCGGCGGGTTCCGCGTCGGCGCAGCAACGCCCGCAGCAGGTGTCGTTCGAAGAGGCCCTGCGCGCCGTGGAGCCCGGGGCCGCGGGTCTGGTCGCGGCCCGCGCGAAGATCGTCGGGGCGCAGCACCAGGTCGACGCCGCCAAGAGCGCGTACTACCCGCAGCTCACCGGCAGCGTGGGCTACTCGCTCACGCTGGCGTCCGAGTTCGACAACTTCAACCTCGGCGGGCTGGTGCCCAACTACGGCGCGCTGCTGTGCCCCATCACCGACGACGTCGGCAACGTCTTCTGCGAGCAGCGCTACCAGGACATCTACAACCCGCCGGTCCCCGAGGGTAGCGACGACTCGGGTTCGGCGCTGCCGTTTGGCCAGCGCAACACCTGGCGCCTCGGCGTCAACGCGTCCCAGCAGATCTACGACTTCGGTCGCACCAAGGCCGGCGTCCGCTCGGCCAGCGTCGCGGTCGAGCTGGCCAAGCTGTCCGAGCAGCAGATCCGCGCGACCGCGGTCTACGCCGCTAGCTCGGCGTACTTCGGCGCGGCGCTGGCGCAGCGCTCGGTCGAGATCTCCGAACAGTCGCTGGCGTCGGCGGAGGACACCTTGGCCGACGCGCAGCTCAAGGAGAAGAACGGCGCCATCGCCGAGTTCGATGTCGTCCGCGCCGAGGTCGCCCGCGATACCGAGCGCAACGCGCTGGTGCGGAGCCAGTCCAAGCGCGACCAGGCGTTTCGCAGCCTCAAGCGGCTGCTGCTCATCCCCCTCGATCGCCCGATCGAGCTGACCACCAAGCTCCGGCTCGACGCGGCCAGCGGCGACGACGCCGACGACGCGCTCGGCAAGGCCCTGGCCGCCGCCGGGCTCACCGCGAACAGCAAGCGGATCAGCCTAATCCAGGCCGAGCTGGCGGTGACCGCCAGCGAGCAGGCCAGCGCGCTGGCTGCCGCCGATCGCTGGCCGACCATCACCGCGGTCAGCGACTTCGGCCTGGTCAACTACCAGAAGCAGCCGTTCAACGGCGACTGGGCCAACAACTGGACGGTCGGCGTCAACGTGTCGATCCCGATCTTCGACGGCTTCCGGCGCCGCGCGCTGCTGCGCAAGGCCGACGCCGACCTCGCCGCGGCCCGCGCCAGCGTGGTCGACGGCGCCCGGGCCATCGAGCTCGACGCGGCGCAGGCCGACGACACCATCGCGGCGGCGCTCCAGATCTGGCAGGCGAGCGCGCGCACCGTCGCCCTGGCCCAGCGCGCGTACGAGATCGCCGAGCTGCGCTTCAGCCAGGGCTCGTCGACGCAGCTCGAGCTGGTCGACGCCCGCTTGCAGCTCAACCGGAGCCAGCTGAGCCAGGCCTCGTCGGAGCACGACCTGCGGGTGGCTCGCCTGCGCCGCGCGCTGCTCCCCGGTCTGGCCGTCGGCCCGGCGTTCTAGCGATCCTCTCTTCTCGTCTTTTCCACAGACGCCTTCTTTTCAGGAAACGATCATGTCCACTCGCCTCATCGCCCTCGCCGTCGCGCTCATCCTCGTCCCCGCCGTGGGATGCAAGAAGCCGACGGAGGCCGCGCCCAAGACCGAGACCTTGCCGCCGATCAACCTCGCGACCGAGGACGTGTGCACGGTCGTGCGCACCAAGATCGCGACCGGTCCCCGGGTGTCGGGAACCCTCAAGGCGCGCGAGCATGCGGTGCTGCGCGCCGAGCTGGGCGGCACCGTCACGCTGCTGGGGCCCGACCTCGGCGACCCGGTCAAGAAGGGCGACCTCCTCGCCCGCATCGAGTCCAAGGCGCTCGGCCAGGGCGTCACCTCGGCGCAGGCCGGGGTCTCGTCGGCCCAGGCCAACGTCGTCGCGGCCCAGGCCAAGGTCGACGTCGCCCGCCGTGAGGTCGCGCGCACCGAGGCGCTGGTCAAAGGCGGCGCCTCGCCGGCCCGCGATCTCGACAACGCGCAGTCGAACCTCGACTCGGCGATCGCGTCGCTCAGCGCGGCCCGCGCTGGGGTCGCCGCGGCGCGCTCGGGCGTGGCCTCGGCCAGCTCGCAGCTCGGCGACTCGACCGTGCGCTCGCCCATCGACGGCGTCGTCCTGAAGCGCGACGTCAACAAGGGCGACGTCGTGCAGCCCGGCGCGTCGCTGTACGAGATCATCGTGCCGTCGTCGATGCGGCTCGAGGCCTCGGTCTCGTCCGAAGATCTGGGCGCCCTCGAGAACGGTCGCCGCGTCGACTTCGAGGTCCGCGGCTATGGCGGCCAGCAATTCGAGGGCACGATCAGCCGCATCGCCCCGGCCGCCGATCCGGTCACCCGGCAGATCGCGATCATCGTCGAGATCCCCAACCCGGGCGGCAAGCTCATCGCCGGGCTCTACGCCGAGGGCCGCATCTCCTCGGAGGAGCGCGAGGCGCTGGTCATCCCCGAGAACGCGATCGACAGCTCGGGCGATCGCCCGTCCGTCATGCACCTGAACAACGGCGCGGCCGAGCGGGTGTCGGTCACCATCGGCCTGCGCGACGACGTCCACGAGCTGGTCGAGATCACGCAGGGCCTGGTCGAGGGCGAGCTGGTGATCCTCAACAGCGCGGCCCGCACGATCGAGCCCGGCGCCAAGGTCGCGCCGCCCGGTGCGACCAAGCCCGCGGCGCCCGCGGCGGCGCCCGCCAAGCCTGCTGACAAGCCCGTCGAGCCGGCCGCCAAGCCGGCCGCGGGCGCGGCGGCCCCGCCTGCCGAGAAGGCGCCCGCGCCGGCGCCGGGAGCGCGCTGATGTGGATCTCAGACTTCGCGATCCGCAAGCCGATCATCACGACCGTCGTGATGATCGCGCTGGTGATCTTCGGGCTCATCGCGCTCAGCAGCCTCGACACCGACGAGTTTCCCGAGGTCAACGCCCCGGTCGTCGTGGTGTCCGTCATCTACCCGGGCGCCTCGCCGGGCACCGTCGAGCGTGAGCTCGTCGATCCGCTCGAGGAGAACTTCCGCTCGATCGCCGGCGTCGACACCATCCAGTCGACCGCGATCGACGGCTATGCCGTCATCGTCGTGGTCTTCGTCTTCGAGAAGAACATCCAGGAGGCCACGCAGGAGATCCGCGACAAGATCTCCGAGAAGCGCGGCGACCTCCCGCTCGAGATGGAGGAGCCCATCATCTCGAAGTTCAAGCTGACCGACTTTCCGATCGTGTCGCTGGTGCTGTCGTCCTCGACGATGGACGCCATCGACCTGACCGCGCTGGCCGACCCTGGCATTTCGCGCCAGCTCACCGGCATCCCCGGCGTGGCGTCGGTCGACGTGGTCGGCGGCGTCGAGCGCGAGCTGACGATCGAGCTCAACCCGACCGCCCTCACCGCGACCGGCGTCAGCATCGCCCAGGTCGTGCAGGTGGTGCAGGTCGAGAACCTGGCCGCGCCGGTGGGCCGCCTCAACGGCCCGCTCGAGGAGCGCACCATCCGCCTGCGCGGACGCCTGCAACGCCCCGCCGATTTTGCGCAGCTCGTCGTGAGCCGCGCCGATGGCAAGGTGGTCCGCCTCGGCGACGTCGCCGTCGTCAAGGACGGGCAGGAGGAGCCGCGCACCGCCGCGCTCTACAACGGCGTGCGCGCGGTCGGCATCGACATCAAGAAGGCCACCGGCTACAGCACCACCGACGTCAGCGACAAGATCAGGGACAAGCTGGTCGAGATCCGCAAGACCTTGCCGGCCGGGGTCACGATCGACGTCGTCGTCGACTCCGGCGTGCGGGTCAGCGAGTCGGTGTCGGACGTGCAGAAGTCGCTGCTCGAGGGCGCGCTGCTCACCATCCTCGTGGTGTTCCTGTTCCTCAAGTCGTGGCGCTCGACGGTCATCACCGGCCTCGCGCTCCCGGTGTCGGTGATCGCGTCGTTCCTCGCGGTCGCCGCGTTTGGCTTCACGCTCAACACGATGTCGCTGCTCGGGTTGTCGCTCGCGATCGGCATCCTCATCGACGACGCGATCGTGGTGCGCGAGAACATCGTGCGCCACGTCGAGATGGGCAAAGATCACGTCACGGCGGCCCGCGAGGGCACCGCCGAGATCGGCCTCGCGGTGGCCGCGACCACGTTCTCCATCGTCGTGGTCTTCGTGCCGATCGCCTTCATGGGCGGCATCGCGCAGCAATGGTTCGCGCCGTTCGCGCTGACGATCGCCGCGTCGGTGATGGTGTCGCTGTTCGTGTCGTTCTCGCTCGACCCGATGTTGTCGGCGGTGTGGCGCGATCCCGAGGCTGCCGGCGATCGCTCGTGGCTGTCGCGCAAGCTCGACTTCCTCGACCGCTGGCTCGACGGCCTGACCCGCTGGTACCGCCGCGTGATCGGCTGGGCGCTGCGCCACCGCTTCCTGATGGTCGTGCTCGCGCTGGTCGCGTTCTTCGGCGCGCTCGCCATCCCGGCCACCGGCCTGGTCGGCAGCTCGTTCTTCCCGGTCCAGGATCGCTCCGAGTTCATCATCACCCTCGAGACCCCGCCCGGCTCGAACTTGGCGTACACCCAGAAGAAGGTCGAGGCCGCGGTCGCCCTCGCGCGCAGCCACAAGGAGGTGCAGTACACCTACGCCACGATCGGTGGGAGCAGCGGCTCGGTCGACGCCGCCAACATCAACGTGCGCCTGGTGCCCAAGCACGATCGCAAGCTCCACCAGGACGACGTCGCACAGCAGGTGCGCAACCAGATCCGTCAGCTGTCGGGCGTGACCGCGTACATCAGCACCGGCGGCTTCGGCGGCGGCAAGCAGATCCAGATCCAGCTCACCGGGCCCGACCTCGACGTCCTCAACAACCTCGCCGAGCAGGTCGCCACCCGAGTCCGCACCGTCAAGGGTGCCGTCGACGTTGGCCTGTCCAGCAAGGGCCAGCGGCCCGAGGTCGAGGTCGCGCTCGATCGCGATCTGGCCGGCCAGCTCGGCGTGAGCGTGGCCACGATCGCGCAGTCGCTGCGCCCGGCCTTCACCGGCATCGACTCGGGCGACTGGATCGATCCCGAGGGCCGCACCCGTGACGTGGTGGTGCGGCTGGCGCCTGATTGGCGGTCGCGGCCTTCCGACATCGCGGCGCTGCCGGTCTCGGTTCCGGGCCCGATGGGCAACGTCAGCGTGCCGCTCAGCCAGGTCGCGCGGGTCTCGCGCGGTTTCGGTCCCGGCCAGATCGAGCACCTCGACGCCGACCGCGTCGTCACGGTCGGCGCCAACACCGAAGGCCGCCCGCTGTCGGCCGTCATCGCCGACATCGAAGGCGAGCTGGCCCAGGTGCCGATGCCCGAGGGCTACGAACGCAAGCAAGGCGGCGAGGCCGAGGATCAGGCCGAGGTGTTCGGTCGCATCCTGATCGCGCTCGCCACCGCCGTGATGCTCATGTACTTCATCCTGGTCGTGCAGTTCGGCTCGTTCCTCGAGCCCATCCCGATCATGGCCTCGCTGCCGCTGTCGCTCATCGGCGTCATGCTCGCGATGCTGATAACCGGCTCGACGCTCAACCTGATGAGCATGATCGGCGTGATCATGTTGATGGGCATCGTGGCGAAGAACGCGATCTTGCTCATCGACTTCGCCAAGCACGCCGAGATCAACCAGGGCATGTCGCGTGAGGAAGCCATCGTCGAGGCCGGCGGCGTCCGTCTCCGCCCGATCATCATGACCTCGGTGGCCATCATCGCCGGTATGCTGCCGGTCGCGATCGGCTCAGGCGAGGGCGGCGACTTCCGCGCGCCGCTCGGCCGCGCGGTCATCGGCGGCGTCATCACGTCGACGGTGCTGACGCTGCTGGTGATCCCGACCTTCTACGACATCATCACCAACTGGCGCGACGGCGCGCTCCGCTGGTTCCGTCGCAAGAACCCCCAGCCCGCGGGCGGTCACGGTGGCGGCCATGGCGGCCACCTCGGGCCTGGCGGTCATGCCGCGCTCCCCGTCGCTACCACCCACGGGCAGCAGCTGCAGCCGGCGTTGCCGGGGCCGGTGGTCTCCCACGCGCAGCCAACGGCGGCGCCGGCTCCCTTCGACGCCAGCCAGCACCCGACCGTGGTCATCCCGCCGCGAGATCCGAAGTCGTGACCGCGCGGGCGGCCGGGCTCGCGCTGATCGTGCTCGCCGCGACGGCGGCTGGCTGTAGCAAGTCAGGCTCGGCAGGCTCGGCGGGCTCGGCGACGATGCCGCACGCCGATGCCCGCGCCTTCATCGCCGGGATCCGGCTGTGCGAGACCACCGAGACCAGCTTGCGCGAGCGCCTCGGCGTGCCCACCCGCGACGGCCGCTTGGCCCAACGGCGGGTGGTGAGCTGGATCGTCGACGACGGTGACGTCACCGCCTACCTGGCCGTGCTGCTCGACGAGCGCGGCCAGGTCGTCGACCTCTACTGGGACATCCCCACCGAGGTGCCCTGGACCCCCACCGACCACTGCGCCCCCGCCGCCGCCTGACGCTGGTTCCATTCTGCTGTCATGCCGAGCGGGCCTTCGTGGAGGATCACTGGGAGGGTCCGCTCAAGCACCAACGTGCGCGGATGGTCGAGCGCCATGCCAATGGCGCTCGAAGTCAGCGGCCCATGCGGGTCGTCATGACGTTGCGGGCTTTGAAGGCGATCCAGATCGCGCGCAGGGCGTGCTTGGCGCCGTTGGGCAGGCGGTAGTCGACGACGTCGGACAGGTCGGTGACGCCGGGGTTGATCTCGACGGTGGGGATGCCCTCGCTCTTGGCGAGCAGCACCGGGCGCGCGACGTAGGGGAACAGCGCCGACGTGCCGATCAGGAAGACGATGTCGAAGCCGCGCGCGACCTCGGCCTCGAATTGCTGAAACGCGCGCTCGGGCAACGGCTCGCCGAACAGCACCACGTCGGGGCGGACCACCGAGCCGCAACGCGGGCAGGTCGGCGGGAACGTGAGCGAGGCGTAGTCGGGCACCGTCTTCTTCCAGTCGCAGCGCGTGCAGCGCAGATCGTGGATGTCGCCATGGATGGCGATGACGTTCTTCGAGCCGGCGGCCCGATGGAACCCGTCGACGTTCTGGGTGAACACCACGACCCGGCCGATGCGCTCGCCGAGCAGCGCCAAGATCTCGTGGCCGCGGTTGGGCGTCGAGTTGCGGCACGCCATCTCGACGTCGTGGAGGTATTTCCACACCAGCTCGGGCCGGCTCTCCATCATCTGCCCCGAGACGATGGCCTCGATCGGCAGGTTGTCCTCGGTGAGCTTGCGCTCGTAGAGCCCACCCACGCCGCGGTAGGTCGGCAGCCCGGAGTCGGCCGACATGCCGGCCCCGGTGATGAACAACGCGCTCGAGGCGTTGGCCAGCAAGCGCGCGATGTCGTCGACGACCTTGCGGTCGACCGTGTCGCGTCGGGGAGACCCACCCGCCATGCCGGCCACGATACCCCAGCCCAGCGGCTCAGCGGTCGATCATGCGGCGCGACCCTCGCTCACGCGAAGGGCGGCCCGGGCGGTGGCGGCGGCGGGCGCACTGGCTTCGCGTTCCAGATCCGCAAGGTCAGCAGCAGCCCGACCGCGGCGACCGGGATCATCGCGTACGGCCACACGTGCCAGTTCTCGATCTTGTGCGAGGCCGGGTTGGACACCAGACAGCCGGCCTCGTCGCGGATCTTCGAGGCGGGCAGGGTCGCGCCGTAGAGGAACGACTGCGCGGTCGCGCCCAGGTAGACGAAGCCGTCGATCAGGCCGACCGCCATGCCGGTGTTCTTCTTGCCGGCGAAGTCGGCGCTGGCGGTCGCGGTCAGCATGCCGTGGACGCCGATGATCGCCATCGACATGATCGCGACCACCCAGCCGATCGTCCACGGCGCGGCGAACAGCGGGACGATCAGGATCGCGCCCGCCAACATGATGCCGTAGAGCACCGCCGACACCGGGCTGCGCCGCGACTGGAACAGATGGTCGCTGATCGCCCCCGCGAACATGCCGCCGGTGATGCCGGCCAGGCACGACACCAGGCCCCAGTGCTCGAAGACGAAGGTCTTGCCAAGGCCCATGCCCTTGCCGAAGTCGGTGCCCCACTGGAGGATCGCCTGACGCAAGAAGCCCGAGCACAGCTCGATGAACGCGATCGTGATGAGCACCGGGTGGGTGAGCAGCTTGATGAAGACCTGCTTCACCGACAGCTCGGGACCGCCGGGGGCCTGGGTGGCATCGCCGAGATCGAAGTCGGCGAAGCCGGCGTCCGACGGGGAGTTGCGCACGAACGCCGCCGACAGCCCGAAGAAGATGACCAGCACGATCGACGGGATGAGGAACAGCCACTCGACCTGGAGGTGCTCGACGATGCGCGCGCCGATGTCGTACGCGAAGTAGAGGCCCAGCGAGATCAGGATGCCGAAGATGCCGCCGAAGGTGCCGCGCTCGCGCAGGTGGAACCACGCCGCGTTGACCTTGACGATCGACACCGCGCCGAAGCTCTGGAAGTACATGTTGGTCGCGAACGCACAGGTGAACGCCATCTGCGGCGACATGCCGAAGGTGTTGCCGGTCGCCGCCATGTAGCCCATCCACACGTTGGCGAGCGCCGAGCCGGCGGCGGCGATGAGGATGGTGGCGCGCCCGCCCCAGCGATCGGTGAGCGGGCCGTTGAGCAGGAACGACAGGCCGTAGACCGCGGTGCCGACGCCGAAGACCGCGGCGTACTCGGCCTCGTTGAGGCCGATGCCCTGGTACATCTTGATGTTGTAGCGACCGAAGTAGAGGAACGAGTAGGTGAGGCCGAGCGGCAGCCAGTTGAGCAGGCGGCGCCGACGGAACGCGGGCGAGTGGCCGACGTCGACCTTGGGCAGCCGCCAGACCACGAGCGTGATGAAGACGACCAGGATGCCGATGGCGAGCAGCTCGTTGGCGATCGGCTTGGGCTTGGGCGGCGGCTTGGTCTTGCAGATCGTTGCGGGTGCCGCGGGTGGGTCGGCGCTGCCCAGGGCTGCCACGGCCACTGCCGGTGCCGCGGCGGGCGCGGCGACCGGAGTCGGAGTCGGTGCTGCCGCGGCCGGTGTCGCCGGCGCCGCCGCGGTCGGGGCCGCCGGCGCGGGCTGCGCGGCCGAGGTGCCGGTGCCGGTCCCGAACCAGATGATCGCGCCGGCGATCAGCTCGATGAACAAGACGAACGCGAGATGACGGCCGCGAGGCTTGAACGACATCGACAGGCCGGAAGGTACTGGGCCAGCTGCGCAGGTCGCAAGAGCCCGCTCGGTGACGATCGTGTGACGGCGCGTCGGCCACTCCCGACCCGCGCCGCGTACAATCGCCGCGATGGCGCCGCGCCTCGGCCTGTGTCTGATCGCGATCCTCGTCGGCTGCAGCGGGGGTGCGCGGCACGTCGTCGCACCGGCGCCCGATCCCTGGGAGCGCGTCGAGGTGCCTCACAGCGACGCCGCGCTCTACGTCTATCCCGAGGCGATCACGCGCTACGCGCCTCACGATCGCGGCGCCTACGTCGTGCGGATCGCCGGTGACGCCGCGGCGAGGCGCGCGGTCGCGAGCGAGCTGCACGCCGGCGACGAGCTGTACGGCGACGACGGCTACGTGGTCCGTCTCGAGGCCGCGGCCGCCACCGCGCTGGCGGCCCGCGCCGGGATCACCTCGGTCACGCCGCTCCAGCCCACCGACCGCATCGGCAACGTCGTCGATCGCACCAGCGAGCTGGTCGAGGTCCGGGTCGAGCTGTTCGCCGACGCGCGCGCCGACGAGGTCGCCGCGGTCGCCGCGTGGATCACGTGGCGTGGCGGCGCGGTGTCGTGGCAGGGCCGCACCGCCTTGCGTGCGCGGGTGCCGCTCGAGGCTCGGACCGAGGCGTCGCGGCTCTCGGTCGTGCGCTGGATCGAGTAGGCTCGCGCGATGTCGCCTCGCGCCACCGTGCTGTTCGCGCTCGCGGTCGCCGCCGCTGGCTGCAAGAAGGAGCCGCCCGCGCCCACGCCGGGTCCGGTCCAGCTCGCGATCTTCCAGGACGATCGCCAGATCGCGACCAGCGCGCTGCTCGGCGTCACGCCGCGGCCCCTGGTCGAGGTCGCGCCCGGCGCGCCGGCGCCCGAGGCCTGGCTCGCGATCATCGTCTTCGACGCGACCGGCACGGCCACCACCGCGATGGCGCCGTCGACCAACCACCTCGGAGCTGCGGCCGCGCTGGTCGCGACCAAGGACGGCGTGACCTTTGGCTTCGCCAAGGGCAACCTCCTCGACGAGCCGGTCACCCACGTCGTGAAGGTGGTCATCAAGACCATCGACGATCGCGGCGCGATCGCCGCCGAGCTGGCCGAGCACGGCGGCGGTGACAGCGGCGGCGGCGGCCACGAGGGCGAGGGCCATGATCGCCCGCTGCCCAACGCCGATCTGAAGATCGCGATCCAGACCGTCGACGGCGAGCGCGAGCTGTCGGGCGACCAGCTGGTCGGGTTGCCGCCGCTGCTGGCGCCGGTCGGCGACAAGAGCACGCCGGGCTGGAACCTCCTCGACGTGCTGCGGGTCGCCGGGCTCGAGGGCGCGACCGTCCTCACGCTCACCGACAGCGAGGGCGCCAACCTGCGCATCGAGGGCGCCGATCTCGATCCCGCCGCCACGGTGCTCTACCTCAAGCTCAACCGCTCCGGGCAGATCCGCTTCCGTCGCTACGGCAAGAAGGGTCAGGTCTGGGAGATGACCGGTGAGCTGCGGGGTATCACGAAGATCTCCGTCGTGAAGTAGCCTGCACGCGCGGGATCCGCGGCCGATGCGATCGAGGTGCAAGCTCGCCTCGTCGCCGCCGCGCTCGCTGCCTCCGCCGTCGCCGGTGGGTGCGCGCATTCCTACACCGCGGTCAGCTACGACGTGACCCGCAAGACCACCGGCACGATGAGCGCGATGACGACCAACCCCGCGCGCAAGAGCGGGGCCGTGGCGTTCGGCTTCGGCGCCCGCGGCGCGGCCATGGAGATCCACGTCCAAGCCGACGATCTCGAGACCGCGGTCAACCCGTGGTTCGCCGGCTCGGTCGGCTTCGAGCTCAAGCTAACGCCGGTGCGCAAAGGCCCGTTCGCCGCGTTCATGCACGGCGGCCCGATGCGGTCCGCGCTCGTCGACAGCAAGTCGGGCGAGATCACCTGGGGCGCCGGGCTCGGCTACGGGCTCGGCCTCATGCTCGGCACCGCGGGCGTGAACGCCTTCGTCGACGTGCGCTTCGAGCAGCTGTTCTACGCCGGCGAGCCGATGACGCCGACCGACGGCTCGACCTCGCAGCGCACCGTCGCGGTCGGGCTGCAGTTCGGAGGGTAGGCTTCGATACGTCGGCGCGCGGGCGTGGCGATTGTCGGCGCAACCCGAGGACGAATCGGTTACCGTGCCCGCCATGCGCGCGCGCACGCTGCTGTGGATGTCGGTGTTGGTGGGCGTCGGCTGTGGAAGCGGACCGTCGAACGTCGACCCGGGCCGGGTCACGCTCCACCGCCTCAACAACGCCGAGTACAACAACACCGTCCGTGATCTGCTGGGCACGGCGCTCCGCCCGGCCGACGACTTTCCGGCCGACGATCGCGGCTACGGCTTCGACAACGTCGCCGACGTGCTGCGGCTGTCGCCGCTGTCGCTCGAGCTGTACGAAGCCGCGGCCGAGCTGCTGATCACCGACACCCTCGCGCAGCCGGTGGCGTCGGCCACGCAGTCGTTCGAGATCACCGGCGAGACCTCGGTCGGCAATCGCAGCGGCACCGGCTGGCTGTTCTTCTCCAACGGCACCGCGTCGATCACCGCGACGACCGCGATCGCCGCGACCTATCGCGTCTCGGTGCGCGCGTACGGCTCGCAGGCCGGCAGCGAGCCGGCGCGGCTGTCGCTCGAGGTGCCCAACCACCCGGTCGAGATCATCGACGTGCCGGCGGTGGTCGCCGCGCCCGGCGTGTACACGCTCGACCTGCCGCTGCCCAAGGGCCCGGTGCTCCTCACCGTCGGGTTCGTCAACGACGCCTACGACGCCGCGACGATGGCCGACCGCAACCTGTGGATCGACTACGTCAACGTCGAGGGCCCGCTCGACGGGCCGGCCATCGACGGCGCGCGCCGCGACCGCGTGCTGGTGTGCAGCGATCTTCCCGACCGGACCTGCCAGAGCACGATCCTCACCGGCTTCGCCAAGCGGGCCTGGCGCCGGCCGCCCCAGGCCGACGAGATCGCGCGCCTGCTGCGCCTGGTCGATCTCGCGATCTCGCAGGGCGACAGCGTCGAGCAGGGCCTGCGCCTCGCGCTCCAGCAGGTGCTGGTGTCGCCCCACTTCCTGTTCCGCGTCGAGCTCGACGCCGACCCCACGTCGACGACCCCGCACCCGCTCACCGACTGGGAGCTGGCGACCCGGCTGTCGTACTTCCTGTGGAGCACGATGCCCGACGAGGCGCTGTTCGCGGCCGCCGAGGCCGGCACGCTCACCTCGGATCCCGAGGAGCTGCCCGGCCAGGCCCGCCGCATGCTCGCCGATCCCAAGGCGGTCGCGCTCACCGACAACTTCGCCGGTCAGTGGCTGTTCACGCGCGCGCTCGGCGACCAGGACCCCGACTACACGATCTTCCCCGACTACGATCAGCCGCTCGAGGACGCGATGCGCGCCGAGACCCGCCGCTACTTCCAGGCCTTCCTCATGGAGGACGTGCCGATGAACCAGTTCCTCACGGCCGACTTCACCTACGTAAACGATCGGCTGGCCGAGCACTACGGCCTGCCGCTGCCCGGCACCGACGATCTGGTCCGGGTCTCCCTGACCGACAGCCCGCGCCGCGGCTTCCTCATGCAGGGCAGCTTCTTGCGGGTGACGTCGCGGCCCAAGCGCACCTCGCCGGTGCTGCGCGGCAAGTGGGTGCTCGACAACCTCTTGTGTACGCCACCGCGCCCGCCGCCGCCCGGCGTCGAGAACCTGTCCGAGGAGATGTCGACCGGCTCGATCCGCGATCGTCTCGAGGCCCACCGCGCCAACCCGATCTGCGCGAGCTGCCACCGCGTCATGGACCCGCTCGGCTTCGGGCTCGATCACTTCGACGCGATCGGCCGCTACCGCACCGAGGACACCGGCGTCCCGATCGACGCGTCGGGTGAGCTGGCCGACGGCACGCCGTTCACCGACGGTGCCCAGATGACCAAGCTGCTCGCCGCCAACCCGGCGGTCTATCGCTGCATGGTGCAGAAGCTCTACACCTACACCGGACGGTCGCCGTTCCGCATCGAAGCCACCGAGCACATCGACGAGCTGACCGAGCGGTTCGTCGCCAACGGCTACCTCCTGCGCGAGCTGGTGATCGACCTCGTCAGCTCGCCGTTCTTCACCGCCCGTCGAGGTGAGCCATGAGCTTGAGTCGTCGCAGATTCCTCGGCGGTGCCGCCGCGATGATCGGCCTGCCGCTGCTCACGTCGCTCCAGCCGCGCGTCGCGCGGGGCGCCGAGCCGGTTCGCAAGAAGCGCTTCATCGGCTACTACCTGCCGTGCGGCATGGTGATGAGCAAGTGGACGCCGTCGACGGAGGGGCCGACCTGGTCGTCGCCGATCTTGTCGCCGCTCGACGACTTCAAGAGCCAGCTCCTGGTGCTCAGCGGCCTGAACAACCTGCCGTCGCGCTCCGAGGGCGGCGGCGATCACGCGTCGGGCACCGGCGGCTTCCTGACCTGCACCCACGTCCGCAAGACCGCGGGCGCCGATGTGCTCTCGGGCATCTCGGTCGATCAGGTGCTGGCGCCGATCCTGAGCGAGGGGCTGACCTATCCGTCGATCGAGCTGGGCACCGACGGCGGCGCCAGCGTCGGTGACTGCGACACCGGCTACAGCTGCGCCTACGCGCGCAGCATCGCGTGGGCCGGACCGACGACGCCGCTGCCCAAGCAGACCAACCCGACCGCGGTCTTCGATCGCTTCTTCGCCGGCTACGACGCCGACGCCTCGGTCGCCGAGATCGCCAAGCGCCAGCTGTACCGGACCAGCGTCCTCGACGGCACGATCGAGGAGGCCACCGCCCTCGGCGCCAAGCTGGGCCGCACCGATCGCCTCAAGCTCGACGAGTACCTCACGTCGGTGCGCGAGCTCGAGGTCCGGGTCGCGGGGCCGGTCAACGTGTGCCGCCCCGGCGACCGGCCGGCGTCGGGGCTGTCGTTCGCGGCTCGCGCGCGCGCGATGTCGGACCTGATCGCGATCGCCTTCGAGTGCGATCTGACCCGGGTCGCCACGTTCATGCTCGGCAACGCCGGCTCGAGCGCGGCCCACACCCAGATCGGCATCACCGAGTCGCACCACGAGCTGAGCCACCACATGATGGCGCAGTCCAACCTCGACAAGCTGCAGGCGATCGAGACCTGGGAGATGGGCGAGGTCGCCTACCTGCTCGGCAAGCTGCGCGCGATCGACGATGGCGACGGCCAGACCGCGCTCGACAACACCGTGCTGTTCTGCTCGAGCGAGATCGAAGACGGTGACGCCCATCGCCACACCAACCTGCCGGTGCTGATCGCCGGCGGTGGCGGCGGCACGATCGCGACCGGCGTCCACAAGCGGCTGGCGGGCGGCCCGCCCATGGCCAACCTGATGATCTCGCTCATGACCGGCCTCGGCAAGCCGATGTCGACCTTCGGCACCGACGGCACCGGGCTCCTGCCCGGCATCCTGGTGTGAGCGTTACGGGAACTGGCTGTAGTCGAGCCAGGTGCCGGCGAGCGGGGCTTGGGCGTGGCAGCGGTTCCAGCACTGGCTGTCGTGGAGCTCGGCGCCGCCGGCGCGGTCGCTGCGGGTGAACAGCCAGCCACCCTCGTCGGTGGGGTCGGGGCCGGCGCGCAGCTTGCGCATGATCGCGACGTAGCGGAGCGGACCCGCGGTGGGGCCGGGGCCGTCGTCGCGGATCTCCTTGACGAGGACGGCGTCCTTGGCGGTGGTGCCCTCGGTGCGGACGATGTCGTTGGCGTAGATGATCCGGTAGCTGTCGCCGTGGCCAGGCGCCGGACCGTAGGTGTCGACGCGAAACCAGCCGGTGTAGTCGCCCAGCGGCGGCGGGGTGACCTCGTCGGTGGTGCAGGCGCCAGCGCCGAGCGTGGCCACCAGCGCGGCGATCAGGCGCTTCACGGCGCCACCAGCTCGATCGTGCCGAGCGACAGCTCGACGAAGTCGTCGCTGCCGTCGGGGCCGTCGAGGTCGGCGCCGTCGTCGAGGCGCGCGGTGAGCGGATACTCGCCGGGCGCGAGCGCGGAGATGTCCCAGCGGATGACGTCGCGGCCCGACACCAGGTCGCCGATCGGCGCGACGCCGAGCTGGCCCTGATCGTTGACGACCGGGCCGAGCAGGCTGCCGACGACCAGATCGCGATCGGCGTCGCGCAGCTCGTACTGGAAGACGATCGTCGTGGCGTCGCGGCCGACCTCGACCAGCGAAAACGTGGGCACCGCGTTGTCGGGGCGACCTTCGCCGCGCGGCGCTCGCAGCGAGCCGTCGACGAGGCCGGCCCAGTTGCGCAGCACCTGGATCTCGTGGTCCTCGAGCTCGCGACCGGGCGGCATGGCGAGCTCGCCCGAGGCGCGGATCGCCGCCTTGGTGCGGCGCGCGATCGTCGTCGCGTTCACGTTGGCGCCCTGGATGAGATCGCCGCTGGCCAGCTTGGTGGCGTCGTAGGAGTCGAGGCGAAAGCCCGGCGTCGCGAAGCCGTTGGTCGGGTAGCCGTGACAGCGCACGCAGTTGGCGGCCAGCACCGGCATCACGTCGAGCTGCCAGCTCGGCGTCGTCGGCGCGGCCTCGGCGGCGCAGCCGGCGAGCCCGACCAGCGGGAGGAGGTAGCGCGTCACAGGTAGTAGTGTAACTGGAGCAGCGCCAGCAGGTTGGGGTGGGTGGTGTCGCCGCCGGTGGCCTCGGCGCGGCCCAGCAGGTGGGCCTCGACGTGGGCCCACGGGAACCACTGCGCGTTCACCTCGACGGCGTTGCGGGTGGTGCCGCGGAGGGTCACGTCGGGCGCGAAGCGCTGCACCGCGACGCCGAGCAGGTAGCCCGGCAAGAACATGCGCGAGACGCCGGCGTAGCCGATGAGCTGGTAGCGCGTGAAGCGACCGTCGGGGATGCGCTGGCGCTGGAGGTCCAGCTCGCCCAACAGCATGAGCTTGGGGCCCTCGAGCCAGCGCTTGCCGACCGCGCCGACCAGGACGCGCTGATCAGCGTCGCCGATCGCGACCCGGGCCTGGCCGGCGATCGCGGTGGCACCGCCGGCCAGCAGGCGCTCGACGTAGGCGCTCGCGCCGTAGCTGGGCTGGCCGACGCGGGTCGCGACGATCGGGTTGGGCGCGAAGGCCGCGCCGTAGACCTCCCACCGACCGCGAGCCCGGCTGACCTCGAGCGCGTAGGGCTCCTCGAGGAGATATTCGCCCAGGTAGCGCCGCACGTAGGCGGTGTGGTCCTGGGTGCCCAGGCCGAGCGTCGGAGAGAAGCGGCCGGCGCGCACGGTCAGGCTCTCGGGATCGCGCTGGTAGGTCAGGAAGTGCTGGCGCGACACCAGGTAGTTGATCGCGCTCGCGCCGTCGGGGCGGGCTCGCACGGCGCCGTTGAGCCCGGCGACCACGGTGAGCGAGATCGGGCCGACCGCGACCCGCGCGCTCAGATCGACCTGCATCGGAAACGCCAGGAACCTGGGCTGCTCGCCGTCGAGGCGCTTGGGCCCGAGCGCGCCGCGCAGGTCGCCGCCCAGCGTGAGCCAGGCCGGCGGCGTCCAGGCGCCGTGCAGCAGCGCACCGTCGCCCTTGCCGCTGATGGTGTCGGCCGACTCGCCGCGGCCGTAGTCGTTGAGCAGACCGCCGCCCGACGACGTGAGGTGGCACTCGCCGCAGCGCGCGGCGCCGGTCGAGAACTGGAACTGCGGATACGCCGATGCGTCAGATCCGCCGATCGCCAGCACGCCAATGATTGTGGCGAGGATCGCGACGCGCCCGATTTTCACTCGCACGTCGCGCCCGCCAGGATCCAGCGCTCGACGACCGCGATCTCCCCATCGGGCAGCGGCAGGTCGGGCGGCATGATCGTCGTCTCGTCGCCGCGCAGCAGATACATGAGCCGCGAGCTCTCGGGATGGCCGGGCCATACGAAGTTGCCGATGGGATCGCCGGGCAAGACCGGCGCGCCGCAGACCCGGCCGGTGAGCACGGTGTACGCGCCGTCGGCGGTCGCGAGATCCACGCCAGCCTGGGCGGCCGGGCCCGAGTGGCAGCCCGAGGTCGCGCAGGCCGGCTCGAGCAGCGCGGTGTGGACGTACGGCCAGTTGTCGGGGCGATCGCGGGCATCGTCGCAAGCGGCCAGCGCGAGCAGCACGAGCACGAGCAGCAGGGGCGCGCCGAGCGCGCGCATCACGGCGCCACCAGGCGGCGCTTGCCATCGTCGGACAGCCGGACCTCGGGCTGGTCGAGGCCTTCGCGATCCCACAGCTTGCAGGTCACCTGCTTGTGCTGCTGGTCGAGCGCCTCGCAGTAGTTGGTGAACTCGCAGCGACGGATCACGTCGCCGCGCCCGGCTCGCAGCTTGGCGAACCAGTCGGGATCAGCGAGGGTCTGGCGCGCCGAGGCGATGATGTCGCAGTCACCGCGCTCGAGGGCGGCCTCGGCTTGGCCGAAGTCGCAGATGCCACCCGCGCCGACGATCGGCGTCTGGTAGCCAGCGGCGCGCACCCCGGCGCGGATCGCCGCCGCGATCGGCAGGTTGCGCGCGAAGGGCCCGCGCTCGTCGCTGTAGATCGTCGGCATGCACTCGTAGCCCGAAGGCCCGGTGTACGGATACACCGCGGCGCCGACCTTGGGCTGCTTGGCGTCCTCGAACTTGCCGCCCTTGGACACCGACAGGAAGTCGAGGCCGGCCTCGGCGAACCCGACGGCGAGCTCGGTCGCGTCCTCGACGCGGTTGCCGCCTTCGATGACCTCGTCGCCCAGGAAGCGACAGCCCAGCACCGTCGATGGTGACAGCGCCGCGCGAGTCGCGGCCACCACCTCGAGCGGCAGGCGGGCCCGGGCGGCGCGGTCGCCGCCGTAGCCGTCGCTGCGGGTGTTTCGCGCCGACAGGAACGACGCCATCGTGTAGGCGTGGGCGAAGTGCAGCTCGACGCCGTCGAAGCCCGCCAGCTCGGCGCGGGCGGCCGCGGCCGCGAACAGCGGCGGCAAGACCGTGGGCAGCTCGGCGATGTGGGGCAGGTGGGTGTCGGTGACGCGCTCGCGATAGCCGTAGTCGAGATCGTCGCGCTCGCGGTCGTCGAGGATCGCGCGGGCCTCGGCGTCGGGCAGGCCCGCGAAGGCGGCGCGCAGCGTGGCGTCGTCGGCAGCGGCCAAGGTGGCGTCGCCCGCGCGCAGCTCGACGCGGTGCCGATCGGTCAAGGTCAGGAAGCGCGCGAAGAACTTGTCGCGCGCCGGGCGGCGTCGGATCGACAGGAAGTCGATGATCTGGATGAACAGCAGGGTCTCGCCGTGGGACGCGTCGCGCACCGCGGCCACCAGGTCGCGCAGGCCGGGCACGAAGCGATCGTGGCCGATGCGCAAGAGCGGGCCCGAGGCGATCTCGCGGATGCCGGTGGCCTCGACGACGATCACGCCGGGCCGACCCTGGCCGAAGCGCGCGTACCAGGCGATGACGTCGGGCGTGACCTGGCCGTCCTCGGTGGCGCGCCACGGCACCATGGCCGGCACCCAGGTCCGCTGCTGCGCGGTGCGGGCGCCCAGCGCGACCGGCGAGAACAGGCGCGAGGCCGCGGCTTGCTCGACGGAGGGCCAGGTCGCGAGCGGCAGCGCGTGCTTCTTCCGCTGGGGCGGTTGCCACATCGTGACGATTGTACCGCAACCTCACGGTCACCTTCGGGCCGGAGGCGCGGTCCTGCCGTCGACCAGCCCGAACCTGAGCCCGCACTGGGCGGGGGCAGAGGTTCTCCCCGGCGCTCTGCTACCGTGCCCGGCATGTCCGAGCTCTCGATTGGCTCTTCGATCCCCGACGTCACGTTCACGGGGCCCCAAGGTCCGGTGCGTGTCCGTGACCTCGTCGGGGAGCGCGCCCTCGTCCTGTACTTTTATCCGAAGGACGAGACGCCGGGCTGCACCGCCCAGGCCTGCGCGTTTCGCGATCAGTACCAGGACTTCGTCGACGCCGGCGCCGAGGTGGTCGGGGTGTCGGCCCAGGACGCCGAGTCGCACGAGGGCTTCCAGAAGCACCACCGCCTGCCGTTCAAGCTGCTGTCCGATCCCGGCGGCGCCGGCGCCAAGGCCTTCGGCGTGAAGAAGACCTTCGGCCTCATCCCGGGCCGCGTCACGTTCGTGATCGATCGCGGCGGCGTGGTGCGCATGCGCTTCGACTCGCAGCTCCAGGCCAAGCGCCACATCGCCGAGGCGCTCACCGTCGTGAAGAAGCTGGCACCGACCGCCTGAGCGATTCCCGCTTCTCTCGGCTTGGTGGGGATCGCGGTCGAGTCGACGGTCGCGCGCGGCCTGCGCAGCCGCCTCGTCGAGGAGCGCGACCCCGCGAGCCTGGACCAAGGCGGCCTCGTACGGGACGCGGCGTGGCCGAAGCGAGGACAAGATCGCCAGTGAGCGCGCAGCGCGGGTTCAAGGACGCGGCGGCGGATAGACGTCACCAGCACCGCCAGCTTCAAGGAAGCGCAGCGCTCGTTCCAATGTGCCGAAGCAAGGGACATCAGCAGCCGCTAGCGTTTCGAGGTCGATCATTTGCGTGAGTGGCAGTTGATCTAGGCTCGGCTTGTACGCGCGGCCGACCGGCATCAATGACGTGATGACGTCCTTTAGGGCCCGCGAATGAACAAGTCGACCGTTCTCGCGGCCGATCCATCCCGGCTGGCTGCGTTGCCGGTTCCGGTCCTCGGGTCACCTCCGTCGAGGATGCTCCCCTGCGGTCCTCACCGTCGCCTTGCCCTCCGGGCGCCTCGACCGCGATCCTCGATCGACTTGTCCATTCGCGGGCCCTTAGTATGCGCGCAGCGCGGCGACCAGCTTCTCGACCGCGCTCTTGGCGTCGCCGAAGAGCATCTTGGTGTTCGGCTTGTAAAACAGCGGGTTGTCGACGCCGGCGTACCCGGCCGCGCGCGAGCGCTTGTTGACGACGACGAGCTTGCTCTTCCAGACCTGGAGCACCGGCATGCCGTAGATCGGCGACGACGGGTCGTCCTCGGCACCCGGGTTGACGATGTCGTTGGCGCCGATGACGATCACCACGTCGGTGGCGGGCAGGTCGTCGTTGATCTCGTCCATCTCGAGGACGATGTCGTAGGGCACCGAGGCCTCGGCGAGCAGCACGTTCATGTGGCCGGGGAGGCGGCCGGCGACCGGGTGGATCGCGAAGCGCACGGTGATGTGCTTGCCGCGCAGGAGCTCGGTCAGCTCGCGGACCGCGTGCTGGGCGCGCGCGACCGCCATGCCGTAGCCGGGCACGATCACGACCGACCTCGCCGCCAAGAGCGCGTCGGCGAGCGTGGCCGCATCGATCTCGGCGACCTCGCCGACCGGCGCAGTCGCGGCGCCCGGCTTGGGCTTGGGCGGCTCGGCGCCGAAGCCCCCGAAGATCACGTTCCAGATCGAGCGGTTCATCGCCCGGCACATGATGTACGACAGGATCGCGCCCGAGCTGCCGACCAGCGCGCCGGTCACGATCAGCACGTCCATGCCGAGCATGAAGCCGGCCGCCGACGCGGTCCAACCCGAGTAGCTGTTGAGCATCGACACCACGACCGGCATGTCGGCGCCGCCGATGGCCGCGACCAGGTGGACCCCGAGCACACACGCGATGGCGGTGCCGCCGGCCAAGGCCCAGGTCTGGCCGTCGCGGGCGTAGAGCACCGCCATGACGATCAGCCCGGTCAACAGTGCCAGATTCAAGATATGGCGTCCCGGCAGCAGCATGGGCTTGCCCGACACCGAGCCCCGCAGCTTCAGGAACGCCAGGATCGAGCCGGTGAGCGTGAGCGCGCCGATCGCGACGTCGATGTAGACCTCGATCAGCTCGACGCGGGGCAGGGTCTGGTACGTGGCGCGCGCGCCGAGCTGTAGCGCGTAGCCGACCAGCACCGCGGCCAGGCCGACGAAGCTGTGCAGCAACGCGACCAGCTCGGGCATCTGGGTCATCCCGACCCGGATCGCGAGCAGCGCGCCGATCGCGCCGCCGGCGACGACCGCGCCGATCAAGAGCGGATGGGGGGCGAGGTTCGGGATGAGCAGCGTCGCGATGATCGCGATCGCCATGCCGGTGACGCCGAACAGGTTGCCGCGCGCGGCCGTGGTCTGACTCGACAGCCCGCGCAGGCTGAGGATGAACAGCGTCGCAGCGACGAGGTAGGCCAGGATGATGGCGACGATGGGCACGGGATTACTTCCTGAACATCGCGAGCATGCGCCGGGTGACCCAGAAGCCACCGACGATGTTGATGGTCGCGAACAGCGTGGCCGCGATGGCGACCGCGACCGGCAGGCCGAGGTGTCCGCCGCCCTTCAAGAGCCCGCCGACGACGATGATGCCGCTGATCGCGTTGGTGACGCTCATGAGCGGCGTGTGCAGCGCGGGCGTCACGTTCCACACGATCTGCCAGCCGACGAAGACCGCGAGGACGAACACCGTGAGGTGCTGCACCAGCTCCTGGGTCGAGCCGGTGGCGTCGGTGTGGGCCATGCCGTAGCGCAGGCCGAGGAACCCGCCGACGAAGACCGCGAGCAACCCGATGAGCACCCCGGTCGGCATCGGCTTGGCGGGCACCCCGCCGTGGCCATGCGACTTCTTGGACGGGGCGGGCGTGATCGGTGCAGCCGGCATGGCGGCGACGACCGGCATGGCGGCGACGACCGGCGTCGGCCTGGGCGGCTCGACGAGCTTGGGCGGCGGCCACATGACCTCGCCGGCCTCGGTCACCAGCGCGCCCCGCACGATGTCGTTGGCGTGATCGACCTTCCACTTGGCGACGCCGCCCATCTCGTCGAGGAGATGCCACAGGTTGGTGCCGTACAGCTCGCTGGCGACGTTGGCCATGCGGCTGGGCAGGTCGGTGAAGCCGACGATGGTCACGCCGTGCTGCACGACGACCTCGCCGGGGACCGTCAGCTCGCAGTTGCCGCCGGCCTCGGCCGCCATGTCGACGATGACCGAGCCCGGCTTCATGAGCGCGACCATGTCGGCGAGCCAGAGCTTGGGCGCCGGGCGGTTGGGGATGAGCGCCGTCGTGATGACGATGTTCACCTCCTTGGCCTGGGCCCGGAACAGCGCCATCTCGGCGTCGATGAACTCCTTGCTCATCTCCTTGGCGTAGCCGCCCTGACCGTCGCCGGACTCCTGCACGCTGACGGTGAGAAACTCGCCGCCGAGCGACTGCACCTGCTCGCCGACCGCGGGCCGCACGTCGAAGGCCCGCACCACCGCGCCGAGGCCCTTGGCGGCGCCGAGCGCGGCGAGGCCGGCGACGCCGGCGCCGATGATGAGCACCTTGGCCGGCGGCACCTTGCCAGCGGCGGTCATCTGGCCGGTGAAGAAGCTGCCGAACCGGGTCGCCGCCTCGATCACGGCGCGATAGCCGGCGATGTTCGCCATCGACGACAGCGCGTCGACTTTCTGGGCCCGGCTGATGCGCGGGATCATGTCCATCGCGAGCAGGGTCACCTTGCGCGCGGCGAGCCGCTTCACGAGGTCGCCGTGCTGCGCCGGATGGACGAATGAGATCACGACCTGACCTGCGCGCGCCAGCTCGGCCTCGCTGTCGGTCGGCGGACGCACCTTGCACAGCACGTCGGCGGCCGACCACACGTCGTTGGCGCGCTCGGCGATGGTCGCGCCGGCCCCGAGGTAGAGCGCGTCGGGAAAGCTGGCCTCGGCGCCGGCGCCGGTCTCGACGACGACCTCCCAGCCTGCCTTGATCCAGCGCGTCACCGTCGACGGCGCGGCGGCCACACGGCGCTCGTCGGGGCGGGTCTCCTTGACGATGCCTAGCTTCATACGCGGGTCGGACCTTGCACTGGCGGGCACCCCGCGCGCAAGAGATCGGGCCGAGGTACGTTGCGCCGATGTCCGACGAGATCCTCGCTCACGGCACGCGGCTGGTGCGCGACGGCGGACGGCTGGTGCGCGTCGTCGGGCGCGACGGTGCGGTGCAGGTCGAGCTGGCGTGGGACGGCGCGCGGCTGCGCACGCTGGTGGTCGCCGGCTACGGCGCGGCCTCGCCCTCGCTCGAGCTCGATGGCGAGCCCCACGACCACGCGGTGCTCGGCGCGGTGCAGGCGCTGCGCAGCGGTGGCGTCGCGATCGCGGCGATGAGCGCGTGGCAGGTCGATCGCATCCCGGCGATCGATCGCCCGGCCGCGCTGCCGGCCGGCACCGGTACGATGCTGCTGGCGACGATCGCGCGGCTGGCCCAGGCCGCCGGGGTGGCCGCGCTGCGCTACGCCGGCCCTTATCCGACCGACGCGCTGTGGGGCTCGCTGGCGCAGTGCTTTCGCACCGACGCGACCGCCGCCGACTTCACGGCCGACGCCGCGACCCGCTGGGCCGGCCTGGATCGGGCGCCGATCGCGATCGACTTCGCGCCGGCACCCTTCGAGCGCGTCGGGGCCGGGGCCGGCGTTTTCGCCCAGCTGCGCGACCGGCTCGAACGGGTCGTCGTCGACGGCGCGGCCTACGATCGCGGGGCCGGCGTGCGTCGGCTGTCGGGCGATGGCGAGGCCGCGCTGTGGTTCGGCGATCAGCGTTACGCGGCGGTCGCGCGCTTCGCGCCCGATGGCTCGCTCGTCGAGCGCACGCCGCTGCCGACGGTGACCGGCGCGCCGGTCGGGCAGGCGGTCCCGCCCGCGCTCGTCGACGCGCTGGCGTCGCTGGTGGTCGAGCTGGTGCCGGCGCCGCTGGCCGCGCTGGTGCCAGGCGCCCTCACCGCCACGCCGATCGTGTGGGGCGACGCCGGCCCGGCGGCCGCGATCGATCGCCGGACCCAGATCGTCTTGCATGCCGCGCTGTGGCACGCCCTCGCGCCCCACGGGCTGTCGCGCCTCGCCCTCGCGCTCGCCGAGGCCCTCGCACCCATCGCCGCCGCGCGCGCGGTCGCCTCGCTCAGCGCGGCGCGATGATCGCGCCCAGCTCGAGCACCACGTCGGGATACCGCAGCGGCGACAGGCGCTCGCCGATCGCGTGGGTCGTGATCGTCCGCCAGCCGCCGTCGGCGCGGTCGCGATGGACGTGCACGACGTCGTCGACCAGATCGACCAGATCGACGACCCAGTACTCGGCGACGTCGCTCTCGGCGTAGAGCACCGCCTTGCTGCCGAGGTCGGACTCGCGCGACGAGTCGGCCACCTCGACCAGCAGGTACGCGCGCTCGGGATGCCGCCGCGGATCGTGCGACTCGGCCAAGGCCACGTCGGGCTCCGGCTCCGACTCGTCGGCCGCCACGAACGGCTGCTGCGAGCGGACTCTCGCCCGCTTCTGGAGCGCATCGTAGAGCGCCTCGGCCAGCGCCATCACCGTCCACGGGTGTCGGGTTCCGATCGGGCTCATCTCCACCAACTCCCCCCTGAGAAGCTCGAGCTTCTCCCCCTGAAACAGGCCGGCTTCGATCATCCGGTCGTACTCCACCCGCTTGATCCGCCGCCGCGGTCGCTCTGCCAGAGCACCCACCCATCACGCCACCCTCCCAGCTCACAGTTTGGCGAGCAGCTCTTTCTTCTTCGCATCGAACTCGGCGTCGGTCAGCACGCCGGCGGCCTTGAGCTCGCCGAGCTGCTTGAGCGTCGCCATGATCTGATCGCGGCTCTCGACCTGCTGCTGCGGCGCGGCCTGCCCACCGCCACCGCGCTGCTGCGGCTGCTGGTTCATCATGTTGGCCATCTGGTTGGCCATGCCGAACCCCATGCCCATGCCCATGCCCTCGAGGCCGGCGCCGGTGCCGCCCTTCTTCATGCCCTCGGCGGCGCCGAGCATCATCTCGGCCTGGGCCATTTGCTGGTAGCCGCCCGCCATGTTGGCGTAGGCCGAGCGCTCGAGCATCTTGTCGAGACGCTCCTTGTCGGCGGGGTCCATCGAGATCGTGAAGTCGCCGAAGCGCACGATCTCGACGCCGTAGCTCTCGACGTGCTTGCGCACCGCGCCGATCGTGAACTGCTCGATCTCCTCGGTGTAGGCGCCCGAGGACACCTTCATCACCGGCCAGTTCTCCTTCACGATCAGCTCGGCGATGTGGTCCTTGATGGTCTTTTGGACCTGGCTCTTGAACCAGCCGATGAACATCTCGTTGTCGGCCATGCGCTGGCCGACCAGGCCGACGAGGAACTTCAGCGGGTCGTAGACCTTCGCCGAGAAGTCGCCGTGGACCATGAGCCGGACCCGCAGCGAGGTCTGCGGATCGGGGATGTCGCCGACCGAGGTGCCGAACTTGATCGACGGATGCTCGCGCGAGTTGACGAAGAAGACCTCGGAGATGAAGACGTTGCCGCCCGTGAACTTGTCGACGAGCTGCCCGAGGAACGGGATGTTGTTGCCGTCGAGCGTGTGGCGGCCGGCGGCGAGGGCGCCGACGTACTGGCCGTTCTTGAAGAACAGCGCCACCTCGTCCTGATCGACGGTGAGCTGCGCCTTCCACGGGATGGTCTGGTCCGGATGCTTGTAGACCCATTGGTCCTTGGCTGAGTCCGGCCGTGCGATGGCCATCTCACGGACGCCACCCTTGACGAAGTCGAGAATGCCCATGGAACCCTGCTCCTCTGCTGCCTGAAGTGACAGCTGCCTGAAGTGACAGCGGTGCTGTCGTGACCGCCGGCACGAGTACCAGCGCAGCGCGAAGCTAGCACACGGTTTGCGCTTGCTGCCGTGGGACCCGCCCGCTGTAATGGCGCGGTGTGGAAGTTGCTGTTTGCCATGGTCGCGGCCACCGCGGCGTGCGGGCCTGCGAGTGGTCGCAGCGACGATGACGACGATCAGCAGCTCGACGCCTCGATCGACGTCGCGATGACGACCGCGTCGGTGACCGGCACGGTGTGGGCGCCGCGCATGGCGCCCGGGCTGGTGCCGAGCGGTCAGGAGATCCCGATCGCGGGCGCGCTGGTGAGCGTGGCGCGGGCGCGACCGACGCCGATTCCCGCCGGCGTGTTCTGCGAGCGCTGCCTCGACACCGGCACCGGCGTGCTGTCCAACGCGGATGGCAACTTCGAGCTGGTGCTCATCGAGCCTGGCACCTACTGGGTCGTGATCCAGAAGGGCCAGTTCCGCCTCGAGCGCGAGGTCACCCTCGGCATCGGCGCCAACCCGCTGCCGGCTGCGGTCACCACGCTGCCGAGCGACCTCGACCTCGCCGCCGGCGACACCATCCCGCACATCGCGGTCGCGGTCGGCAACTACGACTCGATCGAGGATGTCATCGGCAAGATGGGGCTGGGCCAGGTCGGACCCGACGGCGACTTCACCAGCACGCGGGGCGAGATCGACCTCTACAGCAACGGCGGCGCCGACCTCGGCGTCGCGCTGGGCACGCTCACCCAGCTGGTCTCGGATCTCGATCGGCTGCGCCAGTACCACATCGTCCTCATCCCGTGCTCGGCGCGCGCCAACGTCGCCGCGCTGCGCGACCAGCAGAACCTGCGCAACCTGCGGCAGTACGTCGCCGAGGGCGGCAAGCTCTACGTCACCGACTGGTCGGGCGAGTGGATGGACAACGTCTTCCCGGCCCAGGTCGAGCTGGGCGCCGCCACCGTCGCGTCGGGCGCGACCACCGACACGCCGGCCAGCGCGTACGACCCCGCCACCGACACCTGGGACACCGCGCTCTTTGGCGACGCCGACGGCGACGTCTACGTGTCGCGCGACGCCGAGGCCACCGACCCCGAGCTGCGGGCCTGGCTGGCGAACCAGGTGGGGCCGCGCGGCGAGTTCGGCGGCGACATCGGGCCGATCGACGCCGACCACTTCACCGCCTACGACAACTGGAACTGGATCGCGAGCCTGAGCTCGGTCGTGGTCGGCGTCGACGAGCGCGGCGCCGACGTGCTCGACACGCCGCGGGTGTGGGTGAGCGGCTCGGGCTCGACCAGCGCCGGCACCAGCAAGCGGCCACTGACCGTCACGTTCAACCCGCCCGGCTGCGGGCGCGTGCTGTTCTCGACGTATCACACCGCGCCCGGCAGCCACGTCGGCCTGCTACCCCAGGAGCGCGTGCTGCTCTACCTGCTGCTCGAGATCGGCGTTTGCAACGACAACCCGCCGGTCCAGTAGCGCGCAGCCGCTACCAGGCGCCCGGCGGCGCGGTCCGGGACAGCTCGAGGATGTGGGCGTCGTCGTCCTCGTCGGGATCGAGCACGCTGGCCGCGGCGTAGAGCCGCATCGCGCGCTTGCTCAGCATGCTGGCCGTCACGGGATCGCCCTTGCCGGCGACGGCGCGGGCCTCCTCGGCGAGGAGCTGGGCCGCGATGCGCAGCTTGGCCGGCTCGCCCAGCAGGTCGGCGAGGGTCTTGTCGTCGACGACCTCGAGCAGCGACCGCGGGGTGTCGAGGAGCTCGTCCCAGGCCCGGCTCAGCTCGTCGACCGCCTCGTCGTGCTTGCGACGCGACGACAAGCCGGCGGCCCGCGCCAGTGTCTCGGCGAGCTGACGGATGAGGCGGAGCAGGTAGTCCTCGCGGATCATTACTGTCAGCGTTAGCACGCCGGCGCCGGCGGGCAGCTGGGCTTTTGGGCGGGCCAGTCGCGCGTGGGCTCACGAAGCCGGGCCGCCGCCCCGCCATCGCGGATCGAGAGCGGGTAACGTCGGCCGGTGCGAAACTGGCGCATCGTCGCGGCGCTGGTCGTCGTGAATCTGGCGCTGCTCGTCGTGGGCGGCGCCTTGGCGACCGAGCGGCCCGGGCCGGTCGCGGGGACCGTGACGGCGCGGGTCGGGCTGGTGTTCGACGTCGGCGGCAAGAACGATCGCTCGTTCAACGACGCGGCCTGGCGCGGGCTCGAGCGCGCGCGCCGCGAGCTGGGCGTCGAGGTCTCCACGCTGTCGCCGTCGGACGGCGCCGATCGCGAGGCCGGCTTGCGGCAGATGGCGACCCGCGGCGTCGACCTGGTGATCGGCGTCGGCTTCATCTTCAGCGCCGATCTCGAACGGCTGGCGCGCGAGTTCCCCAAGGTCGCGTTCGCCGGCGTCGACTACGCGCCGACCGGCCCCGACCGCACGCCACCCAACCTGCTCGGCCTGCGCTTTCGCGAGCACGAGGGCAGCTTCGTCGTCGGCGCGATCGCCGGGCTCAAGACCAAGCGCAAGATCGTCGGCTTCGTCGGTGGCATGAAGATCCCGCTCATCCGCAAGTTCGAGGCCGGCTACGAGGCCGGCGTGAAATACACCTGCCCGACCTGCCGCGTGTACTCGGCCTACGCCGGCACCGAGCCCAAGGCCTTCGCCGATCCGATGCTGGGCCAGGAGCTGGCGGCGGCCCAGTTCGAGGGCGGCGCTGACGTCATCTTCCACGCGGCCGGCAAGACCGGCGGCGGCGTGATCGCGGCGGCCCAGGCCCGGGGCGCGCTGGTCATCGGCGTCGACTCCGACCAGCACCACGAGGCCCCGTGCTGCGTGCTGACCAGCATGGTGAAGCAGGTCGACGTCGCGGTCTTCGACGCGATCCGCGACGTGGTCGAGCACCGCTTCCACGGCGGCATCGTCGAGCTGGGCCTGGCCGAGGGTGGCGTGGGCTTCGTGACCAACCCCGACAACGCGGCGCTGCTGCCGGCCGACCTGGTCGAGCGCGCTCGCGAGATCAGTGCCGATATCATCGCCGGCAAGATCCAGGTGCCGTCGCAATGACCGTGGCCGCCAGCGAGGCCGCGGCGACCGCGGTGGTGCCGGCGCTGCGGGTGCGGGCCACCCGGCAGATCGGCGATTGCCTCGCGGTCGCCGGCGCCAGCCTCGAGGTCGCGGCCGGCACCGTCCACGCGCTGGTCGGCGAGAACGGCGCCGGCAAGTCGACGCTCATGCGTATCGTCTACGGTCTGACCCGAGCCGACTCGGGCCTGCTCGAGCTGGGCGCGCCGGTCGATCTCGCGCACCACAGCGTCGCGGGCGCGCAGGCGCTGGGCGTCGGCATGGTCCACCAGCACGGCATGCTGGTGCCGACCTTGACCCTGGCCGAGAACGCGGTGCTGGGCCGCGAGCCGATGCATCACGGCCTGGTCGATCGCGCGCGGGCCGCTCGCGAGCTGGTGGCGGCGGCGCGCCGGGTCGGTCAGACCCTCGATCCCGACGCGGTCGCCGGCGAGCTCACCGTCGGGGAGCGCCAGCGCGCCGAGATCGCGATGGTCGCCGGCCGCGCCGGTCGGCTGCTCATCCTCGACGAGCCGACCGCGCTGCTCACGCCCGACGAGGTCGACGCGCTCTTCGACCTGGTGCGCCGGCTCGCCGACGCCGGCGGCGCGGTGGTGCTGGTGACCCACAAGCTCGACGAGGTGGCCCGGATCGCCGACGAGGTCACCGTGCTGCGCGCCGGGCGCACCGTCGCGACCTGGTCGTACGAGGTCAGCACCGACGAGATCGCGCGCGCGATGGTGGGTGGCGAGCCCCCGCCGACGCCGGCCCGGCCGCCCCAGCCCGCGGCCGAGGCCCCGGTCGGCTTGGCGGTGCAAGGCTTGGTCGTGCGCGGGCCGCGCGGCCTCGCGGTCGACGGGATCGCCCTGGCGGTGCGGGCCGGCGAGGTGGTCGGCGTCGCCGGCATCGAGGGCAACGGTCAGCGCGAGCTGGCGCTGGCGATCGCCGGGCTCACGCCGATCACGCGCGGCACCGTCACGTTGGCCGGGCGCGATCTGACGCGGGCGTCGGTGGCGGCGCGGCGCGACGCCGGCCTGGCCCACCTGCCCGAAGATCGCCACCGCCACGGCCTGATCGACGGCGCGACCCTGGCCGACAACGTCGCGCTGGGCCGGCTCGCCGAGGTGCGGCGGCACGGCACGATCGATCGCGCCGCGCTCGACGCGCTGACCGCGCGGCTCCTCGCCGAGCTCGACGTGCGACCGCCCGATCCGGCCGCGCTCGCCGGCGCGCTGTCGGGCGGCAACCAGCAGAAGCTGGTCGTGGCGCGCGAGCTGGATCGGCCGGGCGTCCGCGCGGTGCTGGCGGTGCATCCAACCCGTGGCGTCGATCTCGCGGCGGTCGCGCGCATCCGGGATCGCCTGCGCGCGGCGGCCGCCGGTGGCGCCGCGGTGCTGCTGTTCGCGGCCGATCTCGACGAGCTGTTCGCGTTGGCCCACCGCATCGTCGTGCTGTATCGGGGCGCGATCGTCGGCCAGCTCGACGGCGCAGCCCTGGCCGACGCCGACGCTCGGACCCGGCTCGGCCGCTGGATGGCGGGGGCGGCGTGACCCGCTCGGTCGAGACCGTGCGCGGCGCCATCGTCGCGCTGCTGGTCGCGATGGCGGCCGGCAGCGTGCTGGTCATCGTCGCGGGCGGGTCGCCGCTCGAGGTGTGGCGGACCCTCCTCACCAGCACGCTCGGCGACCGGGCCAGCCTCGGCCAGGTCATCTTCCGCGCCACGCCGCTGGTGTTCACCGGCCTGGCGGTCGCGGTGCCGCTGCGGGCTGGCCTGTTCAACATCGGCGCCGAGGGCCAGCTCACCGCGGCGGCCCTGACCTGCGCGGTGGTCGCCGCCCTGGTGCCCAGCTCGACGCCGGCGGTGCTGGCGATCGGCGCGGCGGTGGCGACCGCGATGGCGACCGGCGCCGCGGTCGGCGCGACCACCGGCGCGCTGCGGGTCTACCGCGGCGCCCACGAGGTCATCGTCGCGATCCTGCTCAACGCGATCATCGCCGGGGTCGCGCTGTGGCTGGGCAACCGCTCGCTGTTCGTCGGTGAGGCCACCCGCACGGCGACCATCGTGCCGGGCGCGGTGCTGCCCAGCCTGGGGTTCGCAGGGTCGAGCGCGAGCTGGAGCTTCGTCGGCGCGGTGATCACTGCCGGAATCATCTTCTGGCTCCTGGCGCGGACCACGGCCGGGTTCGTGTGGACCGCCACCGGTCGCAACCTCGACGCCGCGCGAGCCGCCGGGTTGCCGGTCGACCGGGCTCGGGTGTCGTCGATGGCGCTGGCCGGCGCGCTGGCCGGGCTGGCCGGCGCCCACTTCGTCCTCGGCCACAAGCACGCCTACGAGAACGGGCTCGGGCGCGGCGTCGGCTTCGTCGGGATCGCGGTGGCGCTGCTGGCCCAGGGCAACGCGCTCGCCATCGTCGGGTCGGCGTTGCTGTTCGGCCTGCTGGCCCAAGGCGGCCTCGGCGTCGCCGGCCTGGTGCCCAAGGAACTGGTCGACGTGCTGCAGGCGGTGGTGCTGCTGGCCGCGGCGATCACGATGCGGGTGAGGACCCGTCGATGATGGACTTCGTCGCGACCCTGCTGACCTGGGGCGTGCTGGCCCAGCTGGTACGCATCGCGGTGCCCTACGTGCTGGCCGCGCTGGGCGGCACGCTCACCGAGCGCAGCGGCGTGATCGACCTGGCCATCGAGGCCAAGCTGCTGTGCGGCGCCTTCGCGGCGGCGGTCGCCACCGTCGAGAGCGACTCGGTCGCGGTCGGCATCGTCGCCGGCGCGCTGGCCGGCGCCAGCGTCGGGGCGGTGCAGGCGGTCGCGGCGATCCGCCTGGGCGCCGAGCAGGTCGTGACCGGCATCGCGCTCAACCTCGCCGCGGTCGGGCTCACGCGGTTCCTGCTCGGCGCGATCTACGGCCACGACGAGAGCTCGCTGAACATCGTCGGCCACGACCACACGGTGTGGCGCAGCCCGATCGTGTGGCTGGCGATCGCGCTGGTCGCGCTCGTGGTGATCGGCCTCGAGCGCTCGCGGCCGGGCCTGCGCATCCGCGCGGTCGGTGAGCATCCCGAGGCGGTGGCGGCGGCCGGCGCGTCGGTGGTGCGGACCCGCTGGCTGGCCCTGCTGATCGGCGGCGCGGTCGCCGGCGTCGGCGGTGCCCAGCTCTCGCTCGGCGTCGGGCAGTTCGTCCCCGAGATGTCGGGCGGGCGCGGCTACGTCGCGCTGGCCGCGGTGATCATGAGCGGGTGGCGGCCCGGGCGCGCCGCGCTGGTGTGCGTGGGCTTCGGCGCCGCCGAGACCTTGCAGATCCGCATGCAAAACCTCGGCGGTGGCCTGCCCCCGGAGCTGGTCGCGCTCTTGCCCTACGCGCTGGCGCTGGTGCTGCTCGTCGCGATCAAACCGCGCACCAGCGCGCCGAGCGCGATCGGCAAGCCGTGGCCGTAGTCACTCCACGCGTGGCGCGGGCCGGCCGTCGACGGTGGCGCGGCCCCGCTTGAGGTGGAGCTGGTGCGTGGTGCCGGGCGCGAAGCCGGCGAAGTCGGAGAGGGTGGCCTCGAAGGTGAGGCGGGCCGCGCCGTCGTAGGCGAGCGTGACGCGGTAGGACGCGCTGCGGCGCTCGCGCTCTTGCTCGCGCGGCGCGAGGCCGGCGCCGACCCCGGCCTCGGCGACCGGCCAGCGCAGATCTCCGACGGTGGCGCCCTGGGCGTGGACGGTGCGGTGATCGCCCCAGTCCCAGATCCGGTACGCGACGGCCTCGGCGTACCGGGCCTCCTTGCGGTAGCGCGCGACCTGGCGCGTGCGATCTTCGCTGCAATAGCGCGTGCTGCACCGCTGCCCGCCGCCGCTGCACGTAGTGCGGCAGCTCGCGAAGCCGTTGCCGTTGTCGCTGCACGACTCCGAGCAGCTCTCGGGCACGTCGTCGCAGTCCTGCCCGCACGCCACGCGCGCGGTGTAGTGCTGGGTGTCGTAGCCGTCGAGCACGTCGTCGTAGTGATGCACCCGCTGGCCCAGCGACCGCACCTCGAACCCATCCGACGGCGCGTCGTCCCGCCAGCTCTCGCGCTGCCAGATCTGGTAGCGCTCGACGGTGATGGTCTGCTGCCACTGCACGGCGTCGACGGTGGCCGGGTAGTCGCGCGCGCGGTTGACCCAGGCGTCGCGGATGACGAGCAGCGCGATCAGCGCCACCACACCGCCGACGATGCCGACCGCGAGCTTGTGGGCGCGGACCTCGCGCCACAGCTGTCCCCAGCGGAACTGACGGGGCCGCCGCGCCGTGGGCTCGACGGTGGCGTCGTGCGGCGCGGCGGGGTGCGGCGCAGTGGCGTCGTGGATGGATGCGCCGCACTTGCCGCAGGTGTCGTCGAGGCGGCGCTGATCACTGCCACAGAACGCACAGCGCCAGTTGGGGCCCGCGGTCGCCAGACGCAAGAGCGCGGGGTCGGTCACCGACGGCGCGGACGCGGTCGCGCCCGGCATCTCGTACTTCTCCGACTTGTCCTTGGGATCGCCGCACGCCTGACAGGCCTGGTGGCGGCCCAGGTTCTGCTGGCTGCACGACGAGCAGCGCCACGTCATCTCGATCTGCCGCGACCCCGATGGCATCGCGCCAAGGTACCTCAGTTGCCCTCCCTACACGCCCACGCCCACGCGACCGCGTCGACGTCCCGAGCCGTCCATCTGGCCTCCGGCAATGAATCTAGCGGATGTTGGCCGGCGGCTTGCGCGGCTTCTTGCCGGGCGGCTTGCGCGGCTTCTTGCCGGGCGGCTCTGCCAGCTTCTTGCGCGGCGGATGGAAGGTCTCGCCCTTCGCGCACATCGCGCACATCGCGACGCAGTCCAGGTCGGGCAGCTCGACGGGCCTCGGCCGGCGCTCACTAGAAACAGGTGCCGTAGGTCGCCGCGCCGATCACCACCGGATCGGTAAACCCGCGACAGCTGCCGCTGCCACCCGGGCACGCGCCGGCGGCGCAATTGCCCCCAGGACACAGGCAGTTGGGCCGGCATTGATTTCCGCCGGGGTTGAGCGAGATGCAGTCGAGGCCGGCCGCGCACGAGCCGTTGTTGGTGCAGGCGGCACCCACGGCGCCGGCGCCGGGCGCGGTGCAGTCGCTCATGAAGCGATCGTCGCCGTTGTCGGGCACGGTTGGCGTGGGGTCGTCGACGAAGATGTGGCAGGCCCACGCCGGCGGACAGCTCGGGTTGGTGGCCTGGGTCGGCACGCAGTCGGTCGAGCAGTTGGTGACGCCGGGGATCTGCTGGCTGTTGAACGTGGGATGGATCGCGCACAGCCCGCCTTCACCCGGGCAGTCGTCGTCGGTCATGCAGTAGCGGCGGCAGCGCCCGCCGATGCAGCCGTGCCGCGCCGCGCACGAGGTGTCGCGGGTGCAGGCCAAGGTCTCGTCGCCGTGCAGCAGGTCCTGGCGGCACGCGGTGGCGCCGGCCGCGAGCATGGTGCCGTCGAGGTCGCAGACCGCGCCCGGCGTGGCCTCGCAGCCGCACTGCGCGTAGATGTCGCACGGCGCGGTCGCGCAGGCCGACGCATCGATGGCGTCGATGCTGGGCGCCGCGTCGGTGGCGTCGGGCTGCCCGGTGCCGTCGAGGCCGCCATCGTCGTTGCCGGCGATGGTCGCCCGGGCACAGCCAGCCGTCATCGCGAGCGCGATCAGGAACACCGCGAACGAGCGCATCGCGCGAGCTTACACGGTTCGCTCTCGCCGAGGCGCTACTCGACGGCGCGCGCCAGCAGCAGCTGGGCCGGGCGGGCGTTCGCGCCGAATCGAGTGCGGAACGCGCCGATCCGGTTGGCGCTGTCGGTGCGGGTGCGGCGCAGCACGATCCACTCGACGCCCTCGCTGCACGGCGGCGTGGTGAGCGAGCCGTCATAGCGATACGCCGAGTGATCGCGGGGCAAGAGCTCGGTGGGATCGAACTTGCGCAGCTTGCGGGCCAGGCCCTCGAGGCGAGGCGCCGAGCTCCACACCGGCGCCATCGCCTCCGACGGTGCGCCGGCCGCGAACATCACGCCGACCACCGCGAGCTTGCCAGCCTCGGTCTTGTGGACCAGGTGGACCTCCATCGGCAGGCTCTCGCCGCCGACGGTGTGCTCGCTCGGTGTGTGGACGTGAAACTGCACGAGGTCGTAGCGCTTGCCGTCGACCGTGGCGTAGCTGCCGCGACCGAGGCTGACCTGCAAGGTGTGGCCGTTGTCCACGATCTCGGCGCTCGTGGCCTTGTAGTGGAAGGCGACCAGCGGCGCGTCGGGGCTCTCGGCGTGGGGAACGATGTCGATGGGCGACTGGGTCTTGCCGGTCTCGCAGGTCGCGTACGCCGGGTCGAGGGTCGCCCACTGGCTGGGTCCGATCGGACCGTCGTAGCCCCAGTGGATCGGGCCGCCGTTGGGGTGCCCGATGGGTTCGTGCTCGCCGGCCGGCGGCTCGTGGTCGTCGTGCTCGCGGCCGACCTCAGCGCGGGCCGGGGCCGGGTTTTCGCTCAGCGCCGTCACCGCGGCCGCCAGGTCGTCGACCTTCTTTTCGAGACTCACGAGGCGCTTGGGGGCCTCGCTCGACCGGCAGCTCGCCGAGGCGAGGAGGCACAGGATCAACGGGCGCAGGCGCATGACCAGCCAGGTCGGCCGGCGTCGCGGCTTGTGAAGTGCGCAGCAAGCTCGCGAGCACGATCTTGGCGGCCGGGGTTGGCGCGATCCACGAGGCCGCGAAGCCCGGCGGTGATCCGGCCACGACGCGCACCACGCGCGCGTCCTGCGACACCGTCTGTTCGTCCGCGCTGAGGTGGACCTGCACGATCGCGCCGGCCTCGACGACCGCCCCGGTTGGCAGCTCGAGGTACGCGCCGCCCATCGACAGGTTGAGCACGCGCGACACCAGCACCGACTCCTCCCACTCCAGCTCGATCATCACGAACACGTCCTCGCGTTGGTCGACGCGTCGCTCGGCGCCGGGAGCTGGGGGTGGGAACTTCACCCCGCTTGCATCGGCCAGTTCGCGCCCGCGGACAGTGGAGATCTGACCTGGATCCGGGAACAGGCGCGCGCGGTCGGGCGTTGGCGCGGGCGATGCCGACCCTGATCTCCCGCGACGAGGCGCTGGCCCGGATCCGCGCCGAGGGCGGCGCGCCGCCCTGCCTGATGTGCGCGATCCGCGACCGCCAGGTCGGCGCGACGGTCGCGGTGTTCGAGGACGACGACATCCTCGTGCTGCTGCCGCGCTACGTGCGGCGCTGGGGTCACGTCGTGGTGATGCCGCGCGCGCACGTCGTGACCTACACCGGGGTGACGCCGGCGCTGTGGGCGCGCATGAACGCCGACGCGCTCAAGGCGGCGCGCATGCTGGAGCGGCTGCGCTCGCCGCTGCGGATCTACATCACGTCGACCGGCTCGAGCGCGGGCGAGCTGGCCCAGACCTCGATGCACCTGCACGTCCACGTGATCCCGCTGTTCGACGACCACGACCGGCCGGCCGACGTCTTCAGCTGGCAGGGTGGCGTGCTGGTCGGCGAGCCGGTCGAATGGGAGGCGCTGCGCGCCGAGTACGCGCGGGCCTGGCAGACTACTGCGTGAGCGGGTCGTCGGTGCCGTCGTAGGCGTCGAGCGCGTCGACGATGGCGTCGAGGCGGACCGCCGTCAGGTCGTAGCGTGAGTTGTCGAAGGCGAGGGCGGCGGTCCAGCGCTCGACCAGCGAGGGCGTGGCGAGGCGGTGGGCCCAACTGCGCGGGACCGACGGAGCGCGGCGCCCGACCGTGCCGAGGCGCGCCCCCAGCTCGACCAGGAGCGCGCGCTCGGAATCGATTTCGGCACGTATGTCGGGCGTGGCGATCGACCAGCGCGCGACCATGCCGGCGTTGCACACCACGTACTCGCGGAAGCGGGCGGCGACCGCGGCGTCGGCGCGCACATGATAGATCGCGGCGATGCGGTCGGGCTGAGCCAGCACGTCGACCAGCGCGACCGCCTGGTGGGCGGCGTCGACGAAGCGGAACGGCTGGCGCGCGGTCGGATCGAAGCGACCGATCCACGCCTCGGGCCGCAGCTCGATCCGGATCACCGCGGTGCCGTACGAGCGCGAGCCCAGGCCCATCACGGTCGCGAACGGGGCCGGCCACGCGTAGCGACGGTGCAGCAGCGTCGGCTCGGTGACGAGCGCGTGGGCGACGGCCTGCACCGGTCCGCGGCGTCGACGGTCGAGCTGGGCCAGCGCGCGGTTGAACGGCGAGGTGAACCGGCCGCTCGTCGCGGTCGCGACCAGCAGCACCCGGCTCGCCCGCAGGTCGGCGATCGAGTCCTGGGTCGTCCAGGTGTAGAGGACGGAGCGGTAGAAATCGTCGTCGGTGACCGCCAGCGCGTCGAGGCGATCCTCGACCGTGGGCGCGATGGCGATGGCCGCGACCGGCTGGGGCGCGGCGACGGTGGCCGCGATCGGCTGGGCCGCGACCGGTCCGGGGCCGCCCGCCAGCGCCCACGCCGCCAGGCTCGCCAACCCCACCGCTGCGCGCGCGCTCATCGCCGCCACAACGCGTGACCGAACGGCGCTATTGCGCGACCGCGGCGTCGGCCAGCGCGGTCATCGCGACGATCACGGCGGGTGGCGCCTGCACCAGCTCGATGAGCACGCCCTCGCCGCCGCGCGGCGTGACGTCGTTGCCCTTGGGGTGGATGAAGCACACGTCGAAGCCGGCCGCGCCCCGGCGGATGCCGCCCGGCGTGAAGCGCACGCCGTGCTCGCCCAGCCAGGCCACCGCGGCCGCGAGGTCGTCGATCCACAGGCCGAGGTGGTTGAGCGCCGGGACGTGGACCTTGGGCGCCCGCTCGGGATCGATGGGCTCCATCAGGTCGAGCTCGACGGTGGCGGCGCCGGCCCCGACGGTGCAGAGGTCCTCGTCGACGTTCTCGCGCTCGCTGCGATAGCTGCCGGCCGGCGTGACGCCGAGCAGGTCGACCCACAGCGCGCGCAAGGCCGCCTTCGACGGCCCGCCCAGGGCGATCTGCTGTACGCCCAGCACGCGGAACGGCCGGCTCACGTCGCGCTCCGCACCTCGTCGAGCGTGCGCAGCCCGGGCCGCGGCGCGTTGACGAGGATCGCCATGTTGCCATTGGGATGTTGATTCTCGCGCATCAGCTGATGGCAGGCCCCGGTCTCCGCGAACCCGAACGTGCGCGACAGACAGGGGTCGACCTTGCCGTCGATGACCAGCTGGTTGATGCCGGCGGCCTGGGCGTCGTTGGCGAAGTGCGAGCCCTGCAGGCGCTTCTGCCGCATCCAGTGGTAGCGGAGATCGAGCGTGGCGTTGTAGCCGGTGGTGCCAGCGCAGATGACGATCATGCCGCCGGTCTCGCACATGAAGCACGACGTCGGCAGCGTGGACTCGCCGGGATGCTCGAAGACGATCGTCGGCGACCTCTTCTCGCCGAGCGCGTCCCAGAACGCCGCGCCGAAGCTGCGGGCGCTCTTGAGCCACAGGCCGTAGTCGAGCTCGTCGCTCCAGCGCGGCAGCTTTCCCCAGTGCTTGAAGTTGCGGCGATCGATGACCCCGACCGCGCCCAGCTTCTTGCAGTACTCGATCTTGTCGTCGCCGGAGACCACCGCGACCGCGCGCCCGCCGGCCGCCTGGATGATCTGGATCGCCATCGAGCCGAGCCCGCCGGCGCCGCCCCACACCAGCACCGGATCGCCGGGGCCGACCACGTTGGGCGGCCAGCCGTGCAGCATGCGGTACGCGGTCGCGCCGACGAGCATGTAGGCCGCGGCTTGTTCCCACGTGAGGTGCGGCGGCTTGGGCAGACACTGATGATCTTGCACCCGCGCGTACTGCGCGAAGCTGCCCCAGTTCGACTCGTAGCCCCAGATGTGCTGCGACGGCGCCAGCATCGGGTCCTTGCCGGCGACGATCCAGGGATCGTCGTGGTTCCACATGCCGCAGTGCACGACGACGGCGTCGCCGACCGCGACGTTGGTGACCGCGCTGCCGACCGCCCACACCACGCCCGACGCGTCGGAGCCGCCGATGTGGAAGTCGCTGCCCGGCCCCGGCTCGGGTTTCTTGCTGCGCGCCTTGATCACGTCGACCGGGATGCCCATCGCGGCCCACACGTTGTTGTAGTTCACGCCGGCGGCCATCACGTAGACCAGCACGTCGTGGGCGCCCAGCGCGGGCACCGGCACGGCCTCTTCGCGGAACGCGTCGAGGGGCTCGCCGTAGCGCTCGGCGCGGATCACCTGCGCCAGCATGGTCGAGGGCACGACGCCGAGATCGGGCACGCTGCCCAGCGGGAGAGGGTCAGTGGTCACGGCGGTCCTTTGCGCGGAGCGACGACGAGAACAGGGACCAGCCCGAGGCGCTGGCCGATGGTTGCGGAGTCCACTGGAGAGTCCATGGCGCGCTGCGCGGTGAACGCGCGCACCGAGTATCAGCGAACGCTTGGCGCGGCAGCAAGCACCGCTCCCGCGGAACGCGGTTCACCACGCCTCAGTCGTCGAGGTCGGGCTCGACGAAGCTCCACTTGACCTCGGGGACCTCGGCCTGGAGCTTGGCTTCGTAGGCGTTGAGGGCGCGGCAGACCTCGCCGCCGGTGGTGAGGCCGGGCTTCATCTTGACCTTCATGGCGACCACGACCTCGCCGGGACCCTGCTGGATCGTGAGGACACGCAGCACGGCCACGATGTTGGGATCGGCGGCGGCGATGCGGTGGGCGGCGGCCGCGATCGCGGGGTCGGCCGACTCGCCCAGGAGGAGCGACATGATCTCCTTGGCGAGGAAGATCGCGACGAAGACCAAGATGATGCCGACGCCCAGCGAGCCCGCGCCGTCCCAGCGCCCGTCGTGGGTGGTCTTGGTGAGCACCAGCGCGGCGAGCGCGAGCACGAGCCCGACCACGGCCGCGGCGTTCTCGCCGAAGACCACGACCAGGTCGGAGTCCTTGGTCTCGCGCAAGAAGCGCACGAACGGCCGACCGCTGCGCCGCTTGTTGAGCTCGCGGACGTTGCCGAAGGTGGCCCAGCCCTCGAGCCCGAGCGCGAGCGCGAGGACGACCACGCCGATGGTGATGTCCTCGACCGCCTCGGGGTGGCGGATCTTGTGGATGCCCTCGTAGATCGAGAACATGCCGCCGCCGGTGAACAACAGCATCGCGACCATGAACGACCAGAAGTACAGCGCGCGGCCGTAGCCCAGCGGGTGCATCGGGTCGGGCTGCCGCTGGGCCTGCTTCACGCCGAACAGCAGCAGCCCCTGGTTGCCGCAGTCGGCGAAGGAGTGGATGGTCTCGGCGAGCATCGCGCCCGAGCCGGTGATGACCGCGGCCACGCCTTTGGCCAGCGCGATCACGAGGTTGACGACGAGAGACTGGACGATGTGCCCTGTCGAGCCGGCCATGGGGCGACGGTTCTAGCACTGCGCGTGGCCCGCCTCGCCTTCGGGCGTCGGCTCCGTTATAACGGACGCATGCGCGATGAGCTCCTGTCCCAGCACGCCGCGGTCACGCCGGCCCTGCGCGCGCGCGGCGAGGACCTGCGCCGCGAGCTGCTCGGCTGGTTGGCCGACGACGGCGTCAAGGTCCACTCGGTCACGGTGCGCGTCAAAGACCGCGCGAGCGTCGCGCGCAAGCTGGCCCGGCCCGATCGCAGCTACCGCGCGCTGTGGGACGTGACCGATCTCCTCGGGCTGCGCATCGTCACCTACTTCGAGGACGCGGTCGATCAGGTCGGGCGGCTGCTCGAGCGCCGGCTCCCGGTCGATCTGGCGCGCTCGATCGACAAGCGCCGCAAGGACGACGACGGCTTCGGCTACCGCTCGCTGCACTACGTGTGCGCGCTGGTCGAGCCCGACGACGACATGCGCGACGGTGAGCGCCTGAGCGACACCTTGCCGGTGCACGCCCGCTGCGAGATCCAGGTCTCGACGGTGCTCGAGCACGCCTGGGCCGAGATCGAGCACGACCTCGGCTACAAGGCGCCGGCCGCGGTGCCCGACGAGTTCCGACGACGGCTGAGCCGCGTCGCCGGGCTGCTCGAGCTGGCCGACCAGGAGTTCGTCGCGATCCGGCGCGGCCTCGACGACTACGCGCGCGCGCTGCCGACCCGCATCGAGGCGGCCGGCGCCGACGTGCCGCTCGACCGGCTGTCGCTGGTGCCGCTGCTGGCCACGCCCGAGGTGCGCGCGCTCGACGGGGCGATCGCCGCCGAGCTGGGCCGCGACCTGGGTGACGAGTCGTTCTTTCCCGACTACCTCCTGAAGATGCTGGCGGTCAGTGGCGTCGTCACCGTCGGTGATGCCCGCGCCGGCGTGCGCCGCCACGGCCCGGCCATCCTGGCGATGGTGCGACCGTACTTCCAGTTCGCGTGGAGCGCGTGGCGGCTCGCGCCCGAGCGCGACCGGGTCTTTTGCGGCTACACGCTGTTCTTCTTGGCCCACGTCGAGGTGCTGACCACGTCGGCGCTCGAGCTCGACAAGGTCGAGCGCCTGGCCCGGCTCTACCGCGAGCTCGACTACCCCGACGACGCCCGCGCCGCCCAGCACGTCGCGAGCATGCTCGTCGACGCCTTCCGCGGCTCGGCGACCACCCCGCCGCGCGCCTCCTCGTCCTGATCCGCGATCAGAACCGACCGCTCAGCACCAGCCCGCCGCCGCCCGGCGCGATCACCGGCTCGATGCGCACGTCGGTGACGGCATCCTCGCTGGCGTCGTGCAGGTGACGGCGGCGGTTGTAGCTCTGGGCGTACTTGCGCAGCTCGAGCTCGGTTGGAGCCAGCTTGGAGAGCTGGGTGCCGGTGAGCACCGCGACGAGACCAGTGCTGATGATCGCGACGCTCAGCCAGCCGCGCTGGTCGCGGACGGCCTGACAGTGCTGCCACTGGCTGCGCATCCGATCCTCGTCGAGCTGCGAGCAGTCGTCCCGGGTCAGGCGCACCACGGTGCCGGTCGCGGCCACGGCGACCCCGCCGATCATGAGGCCATGGCGCAGCCACCACCGATTGTTCACCGCGTTGGCGCGGTCGCCGTGCCCAGAGATGCGCAGGAGCTCCTCCATGGAGATCGGGCGATCGCCCTGGAAGTAGCCGGAGTGGCGGGGCCCGACGCGGTCGTCTTGGCTACCGACGCTCAGGCGATCGGCGGCGGTGCCCGGCGGCAGCGCGGGAAGGTCGAGGCGCGCCCTCGACGTCGGCGAGGGCGTGGGCCTCGGGGCCGTGATCACCGGCCGCTCGGGCTCGGGCTCGTCGACCTCGGGCTCGTCGGCCTCGGGCCCGCTGACCCGACCCGGCGTCACGCCGATGGCCGCGAACGCCGCGTCGATGACGGCGGTGCGACCCTCGAGCTGCACGACCATGTGGCGCTCGGTCAGGTCCTTGGCCCCGACCGCCGCGACCGCCGCGGGGGTGAGCGCCGCGATCTGCGCGGCCAGCTCGTCGTTGCTGTCGTAACCCAAGCCGGCGACCGCACTCGCCTCGAGCTGATCGGCGAGCGAGCTGGCGCCGCCGGTCTGGGCCAGGGCATCCGACAGCGCGGCGCGCCGGGCCCGCACGAAGGCCTCGTGATGTGCGGCGCTGTCGTCGCGCAGCCCGCGCAGGGTGGCGAGGATGGCCTGCATCGCGACGCCGGCTTTGCCCTCGTCGAGGAGCCCGGACACGTACAGCGCGCCGCCGGCCTCGCCCTCGAGGTAGCTCACGTTGACGCCGTAGCTCGCGGCCAGGCGCTCGCGGACGTCGCGGAGGCCGTCGACGATCATCCGCAGCAGGACGTCGCGCGCCGCGCGATCGCGCACCGGATCGGAGCCCGTGGCAAACCCGACCTTCGCCGAGACCTGGATCATGCCGCGCTCGTCGTCGGCCAGCCAGGTCGGGCCGTCGACGGGCCGGGCCGCCGGCACCGTCGGGCGCGCCGCCGGCCCCGCGTTCGACAGCGGGCCGAACAGCTCCTCGATCTCGCGCTTCATCTGGGCGAGGTCGTAGTTGCCGCTGACGATCAAGGTCGCGCCCCGGACCTGGTAGTGGTCGCGCTTCCAGGCGGTCAGGTCGCTGGCCTCGATCGCGAGGAACGCCATGCTGCGCGTCGGCGCGAGCTTGGTGTACGGGTGGCCTTCGCCATACAGGCTCGACCAGAACGCGAGCGCATCCGGGTCCACCTCGGCGTCAGGCTCGAGCGCGCTGCGGCGCGCGGACTCGTGGAGTTGGGTCATCAGGCGGGTGCCGTAGCCGCCCTGGTCGAGCAGCATCGACAGGTACCAGACGTGCCAGTCGCCCCACTGGGCGAGGCCGCGAGCGTGGAACGTCGTCGAGGTCTCGCCGACCTCCGCGGTGGTCTCGGTGCCGCGGCCGAGCGCCCAGTTGAGCTTTTCGATCGCCGCCCAGCCCAGCTCCTTGGTCGCGGCGTAGTAGAGCAGCCTGGCCGCCGCGGTGGCGAGGTACGGCTTGTCGGCGGGCTCGTGGGCGCTGCCCACCGCGAACACCAGGCGGGCGTCGACGATCGGGCTGCGGTGGTCGACGGCCAGCTCGACGGTGAGCCCGTTGGGGAGCTGGTAGGCTTCGACGCGCTCGCCGAGGCCGCCTGGGTCGGCGAACGCGAGCGGCGCCATGGCCTCGGCCGGATCGACCGGGGCGCGCCAGGGCTCGACGTCGTGGCTGCCGGCGGCGATCGCGGTGACGCCGCGCCCGTGGCCATGTTCCTGCGGCGTCATCAGGACCACGTGCGACTGATCCTCGGACAGGTTCACCGCGAGCGACCGGATCGTCGCCTTCCAGTCGAGCGTCGCGATCGTGCGCAGCTCCTTGAGCATGAACCAGTTGTGATCGGTGTACTCCAGGAAGTCGGCGATCCATCCGCCCCGCGCGGCGCTGTCGTCCCACGTCTCGAGGTACTCCGCGGTCATCTGGCTGGCCAGCTCCCGGGCGCCGGCGCGGTCGAGGTCGTCGAACATGTGGGCGGCGCGGAGGAACACCTCGTCGACGGCCGGTTGCAGCTTGCCGGGCGACGTGACCTCGACCTGCACGGCCAGCGCGCGCGCGCGGGCCCCGCCGATCAAACTGACGTTCGTGGCGCGAATCCAGGCGTACTTGTCGTCGGCGTCCAGGAGCGCCCGGGCCAGCCGATCGCGGGCGACCTGATAGGTCACCGCACCCGGCGCGCCCCATGCAGGGTGGGGCAAGAAGACCAACGCGGTCGGGTAGGGCACCGGTCCGGCGAGCCGGTCGACCTGCCCGGTGAGGATCGGCGCCGGCACCGGCGTCCGTTGCCCGGTGGCTTGGTGCGCGATCGGTCCGAAGCTGTGGCCGATCACCTGGCGCAGCTCGTCGCCGTCGAAGGGGCCGGTCACCACCAGGTAGGCTCGGTTGGGCCCGTAGTACTGATCGACGAAGCGGCAGGTCTCATCGAGCGTGGCGGTCGCGATCTGGTTGGTCGCGACCGGCCGCGCGTAGGGGTGGTTGGCGCCGAAGACCACCGCGTAGAGACGGAAGGTCAGCTCGACGTCTGCCGCCGACTGGGCGGTTTCGGCCAAGACCACGTCGCGCTCGCGGGCGAAGGTGGCGGGGTCGATCCGCGCGCACGGGGTGCCCATGCGGCCGCTCTCCAGCGCGATGACCTCGTGGAGCTTCGCGATCGGCACTCGGCTCGTGAAGGTCGTGGTGTCGGAGGTGGTCACCGCGTTGAACGAGAGCGTGATCTCGCGGAGCTGGTCCCAGGCCGTGGGCTGGTCGGGTGCCGGCCGCGAAAAGAACAGCAGGTGCTCGACGAGGTGGGCCATGCCAGCGCGACCGACCGGATCTTCGGCGGCCCCCACCGCGTAGCGCACGTCGACGGTGGCGAAGTTGGTCCGGGTGTCGCGGATGAGCGCGACCTTCATGCCGTTCGAGAGCTCGAACAGCTCGATGTTGTGGCTGAACTCGAAGGTGCGATCGTCGCGCTTCAAGCTGCCGTAGCGGGGCTCGCCGGCCCAGCGCCCACACCCCATGATCGCCACGAGCACGCACAACGCCGCGCTCCAGGCCCGCCCACCGAATGTCGTCATCACCGGACGATAAAGGCTTTCACGGAAGCGCGGTAGTCCACGCGCGCACGACCGTATCGCCGTGTGCGCCACCTCGCCGAGGCGCGCACTCCGATCGATCGCGCTATCGTTACCGCTCCATGGCTGTCCCCTGTGCCGCGTGTAGCCGGCCGGTCAACGAGCAGGCGTCGCGCTGCCCCCACTGCGGCGCGGCCCGCGCGGTCGGCCCACTGAGGCTGTCGGGCGTGGAGGCGCTGGCGCTCCTGGCGATGCACGAGCGGCCGCGCGAGGGCCGGAGCCTGTTCGCGACGCTGCTCCTGCCGCACCACGGCACCCACGGCCGCGCTCGCATGGCCGAGCTGGCGCTGGGGGTCCTGGGCTGGCCGGTGGTCGCGGCCGGCGCGCCGATGCTGCTCATCTCGGGGCGCGCGATGCGCCGCCTGGCCGGCAAGTCGGTGGGCGAGCTGGCCGCGGTCGGCGCGGTCGCGCTGCTCGGCGCGCCGCTGGTGGTGTCGCTCCTGGGCTGGCTCGGCCTGTGGTTCGGGTGGTCGCTGACGCTGGTCCTGGGGTCGCTGGCCGCGCTGGTGATCCGCGCGACGATCCGCATGCGCGTCGACGGTCGGCACAGCCGCGCGCTCTCGGAGCTGGATCGCGTCGACGCCCTCCCGCCCGCGACGGTGCCCGGGGCCGCGCTGGCGACGTTGCCACCGCCCCGCGCCGCCCGGCTCGCGCCCCTGACCGGCGCCGCTCCCGTCACCGGCCCGCGCCCCGACGACGCGCCCCTCACCGTCGACGGACCGCGCCTGCTGCGCTAGCGGACCATCTTCGAGAGCGCCTTGAAGTCGTCGGTGCCGGCCTTGCCCAGCAGATCGAACACCACGGTCTCGGTGCTCGCGACCACCGCGCCGGTGCGCTCGCACAGCGCCAGGCCGCTGCGCCAGTTGGTGCGGGTCCGGCTGGCGACGGCGTCGCTGACGACGATCACGTCGTGACCGGCGGCCCGCAGCGCGCGCACGGTTTGAAAGACGCAGACATGGGTCTCCATGCCGGTGACGATCCAGGTCTTCCGGGGCAGCGGGCCCACCGCCTCGGCCCAGGCCGGCGCCGCGGTCGCCGCGAACTCGACCTTCTCGAAGAAGCACACCCCGCGCACCGACTCGAGGGCGCTGGCGATCGCTGGCGTGGTGCGGCCCAGCCCCTTGGGATACTGCTCGCTCACCACCACCGGCAGCTCGAAGCGCTGAGCCGCGGCGGCCAGCGTGATGAGGTTGCGCTCGACCGCGGCCGCCACGTCGGGCGCCATCGCGGCGATCAACCGCTCTTGCACGTCGACGATGAGCAGCGCGACCGTGCGGGGATCGAGCGGACCGAACAGCATGCGCTGACGCTACCCGATCACGCGCGCGGCTGCGCTACGGGCAGAGCGTCAACGTCTCGCGGGTGACCTGCTCGAGCCAGACCAGGTCGACGTCGACGCGGGTGTGGCGCCACTCTTCGCCGGCCGCGGTACACGCCGTCGCCGCGGTCGCGTTCTGGCCGCGCGTGATGCCGACGACGCAGGTCTCGTCCGTGCGCAGGAACGCCGGGCCGCCCGAGTCGCCCGAGCAGGTCGCCGCCTCTTCCGGCGCCGGGCTGGCCAGCGAGGTGTCGTAGAAAAACGAGTTGGCGTCGACCCGATCGATCACGTTGTAGCCGTAACGCTTCACGCCATCCTGCACGCCGCCGTAGACGGTCTTGCCGTAACCGACCAGCGTGATCGCCGCGCCCACCGGGGTCGTGGTCCGCAGCCGGGCGTGGGGACGCCCGACCTTGTCGAGGGTCTTCACCACCGCGAGGTCGTGCGCGGCCCCGCCGGTCCACTGGGGATGCACCGTCGCCGTGCCGGTGAACGCGCTCGTCACGTGGCGGGCGCCCGGCGTCACGCAGTGGGCCGCCGTGAGCACGGTGCTCGACGTGATCAGCACGCCGGTACAGGACCTGTCGGTCGGCTTGGGGTTGACGACGTTGGCTTGGAACACCTGCACCACCGTCGGGAAGCCGATGGTCGGCAGCCCATTGACGATCTCTTGCTCGTGGCCGTCGAGCGTCGGCTCGACACAGGCACCCACCAACGTCCCGATCAGACACCCAGCGATTGCGATGGTTCTCATCGCGCCAGTGTATCAGCCGAGTTGGGACAGCGCGTCGAGGAGGCGGGCCTTGCGGGTCTCTTCCTCGGCCAGGCGGCCGCGGTGCTCGACGATGACGTCCTCGGGCGCGCGCTCGACGAACTGGGGGTTGCCCAGCTTCTTCTCGAGGTGCGCGATCTCCTTGTCGGCCTTCGCGATGTCGCGCCCGATGCGCGCCTTTTCGGCCTCGGGATCGATGAGGCCGGCCAGCGGCATCACGATCTCGGCGAGGTCGCGCACGACCTCCTTGGCGCTGTTGGCGACCGCGGCGCCGGTGGCGGTCAGGTTCATCGTCACGCGCGCCGAGTTCTCGATCAGCGCGCGGTGACGATCGATGAGGGCGCGCATGGCGTCGTCCGAAATTCGGACGTCGACTGGCACGCTCCACGACGGCGGGACGTTATAGGTCGAGCGCAGCATGCGGATCCCGACCGCCAGCTCCTGGACCAGCGCCATCTCGCGCTCGGCCTCGGCGTCGAGCAGGTGGTCCTCGCCGCGCGGGTAGATGGTCACCATCAGCGAGGCTGGCAGGTGGGCCGGCTTGGGCAGCTGCTGCCAGATCTCCTCGGTGACGAAGGGCGTGATCGGGTGCAGCAAGCGCAGCGTGCGCTCGAGGACATAGGCCAGCACGCCCTGCGCGACCTTGCGCTGCGGGTGGGCCGGGCTGCCGTCGTCGGGCAGGTGCAGGGCCGGCTTGGCCAGCTCGATGTACCAGTCACACAGCTCGTGCCAGACGAACTGATAGAGCGCGTTGGCGGCGTCGCTGAAGCGGAACGCCTCGAGCGCGTCGTCGACCTCGGTCGACACCCGCTGCAGCCGCGACATGATCCAGCGATCGGCGAGCGTCAGGGTGAGCGTGCGCGCCGCCACCTGCGCCTCGAAGCCATCGGGCTCGTAGTCGTCGAGGTTCATGAGCGCGAAGCGCGACGCGTTCCACAGCTTGTTGACGAAGTTGCGGTAGCCCTCGACGCGATCGACCGACAAGCGGATATAGCGCCCCGAGGTGTTGAGCGCGGCCAGCGTGAAGCGCAGCGCGTCCGAGCCCATCGAGGGCACGCCCTTGGGGAAGTTCTTCTTGAGGTTCTTCTGCGCGGCGTCGCGCTTCTTGGGATCGGGCATCTCGTGCTCGGTCCGGGCCACGATCTGCTCGAGGGTCGCCCCATGCACGACGTCGAGCGGATCGATGACGTTGCCGACCGTCTTCGACATCTTGTCGCCGTTCTCGTCGGTGACGATCGACGTCAGGTAGACGGTGCGGAACGGCACCTTCCCCATGAAGTGCAGCCCCATCATCATCATGCGGGCGACCCAGAAGAAGATGATGTCGGGCCCGGTGACCAGCACCGCGTTGGGATAGAACGTCTGCAGGTCGCGGCTCTTGTCGGGCCAGCCCAAGGTCGAAAACGGCCACAGCCCCGAAGAGAACCAGGTGTCGAGGATGTCCTCGTCCTGGCGCAGGTCGGCGCCGCCGCAGCTGCTGCACGCGGTGGCGTCGGTGCGCGACACCGTGATCGTGGCGCAGCCGCCGCAGTACCAGGCCGGGATGCGATGGCCCCACCACAGCTGGCGCGAGATGCACCAGTCTTTGATGTTGGTCATCCAGTGCATGTAGGTCTTGGTCCACAGCTCGGGGACGAACTTGGTCTTGCCCGACTCGACCGCGGCGATCGCCGGCGCGGCCAGCGGCGCGGTCTTCACGAACCACTGCAACATCAGCATCGGCTCGACGACGGCGTTGGAGCGCTGCGAGCGGCCGCGCGGCACGGTGTGAGGCTTGATCTCGCCGAGCCTGCCGAGCGCCTCGAGGTCGGCGACCACGGCCTTGCGGGCCCGCTCGACGGTGAGGCCGATGTACTTGTCGGGCGACGGCGCCATCATCAGGCCCTTGGCGTCGATGACCTGGATGATCGCGAGGCCGGTGCGCTGCCCGCACTCGTAGTCGTTGAAGTCGTGGGCCGGCGTGACCTTGACCGCGCCCGAGCCGAACTCGGGGTCGACGAAGGTGTCGGCGACGATCGGGATGCGGCGGCCGGTCAGCGGCAGCTCGACCTCCTTGCCGACCAGGTGCCGGTAGCGCTCGTCGTCGGGATGGACCGCGACGCCGGTGTCGCCGAGCATGGTCTCGGGGCGGGTGGTGGCGACGATGATGACGTCGTCGGTGCCGACCACCGGATACTTCAGCTCCCACAGGAAGCCAGCCTCGGGGTTGGTCTCGACCTCGAGGTCGGACACCACGGTGCCGCTGATCGGATCCCAGTTGATCATCCGCTGGGCGCGGTAGATCAGGCCTTCCTCGTACAGCCTCACGAAGGCCTCGCGGACGGCCTTGTTGGAGACCTCGTCCATCGTGAAGCGCTCGCGCTGCCAGTCGAGCGAGAAGCCCATGACCTTTTCTTGCTCGGAGATGCGAGCGCCCGAGCGCTCCTTCCAGGCCCACGCCTTGTCGAGGAAGGTCTCGCGGCCGAGGTCGAAGCGGGTCTGCTTGTCGCGCTGCGCCAGCTCCTTCTCGAGGAGGTGATGCACCGCGATCGACGCGTGGTCGATGCCGGGCATCCACATCGCGTTGAAGCCCTGCATGCGACGCCAGCGGATCAGGATGTCCTGCAGGCTCGAGCCGAGCGCGTGGCCCATGTGCAGCGAGCCGGTGACGTTGGGCGGCGGCAGCGTGATCGCGTACGGGACCGTCGGGCTCTGCGCGTCCGCGTGGTAGTAGCCGCTCGCCAGCCAGGTCCGCAGGTGGCGGGGCTCGACGTCGGACGGATCGTATTGTTTGGACAGGGCCGAGGGCGTCATCGCGCGCGCACGCTAGCACGAAGCGCGTCGACGACTCGACGGTGCCGACGGTGAACCGCGGCTCAGTTGGCGCGCTTGGCGACCAGCGCGTCGACGTGCTCGCGGATGATCGTCTCGGCGAGCTCGGGGACGATCTCCCACACGATGCGCTCGACGACCTCGGACGACAGCTTCACCAGCGCGGTGAGCTCGGGGCTGCCCGGGGTGAGGCCCGACAGCTCGGCGAGGCGCTCGCCCATCTTGGCGAGCGTGAGGTCGACGACGGCCGAGCGCTTGGTCGGCAGGCCGCTGACCATCGGGGCCCGCGCGGCCGAGAACGACGCGATCGCGCCACCGCCAGCCGGGCGTGAGGCCGCGGCCTGGGTCGGCGCAGCAGGCGCTGCCGGAGCGGGCCGCGGCGCGGAGAACGCAGGCGGCGCGACCACCGTCGGCGGCACCACCGCGACCGGCGGGACGACCGGCGGCGCGATCGGCGAGAGGCTGGTCGGCGGGATGCTGGTCGGCGGGATGCTGGTCGGCGGGATGCTGGTCGGCGGCGCCACCGGCGCGGCCGTCGCGGGATACGGGACGCTGATCGGGGTGGCGGGACCACCGGCGGCCGGGCCCGGCATCTTGATCGTCGGCATGCCCATGATCGTCGCCGAGCGGGGCGGGGCGATCTTCGGCTGCGCGGGCGCGGCCGGCGGGGTCGCGATCGCCGCGGGCGTGGAGACCGAGCCCAGCGGCACGGTGCTCGCCGTCGTCGACGGGCCGGTCGCGGCCGCCGCGATCGCGCTCGGCTTGCCGGTCGCCTTGGCGACGCCGCTGGCGCCCACCTTGTCGAGGATCTCGGCGACCTTGTCGAGCATGACCTGGGTATCCCAGGGCTTGGTGAGGCTGCCGTCGGCGCCGGCGGCACCCCCGCGGCCCCCGTCGTAGGGCGCCGAGTTGCCGCACAGGATGACGACCGGGATGTCCGCGGTCGCGGGATCCGACTTGAGCGCGTGGCACAGGTCGTAGCCGGTCTTGCCCGGCATCACCGCGTCGGCCAGCACGAGGGCCGGGCGCTGGGACTTGATCTTTTCGATCGCCTCGTCGGTGGTCCGAGCCCCGACGTACGCATATTCGGTCGTGCGGAAGGTGATCTCCGCCACCGTCTGCATGGTGACGCTGTCATCGGCGCAGAGAATGACCTTGCTCATCGATGCCGTTCCTCCGCCCGGGGGATGGGAGTGAGCCCGCTCGCGAGCACGCAAAACCCCAGGTTTGACTCAAGTTTGGTAACACACTCAGCGCGCCAGGGTCAATTTGGAGCACCGCGAATCCGCTAGGGTTTTTGCCCGGCGCTCGACGTCTTCGCGTAGATTCCGCGCGCCATGGCTCCTCTGTCGAACCCCTGCGCCGCCGAGATCGCGGCTCACATTGCGGCCCTGACCGGGGTCGCCGTCGCCGACCTCAAGATCGATCAGCCGCCTCGGGTCGAGCTGGGCGACTTCGCGATCGCCATGTTTCCCGCCGCCAAGCTCACCAAGGAAGCGCCGCCCGCGGTGGCGGCCCGGGTCGCGCGCGACCTGCCGCGCGGCGGCCTGATCGCCGAGGCCACCGCGACCGGCCCGTTCGTGAACGTGAAGGTCGACCGCGCCGCCGCGATCGCGCTCGCGATCGACGCCGCCAGCGGCAAGCGCCGCCTAGTGCCCGACCTCGGCGAGGGCGGCGTGGTCTGCATCGACTACTCGTCGCCCAACATCTCCAAGCACCTCGCCTATCACCACATCCGCTCGACGATGCTGGGCCACGCGCTGGTCAAGATGCACGAGGCGCTGGGCTACCGGGTGGTGCGTATCAACCACCTCGGCGACTGGGGCACCACCCACGGCATGCTGCTCGCCGCCTACCAGCGCTGGGGCCAAGGCGCCGCGGTCGACGTCACGCGACTCAACGAGCTGTACGTGCAGTACCGCGAGGCCATGAAGACCGACGAGTCGCTGGCCGGCGAGGCCCGGACCTGGTTCAAGCGCCTCGAGGACGGCGAGCCAGCCGCGCGCGCGCAGTGGAAGACCTTCCGCGACGTGTCGCTCGCCGAGTTCGAGGGCGCCTACCGCATGCTCGGCGTCGCCTTCGATGACGTCAACGGCGAGTCGTTCTACGAGGACAAGATGGCGGAGGTCCTCGACCTCATCGCCAGCCAGGACCGATCGAGCGAGAGCGAGGGCGCCCTGGTGATGCAGCTGCCCGGCGAGAAGACGCCGCTGCTCCTCAAGACCACCGACGGCACCACGCTCTACGCGACGCGCGACCTGGCGGCGGCGCTGTACCGTTGGCGGACCTACCACTTCACGCGCTCGCTCTACGTCGTCGATCGCGGCCAGAGCCTGCACTTCCGCCAGCTGTTCGCGGCGCTGGGCCTGCTCGGCTTCGAGTGGGCGGCGCGCTGCCAGCACGTCCCGTTCGGCCTGGTGCGCTTCGGCGGCAAGAAGACCTCGACCCGCGCCGGCGCGGTGCTCTTGAAGGAGGTCTTCCGCGAGGCCACCGACCAGGTGCGCGCGGTGATCCGCGAGCACAACGCCGACATGCCCGAGGCCCAGCTCGACGCGACCGCCGAGCTGGTCGGCGTCGGCGCGGTGGTGTTCGCCAACGTCTTGCCGCAGCGCGATCGCGACATCGACTTCGAGCTCGACAAGGTGCTGTCGCTGCAAGGCGACTCGGGCCCGTACCTCCACTACAACGTCGCGCGCTGCTACTCGATCGAGCGCAAGGCCGGCGTGGCGGCGACCGGCACGCCCGACCTCGGCCGGCTCACCCACGACGCCGAGTGGGCGGTCGCGCGCCGGCTCCTCGACTTTGGCGATCACGTCGCGCGGGCGGCGGCCGGCTGCGAGCCGCACATCGTCGCGCACTACCTGCTCGAGCTCGCCGGCGCCTTCGCCTACTGGTACACGCTCGGCAGCGGCGACCCGGCGCTGCGCATCTTGTGCGACGACGAGCCGACCCGGGTGGCGCGGCTGGCGCTCATGCGCGCGTTGCGCGAGACCCTGATCGCGGGCATGGCGCTGCTCGGGCTGACCGCCGTCGAGGTGATGTAGCCTCGCGACAATGACGGCGACGACGACCGTGGCGTTGCGCGTGCTGGCGACGAGTGCGCTCGGGCTTGCGCTGGCCAGCGGTGGCTGCAAGCGCAACGACGGGACGGCGCCGGCACCGCCGGTCGCGGTCGCGATGGCCGCGGCGCCGCCGGTCGATGGCCGGGCCGGGCCGGTCGAGCCGACGATGGTGGCGTGTCCGCCCGACCTCGCTGCGCTGCGCCGCGCGGCGCAAAAGATCTTCGCGCTGAATGAGGAGATCGGGCCGGCTCAGTGTACGGCGCTGATCGCCGGCGGCGCGTCGCGCTGGCTCATCGATCTCACCTACACCGCGGGTGACGGCCAGCATTTCTACGTCGGCCTCATCGAGGCCACGACCGGCCAAACGACCTGGAACCTCACCCTGCCGATCGGCGAGCCGATGATGCTCGAGGCCCACGAGTTGGTCGACCTCGATGGCGACGGCGAGCCCGAGATCCTGACTCGTCACCAGCGCGCGGCGAACGGGGTCGCGTGGTCGCGCCTCGAGGTGCTGTCCGTGGTGAAAGGCGAGCTCGTCGAGCGCGCCGAGCTGCGCATCAGCTACAGCAACCAGCGCGCGGTCGACCTCGGCATGGCGAAGCAGGTCGCGATCTGCGCCGGCCGCGACGCGCTCGTCGACGGGCCCAACCGCCTGCCCCTGATCGTGATCGCCGGGGATGCGCCGATAGGGGCCCCGGCTCCGGCCCATTGTCCGAAAACCGGACGTCACGTCTATCGGCTCGACGGCGAAGCGCTCGTCGAAGTCTTGGAATGATCAGCGCACGGCGGGCGTGACGTTGGTGGCGAAGTCGCCCTCGACGTTGCCGGCCGGGTCGTAGTTGCAGACCCACCGCGACATGCCGTTGCACATCGCGGCGCCACAGCCGACGTGGGTCGTGCCCTTCCACACGACCTGCGTGAAGTGGCCGGTGGCCATGCCGAAGCCGGGCTGCGCGAAGTCGTAGGCCGCGACCTCGTCGGCCCACATCGCGACGACCTCGTCAGGGCCGAGCGCGCTGGCGGTGCCGCCCGCGAGGTTCTCGCCGTGCGGCGTCGACGAGTGCTCGAAGGCGCAGTTGCGCTGGGCGAGCGAGCGGGCCCATGCGGTGGCCTCGGCGGCGAGCGCCGGCGACCACGCCAGCGGCGCGGCGCAGTGGTTGGCGCGCACCCGGTTGTGGGCGGCGAGGAGCGCGTCGCTGGTCGGGTCGCCGGTGTGGGCGGGGGCGGGCGCGGCGTCGAAGGCCGCGCCGCACGCGCGCGGGGCGCCCGGGTCGCGGTCGGGCTCGGCGGCGATCGCGGTGGGTGGATCGTCGGACGTGGTCTCGACCACCGGCGTCTGCGACGGCGGCGCGGACGAGCCGGCCGGGCAGCCAGCCAGGACCAGGAACCCGACGATCGCGACGCGGCACTGCATCGCGCGAGCATGCCACGCGGGTCAGGGCCCGCGAGTGGACAAGTCGATCGAGGATCGCGGTCGAGGCGCCCGGAGGGCAAGGCGACGGTGAGGACCGCAGGGGAGCATCCTCGACGGAGGTGACCCGAGGACCGGAACCGGCAACCCAGCCAGCCGGGATGGATCGGCCGCGAGAACGGTCGACTTGTTCATGCGCGGGCCCTTAGCGTAGCTCCATGTCCGACCTCGACGAACGCTTCGCTGCCGCGCAGGCGCGGATCAAGCCGGTGACCGGCCTCGGCAACGAGGTGTTGCTCGCGCTCTACGCCCTGTTCAAGCAGGCCACCGTCGGCGACGCCACCGGCTCGCGACCCGGCCTGCTCGACCTGCGGGGCCGCGCCAAGTTCGACGCCTGGACCGCGCGCAAGGGCACCAGCCGCGACGACGCCAAGCTCGCGTACCTCGGGCTCGTCGACCGGCACGGCCCGTAGCGATTACCTGCCGAAATCGACGGCGTCGGCCTGGCTGGTGCGCATCTGCGCGCCCACGTCGGGGCGCGCGGTGGGCGGTACCGCGCCGCCGCCGCCGTCGCCGGCCGGCGCCGCCGCGGCCGGCGCGAAGACCTGCTCGGCCTGGTCGAGGGCGGCCTGCTGGCGGTCGAAGTCGGCGTCGAGCTTGCCGCGCGCCGCCATCGGCATGGCGCTGCGGGCCTGGCGCAGCGCCACCTCGTTCAGGGCATGACGCTCGCGCAGCATGGTGGTGGCCTGGGCGAGGTCGCCGGCGCGGATGAGCTGGTTGGCGCTCTCGAGCGCGGCCGCGGTCTCGCTGCGGGTGACCCGCGCCGACACCAGCCCGTCGAGGGGCGACAGCTGCGAGGTGTCGGCGGTGGCGACCGCGGCCAGCAGGCCCTCGCAGGCGCCGGGCCGCTGCTCGACCAGATCGTCGTAGCGCAGGCGCACCGCGGCGATCGGGCGATCCCCGGCGCCGCCGCGCGGTACGCGCAGCCGCACCAGCGCGGTCTTGTGCTCGCCGGCGGTGAACGCGCCCATCGGCATCACGACCTGGCTGCCGGTGCTGGTGGTGACGCGATCGAAGACCTGATCGACGAACACGCCGGGCGCCAGATCGATCGTGAGCTCGGCCGCGCCGGCGACGGTGCGGGCCAGCGCGTCGGTCTCGCGCTCGAAGATCGTGGCGAGGCCGCTGGGGTCGCGGACGAAGAAGTGGTTGCCGTTGGACTCGCGCGACAACGCGGCCAGGATGCGCTCGTCGTAGTCGATGTCGACGCCGATCGTGGTGATCGACGCGCCCATGCGCCGGCAGTTCTCGGCGATGGTCTTGAAGCCGCCAAGATCGCGCACGCCGGCGGTGGCGAAGCCGTCCGACAGCAGCAGGATGCGGCTCACCCGGCCGGGCCGGGCCGGCACCAGGCGCATCGCGGTCTCGACGCCGCACGAGATGCAGGTGTCGCCGCCGGCGCGGGGCCGGGCCAGCTGCTGCAGCACGCGCGCGCGCGACGTGGCGTCGATGACCGTGGGCTCGACGGTGATCTCGGCGCGGGTGTCGTAGGTGACGACGCTGACCAGGTCGCCGTCGTGGAGGCGGCCGATCGCGGCCTTGGTCGCGGCCATCGCGTTGTCGAGGCGACGGCCCTTCATCGAGCCTGAGCGGTCGATGACGATCGCGAGATCGAGCGGCGCCGGCGCGGTGGTGCGGGCGGCGGCGTCGGCCGAGATGTCGACGTAGAGGAAGGTCTCGCTGTCTTGATCGGCGGGCAGGACCGGGTGGCCGAGGCGGCCCTCCACCATCAGCGTCTTTCCAGCCGTGAAGTGGGCGCGCTCGACCACGAGGGCCGCGGCGGGTCTGGGCGTGGGCGCGGCCAGCAGCGCCGCGGCGGGTGCCGGATCGGGGCTGCGGCCGGAGCCGTGGGCCGGGGTCGTCTTGAGCCACACCGCCGCAGCGGTCGCAGCCATGCCAGTCGCGCCGAGCGCGAGCACGGTCGAGAGCTTCATACCTTCTCCTGTTGTCGCGGTCGGGGACGCCGACCGGTGCGAACGCGTGTCTGGGGCGTTCGATCTAAGGGCCCGCGAATGGACAAGTCGATCGAGGATCGCGGTCGAGGCGCTCGGAGGGCAAGGCGACGGTGAGGACCGCAGGGGAGCATCCTCGACGGAGGTGACCCGAGGACCGGAACCGGCAACGCAGC
>Ga0209181_10000184_pt1 | contig 114240 bp, 101 predicted proteins | sample MAT05_FD_187208 | JGI IMG/M metagenome (GOLD analysis project Ga0209181, IMG submission 187208) | Freshwater microbial communities from Lake Fryxell liftoff mats and glacier meltwater in Antarctica - MAT-05 (SPAdes) (version 2) | ecosystem: Environmental > Aquatic > Freshwater > Ice > Liftoff...
CGACGGCCTGCCGCCCACGCTGACTGGGCCTCAACCTCCACCTCGCAACCGCGTTCGGGTAGCGTTCGGGACGCTGCTCTCGCCCCATGTCCTCTTGGCCCCTCGCCCGCTTCGCGCTTCGTTCTTCCTCACCTTCCTTCACCTTCACCTTTGAAAAAACTCGGCACCGCATTCAAACAACTCGATGAGCCCGCGCGCAGAGCGCTCAGTGCAGCTCTCGAGGGCGCAGCGGAATCGCAGAACGTAACGCTGATGGGAGTGGCGCTGCGCAGGATCGCCACTGGGCTCTCCCCGGATGAAGTGTGCGCTCTCGCCGTTGCATGCATCGACAAGTCTGTCGACGCTGCCTTCCTCGCCGCGGACCGCAAGCTCCTGCTCCGCACCACCGGCGGTCCAGCGAAGCCACGCCGCGCTAACGAGGGAGGTGCTGCCGCGGGCTCCACAGTTGCGCGCGGAGGCGGAGGTCTGTCCGCATCTTTGGTCGTGGCTGCGAGCGCCACCGGAAAGCTGGATGACGCGACGTTGATGGGCATCGGCCGTGGCTTCGCCGAAGGCACGACCTCCAACGGCGAGCGCATTCAATTCGCTTCGAATCGGTTGCCCTATGGCGCGTTTTTTTCCCCGTCCGAAGTCACGTTGAGCGGCGAAAAGTACCTCGCTCACGTCTCCAAGAGCGGCCGTGCGAGCTTTGATCTCCCCTCGAAGAGCACAGCCGAGGCCTTCGCCGTCGTCCTCGAGCAGAGCGGCAAGTTCACTGGGGAGTTTGGCATCAAGAGTTTTGCCAAGGGCGTGCTCGCTTGAGCCCCGCGCTGCTGCTCTTGCTCGCCCAAGCCGCGCTGTCGCAGACACCTTCGCCCGCGCTGGCGCCCGAGCCGCCGACGCCCACGGAAGATGCGGTGGCCCTCATCTATGGCGGCGGCGTTCGCCCGCAGGATGCCGACGCGGCCTTGGTGCGCTGGAAAGAAGACCTCGCGGTCCTCGGCGACGCGTTGTTGCCTTCACCTGGCTTTCCAAAGATCGTCCGCAGCGACGACGTCCGCGGCCTCAAGCCCGGCTTTTTCATTGTGCTGCTCGGGGTCTGTGACGCCGACGAAGGCGCTTTGGTCGCGGGTGTGTTGCAGAGCCTCGACGCCGGCGCATACACGCGTCCGGCGCCAGGGAGCGCGCTCGCCTGCCCGAAGCGTCGCGCGGGCACCAGACGCGCCAAGGCATGGGTCGTCGAGGACAAGGGCCGGGCCCGGTTGATGCTGACCGAGCTCAACGAGGAGGACACCGTGAGCCAGCTCTTCGCCGTGGCCCGCGGGGCGGACGGCAAGCTCCTGTTTCATCAGTGGGTCGAGGGCCGAGGCGTCATGCAGGGCCCGATCCAAGCCACCTGCGAGCTCGAGGTGAGCCAGGAGCGATCACGCCTTGTGCTCGTGCAGACCTGCACGGGCATTTTCAGCATGATGTGCACCTGGCCCGACAAAACCAAGACGACCACGCTTGCGCTCGGCTCTGGCGCGGTGACAGCCACGGCGCGCACCTCGCCCAAAAATCCCAAGCCCATCGCTTGTGGAGAGTGACCCGCTTGGGCAGGCGGCGGCCGCGCCCGTCAGCGCACCAGCGGACACGTCGACGGCAGCGCGCATGCGCCCACCGTCTGCTCGATGGTGCCGGTCCCCGCCCCGCTCTGCAGACGCAGGCCCTCGACCTCACAAAAGTCGAGCGCGGGATGGCTCGGGGTCACCCCGAACACCGAGAGCGACCCGCCGACCGAATCGAGCGATGCAAACCCGCCGAGGTTCGTGAGGAAGCTCTTGTCCCGCAGGACCACGTCGCTCGTGACTGCAGTCAGCGAGCAGAACGCGTCGACGTTCGTGAGCTCAGTGTTGATCAAGACCAGCTCTTCCACGCTCGTGATGGCGCCGAAGTCGAGCGTGGCCACTGGTGCGGCCACGCTGAGCTCACCGAGGGCACCTTCGAGCGCAGGCAAGGAAAGCTCGGTGAGCGCGCCGGCGAACGACACGTCGATCTCGCCCACGCTCCGCAGCCCCGTGAGACGGAGCGCCACGAGGTCGCTGCTGCTCACTGCGAGCCGCCCGACGCTGGTGAGCGTGGGCATCCCGTCGATGACGGTGAGGCTGTCCCCGGTCACGATCGAGAGCTCTCCTGCGACCGTGGCCAGCGACTCGACGGAGAGGAAGAAGAAAGCTGCAGAACCAGCACGGGTGATGGTGGGCGAAGTGCGGGCGGCGGCGAGTGGATGGTGTTGTCGGAGGAGTTCGGGCCGGCGGTGAAGGAGGTGCCGGCCCCCTGTGTCAGGGTTGTTGTCGCCTCGGTTGAGGCGAAATTCTCAAGGGGGCGACGAGAAGGGACGACGTGAGGGTTTATTCTGAAGGGCTCAAGGAGCAGATGATTCGGCGGTTGTTGACGCCGGGGATGAGCGTCCGAGAGGTGTCGAAGGAGACGGGCATTTCGAAGTCGTTGTTGTGGAAATGGAGGTCGAGCCAAGTGACGAGGAAGCCTGCAGGGAAGGACTGGACGGCGAGCGAGGAGCTGCCGCTGAAGATCGTGCGGTAGCCCTCACCGGGTTGGTTGGGGATCGACGTGAAGTAGACCCCGCCGGCCACGCTGTAGCCGAAGAAGTTCGAGTTCACGTACTCCGAGACCCCTTGGCCGTCGCCGCTCACTGCCGAACTCGAGTTGGTGGAATAGAGATCGCGATCCCACAGCGCCCGGAGCCCCTGGCTCTCGATCGAGGTGAGCGGAAAAGTCTTCCAATCCTCGCGCGGGAAATGCCGGAACACCTTGGTCCCTTTGGCGTTGAGATCCGCCATGTGCTCCTCGAACCCCCGACCGGGGTGGGCGAGATTTCGTACGTGGTCGGGCACGGTGTTGTCGGCAATCAAGTGGGCAATCTGCCCAAGCGATCGAAAGGCTTTGCCGAACCCCGCCTCGCGCCGCTTCGGCTCCTCTTCAGTGTACGCGCGCAGGATCGAGTCGAGCATCGTGGGGTAACCCCAGGCGTTGGCCGCTCCTCCGCTGCTGCCATTGAAGACCCATTGGGTCGCCGAGATTCCCGAGCGCAGCACGTCGCCAAAGGGCAGGCCGCTCGCGGCGGTGCTCTTGATGAGGCCGGGCCCGGTGTAGCCGCCGCCGGATGAGAGCGGGTCGTGGAAGTGATTGACCGCGCGCAACCCGGCCCACTTCATTCCGTCGCGAAGGTCGACGAACCCGTCTTCCCACCTGCCCGCCTCGCTCGCCCACGAGGCGAGCGTGCGCTGCTGGGTGGGGAAATCGCCTGGGAGGTCCTTGCCCCGTTCGCTGTCCAACTCGTTGAACGGGACGCCCCAGGTGAACTCCTGGATTCCGTGACTCAGGTAGATGACGTTCTTCAGGTAGTCATCGACGGTCTTCACCGGCCGTCCGTTGAAGGTGAAGCCGGCTTCGCCCCACGGGTGGGCCTCCTCCAGGATCTGTTTGTTGAGCTCGACGTGGTTGGGGGCCCAATAGGCCAGCGCCGGAGTGCTCAGCAGCACAGCCAGCCCAAGCCCCTTCATCGAAGCCTCCTTCGCTCGAGCTTTCCGCTCGTCCCCACATAGACGACCAGCGGCCTCAAACAGACGTGCCCCTCGGCGCCGAGGTTCAATTTGTAAGTCGCGAAAGGATCTGTTGCCAGGGCAGTGAGCGGCGTGGAGAACGGAACGCCGTAAATCGAATCGCCGAAATGGCAGCCTTCGAAGGTCTTGCCAGACTGGTCCACTGCGATCCAGCCGCCCATCAACCAGTCGCGAAAAATGGCAGCCAACGTCTTCTGCGGCGCGTTGAGCACGACGCTCAGCGACGGAGTCCCCATGCCCATGCCCGTGTTCAACCCAAGGGCATTCTCGAACCGCAGCAGCGTCGGGTAACCACTGCTGATGGACCCGCCTGGAGCCGAGTACGACAGCAGCGCACCGAGCTTCGGGTCAAAGCGGGTGGTCACCTTCCCGCACTCGACAGGGACGAAGGTGCAGGAGATCAGCTCGGCAACGCCGTGGAGGATCTCGATCGCCGGCACCATGACGCCGTCCCGATCGTGTTCGTTGAGCGCATAGATCGTGCGCGGGTTGGACAACGGCAGCTCGGCGGTCCCCTTGAAGTAGCCCTGCTCTCCGAACGAGGTGTCGAGCTGGCCATCGCCGAGGAAACGAACGAGGCGGTTGTTGCCCGAGTCGGCAACGTAGATGCGGCCGCTCCAGTCGGTGGTCACGCCCTTGGGTTTGCTGAAGCCAGTGAGCGTGAACAAGGGCTTCAGGTGGGCATCGAACGTGCGCACGTCATCACCGTCGACGGCGAAGACAAAGCGCGTGTCCGCATAGAGGTCGGAGGCAGGGGTCTCGAGGCCTTCCTTGAACCGGTCATGGCCCTGCTTCACCCCCTCGACGACGATCAGCGACGGGTTCTTGACCACGGCCGAGTCTGCTCGAGCAGGTGGTGGTCCCCGGAGGGCAGGCGCAGGTGCCAGCGTCACAAGACATGTCGGTCGAGCAGCTCTTGCAGGTGGCCCCGCAGTGCTTCTTGTCGGTCATCAGGTCCCAGCACTTGCCGTCGGCGCTGCAGGCGTTGGCGAGGTTGTAGATCGCGCAGGCTGCGACACAGACTCCCGACTCGCACTTCTCGCCCGTCGCGCACGTTTTGCCGCACGCGCCGCAGTTCTTCGGATCAGCGACGGTGGGAGTGCAGCTCATCCCGCACAGCAGCTGCCCGGGTGGGCACGTGCAGACCCCCGCTCTGCACACCTGGCCTCCGCCTGTGCAGATCTTCAGGCACCCGCCACAGGACACGATGCTCTGAGTGGTGTCGGCGCAGAACGCCGAGCAGAACGTGCCCCGCCCCGCGCAGTCACAGCCTCCGTTGTTGCAGGGCGCATCGGGCGGGCAGAACACGCAGCCGAGCATGACCGGGGTGCACGTGCCGCCGGAGCAGGTTCCTGCGCAGCTCTTCCCGCAGCCGCCGCAGTGGGCGGAGCTTCTGGAAGTGTCGACACAGTCGCTGCCGCAGGTCGATTTTGGTGCTTCGCATGAGACGACCGGCACCGGCTCCACACAGGTCATCATCGCCGGGTCGCAGCGCATTCCTCCTGGACAGCGCAGCTCGAAGTCACAGGGAATCGGGTCGGGGCTCGAGGCGCCCCCGCAGCGAGCGAGGCCGATGAGAACCAACAGAAGCGCGCCGGCTCTCACCACCACAGCCTACCGGGTCCCCGGTGAAGGCAGGGGGGTCGACTGGCGTGGACTCTGGCGCGCGCTTGAGGCCGGTGATCATGCCTTTGATCAGGTTCTGCTTTTCGAGCGTCGACGAGAGGAGCACCCCGGCGACGTGGAAGACGATCAGCACCGGCAGCGCCCACGCCGCCGCCTCGTGCACTTCCTTCACCGCGTGCGCGGTGGACTTCGAGATCAGCAGCGCCCCACTCCACTCTGGGCCCTGCGAGATGACGACGCCGCTGAGCGTCACCACCAGCATCGTCACCAGCAGCGCCACCACCATCACCGCCCCGACCGGGTTGTGCCCGGTGAAGTGCTTCGGGGCGCCGCGCACCATGTCTTTGAGGGCGGCGAGCACCTGACGGGGCGAACGAACGAAGTCCTTGAAGCGCGCGTAGCGGGGCCCGACAAAGCCCCACCCCACGCGGAAGAGCACGACCCCGAGGAGCACGAGCCCCAGGCGGGCATGCAACCCAATCGAGGCGTCCTCCTCCGACGTGAGGAACGCGCCGAGCACCAGCAGCCCGAACGCGAGGTGTGCGCTGCGTACCCCGAGATCCCAGACCTTGATCTGTTTCATGGTTCGTCTCCTTGCCTGTCTTCAGGCAGATCGAACCGTAGGTGCCTGATCATGAACGCAGCGTGAACGTCCGAGCCGGCACAGGTCTGTGGAGCACCGACGCGTCGCCCGACGAAACGGGAAACTGGGCAAAAAAAAGCCCACATACCGTGGGCTTTCACTGCATGAGAGCGGAGGGAATCGAACCCACAACCTATGGATTAAGAGTCCATTGCTCTGCCAATTGAGCTACGCTCCCGTTCGTCTTGGCGGTTGAAGCGCGCGGCTTCTACAAGGATCAGTTCCGGGGTGTCAACGAACTCCGCTGAGCCCTGAAAAGAAGCCACACCCCGACGGCGAAGATTCCCACCACCGTGTACTGCCCGGGGGTGAGTCCTGCGTATCGACGGTCGACGAAGCTGAGGTCTGACGCGCGCATGAAATCGAGGAAGAACCGCGGCACGGTGTAGAGGATCGCCAGCAAGGCCATCAGCGTGCCCTGGGGTGGCTTCCGGCGCTTCACGATGAACAGCACGGCGGCGATCGTGAGCAGCACGAACATGTCGTAGAGGCCCAGGTCATGGCGCGGGCCGCCGGGGAAATCGACCGCGAGCGGGAAGTCGGTGCGCACGCCCGGGTGGTCGTGCACCAGGAAGCAGCCGAACCGACCAATCGACCAGCCCACCGACGTGCCCAGCGCCAGCGGGTCGAGGTAGGGCGTCAGCGGAACCTTCACCCGGCGGAAGTAGATGAAGATGCCCAGCAGCGCGCCGAGGACGCCACCCATCGACGACAAGCCGTCCCAGACCCGGAACACCACCCAGACGTCGACCAGCAGCTCGGGGTGGTACGCGAAGATGTGCATGAAGTGGCCGCCGATCAGCCCGAAGCCCACCGCCCACGGCACCACGTCGCGCAGCGGCTGATCGGGGACCTTCGCGTACTCGCGCGCCATCTTTGCCGCGACGACGGCGCCCACGAAGACGGCGACGGCCGAGACGACTCCGAAGATGTCGATCTTCTGCCCGAAGGGAAGGTGCAGGGCCGGAAGCTCGTAATAGGGAATGGTCACCGCCCACGTGTAGCTTAGCTTCGGCGCCCGCGATGCGAGTTTCCGCCCTCGACGCTGCTGCCAGGTTGCTCGAGCAGGGCGACGACGAGGCCGCCCTCGAGGCACTCTGCGTCCTCTGGCGCGACTGGCCCTGCCCCGCCCTCGCATCCGTCGCGGAAGCGCTCGCGCAGCGGCTCAGCGGCACCGTGCCTCCGGTCGCTGGGAGTGGTTCCGTCTCGGCCCGGCAGGCGAGGCTCAGCGTCGCCGGCGTTCCGCGTCGTGTCGCTGCTGCCCGTCAATTCTTCGACGATCGATGCGACGGCCGCGGCGCTGAAGTCCGCGCGCAGCGGCACCGTCGATCGCGTCCTCGTGCACCCGAGATCGCGAACGCAGCTTTCCGACGCCGCGATTGCGTCGCTGAAACGCGCTGCCGGAAACGCCGAGCTCGTCTTCGGTTAGCTGTGGCGCCGGCGGTACAACGCGAGCCCGCACAGCAGCCCGAACAACGGCAACACGCCCGCGCTGGTGCAGCCGCAGCCGCCCGCGCTCGCTGCGCCACCACCCGTGCCGGATGCGCCTCCGCCCGTCCCTGCCGTTCCACCGCCCACGCCCGCCGCTCCACCGCCCGCGCCCGACGTGCCGCCATCGGACGGCTGGCAGTAGTTGCCTCGGCAAACGAACGAGCCGCAGGTCGCCGCGCACTGGCCGTCGCGGGCGCAGTAGCCCACCTGGGCCGGCTGACACGGGTTGAGGCCGCCGAACGTGCAGACCTGGCCGCAGGTGCACATCGCGCTGCCGCACGGGCAGGTCGCGCTGCCGCAGAACTGAGCCGCGAGTCCTGCTTCCGCCATCGCAACGCCACCGAACATCACCAGACCCAGCACCGCGAGCTCTTTCATGCTCAGGGTTTTGCCACACCCGGCGCCGGCCAATCGAGCGCCGGGCAGTCGAATCGGGTGCCGGGCGGAAAGTGCAGCCCGAAGCGTTGGGCCAGCACGGCCAGCAGCTCGTCGGGCGTCGCGAGCACCGTGTGGTCCGCCGTGCCATCGCGGCGGCGCAGCGTCAGCTCGCGGTTGAGGATGCTCGCGCGGCCGCCATCGGGCAGCGCGCGGGCGACGACCAGCCGGTTCTTGAAGTGCGACTGCGGGTGCGCGCTGGTGAACCAATTGGCGACCTCGCGATCGATCGCAGGCATCTCTTCGAGCGTGAACTCACACACGTCGACCCAGTCGGCGCCGAGCTTCGCCTGGTGGAACCAGCGGCCGTCCTCCCGCACCAACCGGCGCGGCTCGTGTCGCGTCGGCTGCTCGAGTCCTTCGACCAGCCGGATCGCCGAGGTCAGCGTCAGCCCGCCCACCCCCACGTCGGCCAGGTACGACCCCTCGAGCTCGACCCGCAGAAAGAGGTGCGTGCGCGCGGGCGTCTCGTCGCGCCGCCGCCCGATGCGAACGCGCGCGCTCAGCGGCCGCACCTGAAAACCCAGCTGCTCGAGAACGTGCAGCAGCAGCGCGTTCTGCTCGAAGCAGTAGCCGCCGCGGCCGACCCGAACCAACTTCTCTTCGAGCGCTTCAACCCCGAGGTTCACCGGCTTCTGCAGCAGCACATCGAGGTTCTCGAAAGGAATCGCGCGCGCGTGGGCGTCGACGATCGCGTTCAAGGTGTCGAGGGTGGCACCCGCCGGGCGAGGCAGCGCGATGCGGGAAAAGTAGGCGTCGAGGTCGAGCATCTTAAGGTTTGTTTGAGACTAATCAGCCGCTGTCGTCACCATCACCCAAAGGAGCTTCATTCATGCGACTGGTGTCTTCGTTGGCCCTCTTCGTTTCAGTCTCTGCGTTCGCGGCGGGCGTCGCGCCAGGGGCCGCTGCTCCGGACTTCAAGCTCAAGGATCTCAGCGGCAAGGCGGTGTCGCTCTCAGACTTCAAGGGCAAGGTCGTGGTCCTCGAGTGGTTCAACCCCGAGTGCCCGTTCGTGAAGGCGGCCCACACGAAAGGCTCGCTGGTCGGCTACGCGAAGAAGGTCAGTGGCGACGGCGTCGTCTACCTCGCGATCAACTCCGGCGCGCCCGGCAAGCAGGGCGCCGGGCCTGAAAAGAACAAGGCTGGGGTGAAGACCTTCGGCATCGACCACCCGGTGCTGCTCGACGAGTCCGGTGAAGTCGGCAAGGCCTACGGCGCCACCAACACGCCGCAGATGTTCGTCATCGGCAAGGACGGCAAGGTCGCCTACGGCGGCGCGATCGACAACTCGCCCGATGGCGAGAAGGCCAACCCCGAAGGCGGCACGCTGGTGAACCATGTCGACCAGGCGCTCGCCGACGTCGCAGCCGGCAAGCCCGTTCGCACCCCAGCGACCAAAGCCTACGGCTGCGGCGTGAAGTACGGGAGCTGACCATGGGGCTCGCGCTCGTTGCACTGCTGCTGACGGGCGCTCCGGATGCGGGCGCTGCGGGCTACGAGGACGCGCAGACCGTCGTCATCGCCACGGCAAAAGGCTCCCAGCTGCTGATTGAAGTGAGCGTAAAGGCGGGCTTTCACCTCAACGACGACTACCCAATCAACTTCAAGCCGGACTTCGAAGGCCCGAAGGTCGACAAGAAGGCGATGACGATCGTCCCCTGCTTAGGCCACCCCGAGGGCCGCTGCGGGGTGAAGATCCCTGTGCCGGTGCCCCCTTCCTTGAAGGGCCAGCTGGTCAGCGGCACCCTCGCCTTCGCCGCCTGTGACGCCGACGTGTGCCTGATCAAGAAGGTGCCCCTGGCTGTCAGGGTCGAACGCTGAAGCCCGTAAGCAGTGCTGTGTTGACGCGGCGCGAGGCGGTTGGTACCTAGCGCCGCAGCTTCACCGCTTCAAAGTCTTGGCGATCTTAGCTCAACTGGCAGAGCACAGGATTGTGGATCCTGGGGTTACCGGTTCAAGCCCGGTAGGTCGCCCTTCTCGAATGCGTTCGTAGCTCAGCTGGATAGAGCATCGGCCTTCGAAGCCGAGGGTCGTGGGTTCGAATCCCTCCGAGCGCACTGTAGGAAGGTCACCCTTTCCAGTTCAGCACCGCCAGCGCTCCGGCGATGTTCGGCAGTGCGTGAAGGATGACGCCGGGCCAGATGCTGCCCGAGGTGTGCCTCAGCCAGCCAGCGAGCAAGGCCAGCGTGACGGGAAGGACAATCGCCAGCGGCCACAGGTTCGGAGCCACCAGGAGGATGAGCAGGTGGAGCAAGAGGAAAGCTCCCGCCTGAAGCAGGTTCCCTTTCCAGAAAGTCATCCGCCGAAACAGCGCTCCGGCAATCAGACCGCGAAAGAGCAGCTCTTCCGGAAAGCCCGTCGCCAGCAGGCCATAATTGACGGCTCCCACCAAGATGGCTGGCGAGGGCGCCGCATCAACGAAGGGCGCGAGGGTCGAGCCTGTGAAGGTGCTGGTCCATTGAGAAATCCAGATCACCACCGGCACGAACGGGAGCGTGACCGCCAGCGCCACTGCCAGCGAGCGCCCACAGCGCAAAGCCAGCGCGCAAGCGAACCACCAGGGCGTAGATCGCGACGGGGGCGACCAACAGCAGCATGTTCTGCAAGGCCTGACCGAACCCCATCGCGCGTCCTTATCATCGCGGCGCGATCGTGGCGGGCGGCGGCGACAGCTACCCGGGCCGATGCCCCGAGTACGCAGCGTCGTTGATGTACTTGCTGGCGTCGCTCACTTTGACCCCGCCCGGCACTGACTCGATCATCTTGCCGTCGCCGATGTACATCGCGACGTGGCCGTTCTTCACCAGCAGGTCTCCAGGCTGAAGCTGATTCTTGTCGACCCCGGGCAACGTCGACTTCATCGCGCGGCTGCTGCCCAGGTTGCTGATGTTGATGCCAGCCTTCTTGAGCATGGTGACCATCAACCCCGAGCAGTCGTACCCGATGACGCCTTTGGGTGAGACGTACGGCTTCTGCCCGTCCATCTGGTAGGTGCGGCCGTCGCCCGGAGTGCCGAATCGAAACGGGCTCGCGCCGCCGACGTACGGGGCGCCCTGCTGTGAGAGTCCGAAGTCGATCGCCGCCTGGATGTTGGCCGGAGCGCCAGCCGGGGCCGCCTGCTGAACCGGAGCCGCGGGCTGTGCTGGGGCAGCCTCTTGCGCCTTGATGCCATCGACGAAGCGCTTGAACGCCGCCGGGTCTTCCTTCGCGAGGCGAAAGAAGTTCTTCAGGTTCTGTCTCTCGGTCGGGTTCATGCCCGCGACCTTCACGCCGAACGCCTTCACCTCGGCGAGCTTCTGGTTGAGCTCTGCAGCCACCGAGGGGTCGCTGTTGGCGGCGATCTTTTTCTCGACGTCGGCGACGGCCGCCTGCACACCCTGGCGATCCTCGATCACTGCGGCGAGCTCTTGTTGCGCTCCGGGCTTGCCCGCGGCGACGTCGCGCTTGAGCGCGGCGATCTTCTTCTCAAACGCGCTCAGGTAGTCGGCACCGGTGGCGGGGGCCGAGATGGCTCTTCGTCCGGCGGCGCGCAGGGCGCTGCCACGCCCGGTCGACATCTCGTCACCAAACCTGGGCCGTGCCACGTGCGCCTTCTTCGCCGGCTGCGCCTGCGCCGCTGCCCTGGGGGCAACCTTCGAGCTGGCGTGGCGCGGTGACGACTTCGAGATTTTCGAGTGCATGACCCATTGTCATCGGCGGCCAGGCGATCGTTCGGTGGATTTCTGTAAACGCGCTTCACAAACCGGGAAGATATTCAGGCCAGTGGCGCAGGGACGATGCGCACCCGCACCGCGTGGTCCCCTGGCGGGCCGTCGAGGGAGATCTCGCCGTCAGGTACGCGCACGCCGTCGAGCTCGACTTCACAGGCGCCGCGCGCGAGCCCGTGCGGGTTCTCGACGACGATGCGGTACCGGCCATTCTTGCCGCGGTAGTCGACCTCGTACCGTGGCCACCCGCGGGGGATGACCGGAGCGAAGACCAGCTTCCCCGCCCGCAGCTGCACGCCCAGCAGCTGCTCGAACGCGATGCGGTACATCCACGACGCCGAGCCCGTGTACCAGGTCCACCCTCCGCGCCCGACTGCTCCCGCGAGCGAGTAGACATCGGCGGCGATCACGTACGGCTCGACCGCGTAGCGCTGGACGTCGTCGGGAGATCGGCCGTGGTTGATCGGGTTGAGCGCCGACAACAGGTGCATCGCGCGATCGCCCTCGCCCAACAGCGCGGTGGCGAGCACCGTCCACAAGACGCCGTGGGTGTACTGGCCGCCGTTCTCGCGAACACCCGGAGGGTAGGCACCGATGTAGCCCGGGTCTTGACCGCCCGCAGTGAACGGCGGCGTGAACAGCAGGAACATCTTGTCCGACTCACGAAACAGCAGCCGGTCGCTCGACTGCACCGCGGTGAGCGCCCGCGCCGGATCTCCTGTGCCGGCGATCACCGCCCACGACTGGGCGATCGCGTCGATCTGACACTGGGCGTTCACCTTCGAACCCAGCGGAGTCCCGTCGTCGTACGAGGCCCGCTGGTACCACTCCCCATCCCACGCATGGGCTTCGACCGCGGCGGTCAGGCGGGTGACTTCTGCGAGGAAGTGCGCCGCGCGCGCAGCATCTCCGCGGGCCCGCGCGAGCGGCTCGAAGTCGCGCAGGGTGCGGATCAGGAACCAGGCCAGCCACACGCTCTCGCCTTTCTCGCCCTTTCCGACGCGGTTCATCCCGTCATTCCAGTCGCCCGCCCGCATCAGCGGCAGCCCGCGCGGCCCGACGGTGGTGCCGCGGGAGATCGCCCGCAGGCAGTGCTCGTACAGCGGCTGGGTGTCGCGCGTGACGTTGGGCGCCGAGAACACGTCATGATCATCGGGCCCCAGCTCCTTCGCTTCGAGAAACGGAACCGCGACGTCGAGAATCGACGTGTCCCCGGTCGCCCGCACGTACGCCGCGGTGACGTAGGGCAGAAACAACAGGTCGTCCGAGCATCGGGTGCGGACGCCTTCGCCGCTCTCAGGATGCCACCAGTGCTGAACGTCGCCCTCGACGAACTGCCGCGCCGCCGAGCGCAGCACGTGTTCCCGCGCCAGCACCGGCTCGGCCTGCATCAACGCCAGCACGTCCTGCAGTTGATCGCGAAAGCCATAGGCTCCGCCCGATTGGTAGAAGCCCGAGCGCGCCCAGATCCGCGCGCTCAAGCACTGGTACAGCAGCCAGCGGTTCAGCATCAGATCCAGCGCTGGATCCGGCGTCTTCACGATCGCCGTGCCCAGCGTGCGATCCCAGACGGCGATCGCGGCCGCGAGCTCTGCGTCGGCGCGGCCGGGCTGTTGATGCGCGTGCGCCAGCGCCAGCGCCGCAGTCTGGTCGCTGCCTTCGCCGAGGGCGAACGTGAGCTGCACTGTCTGCCCCGGCTCGAGGCGCACCTGAAGCTGCAGCGCCGCGCAGGGGTCGAGCCCGCCTCCGCTGCGCCCCGAGAGCGGCCCACAGTCGACGCTGCCCGGGCGCTCACGGCCCCCCCGCGCGCCAAAGAACTCGTCGCGATCTGCGGTCAGGCTCACCGGCCGCTGGGTCGCGGTGAAGAACGCGCGACGCGCCGGGAAGACCGAGGCCGGGTTCTGCGCGATCACCATCGACCGTTCAATGTCGAGCTCGGTGACCACCGTCAGGCGACTGCGTTCGCGCGAGCTGCCCAGCACCCACTCGGCATAGCCGTACACCGAGAGCGCCCGAGCGTCGGGCCCCCGGTTGGTCACCTTGAGCAAAGACAGCTTCACTGGATCTGTCGGGCTGACGAACACCGTCAGCGCGTGCTCGAGCCCGCCGCGCGTGTGCTCGAAGCGCGAGTACCCCTGTCCATGCGAGACCCGATACATCGCAGCGCCACCGGCGGGCGCAGGCGTCGCCGACCAGACCTCTGCGCTCTGCTCGTCGCGCAAGTAGATCGCGTCACAGACTGGATCTGCCACCGCGTCGTTGCTCCAGGGCGTGAGGCGATGGCTCTGGCTGTTCGAGGCCCAGGTGAAGCCAGCGCCCCGCTCGGAGATCACACAGCCGAACTGGGGGTTGGCGATCACGTTGCACCACGGCGCGGGCGGAATCGACTCAGGCCCGATGCCCATCACGTACTCGCGGCCGTCCTTCGAGAAGCCGCCGAGCCCATTGGCGAAGTCGAGCCCCGGGGGCAGGGTCAGCGCAGGGCCCATTGCCCGCGCCTTCGTGGCCTTGCCGATCGGGACCTTCGCCGGCCGCGTCACCTGCCACGCCTTGCGCAGCTGACGCCCCAGCGAGCCGCCCGAAGCTTTGAGCACGACGCGCGCCGCGCCAAGCAGCAGGGTCCGCGCGTCGGGGGTCAGCTGCTCCGAGCGCCGGACGAAGACTCCGCCGCGTTGGTTCTGCTGCGCATGCGCGGCGCTCGCCTCGACGATCGACAGCGCCTGGTTCTGCACCGGCTGCTCGTAGCTGCCGGGCTCGTCGTTCAAGATCACGAAGTCGACGGCGAGGCCGTTGGCCCGCCAGAACTGATGCGCGGCGATCAGCTCGGCACACAGCGTCGCGAAGTCGGGGTCGTCGAGGCGCAGCAGCAGAATCGGCAGGTCGCCAGAGATGCCGTGCGACCACAGCGCGTCGCGCGTCTGGCCGTGGATCTCACTGCCCTGCACCGGGAGCCTCAGCTGCGGCCGCGGCAGCAACAACAGTGACAACAGCCGCTGCGAGCGCTCGGCCTGCGCGCCGGTGATCCCCAGGTGCCGCAGCTCGACCCGGGCGTCGGCCCAGCCCAGGTCGAAGGTCCGGTGAATCGCCTGCGGCGAGGCGAAGTTCGATACCAGCTCGAGCGCCGCCTCGCGGTTCGACGCGAGCGCGGTCGTCAGCGAGATGCGCGCGGTCTTCCCCGGCTCGATCTTCACCGTGCGACGCAGCGCGACGATCGGATCCAGCACGTCACCGGTGGTGCCGGACAACGGCTGGGCGCTGCGCAGCGCCGCCGGGTTGCGCGGCGTGTTCCCCCGCCCGATGAAGCGCGCCCGCGAGGTCTCCAGCTGGGCGCCCTTCCACTCGCCCTCCTCGGGAGCGAGCACCTGCAGCAGGTAGGACTCGACGTCCTCTGCCGATCGACCGCGACGTCGGGCCAGCACCGCGCCGTGCTCGGCCAGCGCCTCGGTGTGGACGAACATGCTGCTGAAGGCGCGGTGCGCGACGTCCGCGGCGCGTGGCGCCAGCACCAGCTCGGTGTACGTCGTCAGCTCGACGGTGTGCGCGAGCAGGCCGTGGTTGGTGACGCTGATCCTCCGCACCTCGGCCGGCTGCTCGGGCGAGACCGTGAGCTCGGTCACTGTCTCGAGGTCGCCGTCGCGCCGGCGCAGCTCGACCCGGTCGGCCGAGAACGCGGCGTGGTAGCGCTGGGGCTCCGTGCGCAGCGGCTCGTAGGCCGCCGACCACGCCTGCCCGGCCTCGACGTCGCGCAGGTAGATGAACAGCCCGCTGGGGTCGACCGTGTCCTCTCGGAAGCGATAGAGATCCATGCCCTTCCAGATCGTGAACCCGGTGCCCACCGCGCTGATCACGGTGGACAGGTCTCCGTGCCCGAGGACGTGCAGCCGCAGCGGCTCGGCTTCGAGGGTCACCTGCTCGGTCGCGTCGAGATCCGACTCCACCGCCGCCTGCGACGGGGGCCGCTGGGTCCGAATCGCCAGCAGCGGCGCGTCGACCGGCACCCTTTCTTCGAGCAGCAGCTCGGTTGCCCGCACGCGTGGATCATCGTGAAACCGCCGCTGCATCGGCCCGTCATTGAGCACGTTGTCCAGCGCGACCAGCGCCATGCCCTGGTGGTGGGCCATGAAGCACTTCACCACCACCCCGTGCTTGCCCGGCGGCAGGTGAGACGGCGTGTAGTCGATCGCCTCGTAAAAGCCGTAGGGCCCGGCCAGCTGCGCCTTCTCGAGCGCGCGAAAGTTCTGCGCCGCCAGATCCGGCCTGATCAGCGCGGCCAGGGCCGTCGCATAGGGAGCGACCACCAGGTCGTCGGCCAGCCCCTGCTTGAGCCCCAGGCCCGGCACCCCGAAGGCGCGGTACTGGTAGGTCATCGACAGGTCCATCATGTTGTAGGCCGACTCGCTCACGCCCCACGGCACGTGGCACTCCTTGCCGTATGCGCGCTGCCGGTCGACCGCCACCCGCACCGTCTCGTCGAGCAACGTCCCCGGCGGCCGCTTCATCACCAGCAGCGGCATCAGGAACTCGAACATCGAGCCGCTCCAGGACAGCAGCACCCTCCCCTGTGGCAGCTCGGTGCGAGGACGACCGAGGCGAAACCAGTGGTCGACCGGCGCGTCGCCCTTGGCGATCGCGACCAGGCTGGCCAGGCGGGCCTCGGAGGCGAGCAGATCGTAGTACGAGCTGTCGAGCCGCGCGGCGCTGACGTTGTAGCCAATCGTGAACAGCGCGCGCTCTGCGTCGAACAGGAACCGGAAGTTCATCGCGTCCGCGATCGCCCCTGCCCGCTCGCCCAGCCGGGTCAGCGCAGCGATCAGCGCTTCACAGGCCTGGGTCGAGAGCTGCAACTGCTCGCCGAGCGCTGACAGGAAGCCCGCCACGGCGCCGCGATCGACCGGGCTCAACGCCGGGCTGTCTGCCACCTGTGACGCCAGCGCCTCGAGCGGCGCGCGGATCGCCGGGCCCAGCTGCACGATCGCCCGCGGCGTGGAGGCCGCCCGCAGCCGCGCGACCACCTCGGCCCAGGCCTCGTTCAGTTGCGGCGCGCTCAACGCAGCGGGGGCCTGATCCAGGTTCGGCGCCCAGGGCGCCAACGCGCGCACCTCTTCGGCCGCGGCGACGAGCCCTTCATGGGCGCGGTTGAGCCAGGTGCGCGCCGACGCGGGCGCGGCGGCGTTCGACCAGCACAGGGCCGCGGTCTGCGCGATCCACTGCCTCAGCGCGACGTCGGCCTTCGACAGGTCGACCTTCTGCGCGGCGCCCACCGCGAGCGCTTCAATCAGGGGCTCCACCGTGGCGCGTTCTTCGGGCCGCTCGAGCGCGAACAGCGCCAGCGCGTCACGGGCCGCCTCGAGCGCCGAGCCCGCGAAGATCGGCTTCGTCGGCAGCTCGGCGCACGCGGCCTTTAAAGTCCACAGGTAGGCGGCCAGGTTCCCGCTGTCGACCGTCGACACGTAGCGCGGCTCCAGCGGGGCGAGCGTCGTGGTCTCGTACCAGTTGAGGACATGACCCTCGCGCTTCTCGAGCGACTCGATCGTGGTCAGCGTGGCGTCGAGCCGGGTGCGCATCGCGGCCAGGGTCAGGAACCCGAAGTCGCGCGCGGCGACGGTCGACAGCAGGTACAGCCCGATGTTCGTGGGCGAGGTGCGGTGGGCGACCACTGGCCGGGGCGCCTCTTGAAAGTTGTCGGGCGGCAGCCAGTGCTCTTCGGCGGTGACGAAGGTCTCGAAGAAGCTCCAGGTCTTGCGGGCGAGCAACCGGAAGCCGAGCTTCTCGGCGACGGTCAGCGGCCCGGCCGGGTCGACCACCCGCGTTGGCCGGCTCAGCGCCCACGCCGCGAACGGCGCCGCCACCCACAGCAGCAGCACGGGCGCGGCGAAGGCCGTCGACAGGGGGTGCACCCAGGCGACCCCGGCCAGCACCAGGGCCGAGAGGATCGCGCCGACGACCAGACGCCTGCTCGAAGAGCCGCCCGCGAAGCGCCGCTGGGCCTGGCTCATCGTCGTCCACTCCAGCAGGTTCTTCCGGGATCCGAACAGCCGGTACAGCGTGCGACCGGTGGCGTCGAGCATCGACAGCGACTGATCGAGCAGGAAGGTCAACGACAGCAGCGCGCGCAGCGAGTTGGTCGGCAGGTCTCCACGCAGCGAGGTGAGCAGCGTCGGAGAGCGTGGGGTGCGCTTGTGGAGCACCGTCATCCCCAACCAGCCGTAGAGTGGCGCGAGCAGCACCGCCGCCAGCGCGACCGTCGCCAGCGCGGCGAGGCCCGGCGAGGTGAACCAGCCAATCAGCAGCAGCGCGAGCAGGGCCGGCGCGACCAGGCTGCGGCGCAGGTTATCGAAGAACCGCCAGCGGGCCATCGCCTGCAGCGGGTTCGGATGCGTGCCCTGCAGCCGGTGGGGAACCTTGGCGCGCAGCCACGGCAGCAGCTGCCAGTCTCCGCGGACCCAGCGGTGTTGCCGCCCGGCATGCACCGCATACTCGGAAGGTTGATCGTCGAGCAGCTCGATGTCGGTCGCCAGCGCAGTGCGAGCGTGAACGCCCTCGAACAGATCGTGGCTGAGCAGCGTGTTGTCCGGCACCCGGTCGTGGAGGCAGGCCTCGAACGCGTCGACGTCGTAGATGCCCTTGCCGATGTACGAGCCCTCGCCGAACAGGTCCTGGTAAACGTCTGAGACGGCGGTGGTGTACGGGTCGATGCCCGAATGCCCCGCGGCGATCCGCGCGAAGTGCGACAGGCGCGCGCTGGTCGGCCGCGTGCCCACCCGGGGCTGAATGATCCCGTACCCGCGCACGACCTGGTGGGTCGATGGGTCGAGCTGTGGGCGGTTGAGCGGGTGGGCGATCGCCTCGACCAGGCGTCGCGCCACCTCGCGCGGCAGCTGGGTGTCGGCGTCGAGGGTGATCACGTAGCGGGTGCGCGCGAGCACCTTCTGCGGCGCGGTGACGACCTCGAAGCTGGTGTCGGTCGCTCCGCGAAGCAGCCGGTTGAGCTCATCGAGCTTGCCGCGCTTTCGCTCCCACCCCATCCACGTCGCCTGCGACGGGTTGTGCTGCCGCCTCCGGTGAAGCAGGAAGAAGCAGTCGCTCTGGCCGTGGCGGTGTTTGCGGTTCAGCTCGGCGATTCCGGCCCGTGCCTGAGCGATCAGCGCCGCGTCGGACACCGCCACGGCCTGCGGGTGGTCGGTGAAGTCGGTGAGCAGCGCGAACGAAAGGTTCTCGTCCAGGTTGGCCAGCGCGCGGGTCTCGAGATCTTCGATCAGCCGATCGATGCCCGCCGGGCTGTCGAGCAGCGAAGGGACGACGACCAGCGTCGCGTGGGCGCGCGGAACGCCGCGCGAGAAGTCGAGCTTGGCCAACAGGCGCGGCGGCAGCAGCGCGGTCACCGCCCAGTTGAGCAGCGTCAGCGCGACCTCGCTCGAGGGCAGCACCAGCAGCAGCCCGATGGCGATCACCATCAACGGGTCGAGTGACACTGCGAAGCCGGTGGCGACCCCAGCCGCCACCCCGAGCGCGGTCAACACGGAGATCGTCCCCAGATAGAAGAAGGTCGAACGGCGCAGCAGAGCGCCGCGCAGCCGCTCGGGGATCGTCGGCCGGTAGGAGATCTGCCGCTCGAGACGCGGGCGCCCGGCATCGACCAGGTAGTAGCCGACGTGCTGGGTGCCGGGATCCTCGGGCGCGTCGCGCTTCGCAGCGGCCGCCAACGCGATCGTCGCCCGGGCCACCTCGGCCTCGTCGACGTCGCTGCGCCGCGCGAGGTCCTCTACCGCGTGGCGATAGCGATCGCGCGAGAGCGGCTCGGTGTTCGCGTAGGCGCCGGCTGGATCCGTGCGCAAGATCGCTTCGACCTCGCTCGTCTGCTCGAAGAACTTGCGCCAATCGAGCGCGCCGATCGCCCGCATGCTGGTGATCGCGTTGCCCACCGAGACCTGGTCAGCCGCCTGGCGCAGGTGCTGCTGCCGGGTGAGTTCCTGGGGCGACAACCTCAGCTTCGCGGCCTGGGCGACGATCCAGTCAGACACCAACTGGGACTCGTGCTCTCGCAGCCGGCGCATCAACGCCAACAGCAGCGGCGCCGTCACCTGCTCGCCCTCGGCGTGCTGCAGGGTGGCGCGCAGGCCGGCCAGATCGTTGCCCTGGGCCAGCAGGCGCACGCAGAGCGCGTCTGCCCGGGTTCGGGCCGAGGTGTCTGCCTCGCGCTCGGCGAGACGGCCGATCGACATCACCAGGCCCAGCCGCAGCATGATGGGCACGGCCCACAGCTCGCCGATCGTAAGCGAGCGCACCTGCTGGTAGGCGCTGACGTACGGCACCAGGGTTTCCGGCTCGAGGCGCGCGTCGGTGTGGCGCAGGTAGTCCAGGCAGAGCGCGAACGACCGAGGGTAGCCGGCCATCGGGCCCCGCACCAGCCGCGGCAGCTTGCTCAGGTAGCCAGCCGGGAGGTCTTCTTCGATCTCGCGAAACTGATCTTCGATGACGTGCGAGTTGTCGAGCAGCCATTCTTCGGCAGGAGACGCCTCGTGCGCGGTCTGGGCGTTGCGGGTCAGCGCGCGGTACGCCTCGCGCACCTGGGTGCGGGCGGCGCTGAACCGCCCTTGCAGCGGGCCGCTGACCGACAACGTCAGCTCGCCGTGCGCGCGGGCGATCTCCATTGCGTGGGGGACCAGACGATCAAGGGGCAGAAACTCACCGCGCAGCGAGGCGGCGTCTTCCCACCCAGACCCGGTCGAGAGCCCGATGCACGGCAGCGGCCCACTGGCCGGCTTGACGGGCTCAGTCGTGCCGTCGACGACGGCCACGGCCGGCGCCACCTCCGCCGCGGTCATGCGCGCGATTCGACCAGCAAGGGCTCCTCGGCGTCATTGGTGGGCGACGCGGGTGCGTGCAGCCAGGCCCGGTTCGTCAACACCCAATCCGACGGCACGTGCGAACACGCGACAAACGACTCCTCGAGGTTTCGGCTACAGCTGCCGTCCGACGACCCGCAAATCGGGCAAGAGGACCTGCCAACCAGGGGCTGCCACTCGACGGCGCGCGAGGAAGCGGGTGAGGCGCGGGCGATCGAACCTTCTGCGGGGTGGAGTTTCACGGCGAAGGGCTGTGCATGGTGTGTGCCCACCGGCTCACTTGCGCGAGGGCATGGGCCCCCCTTCCGCAGCGTGGCGAATGTGCTCGGTTGGGGCAAAATGCATCGAGTCACCCCGCCCCGACTCCTCGCTAAGCCCCCAGGTTGAAGACCTCTACCTGGGTTGTGAACCCTTCAAGGGCATGAGGTCGCGACACCTGAGGCCGCGTAGGGGTTCACGCCGCCGAAGGGATCCGCCTTCGTGGCGTCGACTGACACGACGTAGGCGGGCCCGGTGCCGCAGCGGTTCGCGAAGTCGTAGTGCTGATTGGTGGCATCGATGCGGGTGACGAGGATGCTCGGGTAGATCAACGGCTGCCCAACTGTCACTTGCGACGCGGTACCGCCGAACAGGAAGTAGGCAGAGCCAGTAGACGCGCCTTGCCTCAACAGCGTCCCTCTTCCGCTTGAATCGACGACGATCGCTGTCGCCTCGTCGATTCCAACTCCAAGCACTTTCGGCATCGCGCCAGCCACTGCGCCGTCGGCGATCTGCCGTGCCATGAACACCGCCAATCGCCCGAAGCGATCTCGGTTTCTGAAGTGGGTGTCAGTGATCAGACCGGCGAGCGACGGAAATGCCAGCTCATCTCGGGTGAAGGTGAGGAGTCCAGAGTATGGGTTCGCGAGCGCCTCTACCGAGGTCGCGCTGCCGACTCGGGCGTCGTAGATGAACTGCCCAAGTATTGCCAAACCAGCGCTGGTGCCTCCGACCACTCCACCGCGCGCATACACCCGCTGCACCGCCGCGATCAGCGGGCTTCCCGCCCACGCGGTGTAGTGCGACTGATCGCCGCCGGCGAAGAAGACCGCTTCAGCGCGATCGACGATCGAAGCCGCCAGGAGCAGATCGGCTTGGGTCGAGGGCGATGGCAGCAGCACCGTCTGTACCGAATTGAATTGAGCGAGCCCGTAAATGTACGAGGTGTACCCATTGGCACCTGTCGCGCGCAGAACGACCACGTCGCCCATCCGGGTTCCGACGCTGCTCGAGAGGTTGGTGCGCATCCAGACAAAGGCTGCGTCAACATCGCTGCCTCCTCCCATCAGAATCACGCCTGGGCCAGAAGGCGTGAAGATGCTGTCGGTGGCAGCACCCACTCTGGGGAAAACCGTCGCAGTCACCGGGCCAGCATCTGGCGCTCCAGCATCTGGCGCTCCGGCGTCCGGCGCTCCGGCGTCCGGCGCCCCGGCGTCCGCTGCCTCTCCGCTGTCCGGGATCGAGGCGTCAGGCGCTCCGGCGTCAACTGGGTCCCCGCTGTCCGGGATCGAGGCGTCAGGCGCTCCGGCGTCAACTGCGTCCCCGCTGTCAAAGATCGCGGCGTCAGGCCCGTCGAGTGGTTGTGCGCAATTGGCGAGGCCCAGCAGGGCCCAAAGAACGCATGGAAAGCGGGTGGCTCGAGCCGTCATTTCTTCGGGCTATACCGCGGAAGGCACGTGAGCGCCCCCGAAGAACCTGCCCCGGGCTCTCACTCGACACGCTTCGCTCTCGCCCACTGGTTCAGCTCGAGCAGCCGAGCTTTCCCCTGAGCCCCGACCGCCTCGAAGCCACTGCGCGCCGCGGCGAGCAGGGTCCTGGCTCGAGCGCGGTCCTGGCCGCTTTCCCACAAAGCGCGGGCGAGCAGAAACCGTGTTCGCGCATGAGAGATCGGCTGGGCCGGAGAACGCTCGCGCAGCCCGAGCGCGCTCTCGAGCAGCGCCACGGCGACAGCGGGCTTCTGTTGAGCCAGCGCCACCCCGGCCAGGCCCTCGAGCGGCTCTGCGCTCAACACGTGATCCTTCCCCTTGACCCGCTCGCTCATCGACAGCGCGTCGCCAAACGCTTGGCGCGCGTCTTCCAGTCGGCCGAGCGCGAGCAGCACGTCACCGCGCGTGTGTAGATTGGTGACCACTCGCAGGTGATCGCCTTCGAGGATCTTCGCGAGAATGCGCAGCGACTCATCGATGGTGACCAGCGCGTCATCGAGCCGCCCTGCTTCCTCGTAGAGCGCCGCGAGATTGGTCAGCGAAGTGGTGACCGCGAAATCGGGGCTGGCGACGGCAGCGCGACGAATCGCGAGGGCGCGTTCCTGGAGCTCGATGGCGCGGTTCAGGTCGCCGAGTTCATGCACCACCATCGCCAGCCGCCCGAGCGTCTCGGCGTTCTGCACGCTGTCGGGTGCGTACACGGCAGCCTTGATTCGCAGCGCCCGCTCGAGGTGCCCTTGCGCCGTTTCGTCGTTGCCCACCCAGCTGTACGACCAACCGAGATCATCGAGGATGGTGGCCACTTCAGGGTGATCGGGCCCCCAGGCAAGCTCGGCGTTGGTGAGGGCCTTCTCGAACGACTCGACGGCCGATGGGTAGCTGCTCTCTCCGAGCTGAAAGCGACCGAGGGCGTCGAAGTAGAACGCCGCGATCTCGGGGTCGTTTCCGAGCCTGGTCAGCGCTCCGGCAGCGAGGTCGGCCTTCTCCTGTGCGAGCTGCGGCCTGTCGAGCCGCCGCCCGTAGAGGTCGACCATCAGCGACCACGCCTTCGCAGCGACCTCGAAGGAGCCCGCGGCGATGCCCTTCGCGGCAGCGGTGGTCAGCGCCTGCTCCGCTTCGGGGAAGCGACTCCCCGCGTGGGCGACCATGCCTGACAGCAACCACGCTTCGGCCTGCGCTCGACGCGACGCGAGCGGATCATCGCGAAGCGCGGTGGCAACGGAAAGGGCGCGGTCTCCCAGGCCGACCCGGGCCAGCGCGTGCGCCTCCGACAACCTCGCCTCGACGTCACTGCGGCTCAGCTCGGCTTCGGCGTACTCGGCCGAGGCAGTCACACAGGTGGCGAGTGGTCGCAGGCCGGAGACTGCCACCGTCGCGCCCTTGAGAATCGACGCGTCGGACGAAGAGAGCACGTGGGTGAGCGCGCGAAGATCAGCGAGGCGGCGATCGAGGCACCCCGTCTGCATCACGTACTTCGCGGTCGGCGTCTCCTGCCGAGCGCGATGCGCCTCACACACTTCCTGCGAGAGCGTGACCCACTGTCGCGCGTAGAGCTCGAGGCGCGCAGACACCTTCGAAGCGTCCGTCGTGGAGCCAAGCGCCGCGCCGACCGAAGCACGCCGGGCCGCGTCCCACACGTCTGCCAGCCGCGGTTCGGCCGAGGCACAGTGCCGGCTGGCGACCTCGCGCGACACCAACGCGCCCGCCGCGAGCGCAGTCGAGAGCACGAGGGCTCCCACCACAAGCCGTCGACGGCGGCGCAGCTGCGCGTCGTTGGAGAGCGCTCCGAGCAACGCGTCCATCGAGGGGAACCGCGCGTCGGGGGCGAACGAAGTCCCGCGTCGCAGCGCCGCGTAGACACGGTCGGAGATCTGCCGCGGCGCCTGGGCCGGCAAGCCGGTGACGATGGCGGCGCGAATGCTCGCCAGGCTGTCGCCGACGAATGGACGAACGCCGACCAGCCCTTCGTACAGCGAGACGCAGAACGAATACTGGTCAGCGCGCGCATCGACAGCGACGCCATCGAGCTGCTCGGGCGGCATGTACGCCGGAGTACCCATCACGCTGCCGGCGACGGTGAGCGTGAAGCCGACGGTCGAGGTCGCGCCGGTCGTTGGGCGCTCGCCCGAAGGTGCGGCAGTCGGCAGTCGCGCCAGCCCGAAGTCGAGCACGCGAGCGCGCCCATCGCCGCCGACGAGGACGTTGGCTGGCTTGAAGTCGCGATGAATGAGCCCAGCCTGATGCGCCGCCGCCAAGCCGCGGCCAGCCTGCTGAAACATCGCCTGGATCTGCTCGGCAGTGCGGCCAGGGGCGAGGCACCACTCGCGCAGCGTCGGGCCGTCGATGAACTCCATCGCAACGAAGACCTGCCCCTCGTGCGTGCCGACGTCGTGCACCACCGCCACGTTCGGGTGCGCGATCTGCGCCATCGCTCGCGCTTCGCGCTGCAGCCGCTCGTGCCCTTGCGAGTCCGACTCGCTGCCGAGATCCATGCGCAGCAGCTTCAGCGCGACTTTGCGACCGAGCTTCGGGTCGAAGGCCGAGAAGACCTCGCCCATGCCTCCAGCCCCGATGCGCTCGATGACGAGATAGCGGCCGAAGGACGTGCCGTGACCCCCTGCTCCCGCGCTGAACGTCGCGCGGCCACCCGAACCAGACGCGTGTTTCCGCGGGTTGGTGCGCGTCTCACCCAGGGCAAGCGCCTCGAGCCGCGCGCCGCACGAGGAACACGCGTTGACGTGTTCGGCATAGCTGTCTTCACCCCTCGCGAAGAGCGCGAGCTGTTGGTCGTCGAGGCACGCCACCGATGGAATATCGCCGTTTTCGCCCGTGCTGGGGGCCTCGCGTAGGTGGCGAGACAAACGCATGTGCGCCGCGGCGAGCGCAGTGGCAGAACGGACCTTCATGAACTTCAGGGCGATCGTGAACCCAGCGTCGGACAAGCCAATGCACGACGACGGGTGGAACTGTTTGCGGGAACGCTCGCTCGTTCTTCTTTTCTTACTCGCGTCGACTCGGGCCCACGCGCTCGACGAATGTCTGGCGCCGATCCAGCGGCCGTCGATTCAGGCGGTGGCCAATGCGTGGCAGGCCGGCCTTCGCGGGGAAGCGCACCCCGAGAAGAAGCTGCCGGTGGCGACGCATCCGTGCGTCGACCTCACGGCGCTGAGCGTGCCGAAGGAAGTGCTGGTCTACGGCTGCTCGGCAGACAAGGCGTTCGCGCTGGTCGATGTCGGCGGGTGCAGGGGGCCGATGCCGGATGATCCGATTCGCTGCGGCGGCGCGGTGATCGACATGCACAAAGGCGTGTTCACCTCATTCATCGGCGCCGAGGGCCGCCCGACCGGGTTTCGCTTCTTCGGAAACACGCTGGTGAAGGGCTGGGAAGGCGGCCTTCAGCTTCGGTTCGGCAAGGGGCTGACGTCGTCGAAGGCGGTTCCGAAGGGGCGCGCGCTGGATGCGACCGCCGACGGGGTGCTGCTGTTGGCGCTCGGAGGGCTCGGCAGCGAACGGTTGGCGTACTTGAAGCCTGGGAGCGACGCGCCGACGCAGGTGGGCCCGCGCGTCGAGGAGATCATCAGCGCGACTCCGCTGGCGGGCACGTCGCTGGTGATGGCGCAGCTGCAGCAGGCCGAGGGTCCGGAGCTCTTGTTGGGCGTCGACCTGAAGTCGGGGCAAGTGGTGTTCAACGTCAAGGGCCTCGAGCGGTACGCCGTCTCGCCGACGGGCGCCTCGCTGCTGACCCTGGTCGGAGAGACGAAGCCCGATGGGACGAATCCGATCCTGGTGTTCCAGTTCGACAAGCGCGGCGGGCCGGCGCAGCGCCTGGTGTCCGCCCTGCCCTACGGCGCGCCACAGCTGGCCACGCAGCTGCAGACGGGGCGCGCGGCGTTGGCAGGAAATGGCGTCGTCGAGCTGATCACCGTCGAGCCGCTCGAGCGGGTGGCGATCGTGGCCCCGTGGGGTGCGACCGAGAAGATCAAGGTCCACACCGTGCGGTGGATGCCCGACGGCGTGAGGCTGCTCGCGTTCGCGGGTGAGTACGTTCAAGCGACCGGGAAGATGCGCCAGGTCGCCGCGCTGTTGAACGGAGCGACCGGGAAGGTGCTCCGAACCTGGCCCGACACCAGCGCCGGCAGCGACGCGACGGACCTGCGGCTTTACCAGGGCGACAAGGTGGTGCTCGACATCACCGCCGATGGCGGCACCGTCGCCGCGGCGCCGCTGCCAGCGGTCGAGGAAGACCGCTCGTGTGAGACCCAGGCAGAAGGCGTGACGAAAGAGCTGACCGTGATGACAGCCGTTGGGGTGCTCGTGCCTCTGCGGCGGTGAGCTCTTCGAGCAGACCCCGGTGCCCGTTCTTGAAACGTTCACCGGGGAGCTCAAGAAGACCTCCGACAGAGTCGGGGCTACTTCGCCGAAGCGACGTTCTTCGCGGCCACGATGCTGTCGCAGGCAGAGATGACCGCCTCGAGCTTCTTCTGCGACAGCCCGGACAGCAGGCAGTTGTATTTCTTCCCGCCGACGACGACGCGCGAGAAGTACCCCATCTCGGTGCCGGCTGAAGTTCCGTCCTGGTAGTACAGCGGGTACGAGTACTCGAACGCCCACGCGCCGCCCGGCTTCTCTTCGCGGTGGATGACGTCCATTCCGTAGCGGAACTCGCTCTGCTGCCTGGTGAGGCGCTCGTTGATGCCGTAGCGGTCTTTCGACGCGTCGGTGACGATGACGCTGAAGTACGACGCCGGCCCTTCGAGGATCAGATCCGGAGAACCGTACGACGCGACGTCGCGCACCTTCGCCGTCACATCGCCCGGCACGGTGATCTTGATGCCGAGCTCGGGCACCACCAGCTGCTGCTGCTTCGCCGCCAGCGCCTTCGCCTCTTCATCTTTCTTCGCCGCTTCGGCGATGCGCGCCTTCTCGGCCGCTGCCTTCTCTTTGCGCGCGTCGTCCTGCCGCTTCGCCTCGGCCGGATCTGCAGGCCTGGCCGGCTCAGCGGCCGGAGCCGAGGATGATGTCGTCTCTTCCGCCGGCGACGACGTGCCGCCTCCGAAGGCCATCAACCCGGGGATCCGCAGCTGCGCCGCGCACCCGCTGAGCAACACCATCGACACGAGGATCAGGTTTCGAGCGCTCATCGCGAGGCCACCCACTGGCCAGAGACGAGCTCGGTGCAGTCTTTGCTCGCGGTGTCGGCGGAATATTCGAACGCGCCGCCCGGGTAGTACTGGCGGCTCATCCCGGCCGACACGCAGGTGCCCAGCCGCTTTTCCGTCGGGCACTTCGCCGGCCCGTAGCTTCCCTTCGTTTCGGTGCAGGTCGTCTTCACCAGCTCTTCGCCGAGCACGAACGCCTCTTCGGTGTACTCGGTGCAAACGCCCATCGTCGGCGTGTTGCAGCTGGCCTTGAAGGTGGGAACAGCCTTCACCGCTGCGGCCGCCTTCTCTTTCGAGCAACCACACACGGCCAATGCCAGGCCGAGGGCAAAACAAGACAGGGGTTTCATGGGTCCAGCTCCTTTGTGAATCGGTTCAGAAAGGAGACGGATCGGGGCCGCAGGATTTTGCGTTGCCTACTGCTCGAAGTGACTTCCGGCCGCGCGCACCAGGCTCTCGACCGAGCCGCCATGGCGTTCGATCAACAGCGCGAGCGTCGCGTCCTTGAGGTTGTCTCGCACGCGATCAAGCGCACGCATCACCGTCGACGCGGCGACGCCGTACATCGCGCCGATCGCCGTCAGCGTCAGGCCATCGAGGTAGTGGTGCTGCACGAACAGCCTTTCGCGTGGGTCGAGCCGCCCCAGGGCTTCGTGCAGCGCCTCGCGCAACGCACCTCGCGCCTGATGCTTGAGCAGCGCCACTTCCGGAGTCGCCGTCGTCGGCAACATCACCTCGAGCACGCGATCTTCGACGGCGTCTTCGCGACCCGCGCGCTGCACGTCGATCTGGGTGCGCGCGCAGATCGCCCTCAGCCACTGCGCCAGCCCACCTCGCCCGGTGTAGCTGGCCAGCCGCTTCGGCTCGGTCAACAGCTTCTGCCGCACCAGCTGCTTCACATCGTCATCGACAGGCAGCGGCTGCACGAACCTGCGCTCGAAGTGCTCCCGGGCGCAGGGGTCTCCCGCCTCGATCGCCCGGCACAGATAGACCTCGGCGTGGCGTTCTTTCACCGACCGCGCGACCGCTTCCAGCAGGCGCGGGTCAAGCGCAACTCCCGGAAATCGCGCGCCTACCTCGCCTGCGAGCTGGGTCATGCCGCCAAGACCCCGCAGCCCAGCCCCGTGGGCAGGATTTCTTCACAGCCAGGGGGGCCCCGGTGTCCTTCGATCATGACCTGCCCTTCCGAGGAGACTCTGATCGAGTTGGCGGGCGGCCAGGTCGACGCCACCCGCGCCAGCAGCCTCGAAGCCCACGCCGCGACCTGTGAGCGCTGCCGCCACGCGCTGGTCGAGCTGGCCTCGCTCACTGCGCCCTCGCGCCAGCCGACCGCTGCGCTCGCCGATGGCTCGCAAATCGGTCGCTACCGCGTGCTGCACCTGGTCGGCGAAGGAGCCATGGGCCGCGTCTATGCCGCCTGGGACCCAACCCTCGATCGCCGCGTCGCGCTGAAGCTGATTCACCCGAACCTCGCTGGTGACTCGGCGGCCGCGCACGCCCGCCTGCTTCGCGAAGCGCAGTCTCTCGCACGGGTCTCACACCCGAACCTGGTGGGCGTTCACGACGCCGCAGCGCTCAACGAGGTGGTGTTCATCGCGATGGAGTTCGTCGACGGCCTGACCCTGCGCGCGTGGGTCCGTGAACAGCCACGCACCCCTCGAGAAATTGTCGACGCCTTCGTTCAAGCCGGCCGGGGCCTCGCCGCTGCGCACGCCGCCGGACTCGTGCACCGCGACTTCAAGCCCGAGAATGTGCTCGTCGGCAGAGACGGCCGCGTGCGCGTGTCGGACTTCGGCCTCGCGACCACGGACAACACGCCCGCGCATCCGGTGCGAAGCCGCGGAACCGGGCTGGTGGGCACGCCCGCGTACATGGCGCCCGAGCAGCTCGAAGGTCGCAGCGCCAACGCCCAGTCGGATCAGTTCGCCTTCTGCGTCGCGCTGTTCGAAGGGCTCGGCACCGTTCGCCCCTTCACGCGCAACACGGCCGACGAAGTGGCCCGCGGCATTCCCGCACTCAAAGCGCCGGCGCGACTGGTGCGCGCGCTCGAGCAGGGCCTGAAGCTGCGCCCCGAAGATCGCTTCCCCGACCTCGAGGCGCTGCTGCGCGCGCTCAACCCGCCGCGGCCGCTTCGCAAGGGCGTCGCCGTTGCAGTGGCTGCCGTCACCGTGCTCGCGCTCACTGCCGGCTGGACCTTCGGCCGCCGCAGCCCCGCCGCGCTCTGCGATGGCGGCTCGTCTCGACTGGCCACCGTCTGGAATCCCGCGCGCGCGGCTGCGCTGGCCCGGCACTTCGACGGCCTGCACGGCGGCCGCACCTGGGGCGGGATCCACAGGAGCATCGAGCAGCAGTCGGCCGCCTGGCTCTCGATGCACAAAGAGGCCTGTGAAGCGACGCGGGTGAAGGGCGAGCAGCCCGACGGCGTCCTGGCAGTTCGAATGGAGTGTCTTGATCGCCGCTTGATCGAAATCGAAGCGCTGACGGCGGTGCTCGCGACCACCGACGCCGAGAGCCTCAGCAACGCCGTGCAGGCGGGCAGCTCGCTGACGCCGATCTCGATCTGCAGCAACGGCACCGCGCTGCTTCAGCCCGATCGCCTTCCCGAGAACCCCGCCCAGTCCGAGCGCGCGAAGCAGATTCAGCTGGTGCTCGCCAAGGCCCGCGCCTTGAGAGAAGCCGGCCGGTACCAGGAAGGCCTGGTGATGGCGACCCGCGCCGCCATCGACGCCCGCGCGCTGGGCCACGTGCCCACCGAAGCGCAGGCGCTGCTCTCGCGCGGCGAGCTGCAGGAAAGCGGAGGCGACGCCGCCGCCGCCGAAGGCACCTTGCGCGACGCCTATCTCGCGGCCAGCGCCTCGCGCGATGATCGCACCCTCGTCGCTTCCGCCATCGCGGTCTCGTTCGTGGTCGGCCAGCGGCTCTCGAGGCTCGATGAAGGCACGCAGTGGGCGTGGCTGGCCGCGGCCGCACTGCGTCGCGTCGGGTCCGACGTCGAACTCGAGGCCCGGCTGGCAGCGCAAGAGGGCCACCTGCTGCACGACCGCGCCGACTTCGCCGGCGCCGAAGTGAAGTACCGACAGGCGTACGCGCTGCGCCGCGCCGCGCAGGGGCAGACCCACCCGTCGACCGCCGCGATGCTCGCCAACGTCGCACGCGCGGTGATGGCGCAGGGCCACTTCGAGGAGTCCCTGGTGCTGACGCGCCAGGCCACGGCGATGTTGGCCAGCGCGTTCGGCGAAGACCACCCAAAGGTCGCGCAAGCGCGCAACGGCATCGCATCGACCTTTCTGAACCTGGGCCGCAACGAAGAGGCGCTGGTCGAGGCCGACGCCGCGTTGCAAATCGCCGTGCCCGCGTTCGGGCCCGGGCATTCAGAAGTCGCGCGCATCCGGCTCAATCGCGCCGTCGCGCTGCAGCGACTGGGTCGGTTCGACGAGGCGATTGTCGAAGCCAACTCGGCGCTGGGCTCTCTGCGCGTGGCGGGCATGGACTTTCTCGTCGCCGAAGCGCTGCTCACGCTGGGCGAAACGCTGGGCGCGGCTGGCCGGGTCGACGAAGCGCTGGCGCGGCTCGACGAAGCGCGCGCCGCGTACGCGAAGAACGTCGGCGATGGGCATGAGCAGGTCTCGGTGGTGCTCGAGGTCGAAGGCGATCTGCTGCTCGCGCACGGCCGCGCCGCCGAAGCGCTGGTCGACTTCCAGCAGGCGCTGGGCCGCCGCGCGAAGGTGCGCGGGGCCGACCACCCCGAGAATGCCTTCGCGCTCAGCGGCATCGGTCGTTCGCTGGCGCAGCTGGGAAAGCGGACCCAGGCGCTTGGCTACCTGCAGCGCGCGACCAACAGCCTCGAGGCCAGCGGCCTTGACCCCGACCTGCTCGCCGCCACCCAGGCGGTGCTGACGAAGAGTCAGCGCGTGACGCGGAAGCTCGATGGGCCGACGAAGAGCGCCCCCTCGCAGCCCGAGCCGCCGACGCCGATGGCGCCGCTCAACGAGTCGTCCATCGCGTCTGGATCCGAGTTGCGCCACTGCGCCGTCGAGCCACTCACCGTGAGCTCCCACAGCTGATTCTTGCTGAAGTCATTCGAGTCGCCCGAGTCGATGGCAATCATCGAATCGCCGGCGGCGGCCCACGACCAGAACAGCCCTTGCCGCGTTGGCCACGCGCCCTGCACCGCGATGGTGCGCGTCGTGCCGGTGGCGACGTCGATCGCCGCGATGCTCGGCTCGCCCAGCTGGGTCCCGTGCTTCCAACCGCCAATCACCCACACCTCGTGCTCGCGCGAGATCAGCGCAGGCTTCGAGCGCGGTGCGACGTCGGCCAGCTTTCGCCAGACCTGCGTCGTCAGGTCGAGCGCGAAGACGTCGCCGAGGCCGGTCGTGCCGTCGGTGGTGCCGCCCGCGATGATCAGCTGACCATCGATCGCCAACGCGGCGTGGCTCGAGCGCGCCGGCGGGGCCGTGCCGGTGGTCGGCAGCTCCGCCGCCACGAAGGTTCCGAGCGCGAGCGCGTACACCTTGTTGCTCGCCACCGCCCCGCGCTGGCCGCCAAACACCAGCACCCGGTTGTTCGCCGCGTCGAGGGTCAGGCTGTGACCATTCTGAACCTCCATCGGCATCGGCGCGCCCCGCACCTGCGTCCACGCGCGCGCGGGCTCGTCGAACAGGTACAGCGCGCCCGACGCGCTGACGAGAACCGTGCCATCGGGCAGTCGCACCGCCGCCGTGAGCGTCGCCATCGGAGGCAGCGCGCCCGAGGTGGTGAACGGCAGCGACTTGAGCTCGGCGCCCTTCGCCAACGACATCACGCCCAGCGGAAACCCCGACGTGTCGAACACCTGCGGGTACTGCGGGTCGAGCGCGAACGCCCGGCTCGAGGTGATCGAACGATCGAGGTCGCCAATCAGGTTCCAGGCGTTGGTCTGCAGGTTCGCCTCGAACACGGTCTGAAGCTGAATCGGCATGTTGTTGATCATCCCCGGCCGGGTCGACGTGACCAGCATGCGGTTGTTCTGGCGATCGAACGCGACGAACGGCCGCGGCGCCATCATCGGGCTCGGAACCGAGGCGGGCCCGGTGCCCGACATCACGAGCTCCGACCAGTTGGGGGCCAGCGCGTCGCGCGTCTTCACCTCGGGGTACCACTCGAACGTCGAGCCGCTGACGACCCGGTAGCCGCCAATGCCAAGCGTGCGATGGCCGGCCGGGTCGTAGATGGAAGTCTGGGTGAACGGCGTGCCCGGACTCTCGGCCGCCCAGCTCGCGGTGGTGGCAGTGAGCGTGATGGGGATGACCGCGTTGCCGCGCGAGGCGCCCAGCTGGTTCCCGGTCACTGCGATGTCCTGAATGGTGTAGCCGTTCGCGTCGGGCGCGTCGTTCGAGGCGTGACGCGTGAAGTGAACGCCGCCGTCGGTGAAGGCGAAGCTCGCGACCTCGTAGCGGAAGGGATCGCGGCAGTAGAGGATCGCGTACGACCGGCCGGTGCCGGGGTCGAAGGTGGTCGCAGTGACTGCGCCCGTCGGGATTTCCCCACTCACCCGCAGCGCTTCGACGAACGCGTTCGCTCCGCCGTCGGCGCCGGTCGTGCCGGCATCGACGAGGCGAATGGTCACCAGGCTCTTCATCGTCGACGAGACGCTCGCCGGCCAGACGAAGAGGCGGCGGGTCTGCGGGTCGATGAAGCCGTTGGTGTTGCTGCCGCTGTTGTAGAGCGTGAAGCGACCGTGCAGCTGCTCGAGCCTGGCGGGCGTGGTGCAGGTCACCGGGCCTCCTCCGCCCGCGCCGCCGCCAGTGCTGCTCCCGCCGCCGCTGCCACCTCCGCCGCTGCCACCTCCGCCGCTGCCGCCTGTCGAGCCACCTCCTCCCGTCGAGCCTCCGCCTGAGCCGCCTGCGCTCCCGCCGCCGCCGATGCCGCCATCGAGCTCCACGGGCGTCGGGCCCGGGCAACCGACCGTGAGCAGCAACCCCAACAGCATCCCCACCCGATGAATCGAAGGCATCGCCGCTTGGTGGCAGTGGCCGTGTCCCACATTCATCTCGCCGGCAGTGTTGCTGGCCCGCGTCGGTGGGGCCACCACGTCGCAGCGAGTCGATCGCGACCTGACAGAGCCGCGATGACCTGGGTGCCGATGCTGATTCGCTGCCGTTTGGGCAGGCGTATGAATTGCAGTCAGTACTTCGTGCTTAATCGGGTCCTGATCATCGATGACAGCCGCATCATCCGCGCCCTGCTTGCGGAGGTGCTGAGCGAGGCCGGCTTCGGGGTCGAAACGGCGAGCAACGGCACCGAGGGGCTGCAGCTCGCAGATCCCGCACGATTCTCGGCCTTGCTGTGCGACCTGAGCATGCCCGGGATCTCAGGCTTCGAAGTCGTGGAGACGCTCAAAGCCCGCCACCCCATCTTGCCGGTGGTGATCATCACCGACAGTTCGGATCTCGCCTCGGCCGTGCAGGCGATGCAGCGAGGGGCCTTCAGCTATTTGACGAAGGGCACGACCGACCACGCCCTTGTCGATGAGCTGCGCAAGGCGATTGCCCACCGCCACGTGCTCGAGCGCAACAGCCAGCTGGAGCGCGAGCTCCACGCGCACGACCAGAAGCTGGCCGCAATTGGCGCCAGGGTTGCCGCCGTGGCCCATGAGATCAACAACCCGCTGGCGATCTTGAAAGCAAACACAAGATTCGTTCTCGAGACGCTGCCCTCGCTGGCGGGTTCAGAGACCGCCGACGGGCAGGACGTCACCCAGGCGATGGGTGAAGTCGAGACGTGCACCCAACGGATCTTCCGAGTCGTGGCCGACCTGCAACGCGTCGTTCACAAGAAACCCGGACCTTCGAGCTGTGAGGTCGAAGCGGCGCTCGAAGATTGCCAGCTGATCTGCCGGGCCCGCCTGCCGGCAGGGCTTCATCTGCAGTTCGAAACAGGTCAAACGCCCGCGCTCCAGATTTCGCAGGACGACCTGGTGTCGATCATCTCGAACCTGGTGATCAACGCGGCCCACGCAGTCGAGGGCCTGGGCAAGGCAGCACAGGTCAAGGTGCGGACCTGGGAGCATGGCGGACAGGTGACGGTCGAAGTCCGCGACAACGGGTGCGGGATCCCCGCTGAGAACCTGGCCAACGTCTTTCAGCCCTTTTTCACCACCAAGCCAGCCGGAAAAGGCACCGGGCTCGGCCTGTCACTCGTTCAGCAGTTGGTGCAGGCGGCCGGAGGCGCGCTGACGATCGACAGTACTGTCGGTCGCGGCACCAGCGTCCGGATCAACCTGCCCGTCGTCAAGACGGGCGCAGCCTCTGAACCAGCCGCTGCCAGCTGATTTGGCCGAAGAGTCGCCCGTCGTCGTGGGCCTGTTCCCAGCGGTGATGGCGCTCGGGTGCGGTGCTGAGGAAGTCGACCCCGGGCTGACCGTCGCAATTCACCCTCCCACGGGTGCCCAACCCCCAAAGGATTCACCGCCTGACCCATTGGCCCCTGAGTTGCGAAGGGAACGGTCGGGGTAACAATGACCATCCCGCAGGCCCTCTCAGTTGTCGTGGTCGCCGCTGGGATCTTGATTGGCTTTCTGGCGCTCGGGTTCTCGAGCGCGACTGAAGAGAAGGGCCTCAAGTGGTTCGCCCTCGTCGCCTTCTCGGCGGGGCTGTACGCGCTGTCGAACGGCCTTCACGACGGCCTCTCGGACTCGGCGCTGGTTCGGTTGATTGGGCGCGCGAGCATGTCGGCGGTGCACCTTCATGCGGTCGCCTGGACGATGTACTACCTGGCCGCGCAGCGCCGGAGGTTGGGGCGGGGGGAGCGAGCGGCGATCGGCGCGATGCTGGGCCTTTCGATCCTCTCGCTGGTTCCGAACCTGCTGGTCACTGATCAGACCATCCATCGAAGCGTCGCGTGGCTGGGGGTGGAGTACCTCGACCAGGTTCCCAGCGGTCTGGGGCTGGTCGGCTACCTGATCAGCATCGGCACCATGGTCTACGTGGAAGTGCAGCTGCTGCGCGCCTGGCTGAACAAGGTCCCAGGCACGCTGGCCAAGTTCGGCGGCCTGGCCGCGCTGCTGGCTGCCGCCGTCAACGACCTGCTCGCGTCTGAGGGATTGATCGACACCCCTTACCTGATCGAGCTCGCGTTCCTGGTGGTGGTGGTGGAAGTCGGCTTCTCGCTGACGGTGCAGTTCGTCGCGGCGGCGAAGGCCAAAGAGAGCTTTGCCGCAAAGCTCGAGCAGACGGTGGCACACCGGACCCAGCAACTGCTGCAGGTTCACGACGCGCTGCTTCAGAGCGAGAAGCTGGCGGCGGTCGGGCGGATGGCCGCCGGCGTGGCCCACGAGATCAACAACCCGGCAGGCGCCGTGTCGGCCAACGTCGAGTACCTGCTGACCCACCTGCGCACCCGCCACGAGCTGCCGGAAGACGCAGAGCCTGCGCTCGAGGAATGCGCCGAGTCACTTCGTCGCATCACCCGAATCGTGCGCGAGTTGCTCGACGCCGGACGCGTGGCTGACCAGCCGAACCAGCACGAAGAGGTCTCGATCTTGAAGATGGTCCACGGCGCGGTGGTGCAGGCGAGAAAATCGGTCGCGATCAAGGTGGTGGTCGATGTCCCCGACGATCTGACCGCGCTGAGCGCCCACGAGGCGCTGGAGCAGGCGGTGGTCAACCTGCTGGTCAACGCCGGTCAAGCAGTGGCAGGCCGCCCGGAAGGCCAGGTGGTGGTGACCGCGACCCGCACGAACAATCGGGTGCAGGTGAGGGTGTCCGACAATGGTCCGGGAATTCCGGCCGCGGCGCGCGCCCACGTCTTCGAGCCCTTCTTCACCACCCGCGGCCCCGGGAAGGGCGCTGGCCTGGGTCTGTCGGTCTCGCTCGGGCTGATAAGGGCGATGGGCGGCAACCTTCGGCTGGCGACCAGCACCTCCGAGGGCACCCAGATGGAGCTCGACCTTCCTTCCCACCTGTCGCCGTACGATCTGGCTGCCAGCTGCGTCGACCCGAACCGCTAGGTCGGGCCGCGGGCGCACGGCTCCACAACGTGCCGCACGACAGCGCGCCCGGCGGGACTCGAACCCACGACCCTCGGCTTAGAAGGCCGATGCTCTATCCAGCTGAGCTACGGGCGCGTACTGCACCATCTGTCGGGGTGAGAGGATTCGAACCTCCGACACCCTGCTCCCAAAGCAGGTGCGCTACCAGGCTGCGCTACACCCCGAAACTGCACGGCATATAAGGCCCGCCCCGTCGGACGCGCAAGGCGCGCGTCGCTGACTTTAGACGTCGAGCTCCTTCACCTCATTGGCGCGCTCCATGATGAACTTGTAGCGGGCCGAGACGTCCTTTCCGAGCAGGTCGTTGATCGTCTGATCCGTCTTCAGCTCGTCTTCGATCGCGATCCGCAGGGTCTGGCGGTTCTTCGGGTCGAGCGTCGTCTCTTTCAGCGCGTCGGCCGTCATCTCGCCGAGCCCTTTGAAGCGCATCACCATCGGCTTCGCGTTGCCCTTCGCGTGCTGCTGGATCAGCTGATCGCGGTGCTCCTCGTCGAGCGCCCAGTAGGTCTCTTTGCCGATGTCGATCCGGAACAGGGGCGGCTGGGCGAGGTAGACGGCGCCGGCCTGAATCAGCGGCCGCAGGTGCCGGTAGAAGAAGGTCAGCAGCAGCGTCGCGATGTGGTGCCCGTCGCTGTCGGCGTCCATCAGCAGGAAGATCTTCCCGTACCGCAGCTTCGAGAGGTCGAGGTCGGCCCCGATGCCGCAGCCCAGCGCGCTGACGAGGTCGGTGAGCTCTTTGTTGCCCAGCACACTGTCGGTCGACGCCTTCTCGGCGTTCAGCACCTTGCCGCGCAACGGAAGAATTGCCTGCGTCCTTCGATCGCGCCCCTGCTTCGCCGTGCCACCTGCCGAGTCACCTTCGACGATGAACAGCTCGCTGTCGTCCGGGTTCGTCGACGAGCAGTCGGCCAGCTTTCCGGGCAGCACGTTCTTCTGGCTGATCGCCGACTTCCGGCTGACCGCGTTCGACGCCGCCCGCGACGCTTCCCGCGCCCGCGCTGCGAGGATGATCCGCGCCACCACCGACTCGGCGATCGTCTTGTGGTCGTTGAGCCACTTCTCGAGCGCCGGCCGCACCACGTTGTCCACCTGCCCCGCCACTTCCGGGTTGTTCAGCCGGCCCTTCGTCTGCCCCTGGAACTGCGGCTCGGTGACGTAGGTCGACAGAATGCAGGTGAGCCCTTCGCGAATGTCTTCCGCCGTCAGCGTCACGGCTTTGGGGGTGAGCCCGTGCGTCTCGATGTAGTTGCGCACCGCCTTCACCACGCCCGCCTTCAGCCCCGCCTCGTGCGTGCCACCGTTCGCGGTGGGGATGCCGTTGACGTAGCTCTTCACGTGCTCGTCGGTCGCCTCAGTCCACGCCAGCGCGACCTCGAGCTTGATGCCGTTCTCGTGCGACTTGTAGAAGGCCGTCGAGCCCGCCGGCACGAGCTCCTTGCCGCGTTCCGCGATCACCTTGGTGATGAACTCGGCGATTCCGCCGTCGTGCTTGAACGTCTCTTCCGTCGCAGGCGACACCGTCTCGTTGCGGAAGACGACTTCCATTCCCTTGTGCAGGTAGCTCTTCGCCTCGAGGCGCTCTTTGATCTCTGCCGCGCTGAACTTCTGCTTGGTGCCGAAGATCTCGGGGTCGGGCTCGAAGGAAATCGTGGTGCCCGTGCCGCGCGCTGGGCCGACCGTGCGCAGCTTCGTCTTCATCTTTCCCTTCGAGAACGTCATCTCGTACCGCTTGCCGTCGCGCTTCACCTCGGCGGTGAGCAGCGTCGACAGCGCCGTGACGACCGAGCTGCCCACGCCGTGCAGACCGCCCGAGTGGGTGTAGTTCTTCTTCTGAAACTTGCCGCCCGAGTGCAGCGTGGTGAGGATCACCTCGAGCGCCGGCTTCTTGTACTTCGGCATGATGTCGACGGGGATCCCGCGGCCGTCGTCGGCAATGGTGACCTTCGTGCCGCTCTTGTGAAGCGTCACTTCGATGCGGCTCGCGAAGCCGTTCATCACCTCGTCGACGCAGTTGTCGACGATTTCCCAGACGAGGTGGTGGTACCCCGTCGAGTCCGTGCCGCCGATGTACATCGCGGGCCGCACCCGAACCGGCTCGAGGCCCTCGAGGACTTCGATCTCACTCGCGTCGTAGCCAGTCTTTTTCGCCTTGCTCATTTCTTCTCCGCCGGGGCTTCGGGCAGCTGCACCCAGTTGAGCTCACGCTTCACCGACTTCACCTTGTCCTTCTTCGACATCTCGCGGCCCTTGCCGGCGCGCGACGTCACCTCGTAACGGCCCGGCGACAGCTCGAGCGTGCGGCCTTTGATCGTCTCGAGCGTGATCTTCGCGTCCTTCCTCGTCGAGGCGAGGAAGGCGACCACGGCGTCGTCCGCGGCGACCTTGATCACCGTCACCCCTTTGCCTGCGCCGGCGAGCTCGTTGATCTCGGCCGCCTTGCACACCAGCGCAAAGGTCTTCTCGGTCACCACCGCGACCAGGTCTTTCTCGGCCACCGGCATCACGCCGATGATCTCGTCGCCCTTGGGCGGCCGCGCGTAACGCCGGCCCGAGCGGGTCGACGCCTCCTTGTGCGCCTCGAGCGCGAACCGCAGGCCGAACCCGCGCTTCGACACCGCCACCAGCTTCTCGGGGATCGTCAGCCGCGCATCCAGCGACAAGGCGCCGACCACGCGTTCCTGGTCGTCGAACTTGAAGAGCTTCTGCACCGGCTCGCCGTAGCCGGTCGACGCCGGAATGTCGTTGAACCGGGTGACGTACGCCGCGCCCGCGCTCGAGAAGAAGACGAGGTTGCTCTTCAGCGAACCCGACACGATCGCCATCACCTCGTCGCCCTCACGAAGCCTCGTCGACGCCGGGTCCTTCACTTCACGCACGCGCTTCACCCAACCATCGCGGGTGATCACGACCTGCGCGTCTTCGTTGCTGATGAACGCGTCGGCGTCGAACTCGACCTCTTCCGCGCCCGCGCCGCCAATCTTGCTGCGGCGCTTGTCGGCAAACGCGGCGGCGACTTCCTTCAGCTCGTCCCGCACCATCGCCCACAGCGCCTTCTTGTCTTTCAGCAGCGCGACCAGCTGCTTCGCTTCGAGCCGCTTCTCTTTCAGCTCTTTCTGGATGACCAGGATCTCGAGGCGCGCGAGCTTGTACAGCTTCATCTCGAGGATCGCGTCTGCCTGCTCTTCGTCGATCTCGAACCGCGCGATCAGCTTCGCGGCCGCGTCGGCTTTGCCGTCCGACTTGCGAATGATTTTGATCATCTCGTCGAGCGCGTCGTAGACCTTCTCGAACGCCTCGAGCAGATGCAGCCGGTTCTTCAGCTGCTGCAGGTCGAACTGGGTCCGCTTCTCGATCACCTGCAGACGAAAGGTGAGGAAGTGCTGCAGCATCTCTTTGAGGTTGAGGCGCCTGGGCACGCCCACGCCTTCGACCTCGCCCGGCACGAGGCAGGTGAGGTTGACGTTGAAGTTCGTCGTCAGCGGCGTGTGCTTGTAGAGGTACGCCATCACCAGCTCGGGGTCGGCTTCCTTCTTGATCTCGAGCACCACCCGAATCTCTTTCGTCGACTCGTCGCGAACGTCGGTCAGCGGAGCCAGCTTCCTCTCGCGCACCAGATCGCCAATCTTCGCGACGAGGTTCGCCTTGTTCACCGTGTACGGCACCGAGGTGATGACGATGTTCTGCGAGCCTTTGGCGCCCGCCTCGAGCTTGTACTCGCCGCGCAGGCGGACGCTGCCCTGCCCCGTCTCGTAGATGTCGCGCAGCTCTTTCTTCGAGTTGAGGATCTGGCCGCCCGTCGGGAAGTCGGGGCCCTTCACGTGCTTGAGCAGATCCTTCGTCTCGAGCTTCGGGTGCGCGATCAGATCCACGCACGCGTCGATCAGCTCGCCCAGGTGATGCGGCGGAATGTTGGTCGCCATGCCGACGGCGATGCCGGTGGAGCCATTCATCAGCAGCTGCGGCAGCCGCGCGGGCACCACGATCGGCTCGAACATCGTGCCGTCGTAGGTCGGCCGGAAGTCGACTGTTTTTCGTGAGAGCTCACTCAACAGGTGCCCAGAAAGCGCCTGCAGACGGCACTCGGTGTAGCGCATCGCTGCGGGTGAATCGCCGTCGATCGAGCCGAAGTTTCCGTGCCCGTCGACCAGCGGGTACCGCAGCGAGAAGTCCTGCGCCATCCGCACCAGCGCCTCGTACAGCGCCGAGTCGCCATGCGGGTGGTACTGACCCATGATCGTACCGACGACCTTCGCCGACTTCTGGAACTTGGCGTCGAAGGTGAGCCGGTGGTCGTGCCACATGCCGTACAGAATTCGCCGCTGCACGGGCTTCAAGCCGTCGCGCACGTCGGGCAACGCGCGCGAGGTGATCACCGACAGCGCGTAGTTGAGGTACCGGCGCCGCGTCTCGTCCGCCAGCGAGGTCGAGCGTTCGCTGTCACCGCCGCCACCCCCACCTTCCGGAGGGCCGCCTGCGCCACCGCCTCCGCCCTTCCCGCCCCTGCTTCCTTTGGCCTTTTTCATCTTGGGTTCCTGCACTTCGGCGAACATGCTCATTTGTTCAGACATGCCGATGTTTTCCATTGCGGTTCTGTACCCTTGCGTGACCTGTAGCAGCTGCTTCAGGGGTGTTGGGCGGCCCGGACTCTACCCCCGCAGATCTGGAACGCAAGAAAGGTGGCCGGCGCGCCGGCTGTAATACGCTGCAAGCCCCTTGCTCCTCCCAACCCTGTTGGTGCTCGCCGCTTCCCCGTCGCTTCCCGCCGAGGCGGCCGTCTTTGCCGCGGGTCAGGACTCGGTCGCGAACGGCATTGCGGGCAAGGTCGAGGTCGAGCTGATGCAGGCGCTGAACAGAAAAGGCGTCGCGCTCGCTGACCTCGCCGCCCTGTTTCCGCCGCCCGCTCCATCGCCATCCGACGAAGGCGACAAGCTCTTCGCGCAAGGCCGTGAGGCGTACGACAACCTCGACTTCGACGCGGCCAACAAGGCGCTGACCGAGGCCGCCGTCTATTTCATCAAGCGCCCCAACGCCGCGAAGGCCGAACAGCTGGCCGAAATTTTCCTCTTCCTCGGCGCGTCCGAGCTGCAGAACGGCGCCAAGGCGGCGGCGCTCAAGGAGTTCGCTCGGGCCCTGCAGATGAACCCGGCACTCGCTCCAGACCCGAAATACTTCGGCAACGACGTGCAGATGGCCTTCGCGACAGCGCAGAAAGAGATGAGCAAGCGGCCCAAAGGCGTTCTCACCGTCGAGTCCGAGCCCGCCGGCGCCGAGGTCGAGGCGTTCGGCCTCGCCTACGGAATGACGCCCATCGGCGACATCGAGCTCCCCGCCGGCCGGTACATGGTGCGCGTCACCCGCCCCGGCTTCGCGCCCGGCGCCGCGTTTCCTGAAGTCATCGGCGGGCAGACCGCCGACGTGAAGATTCCGCTCGAGGGGGCGCCCGACTACGTCGCCGCGCGCGCCAGGGCCGAGAAGCTGATTGGCCGCCAGGCGTTTGCGACCGACGCGCTGCCTCCGGGAGCCGTCGACGTCGCGAAGACGATGCGATCCCGCTACCTGGTGATGGTCGCCGTCACCACTGGCGCGCAGGCGAAGCCGACGATGGAGCTGCAGGTGTGGAACGCCAACACCTCCGATCGCCTCACGGGCATCAAGTTCGATTCCAATGGGTACGAAACCGCCGCCGAGGCGGTGCACGTATTCATCGCGCGACCCGAAGCCGCCATCGCTGCGGCCGGCACAGCCGTGCAACCGTCGGGGGACGAGCCGGTGTTCAAGAAGTGGTGGTTCTGGACCGCGGTCGGGGTGGTGGCAGCCGGTGGCGTGACGGCGGGCGTGGTCGCAGCACAACCCCGTGATTCCGGGGGCTTCAACCCGGCCCTCGGCCAGCCGTAGGATGCTTGTCGGACACCAGTGAGGCTAACCTTCGTTCAAATGGCGTACTTCTCGAAAACCGTCGTCGCGCTGGCCCTGCTCTCGTCTACCGCGGTGCTCGCGGCCCCGCCTCCCACGCCTCGGCGCATGAGCGTGCTCGTCGTGCCGATGGACAAGGTTGCCGAGGCCCAACAGGTGAAGCTCGAGACGTACATGCTCGAGGCGCTGGGCGAGTACCAGGGCCTCACCGTCAAGCCCACCGACGAGCTCTTCGGCAACCCGCCCGAGGAAGAAGCCCAGGCGTCGCTGAAGCGCGCCGAAACCGGCTTCAAAGAGAGCAAAGAAGCCTTTGAGGCACGCAGCTACGAAGACGCCGAACGCAAGCTGAAGGCGACCATCAAGGAATTCACCCGCGCCGCTTCTGCGCTGAAGACGTGCGGCCACCTGTGTGACGCGGTGGCGATGTACGCGGCGGTGCTGCAGGCGCGCGGCGAAGTCGAAGAAGCGAAGATCGCGATCCTCGACCTGCAGGCGCTGGGGCCGACCTTCGAGCTCGACCGCAAGAAGTACCCCCAGGAATTCATCTCGCTGCGCGCCACTGTCGCCACCGGCCGCAACGCCCAGCTGCGCGGCAACGTGAACGTGAAGACGAAGCCGAATGGCGCCCGAATCTTTCTCGACGGTGAGTTCAAGGGCTACTCGCCGATCATTCTCGAGACGCTGCCGATCGGGAAGCACATCCTCCGGGTCGAACGCCCGGGCTTCAAGCAGTGGGGCACCGTCGTCGAGGTCTCGCCGGAAGAGACCCCCATCAACCAGGAGCTCGTCGCCACCCCCGGCTACAAGGCGTACGACTCGATTCTCGACAAGCTCGCCGGCGAAGCGCTGAAAGAAAAAGGCGGAGCGACGATGGCCTCGCTGGCCAAGACCCTGTCGATCGATCGCGCGCTCGTCGGCGTGCTGAAGGAAGTCGAAGGCAGCGGCACCGAGATTACCCTTGGCCTCTATGACTTGAAGAACGGCAGCCGCCTCGCGGTCAAGCGCGCCAAGATTCAGGGCGACGAATACGGCCAGCTGAAGAGCGAGCTCGCCCGCATGGTGAACCAGCTGATGATCGCGGGTGACGGCGGCGGCGAAAAGCTCTCGAAGTCGGGCGACCCCCTGGACAACAAGAGCGGCCAGGAAGACTGGAATGAAGAAGACCGCGGCGGTAACCGCAACACGAAGGACAAGAAGAAGAAGGGCGGCGACCCGCTTGAACGCATGGACGGCATGCAGGATTGGTAGTCGTCGTCTCCCTGCGCGCGTAGCGTGGGGGCATGCGTCTCTTCTTCATCGCGCTGCTGCCCTCACTGGCGCTGGCGCAAGTCAACTCGACCAACCACGGCGACGCTTCGCGCGGCGCCACGCTGCTCTCTGACTCCGTCTCGTGGGCCGACCAGGCGACCGCGATCAGCATGAACCCCGCCGGCCTCAACAAGGCAGGCACGTTCGAGCTGATCTGGGCGCACGAGCGCAGCGTGCCGCGCGACGAGGTCATCGACGGCCTCTACTTCGCGTCGTCTCCTTTCTCGGCGCTCGGCCTCGGGCTCTCGGTCGAGTGGCTTCGCAACGGCGCCAGCGGCAACCCCGGCCGCAAGACGTCGGCGGGCCTGGCGTTTGGTGGTGAGACCGTCAGCCTCGGCTTCGCGGCGAACTTCTTCGCTGGGCGCGGCATCGACGGCCTCACCTCGCTCGATCTCGGGGTGCAGACCCGCCCCGGCCGCTACTTCTCGGCCGGCCTTACCGTGAAGAACGTCGACAACCCCGGCCGCGGCGCCGTCGCCCTGCCCCGCCTATGGGATCTCGGCCTCGGAGTTCGGCCGCTGAAAGAGCGGCTCAGCATCGGCGTCGACTGGCAGTTCTCGGACAACGCCCCGCTCGAGGCTTCGCGCTTCTCGTACTCGCTGACGGCGAAGCTCTTCAACGGCGTGCACGCGCAGGCAGCGTTCGGGCACGGCATCGCTGCTGGCGCGCCTCTGTACTTCCAGGTCGGCGTCACCCTCGACACCAGCTACTTCGGAGCCAGCTACGCGCTCAGCGTCACCAACGGCGGCCAGCTGGGCCACCTCACCACCGCGCGCCTGTCGGTCGACAAGTACCAGCGCATCGCCTTCGGCGCAGGGAAGATCGCCGTCATCGGGCTGAGCAAGATTGGCGAGGCAGACACGGGCGGCACCGTCGCAACAGTGCTGGGCCTCAAGGCGCCCGACCGCTTCTTGAAGGTGCTGCGCACGCTCGAGCTCGGCGCGAAAGATCCGCAGCTGAAGGGCGTCGTGCTGAAGGTCGAGGCCAGCGAGCTGCGCATGGCCCGCGCCCAGGAGCTTCACGACGCGCTGATGCGGCTGCGCGCGGCAGGCAAGGTGGTGGTGGCGATGATCCTCTCGGCCGAAGATCCCGACTACCTCATCGCCTCGGCGGCCGACCGCATCTACGCCGTGCCCGAAGCGATGCTGATGGTCGACGGCCTTCGCTCGAGCGTCATCTTCCTCGGCGGCACGGCCGAGAAGCTGGGCGTCACCATCGACGTCGCGAAGATCGGCGCCTACAAGAACTCGCCCGATCAGTTCACCCGCACCTCGATGAGCGACGAGCAGAAAGAGGCGCTGAACGCCGTGCTCGACACCCAGGTGAAGATCGTCGACGCGCAGATTCCCGCCGCCCGCGCGATGTCGGTCGAACAGTGGCACGCGTCGATCGACGAAGGCCTCAAGTCGGTGAAGCGCGCGAAAGAGCTCAAGCTCGTCGACGACGTCATCAGCGCCAACCAGCTCGAAGAGCTGCTGCCCGAGCTGATCCCCAACGCGCGCCTGGTCGCCGACTACACGCCGGGTGACGAGCGCGATGATCGCTGGGGCACGCCGTCGAAGGTGGCGGTGATTCCGGTGCTGGGCACGATCGGCGGTGGCGGCGGCGGCTTAGATCCGCTCGGCCTCACCCAGACCGCGGGCGCCGATTCCTTCATTCGCAACCTCGAAGCTGCCGCGCAGGACGCTGACGTGGCGGCGATCGTGCTGCGCATCGACTCGCCCGGCGGCGATGGCCTCGCCAGCGACATGATGTACCGCGCGGTGCTGGCCGCGAAACGCAGCAAGCCCGTCGTGGCGTCGATGGGCGACGTCGCAGCGTCCGGCGGGTACTACGTGGCGATGGGCGCCGACGAGATCTTCGCCTCGCCCACCACCATCACCGGCAGCATCGGCGTCTTCTATTTGAAGCCCGCGGTGAAGGAGCTCGGCGAGAAGCTGGGCGCCCACCAGGAAGTCATCACCCGCGGCGCGTTGACCGGCGCACTCGACTACTGGGAACCCTGGGACGACGCGCACCGCGCCTCGGTTCAGAAGTGGATTGACGATTTCTACGAGACCTTCACCACCGAGGCCGCGATCAGCCGCCGCACCACCCGAGAAGCGATCGACCTCGTCGCGCGCGGCCGCGTCTGGTCGGGCGAAGACGCGAAGGCCCACGGGCTTGTCGACACCATGGGCGGCCTCACCGAGGCGATCACCGCCGCCCGCACCCGCGCCGGTTACGACCGCGAGCTGCCCGTCGAGATCTACGGCCAGGGCGGCGGCGTGGTGTCCTCGATGCTGTCGAACGGCCGCGTCGCCGAGGCCTTGCATCAGGCGAAGCTGCCCAATGCTTCTCCTTTCTCTTCCTCGATGCAGCGGCTCGGAGCCCAGCTGGGCGCTGGCTTGCTGCTCCAGGGCCCCGGCATCCAGGCCCGCCTCGAGTACATGCTCGACGTGCGCTAGCCGATTTTCGTGCACTATCGGCGGGGGAGGTTCGTCCTCCCCCTGGAAACCCCCTTCACACTGGAGTCCCCTTTGAATCGCCTTGCGCTCGCCGCCCTCTTTGCCTCGACCCTCGCCTTCGCCGCCGACCTGAAGCCCGCGCAAGAAGAAGCAAAGGCCAAGTTCGACGAGGCGATGGAAGAGCCGCTGAAGGCGCTGAACGAGAAGTGCGGCACCAAGGTGACGGTCAAGTCGGACTACGAGAACTACAAAGAGGCCGACTGGGCGGGGCGGTCGTATTACTCGTGGTGCGAGCCCGCGATGTCGGCGATCACCCAGATGTGCGCCGATCGCCCGGCCTACAAGAAGGCGCTGTCGAAGCTCTCGGGCTTCAGCTGCCTGTTCACGGGCGTGAAGCCGAAGGACAAGAAAGACGGCTCCAGCGACTTCACCCTTCGCAACATGTCGTACGAGAAGGGCACCTTCACGTTCCGCATTCATCCAGACCAGGCCAACGTCGCCGAAAGCGCCAAGGCCACCGTCGAGAAGGCGCTGAACTAAGAGGCCTGCCGTGCTGCCGATGCTGCTGTTGACGCTGGCAGCGCTCGAGCCCGCGTCGCTGAAGGTCTTTAAAGGCACCGAAGGGCAGCGCGTCGATGTGCTGGCGGTGAAGCCCGTGGCCGAGGGCCGCGCCTTGATTCGCGTGCGCGCCTCGGGGTCTCCTTTCGACGGGTTGGTGCTCGAAGGAAAGTCGAAAGACGGCCGCGTCGCGGTGACGTACCGCGGCTCGGAGTGGACGGTGCTCAACACCACCGACGGCCGCGGCCGCGCCTTCTTTCCCGAAGTGAAGGAGTTCACCGTGAAGTTCGACGAAGAAGCCACGGGTCAGGTCGACCCAGCCGCCCTGATCGCCGACCACGCGAAGCAGAAGGCCTCGGGTGAGCTGGCGATGTTCGCGAAGAAGGCCTACCCCCACCTCACCAGGAAGTACGAGGCGAAGGCCTCCGCCGCTTTCACATGCCCGGGCTCCACCTTCCGCTTCGACTGGGCTTCGTTCACCGACGACGACATGGACAACCTCGACGCTTATGCGCTGTGCGAGCCGCTGGCGAAAGCGAAGTGCGCGCGCTTAAAGGCTTCGAAGGTCGTCTGCAGAATGGGCCCAGCTTTCGCCGTCACGCGCGCGGACGACACGCTCACCTTCACCACCACTGCCAAAGGCGCCGCCGACGGCGCTTCCTTTCTCGCCGGGAAGCTCTGACACCCATGCACCTGCTCGTCTTGTTGCTGCTGGCGAAGGATCCGCTGTCTCTCGAAGAGCTCAAGGCGCTGTCGCAGCAGAAGTCGCACCTCGAGCTGCTCGAGCGCGCCGAAGACGTCGCCCCGTCCGCGCGCAGCGACGCGTGGAAGGAGCTCGTCGCTGCCGCCGCCACCCAGGTCATTCAGTCGGCCGCCCGCGACGAGAAGCACCCCTTCGCCGCCGCTGCGAAGTCCGACGCGCTCAAGGCCCGCTTCCCCTTCCTCGAGCAGCGTGAGCCCTTCACCAGCGCGCGCGACGAGGCCGTCATCAACGCGCTGAAGAGCTGCAACGACACCCCCTGCCTCGACACCTTCGTCCTGTACGAGAAGACGCTGTCACCCGCCGGAAGCCTCGCCGCCGGTAAGGCGATGCGCCGCGCGGGCTTCGTGCCCTACCGCCCGATTGCCGTCTTTGCCCGCGCTGCCTCGAACCCTGCGGCCTGCAGCGACGCCGACCTCGCCGACGCCACCATCGCCTCGCTCGACACCCCCGAAGACAGTGACACCGCGAAGGCCGGCCGCCAGGTCGCCTTCGAGTCGTGCTGGAGCGCCCTGCAGCCGAAGCTCCGCGCCGCGATGGTTGGCGCCAGCCCCTACCGCCTCGCCAACGCGTGCAAGCCGATGCGCGCGAAGAAAGCGCTGAGCGCGATCCAGGATGAGCTCTGCAAAGACGTCGACCTGTAGTCGAGACACCACCCAAGGAGTCCTGAATGAAGACCGCCCTGCTCGTTGCCCTGCTCACCTCGACCCTCGCGCTCGCCGCCGACCTGAAGCCCGGCCAGCAAGAAGCGAAGGCCGCCTTCGACAAACAGTGGAAGTCGCTGCTCACCGACATCGACGCTGCCTGTGGCACGAAGCTCGACGCTGTAAAGACGGACTTCGAGAACTTCGAGAAGAAGAACTTCACCCGCGCCACGCCCGGCACCGTCTGCAGCACGCTGAGCTACGCGATGATCCAGACCTGCAAGTCCGAGCCGTACAAGAAGGCCGTCATCGCGAAGGTGAAGAACCTCTCGTGCCTCTTCACCGGCTCGAATAAAGACACCAAGGACGGCAAAGAGAACCTGACCCTCGATGGCGACACGCTGACCCTGCGCCTCGACCAGGATCACACCGCCTCGGGCGTCGCAGTTCAGACGCTGAAAGAAGCGCTCGACAAGTAGTCGGAAGCGCCGTTACGGTGGCTGCCGTTCACCGGTTCGGCTCCCAAGGCCCCGGTGGATACAGGGTTTTCTTCTTCCTGCTCCCACCTCAATACGCAGCTCCAAGGCGCTGAGCACTCAGCGCTCGCCCTCAAATGACCGAGCACGATCAGCAGCCCGACCCGAAAGAGCCTGAGAACTCCGCCCCGGTAGGTGACGACGGAGGTGGGGGCGACGACGACGGCGGCGATGACGGCCCCGACGACGGCCCCGAAGGTGGCTCGGAAGCCGGAGGCCCTGCGCAGGCAGGCGGCGCTCCCGGCGGGCAGCAGTTCGGTCAGCCGGGACAAAGTGGCCGCAAGCGCCGCCGCCGCCGTCGCCGCAAGGGCAACCCCGTGCTCTTCACGCCCGAAGGCCAGGCGTACCGCATGGTCACCCAGCCCGACGGTGCCCAGTCGCAGGTGTTCCTCACCCCACAGGAAGTCGAGCAGTACAAGCAGCGCATCGCCCAGCAGCAGCTTCAGCAGCAGCAGCAACAACAGCAGCAGCAGCAGCAGCAGCCGAGGCCCGCGGGTCAGCCGGCGCCCGCCGCTCCCGTGCAGACCGTCGAGGGCGTGCTCGACACCGAAGTGAAGGGCCCCAACGCTTTCCTGCGGCAGCTCAAGCGCAGCCTTCTCGCGTCGCCTGAAGATCCCGAGATCCCCAAGAACCTGGTGCAGAAGCTCCGCCTGCGCACCGGCCAGTTCCTCTCGGCCCAGGCCCAGATGCGCGGCCCGAAGGGGTTCATTCAGCGCGTCGACACCGTCGACGGCATGCCGCTCGAACAAGCCACCCGCCTGCCGCACTTCCAGGACCTCACCTCCATCGACCCCGTCGAACGGATCAAGCTCGAGCACGTGCACAATGAGTACCTCACCCGCGTGCTCGATCTGATCGCGCCGCTCGGCAAGGGCCAGCGCATGTTGATCACCGCGCCCCCGAAGACGGGCAAGACGATCATGCTGCAACGCATCGCGCAGGCCGTCTTGAAGAACCACCCCGAGATTCACGTGATGGTGGTGCTGATCGACGAACGGCCGGAAGAAGTCACCGACATGAAGCGGAACATCAAGGCCGAGATCCTCGCCTCGAGCTCCGACCGCCCGACGCCGGATCATTTGCGCATCGCCGAGCTCGCCCTCGAGCGCGCCCGCCGCCTCGTCGAGTCTGGCAAAGACGTGCTCATCCTCCTCGACTCGATCACCCGCCTCGCGCGCGCCTTCAACAAGGAAATCGAATCGTCCGGCCGCACCATGAGCGGCGGCGTCGACTCGCGCGCCCTCGAACGCCCCAAGCGTCTGTTCGGCGCCGCCCGCGCGACGGAAGAGGCGGGCTCGCTGACCATCATCGGCACCGCGCTCATCGACACCGGCAGTCGCATGGACGAAGTGATCTTCGAAGAGTTCAAGGGCACTGGTAACTCGGAAGTCACCCTCGATCGCCTCCTCGCCGAGAAGCGCATCTGGCCCGCGGTCAACATCGCCCAGTCCGGCACGCGCAAGGAAGAGAAGCTCTTCACGATGAAGGAATACGAGAAGGTGAAGAAGCTGCGGCAGATGCTCTTCTCGGTGAAGCCCGTCGAAGCGATGGAGGCCCTGGTCAAGCGCCTCGGCCGCTACACGTACAACGACGAATTCCTCGACGAGTTGTAGAGTCTCGCCGCAGATGATCTCGGGCTCGGGACGCTGCTTCTACCACCCCGATCGCGCGGGGCTCGGCATCTGCGTCGAGTGCCGCAACGTCATCTGCGTCGAGTGCACCACCCAGTTCGAAGGCATCAACCGCTGCGCGAAGTGCCTCGCCGCGCGGCTGTCGACCGCCCAGAAGATCGTCGCCCGTTCCGAGTGGGGCGCGGGAAACCTGATCTTGATGCTGCTGTCCGTGGCCTTTCTGTTCGGCTCCTTCCTCGCGCTCGCCAGAATTTTCAAGTCCTGATCGATGGCCGCCCCCGCCCTGGAGCTCAAGCCGAGGCAGACCGTCGCCCTCTTCGACGCGGCGCTGCGGCTCTGCGCACGCTCCACCGGCGTCTGGAGCCTCACCCTCCCCGCCGGAGCGGCCGTCATCGCGGCCCTCTTCCACCTCGTCGACACCATCGGCCAGCGCCGCTCACTGGTGTGGCCCGTGGCGCTCTTCACCGCCGCGTGGCTCTTTCGCGCGATCTCGATGGGCGCCGCCTGCCACTTCCTCGAGGCCCAGGTGCTCAAGGCCGAGGAGCCCATCGCGTGGCGGTCATTCGTCGCCGCACTCCGCCGCACGCCCAGCCTGATCATCACCGCTGCGTTTACGGCTTTCTTGAACGCGCTCATCTGGGCCTTCACCCTTGGCGTCGGCTTCCTCTTTCTCGGCGCGCACAACGTCTCGTACGCGGTCGCGATGCGCGGCCAGGGACACCCGCTGGCGGTCTACGGAACCGCGGCGAAGTTGCTCGGGCCGACGCGCCATACCGCCGCCTGGGTGCGGCTGTGCGGGCTGGCGCAGGTGCTCGTCGCCCTCAACCTGCACATCGTCGTCTCGGCGCTCATCTACCTCGGTAAATCGCTGCTCGCGCTCGACCTCACCTTCGCCGAACGCTTCACCTCACTCGACAACGCCAGCTGGGTCGCGACCGTCGTCGCAACGACCTTTGCGCTCTTCGAGCCCCTGCGCGCCGCCACCGCCACGCTGCTGCTCATCGACGGCCGCGTCCGCATGGAAGGGCTCGACCTGCTCTCTGCGCTCGACCAGCTGCCCCGCCGCCGCAAGCCGCGCGCGCCGATCGCCGCTGCCGTCGGCCTTCTCCTCGCCTGCCTGCCCTTGCGCGCGCTCGCCCAGGACGACGACTGGTCGGGCACCTACTCCCCCGGTCACACCGAGCAGCCCGCCTCCAACGCGCAGAACTTGAAAGATCGTCTCGCCGAAGTGGTGAACGACTGCGGCCTTGGCAACCGCATCAGCCCGGTCGAGATCGACGCCGTCGGCCAGCTGTCGCCCTCCCATCAGTCGGCGCTCTCGCGCTTCGTCGCCCGCGTCGAGCACGAGGCGTGGCAGCAGGAAGACTGCGATCGCGCCGGCGACGAGCTGACGAAGGGCCTTCGCCTCATCGCGCAGACCCGCGCCCTCGACCCGGCCGACGCCACCTCGGCCCGCGACAGCGCGAAGGCGATTCTCGCCCGCCCTGAGTTCAGCGTGACACCGCCCGACGACAAGAATGCCGCGGTCGAGGACGGCGAAGAAGCGCCCGGCTGGTTCAGCAAGTGGTGGAAAGAGCTCTGGGACGCGATCTTCAGATGGCTGCGCGGCCTGCGCCGGAACGAGGCGAGACAAGACTTCGAAGCCCCCACCTCCAGCGGCTTCGACATGGGCATCTCGAACGGCGTCGTCATCGTCGGAGTCATCGCGGTGATCGCGGTGCTCGCCTGGCTGCTGCTTCGCGGGCAGCTAAAGCGGGCGCCTTCGGGCGCTGACGCCGAAGTGTCGTCGCTCAGCCAGTCGCCGCTGACCTCCGACCCGATGAGCGCCCTGGCCCGCCCGCCCGAGACCTGGGCCGGCCTTGCCGATCAGCTCGCCGCCGACGGTAAGTACCGCGAGGCCATTCGCCACCTGTACCTCGCCCTGCTCTCGCGCCTGCACCGCGACGGCGCCATCGATTACGATCCCGCACGCAGCAACTGGGATTATTTCCGGGGCTTCAAGGGCAACAGCCGGATCCTCGCCCCCTTTCGCGAGCTGACGCGCCGCTTCGACTTCGCCTGGTACGGCAACCTCGAGGTCAGCCAGGCCGCGTGGAACACCTTCCGCGGCGTGTGCGAGCCGATTCTCGCTCCCGCGCCGGAAGACGGGCAGGCCAAAAGTGCGTGACCGTTTTCCGCTGCTCGTCATCGGCATGCTCGTGCTCGTCGGCACCTTCGCCACTTTTCTGATGCGCGGCGCCGCCCGCGGCAGCTTCGCCGACAAGCTGTCCACCTACCGTTCAGAGCCGGATGGTGCCCGCGCGCTCTACCTGCTCGCCGAACAGCAGAAGCTGCCCGTGCGCCGCGTCCAGCAGAGCCTCGACATCCTCGGCGAACAGCACGCCCTCGTTCTGCTCGCCGTCGAGTTCGCCGAGAAGAACGTCCTCCAGGTCGAGCACGAATCGTGGATCAACACCCTGCCCGACGGTGGCACCGACGACGACGACAAGGCCCGCGACGCCGACGACGACGAGACAGACGAAGATCGCCTTCACACCGGCGCCAACGCGATGCGCGCCCTGCCCGTCAGCAGCAGCGAGCGCGAGAAGCTGCTCGAGCACGTCAAGTCGGGCCACACGTTGATCTACGTGCCCTGGGGCAGCCGCGAGAACCCACTGCTGAAGGCGATCGACGTCGCCCTGTGGAAGGCCGACAAGGCGCTGGACGTCCGCACCCTCGTCCCCGCCCTCCCCAACCCGTACACGCTCGGCGTCGAGCGCCTCGAGACGAAGGTCCACGCGTACCTCGGCCTGCCGCCCACCGCCACGCCCCTGCTGATCGACGAGAAGCTGGGCGAGGCCGTCGCCGCCGTTGTTCCGTATGGGCAGGGCAAGGTGATCGTCATCGCGGCGCCCGAGCTCGCGATGAACCGCAGCCTGCAGCGCACCGACAACGCCCAGTTCTGGTTGTCGCTGCTGGCCCACGTCGCCCGCGCTGAGCCCCTGAGCTTCGACGAGTTCCACCACGGCTTCCGTTCTGAACGATCGATGGCCGAGTTCGCGGCCCGCTACGGTCTGCAGTTCGCCGTTCTGCAGCTGATGCTCGGCGTGTGCCTCTGGGCCGTGGCGCTTCGCCGATTCGGCCGCCCACGTCCGCCCACTGAAGACGTGCGCGTTGGCAGCACCGACTCGCTCTTCGCGACCAGCCGCATCTACCGCGAAGGCCGCCACTACGGCCACGCCGCACAGGTCATCCTCAAGGCGCTCGCCGCCGAGCTCGCCGCCGTCGCTGGAGTCCCCGCGCGTGCCGACGCAGCCGAGTTGGCCGCCGCGCTCAAGCTGCGCGGCCGCGAAGATCTCGCCACCATGCTCACCGATGCTCGCCGCGCGTCCGATGCCGTTCGCGCCGAGCCTGACGTGCAAGACGTCGCGATTCGGGCGAGCGCCATTCGCCGCTTGCTGCACACGAAGAAAGCTGGTCCCCCACCCCTGAAGGAGCCTTCATGACGCCCCACAGCGCGCTCGTGCCGCCACCCACCCCCGTGATTGGCGCCGCGGTTCAACGCGCCAACGCCGTGCGCGAGGCCTCGCTGAACGAGGTTCGCAAGGCAGTCATCGGCCAGGACGAGGCCCTCGAGCTCATGCTCTGCGGCCTCATCGCCGGCGGGCACGTGCTGCTCGAAGGCGTGCCCGGCACTGCAAAGACGCTGATGGCGAAGGCCCTGGCGAAGAGCGTCAGCGCCGAGTTCAAGCGCATCCAGTTCACCCCCGACATGATGCCCGCCGACATCCTGGGCACCAGCATCTTCGACCTCAAGTCGCAGGGCTTCGTGCTGGTGCGGGGGCCGATCTTCACCGACCTGCTGCTCGCCGACGAGATCAACCGCGCGCCCGCGAAGACCCAGTCGGCCCTGCTCGAGGCGATGCAGGAAAGATCGGTGTCGCTCGAAGGCCGCATCTCGCAGCTGTCGCCGCTGTTCACCGTCTTCGCGACCCAGAACCCGGTCGAGTCCGAAGGCACGTACCCGCTTCCCGAAGCGCAGCTCGATCGCTTCCTCTTCAAGATCGACATCGGTTACCCCAGTGATGCCGAGGAAGAGCAGATCTTGAACGCCGTTCACCGCGGCTTCGATTCAGGCGACCTCAACAAGGCGGGAGTCGCCTCGGCCGTCACCCGCGACCAGGTGCTCGCCGCCCGCGACGCGCTGCAGACCGTCACCATCGAGCCGCCCGTTCTCAACTACGTGCGCAAGCTCGTCGCCGCCACGCGCAACAGCGCCCGCATCCGTCTCGGCGCCGGCCCCCGCGCAGGGGTTCACCTGCTGCTCGCGTCCAAGGCGCTTGCGGCCCTGCGCGGCCGCGGCTTCGTCACCCCCGACGACGTGCGCTACCTCGCGGCCCCCGTGCTCAAGCACCGCCTGTTGTTGTCGCCCGACGCCGAGCTCGACGGGGCGACCCCTGCCGACGTCCTCAAGGAAGTCGTCGCTTCGGTCGAGGTCCCGCGCTGATCCCCACCACGCGACTCTGGGTGATCGTGTGCGGGCTCGCACTGCCCACGATCGTGGCCGGCTTCCTGCCCGGCCTGTGGACCCTGGTCGCGCTGCTCGACTTCGCGCTGCTGCTCGCCGCCCTCACCGACTTCGCGCTCGCCCGCCGCACGCCGCTGACAGTCTGGCGCCACCTGCCCGCCCGCCTGCAGGTCGGCGTCGCCAACAAGATCGACATCGACATCGTCAACACCGGTCGCGCCGCCCTGCTGCAGCTGAAGGACGACGTGCCATCAGGCTTCGCGATCGAGCCCGAGCTTCTGTCGCTGCAGGTGTCGGCCGCCAGCCGCGCGCGCCTTCACTACCGCGCCACCCCCGAGAAGCGCGGCAAGTTCGAGTTCGGCGATCTGCACCTGCGCGTCCGCGGGCCGCTTGGCTTCATGTGGCACGAGCGCCTGATTCCCGCGAAGACCCCCGTCGCTGTCTTCCCCGACATGCGCGGAGCGAGCCGCCTTCTTCTCAGCGACGCCGCCCTCGACATGGTGAACCTCGGGCTTCGCCAACTGCGCCGCGACGGCCGGGGCTCCGAGTTCGCCCGCCTTCGCGATTACGCCCAGGGCGACTCGGTGCGCGAGGTCGACTGGAAGGCCACCGCCCGCCGCGGCCGCCCCGTTACCCGCGTGATGGAGTCCGAACGCTCGCAGACCATTCTCATTGGTGTCGACGCCGGCCGTTCGATGGCCGCCCGCGTCGACGGGCTCACCAAGCTCGATCACGCCGTCAACGCTGCCCTGTTCCTCGCCTTCGTGGCGGTGCGCAACGGCGACCGCGTCGGGCTGGTGGTCTTCGCCGACGGCGTGAAGAGCTACCTCGCCCCTGCCGCGGGCCGCGCGCAGTACCGGAAGATCGTCGACGCGCTCTACTCGGCCAAGCCACACCTCACCTACGTCGACTACCTCGCGCTCTTCAAAGAGCTGAACGTGCGGCTGCTGCGGCGCAGCCTGCTCTGTGTCTTCACCGACTTCATCGACGAGGACCAGGCCGCGACGATGGTCGACCCGCTGCGCCGCCTCGCGCGCCGCCACGTGGCGCTGTGCCTATCGGTGAAGGACACTGCAATCGCGCGCCTGCTGCAGACGCCGCCGCGCGACCCCGAGCTCGCTTTTCAGCACGCCGTCGCCAGTGAACAGCTGCTCGACCGTGAGCAGATGAAGCGCCGCATCTCACAGGGCAACGTGGTGCAGATGATCGACGTCGACCCCGAAGATCTGTCACTCGCCGCCGTGAACAAATACCTCGAGATCAAGGCCAGAGGGACCCTCTAGATGATCGTCTTCTGCCCCAGCTGCGGCACCCAGACCGAAGCCCTCGCCGGCGCGCGCGCGACCTGCCCCGCCTGCGGCTCGCCCTTCGATATCCCCGTCGATGCTCGCCCGTCGTCCGTGCCCGAGGCGCCCACCGGCTTCACAGCCCCCGGCGCGCAGGTGTTCTCAGACGGCCCCGTCGCCGCGCGCCCGCTGTCTGCCGGCCAGCGCACCAATGGAAAGGCGATCACCTCGCTGGTCGCCGGCCTCGTCTGCTGTGTTCCGTTTCTGTCGCCACTGATCGCCATCGGCTGCGGCGTGCTCGCCCTTCGTGAAATCGACGCCGCTCCAGGCGCGCTGAAAGGCCGTGGCCTCGCCATCGGCGGCATCGCGCTGGGCAGCGTGACTTTCGTGGTTCACGCCTTCTGGCTGCTCGGCACCCTCGGCAGCCGCTACTAAGCGACCCGCCGCCGCAGCGCTCCCGACACCAGGTACGCGTACACGCCCGAGCCCATCACCACCGCGAAGGTGAGCTTGAACCACACTGGCAACCGCGGCGGGTGGATCTGCGAGATCGTGCCTTCGATGATTCCCGCGAGCACGAACAGGGCGAGCGTGCCGAGCAGCAGCTTCACCGCCGTCACGGCTTCCTTTCGCACTGCCTGCCGCCGCGACAGCCCCTTCGGTGCCACCAGCCCTCGCGCGATCACGAACCCCGCCGCGCCCGCGATGCAGATCGCCGACACCTCGGGAATCGCGTGCGGAAGAATCCACGCCCAGAACCAGCCCGTCAGCCCTTTCGACGCGTAGACCCACGCAAGCGCGCCAATCAACACGCCGTTGCCAAACAGCATGATCGCCGTGCCAATGCCCGCGGTGATTCCCAGCGCGAAGGCCAGAAACGCGACCTGGATGTTGTGGGTAAAGAGGAAGCTCGAGAACTGCGCCTGCTGCTGCACGCTCGACTTCCGCGTGGCTTCTTCTGCGGCCCGTTCGGTCGGGTCCATCTTCAGGTGCTGCTCGGGCACCAGGTACACCGCCGCGTCCGGGTCGAACACCATGCCGACCCAGCCGAACCCGAACCCCGCGAAGAACACCATCAGCGACGCCACGTACGTGCGCCACTCGGCCAGCATCACGTCGGGAAAGCCATACCCGAGAAATGCCAACACGTCTGAAAACCGCGCCCGCTTTCCCGGGTACGTCAGCGCGTACGCGCGGCCGACCAAGTCGTTCAGGTAGCCGCTGACGTCGGCTGCCCCCGCGCGCGAACGAACCCAGAGCAGATCCGACGACGCGCTTCGGTAGAGCTTCGACAGCGACCGCGCCTCTTCCAGCTCGAGCGACTTGAGGCCCTTTTCCTCGGCTTGATCCAGCAGCAGCTCGAGGGCGACCCACTTCGGCCGGCGGCCATCGACGAATTCGGCGATCTCCATTGGGGCTGTCAGTGTAGCCACTTTTTCTGGTTAGACTCCGCGCTTCCCGTGACCGAAGAACGCTCGCTGCTGGAAGGCCACCACTCGGTGCTCACCCCCGAGTACGTCGAGTTCGACTTCGTGCTCGCCGGCCTCTTCAGCCGGTTCCTCGCCTGGTTCATCGACACCCTGCTCACCGTGGCGATCGCAATGGCGCTGCTGATCGCGATGTCGCTGGCGATGTTCGCCTTCCCCGGCTTCGCGTCGGCCATGGGCTTCGTCGTCTGGTTCTTGATCGACTGGGGCTACGCGATCCTCCTCGAGTCCATCTGGTCGGGGCAGACCATCGGCAAGCGCGCGATGGGGCTGCGCGTGCTCCAGGAGTCCGGCGTGCGCATCGGCTTTCTTCACGCCTTGCTTCGCAACCTCGCCCGCCCGATCGACCGCCTGCCCTTTCTCTACGCCGTCGGAGGCACCGCCGCGCTCTTCTCGCAGTCGCAGCAGCGCCTGGGCGACATGCTGGCCGGCACCATCGTCGTCCGCGATCGCCGCTTGAAGATCCCCGCGTCCATCGGCCGCCCCGAGGGCGAGACGACGCTGCTCGAAGATCCGCTCTTCCGTTCGCGCATCGCGAAGCTCTCAGCCGAAGAAGAAGCGCTGATCTTCTCGGCCGCCCTTCGTCGCGAAGAGTTGGCGATGGAGGCCCGCCTCTCGCTCTTCGCCGCGTTGAGCCAGCGCCTTCAAGACGACGCCGATGTCTTCAAGCCCGCCCACCTGTCTGACGAAAAGCTCGTCTTGCTCTGCGCGGCCGGCCTCGCCAAGCGCAACGCCGAACGCACGGCCTTGAGCCCCGGGCGCAAGCAGCGCGGCCGCAACCTGCTTCAGAAATAGACGGCGACGCTGACGGTCGCTCCCACCGCCGGGCGCAGGGGTACGTTCAGCTCGATGAAGAGGTCGAAGAAGCCGCGGGCACCGATCGAGACTGTGTCGGCGATGAAATAGTCGAGGCCTCCCACCACCCCAGGCCCGACGAATACCACCGGGCTGCTGGTCAGCAGCACGAAGCCAGCGAGTTCGAGGCCGACGTAAGGGCGCAGCGTCTCTTCAGAAAACAGGTACCGCACCCCGAGGTGGCCGCCGGTGCCGAAGATCAGCCCCGCGCCGCTGGGCGTCGAAGCGCCGCGCGTCACCGACACGAGCATCAGAGGAATATGGGCGAAAACGTCGAAACCGTTCTCGATGTAGAGCGAGCCTTCGATGGTCAGCGGCACCGCATAGTCGACCCCGGTCGCCGTCCCCTGCGTCGAGCCGCCGAACAGCTTGATGAAGCCGATGCCGGCCCCGAGACTCCGGTTCGCGAACTGCGCTTGGGCCGAGCCGCCCACCAGCAACCCCACCACCGCGATCCACCCTACGAAAGTCTTGCGCATGTCGGGCGGCATCGTACCGCCTAACCTCACGAAATCAGCCGCCTTCTTGCGACAACCACCGTTGCGACCCTCCCACGTGTTCTCTACACTCACAAAACCCGATGAAGCGCTTCCTCTTAGCCATTGCGGCCCTCTGCCTCACTGCGTGCCTGGCCAGCCCGCCGCCCCACCCGCGTGCGCTCGAGGCCAATGAGCTGTGCACGCTCTACATCTCGCAAGGCGACCTGATTCGCGCCGAGGTGCAGTGCGATCTCGGCCTCCAGTTCTCGCCCCAGTACGCCGACCTCTGGGTGAACAAGGGCCTCATCTCGCTGAAGCGCGGCGAAGACGCCAAGGCCAAAGAAGCCTTCATCAAGGCGCTCCGCTACAACCAGGAACAGGCGCAGGCGTACAACAACCTTGGCTTCGTCTATTACAAAGACCGCGCCTACGGAAAAGCCCACGACAACTTCCAGCGCGCGCTCAAGGTGAACCCCGACTACATCGAGGCCCGCTACAACCTCGCGCTTTGCTTCAAGGACATGGGCGAGAAGGATAAGTCGAAGAAAGAGCTGCGCACGATCATCGCGGTGAACAACCAGATCGCCGACGCGCATGCCCAGCTGGGTGCCATCCTCCACGAAGAAGGCTCGCTGGAGGAAGCGACGTCCGAGCTCGCCGTCGCTGTTCAGCTCGACCCGAAGTTCTCCGAAGCCTGGCTCGAGCTCGGCAACACCCAGATGGACGCCGGCAACTTCGGCGAAGCCGCCGACTCGTACACCGCCTGCATCGACGCGGATCCAGGCAATGCAGCGTGCAAGAACAACGTGACGATTGCTGCCCGCAAAGCCTCGCTGGCCGACACCGCGCTCAAGGAAATCAAAGACAACGCCTCGGGGGCCAACTCGCCCGAGAAGATGTACACGCTCGCGCTCGGCTACAAAGAGAAGGGCCTGCGCAGCGAAGAAGAACGCACCTACAAAAAATGCCTTCAGCTCAACGTGAAGTTTGCGCTGTGCCACTACGGGCTCTTCGAGATCTTCCAGGCCGACCAGCGTCAGAAAGACGCGAAGATCGCCTGCCAGAACTTCCTCAAGTTCGCTGACGCGTCCGACTACAAATCGCAGGTCGACAACTGCGAGCGGTTCGTCAGCGCCAACACGTACTGACCTAAGGACGAGGACGAGGACGAATGGCCGTCCGGCTCACGGTCAAACAGCGCAGTGAAGCAGGGGGCGCCGAGAAGCCTTCTTCTGTGCTGCTCGAAGACGAAATCATCACGCTGGGCCGCGACGCGAAGTGCCAGGTCGTGCTCGCCCAGCAGGCCGTTTCGCGCGCCCACGCCCGCATCTCGCGCGACGGCTCGCTGTTCTTCGTCGAAGACCTGGGCAGTTCGTACGGCACGCAGATCAACGGAAGCAAGCTCCCCAAGGGCGAGAAGCACCTTCTTCGCAACGGCGACGTCATCGCCATCGCCCAGTTCGACGTCACCTTCGATCGCGTCGCCGAAGGCCAGAAGACCAACGAGGCCGGCAACACCCAGTTCGTCGCGCGCAAGGTCGTCAAAGACGTCATGCGTGGCCTCGCCGCCGGCGGCGACCTGCCCTACTTCCGGGTGATGAACGGCCCCCGCGAAGGCCAGCGCATCGAGATCAGCGACGCGCAGGAGTACGTCATTGGCCGCGAAGAAGGCGTCGAGATTGTCCTCAAGGACGACCTCGTCTCTCGCCGCCACGTGAAGATTCGCCGCGACTGGTCGGGCACCCACGCGGAAGATCTCGGCAGCCGCAACGGCTTCAAGATCAACAAGAAGAAGACGAAGAAGAAGACCCTGCGCGACCGCGACGAGCTCGAGGTCGGCGGAATTCGCCTGCTCTACATCGACCCTTCCGAGGTCCGCGAAGCACCTGTCGTTTTGCCCGACGAAGAGGAAGAGCGCACCGTCGCGCCCGGCCCCGAAGAGCCCGAGCCGCCGCCGCGCCGAGCCAAGTCCGTCGTCGAAGAGCCCGCCGCGCCGGAGCCCGAGCCGGAGCCCGAGCCGGTGCCCGAGCCGGAGCCTGACCCCGAAGCGGGCGCCAGCCTGCCCGAAGGCGAGGCCCCTTCTGAAGATCCGCCCCTCGAAGAGCCCCTGCCCGACGGCGAGCTGCCTGAGGGGGAGGAAGCAGCCGAAGACGACGGCAAGCGCATCGGCGTCGACTTCTCGGACAAGCGCACGCTGGCCCTGCTGGGCGCCTCTGGCGTGCTCGGGCTCGTCGCGATCGTCTTTCTGATTCTGCTGCTCGTCGGCGCCTGAGCGCCGCCGCGCCCCACTACCGGGTGCTGATGCGCGCCACCGGCTGAATGTTCAGCTCGGGCGACAGCTCCTGGAAACTCACTACCGAGAACGGCGGGTTGAACTCGTACTCGAGCAGCTTCCGCACGTACCGGCGGATGTCCATCGCGGTGAGGATGACGGGCCGCTGCGCGGTGGGCGGAAGGTGACCGCACTCGTTCTTCACGGCCTGCACGATTTCCTGCGCGATGTCCGGCTCGAGCGCGAGGTGCGTGCCCGCAGACGTGCGCTTGATCGAGCCCCGAATCGCTTCCTCGATCTGCGGATCCAGCAGGTACACGACGAGGGTATTCGTCCCGCGCGCATACTTGTGCGAGACGTAGCGCTTGTGTGCCGACCGCACATGCTCGGTCAGCATGACGCTGTCGGCCTCGTTCTGCCCGTTCTCGGCCAGCGACTGCAGAATGCCGCGCAGGTCGCGCACTGAAATCTCTTCTTCGACCAGGCGCCCGAGGATGTCGGTGAGCTTCAGAATCGAGACCACCTTCGGCACCACTTCCTTCACCGTGGCGGGAAACGCTTTCTCGAGCTGATCCAGCATCGTCTGGACTTCCTGAATGCCGATGAACTCACGCGCGTAGCGCCGCAGCACCGCCGCCGTGTGCAGAATGATGTAGCCCGGCACATCCCACGTGGTGAGTCCCGTGGCCTCGAGCATCTCTTTGTTCGATTCGGGCACCCACGCTGCCGGCTGCCGGGTGGCGGGGTTGATCGCCTCGAACCCCTGCACGTTCATCAGCCGCAAGCGATCGGCGGTGTCGTTGACGAGGATGTGGCCCAGCGTCGCCTGCCCGGTCACCACCGGCACTTCGTTGATCTGGATCTGGTACGCGCCGGGCGGAAGGCCCGGGTTTCCGCGCGCGCGAACGCCCGGGTACCGAACGCCGAGCTCGACGAACAAGCCGTCGCGCATGAAGGGAATCAGCTCGAAGAGGAACTTGCCGTTGTCCTGCCGCGAGTCGACGAACGGAACCAGCGCGTCCGAGACCTCGAGCACGATCGGCGTCACCACGGGGATGAAGAGCTCGGAGTCCGGGTTGATTGGCTCTTTCGGGGCCGGCTCCACCGCAGCCTTCGAGGGCACGTCGCCGTTCTCGGCCGCATCTTCCGCTTCGAGGTCGATCTCGCCGCTGGCGACCTTCTTCTCCCGCTTCAGCATCAGGTACGCCGCCGTGCCGGCCGCTCCGCCCAGCAGGAAGAAAGGAATCTTGGGCAACCCGGGGACGAGGCCGAGGACGATCAACATGCCCGCCGCGATCGCGATCGCCTTCGGGTACGCCGTCAGCTGGCCGCCGATGTCCTGACCCAGGTGCGAGCCTTCTTCCTCGCCGCCGACGCGCGTCACGATGATGCCGGCCGCGGTCGAAATCAGAATCGCGGGGATCATGTTCACCAAGCCGTCGCCGATGGTGAGCAGGGTGTACTTCTTCGCGGCGTCGCCCACCGCGAGGCCCTTCTGCAGCACGCCGATGCTCAGGCCGCCGACGATGTTGATGACGGTGATGATGATGCCGGCGATGGCGTCGCCCTTCACGAACTTCATCGCGCCGTCCATGGCGCCGAACAGCTGGCTCTCACGCTCGAGGTCGCGGCGCTTGCGGCGGCCCTCTTCCATCTCGATCGCGCCGGCACGCAAGTCGGCGTCGATCGACATCTGCTTGCCCGGCATGGCGTCGAGGGTGAACCGGGCCGCGACTTCGGCGACGCGCTCAGAGCCTTTCGCGATGACGAGGAAGTTCACCACCACGAGGATGATGAAGATGATGCCGCCAACCACCATGTTGCCGCCGGCCACGAACGAGCCGAACGCGGCGACGACTTCGCCTGCGTCGCCAGTGCCGAGAATCAGACGTGTCGTCGAGACGCTGAGCGACAACCGGTACATCGTCGTGATCAGCAGCACGGTCGGGAACACCGTGATCTGCAGCGCACTGGGGATGTAGAGCGCGATCAGCACGATCACCACCGACAAGCTGATGTTGACCGTGAGCAACAGGTCGAGCAGCAGGTGGGGAAGCGGGACGATCATCATCGCGACGATGCCGACCATGACGATGGCCAGCACGATGTCGGAGTACTTGTTGATGAAGCTGTTCTTCTTGCCTGCCATCGGGCCGCGCAGCTTAGCCCCTCACCGCTTCAAGGCACACTACCGACGGGAACGCTTGAACAGCGCCTTGGCCATTCGCAGCAGCCGGGAAGCCCGTTCGACAAAAGGGTCGTCTGACGTGCCCAGCTTCAAGGCGCGGGTCAGGTCTTCGACAGCGCCCTTCACCTTGCCCCGGTTCAACCGGATTTCCCCCCGGTACACCAGCGCGGACACGTCGTCGGGGTCGATGTCGAGGGCCGCCTGGAACAACATCAACGCCTTCGTCTGGTCTTTCAACGCCAGGTAGATGGTGCCGAGCATCGTGTGGGCAAAAGAATCTCTTGCGCCCGTGCCCACCAGGCCTTCGAAGATCACCTTCGCCTCGGCGACCTTTCCCATCTCGAAAAGCTGGTGCCCGAACAACGAAAGGTCGGCCACTTCCTGCGGCGTCTTTCGGCTCACTGCCACCCCTTTCAGGGTGTTTTCTTCCAGCGCGACTTCCTTCGTCTTCCTGCGCTTTCTTTCCGCAGTGACCCGCCGCAGCGTATTGGGGGTCAGCCGCACGTCGGCCGCTATCGCTTCGACCTCGGTGACGACGTCCTCGGCCACGCCGATCTCGACGGTCTGGGTCATGCGCGGGACAATTGGCTTCGCGTTCTTCGGGAAGTAGATGACCGTCACAGGTCGAACGCCCGAGCGCTTGGTGGCTTTCATCGAGAAGTTAGGAGATCGCCGGGATCCGCCAGAACTTCAAGCGGGCTGCGATCGGCACTGACGAATTCTGGGAGCGGGCTGCGCGGCGGCGTCGACCACCGCCACGCGGCTTCCGCATCAACAAAGTCCTACTTCTTCTTCGCAGGCTTCGCTGCTGGAGCCGCCGGCTTCTTCGCCGGAGCCGCAGCCGCCTTCGCCTTCTTCTCTGCCGAGCCTTCGGGATTCTGCGCCTGCTCGATCATCTCGAGGGCCGCTGCCGCCAGAACGCGCGCGCGATGGGTCAGAGGATCGGCACCCTTGGGGTCCAGCTGCACCGCCGAAGCAAAGTCGTCGGCCGCCTCGAGAATCTTGCCCTGGCGAAGGTGCACTTCACCGCGGTTCACATAGGAGGCGATCTCTTTGTTGTTCCGCTTGATCGCCATGTTGAAGCACTTCAGCGCCATGTCGAGGTCTTCTTTGGCGAGGTGCACGGCGCCCAGTGCGGTCAGGTAATACGACTCCTTGGGATCCAGCGCCTGGAGGCCCGAGAAGATCACTTCCGCGTCGTCGAGGCGCCCCTGCTCGTAGAGCTGAAACCCGATCATCGCCATCGAGAGCATCTCGGGGCCGTTGATCGCGTGAAGCTCCTGCAACGTGAGGTGGCCGTGCAACCACTGGTCGAGCCGTTCGGTGCTGTAGAGAATCTTCTCCCAGTCAGGCGTCGGCTCCCCTGGCTTCGCGGGCGTCTTGGTGTCTTGCTTGGATGGAACGACAGGCTCCTGCGGATTCGCCATTTCGAAAAACCCCCAAAAAGAGAACGGGCGCCTTCCACGGTGGAAGACGCCCGAACCCTAAAGAACGTTGTGCAAGTGGTCTACCTAAAAAACCAGTTACATCTTGCGGATGATCGACATCTGGAGCTCATCGCGCTTCTTGATCGCGGTGGTGTAGAGCTCAAGCGCGCGGTCGTACTTCTTCGTGGCCTTCTCGTACTTCGCGAGATCCTGGGGGGTCGCATCCGGACCCGGGAGGGCAGGCTCTTCGAGCTGGCCAATCATGCGAATCGCAGTGTCGGCAACGTCGCCCTGGGTCGGACGAGCAACCGAGCCCGTCGCCGCCGTGGCGCCCGCGTTGTTCAGCGCCGTCGCGGTGGCCGCCGAGCCTGCAGTGGCACGCCCAGGAGCGGTAATCGAAGGCAGGGTCGCCGTCTGGCCATTCGTGCCCGGGATCGTCTGGGGCATACCCGTAATCCGGGCGAGCAGCGCCTGGATGGACTGGGGCGAGACGAAGTCCTGCGCGGCGCCAACGCCCTTGTCGATCAGCCCCTGAGCCAGCGACGCGAGGGGACCGGGCAAGTTGCCAACGAGGCCTTTGAGCGCGTTGCCGGCGCCGCCAATGAAGCTGTCGGCGATCGACGCGAGCTTCTCGCTGACCATCGGAGCAACGGCCTTGAAGATCGCGGGGGCGACGGTGCTGATGACGCTCTTGAAGACATTTCCAATGTTAAAGCCCATGTGTTTGCTCCGGTGTGCTGCGTGGTTAGTGGGGAGTTACCCCCGAGAACAACTGTAGCAGTTATCGGTCGAGGGCTGGGCCAGTTGCGTCCAACCCACTACTTTCTCGAAAGATTGCCCAACATCGCGGAAGCCTTGGCTTTCAGGGCCCGATCCGACCCCGCAAATTGCGCACCGCGTCGCAAGTCGTCCACCGCCTGCGTCTTCTGCCCCATCGCGATCTTCACCTCTGCCCGGCCCACGTAAGCTGCCGCATCTTGAGGGGAAAGCTTCAACGCGACGTCGTAGGCAGCCAATGCTCCGGTGGGATTTCCGGCCGCCATTTCGACCACGCCCAGCGCCTTCGCAAAATAGCCGTCAAGCGGGTTTACCGCGTACAGTCCTTGGAACAGGGTCCGAGCCTCAGTGATCCTGCCTTGGTAGAAGTAGAAGTAGGCTGTGCGCGCGATCGAATACAGCTCGTCGTCGCTGTAGCCCCGCACGTCTTTCAGCGTCGCCTTCCCGTCGGCCCATTTCTGCAGGCGCTGGATCAGCACCGCTTCGCTCTGGGGCGCTTCCGGCATCAGTAGCTCTCCGTGCCCTGCTCTTCCCGCATCCGGCGCTGGATCTCGTCCATGTCGGTGCTGAGCCCGTTCACCAGGGCCAGCATCTGCCCCTCGCGGGCGAGCAGCGACTTGAGGCGCTCGACGCGATCAGGCGCGGCGCGAATCGACTGGATGCCTGACTCGAGCATCTCGCGCTGCTCGTCCTGGCCGCGCTGGGCGACCGTCGCGAGCCGCGAACGATCGGTGTACGACTCGATGTCCGCCTCGTGGCCCGCGGGCATCGGCGGCATCGGCAGGCGCAGCTCTTCGGCTGAATGCGCCGGGCTGATCGAGTCGAGCAACGCGGCGGACGCGAGCGCCGGGTTCTTCGGGTCGCCCTTCTTGCGAACGTTCTTCTTCTCGAGCTGGGCCCGGTTGACGAGCTTCTCGCGAACGGTGCTCGGGCCTCCCCAGGGCCACGCGGGCCCACGGGGAATCTGCTGGTTGATCTTCGCCATGGCGAACTCGACTCTACTTCTTCTGCCCCGCTTCGTGCTCCTGCTTGAGCGCGAACACGAAGTTCAGGACCTCGGCGACCGCGTCGTAGAGCTCTTCTGGCACTTGCTGGCCCACGTCGACGCGGTACAGCGCGTTCGCCAGCGCCACGTTCTTCATCACGGGGATGTTGTACTGCTTGGCAATTTCCCGAAGCTTCTCGGCCTTGAGGCGCAAACCCTTCGCGATCACCCGCGGGGCGTTGTCCTTCTCACGGTCGTACTTGATCGCAATCGCGACGTCGGGCTCTTCGGCAGACACGAACCTCAGGCTACTACGCGGTCAGCGGGCGCCGAAACGGGCGGCTGCGGGTTCTTCAGCTGGTAGACGAAGTTCAACACTTCGGCCACCGCGTCGTAGAGCTCTTCCGGCACTTCCTGGTTCACGTCGATGCGCAGCAGCGCGTGCGCCAACGGCACGTTGCGCAGCAGCGGCACGTCAGCCTCGCGGGCGATGGCTCGCAGCGCCTCGGCGCGCGCGTCGATGCCCTTCGCAATCACCCGCGGCGCCCCGTCGCGATCCTTGTCGTACTTGATCGCGATCGCCACGTGGTCCGGGTTGGTCACGATCACGTCGGCGCCTTTCGCCGATTCCATCTGAGCGCCTTCCATCAGTTCGTGCGCCAGCTCTTTGCGCTTCTGCTTGTGGTGCGGGTCGCCTTCGCTTTCCTTGTACTCCTTCTTCACGTCCTCCTTCGACATCATCAGGTCCTTCATGTACGACTTCCGCTTGAGGAAGACGTCGAGGACTGCGAAGGCAAAGAGCAGAAGACCGACCTTGACGGAGACCCGGTAGACGAGCTCGCCCATCACCAGCATCGTGTCGTTCACGTCGCTGCGAATGGTGGCCACGACAGCGCCCATCGCATCCCGCACCACGCCGTAGACGACGTAGCCAGTGATGCCCATCTTCCCCATCGACATGATCATCTCGATCAGCTGCTTCTTCGAGAAGAGGTTCTTGAACCCCTTCATCGGGTTCAGCTTGTCGAGCTTCGGCACCAACGGGTCGATGGTGAAGTTGGCGCCGATCTGAACGAACTCGACCAGGCCGCCAATCATCGCGCAGGAAAAGGCGATGGGCACCGAGATGATCATCACGTCCATCAGCCCGATGAACATCGCATTCAAGGTGGCCCGCTCGAGGTCCACTGGGTTCGTCATGTGATCGATGGTGTACGAGAAGAGATCGCGGATCTTCGTCTCGAAGGTGCTCCAGCTGGCCTTCACCACGCTGAGGCCGACAAGAAAAACGAAGACGCCCGTCAAATCCTTGCTCTTGGGGACGTTGCCCTGCTTGCGCGCGTCCTGAATCTTTTTTTCTGATGGCTCTTCGGTCTTTTCGCCGCCGTCATCGGACATCGGTCACCCGAGAAGAAAGATGGCTCTGCGGAGCACGGCGAACATGTGGCCGAACTCGTCGCGGCCACGCAGCATGATCAGGTGCAGCGACGTGAAGAGCACCAGCACGGTCACCGCCGGCTTGATCTGCATCGAGATGAAGAACACCTGCACCTGGGGCGCGACGCGGTTGATCATGCCCAGCGCGATGTCGGTGAGAAAGGTCGCCAGCAACACCGGCGCCGAGATCGCCAGAGCGACCCGCAGCAGATCCCCGAACACTCGCATCATCAGGTCGAAGAACGGCCACATGCCGTGGCTGAACTTCGGGTAGGTCTCGATCGGAATCGTCTGGAAGCTCTCGCCGATGGCGTAGATGACCAGGTGGTGCCCGTTCAGCGTCAGGAACAGGGTGATGAAGATCTGCAGCTTCAGCGCGGCGTACAGCGAGACAGACTGCCCGATCGACGGCACCTGGATCTGCGCCGAGTTCGTGCCCGACATGTTGTCCATCAGCTGGCCGCCGGCCGCTGCGGCGTCGAAGACGCGCGCCACGATGAAGGCGATCGTGTAGCCGACGAAGAGTTCCTTGAGCAGCAACGCCCCTATTTCGATCGGGTTGGTGGTGCTGATGGCTTTGATGTTGTCGGCGACCGACGGGAAGACGACCAGCGCAAGGATGAGCCCCAGGCCCATCTTCACTTCGACAGGCGTCGTTTCGCCGCCGATGATCGGCGTCAGGATGATCGTCGGAAGAATCCGCAACAGCAGCAGCGCCATCGCCTGGGTGACCTGCGCGAAGTCGGCCGTCAGGCCGTACTCCGCCCTTACCTGAACCAGGAGATCGGTGAAGTTCATCGAGCGATCAGCTGAGGGAACCGGTCGTAGATGTGAAAGGTGAACCGCATCAGCTGGGAGCCAATCCACGCGCCCGACAGGCCCAGCACCCCGAAGACGATCACGACTTTCGGAGCGAACGACAGCGTCTGTTCCTGAATCTGCGTCGTCGCCTGGAACACCGAGACGCCGAAGCCGACCACGAGGCTCATGATCACGGGTGGCCCTGAGCAGATCAGCACCAGAAACAGCGCTTCCTGCGTGATGTAGGTGATCTGTTGCATGGCTTTGCCTTCCTTAGAGGTAACCGACCACGAGGCCCTTCGAGATCAAGTACCAACCGTCGATCATCACGAACAGCAACAGCTTGAACGGCATCGAGATCGTGGTCGGTGACAACATCTGCATGCCCAGTGCGAGCAGGATGTTCGCCACCACGATGTCGATCACGATGAACGGCACGAAGAGCAAGAAGCCAATCTGAAAGGCTTCTTTCAATTCGGAGACCACGAACGCCGGCACCAGGATCAGGAAGTCTTTGTCTTCGATGCCCGCGCGGTCTTCGACCTTCCGCATCTTCAAGGCCAGGCTGTAGAACAGCGAACGGTCTTTGGTGGTCACCTTCTTCATCAAGAACGCGCGCAAGGGTTCTTTGGCGCGGTTCGCCGCCTGAAACATCTCGTCGACGTTCTTCGGGTCGGTGAGGCCGCTGGTGTTGCGAAACCTGTCGGCGTCCGAGACGCGGTACATCTCCTGGCCGACGGGGGCCATGATGTAGACGGTGAGGATGATCGCCAGGCCGGTAATCACCTGCGTCGGCGGAATCTGCTGCGTGCCCATGGCCGTGCGCACGATCGACAGCACGACCGAGATCTTCACGAAGCTCGTCACCATCATCAGCGCGAAAGGCGCAAGGCCCAGCGCGGCCAGCGCGATCATCAGCACCAGCGGCCGGTTCGAAATCCCGTCGGTGATTATCCCCGGGGGCACGTCTTCGGCCTTCCCGATGCCCGCCACCTTCGCCAGCGCGACCGACGGGCTCAGCACCATCGCCAGGCTGAACAACCAGAACGTCAGCCGCAGTCGCGGCGTCATACGGCTCATGAATGGTCTCCCGGCGCTGGGGGCGCTGGCACGTCTCGACGCTTGAGCAGCTTCAACAGGAAAGGGCTCACCGTGACGCTGGGCGACGTCTGTACGCGCAGCTTCTCGACCTCGGCCGGGTCGAGCTTCGCGATCAACTGCAGGGAGCCGTCGCCCCCACCGATCAACAGGTACTCGCCCGCAGCCTTCACCACGAACATCGCTCGCTTCTGATCAAGCGGGATGCGCTCGACCACCTGCACCACCGCTTGCCCGCGGGGCACCGCCGCGATTCCCATCAGCCGGCGCAGGCCGAAGTTCAGCGTCAGGTAGATGGCCGCGATCACGAAGCCCAGCACCACGAAGGTGCGGATCAACGTCCACCCGAGGTTGAGCTCTTCGGGCGCCGTGGGCACCGTGGGGTCGATCTTCTCGAGCTCGAGGTCGGGAAGCGACACCTTCACTTCTTCCTTCGTCGCCACGTCGGGCACCACACCGGGCACCTCGGCCATCACCGGCGCACGCTCGGCCGCCACCGACGCATCAGGTACGGATGAAGCGGCAAACGCTGAGATCGTCAGGATGCAGGTGAGAACGGCTGCCGCGCGGCGCATGAATGGCCGCGAAGGTAGTCGATGCTCTCCCGAAGGTCACCCGGCCAGCGACAGCACCCGGACGCCGAGGTTTCCCTCGATTTCCACCAGCTCGCCGCGGGCGACAATCTTGCCGTTCACCGACAAGTCGATGGGCTCACCCGCCATGCGGTTCAGGTCGATCACCTGGCCAATCTTCATCGACACCACGTCTTCGGCGCTCACCGGCACCCTCGCGAGCTCGACAGAGATCTGCAGAGGAATGTCGTTGAGCAGCTCGGCGCCTTCCTGACTCTTGAGCGTGTTGTCGTCCACTGGGTTCCTTCCTGGGTGGTGGAGCATCGGGTTGGTCGACTCTTCGACCTTCATCCCGAGGCCTTCGGTGGCGAACCCTTCGGTCGTCCCACCGGCTTCTTCGCCCGCTTCTTCGTTGTTCGCGGTGCCGACCTGGAAATCGCCCGGAGGAATCGGCTCGGCGACTTCGGGCCCCATCGTGTAGCCGGTGACTTTCGCCTTGAACCGGTTCTCTTCGAGAAAGATCTCGGCGTCGGCGACCCCAACCCGCCCCGAGCCGATGCGCAGCCGCGCCGTGCCGCCCTCGCCCTTGTCAGGCCGCGCAGTGAGCTCGTCGATCAAAATGACGTCGCGTTCGCGCAGCTGTGCCAGGTCGCCGCCCGAAATCCCGGTCCGGCCGATTTCCGCGCGCAGCCACGTCTTCACCGACGACAGCCTGCCCACGTTCGCCTCGGCCAGGGCCGCCCGCCGCGAGTTGCGAATCGCCGAGTCCGCCGGAGGGTTCGCCGTGGCCAGCACCGACGCCGGGATGAAGAGCCGCACGTAGCCCGAGTGCGCCCCGAACACGGCCTTTAGCTGCACGACGGCGAGGTGCGACTCATCGCCCAGCAGCTGCATCGCGTCGTCGAACCCGCGGCAGATGCCCTCGAGCCGAAGCCTCGGCAGTGACGGATCGAGGCTGGGCGCCAGCGCCTTCAGCGTCTCGATCAGCACGTACCCCATCACCCCTTCCTCGATGTCCGTCAGCGGCCGCAACGACACGGCTTCGCCGGCGCCACCGAGCAACATGTCGATCGCCGCGTGCGCCAGGCCGACCTCGACCTCGAGGAACCCCCGCGTCTTGTTCGGCTGCGGCGCGAGCACCGCCAGAAACGTCGGATCCCCCACGTACCGCCGCAAGGCCTTCGGGGCGACCACGTGCACGTACTCGGTGTGCAGCGTCACATCCTCTTCGAACATCTCGTGCAGCCGCTGCCGCACCGTTTCGCTGACGTGCCCGTCGGGGCCGATGCCGGGCAGCATCCACTCGAGCCGACTCACCAGTTGCTGCTGCAATTTGGAGATCTTTTCGAGGCCGCTGAAGCGAAAGGGCTTCCACGGACGCGCCGGTGGCCGCCCCGCTCCACCTGGGGGCGCAGGTGGCCTCCGCTCGATCGACGCGGTGTCGATCATCATCGTCCGGTCGTTCTGAACCTTCTTCACCGGCGTCGACGATTTCGTCGGGGGCGGAGGACTCAAGCCTTCGCCTCAGTCTTCAGCGACTCGAGCGTGAGTCCGCGGGCACTCAGCGCCGCCTTCAACGACTCAGACTGTTCTTCGAGCATCTTCAACACGTCGCGATCCGAGCCCGAGAAGACGGCGCTGATCTTCCCGTTCTTCGACGAGACCTTCACCGACATTCCGCCGAGAACATCGCTCTTCATGTCGATCTGGAACTCCATGCGGCCGGCAGCGTTCGCGCCGACGCGCACCCTCTCGACAATCTTCTGCGCGATCTCAGCGGCGGCCTTTCGCAGCTTGTCCGAGCTCTGGGTTTCGTTCTTCTTCTGCACCGAGACGGGCGCCATCAGCGCGGGGTTGAACCGGAAGCTCTGCGCGGCCACCGGCTCGCCGCCCTTGTCCTTGCTGTTGCCCTGCTGGCCCCCGCCCTTGTCGGCGTCCGTCTTGAGGTCGCCCTTCTCGCCGCGCGCCCCCGAGGCGCCGGGCATCTTCGACGCCGCGCTGTCCGAGCTGTCTTTGCGGTCTTCCAGCGTCGCGTTGCTGCTCTGCGCGTCGGCGCTGCGGCCTTCGTTGCGCATCGCGCCGCTCGTCTGGTCGGCCGACTTCGCTGAAGTGGTCTGCATCTGGCCCTGGGTACCCGACTCCTGCACGCGGCCGGTGGAGTCGGACTCGGCGCTCGCCGACTGCTTCACCTTGTCGTCCAGCGTGCGCGTGCCCATGCGGGCGTGCGTGTGGGCGGTGTCTTTCTGCGCGACTTCCTGCTTGCCGCCTTCCGCCTTCTTCGTGTCGGCCTCGCCGAGCATCTTGGCGATCGCACTCCGGGCGCTGTTGGCCGTTTCCTGCGCCTGGGTCGTGAACTTCTGACCCGCGGCGTGCTGTTGGGCAGTCTTCTGGCCCTCGACGAGCTTCGAGAACTGGGAAGCGGCCCCGGCCTTGTCCTTCGCACGGGACTCGTCGGCGCGCTTGGCCTCGGCCAGCCGGGCGGCCACCCGTGCGGCATCGCGATCGTCGTCGACGCGGCTCATCCTTTCCTCTGGCGGGCGAGGTGCAGCGCATTGCCGACTTCTTCGCCCTGCATGTCTTCGCGGTCCTGGGCCTGCTTCTTGACGTCCTTCTTCCAGTTCTCTTTGTGCTTCTCGATCGCCTTCTTGTCCTTCGCGGCCTCGGCCATTTCTGCGCGGCGCTGCTCGACGACCAGCTCAGCCTGGCGCACCGTTTCCTTCTGGCGCTCGATGTCCAGCCCCACCTGGGCCTCGTCGTCCTTCAGCTTTGCCTCGAAGCGGTTCATCTGGGTCATGCCGGTGGCGAAAACCCCGCGCTTCATCACTTCTTCCATGTACGCCTGCACCTTCTGCTTCCGTTCGACCTTGCGCCGTTCGAGGTCTTCTTCGAGCTTCTTCAGCGCTTCCTGCTCTTTGGCCAACGCCCGCAGCGCTTCGGAAAAGGCCTGTTTGGCCTCTTCTTCCGCGGTCTCCCTCATCTCGAGGAGCGTCTGCAGTCGGTACGGGGGCATCGGGCCCTGAAGACTAGCGTCAGTTCGCGTCTTCGAACAGCGCTTGCAGCTGGGCCACCGTGTCCGCGTAGAGGACGTTGGAGTCGGTGTCCTGCTTCAAGAAGTCGATGATCGCGTCGTACTTGTCGATCGCGTAGTCGGTGCGGGGATCCGTGCCGTACTGGTAGGCGCCCAGCAAGATCAGGTCGCGCTGCTTCTCGTAGGTCGACAGCGTCTCGCGCAGCTTGCCGCCCGCCTTCTTGTGTTCCTTGGTGACGATCTGGCTCATCACGCGAGACAGCGAAGCCAACACGTCCATCGCGGGCCACTGGTTTCGTTCACCCAGCGCGCGATTCAGAATGAAGTGGCCGTCGAGAATACCGCGGACTTCGTCGGCGATCGGGTCTTCCATGTCACCGCCTGCGACGAGGCAGGTGTAGATGGCGGTGCACTTGCCCTTGGCCGAGTTGCCGGTGCGCTCGAGGATGCGCGGCAGCATCGAGAACACGCTGGGCGGGTAGCCTTGCCGGGCGGGGGGCTCGCCGATCGCGAGGCCGATTTCACGCTGGGCGCGCGCGAGGCGGGTGATCGTGTCGAGCATGAACAGCACGTTGCCGCCGCGCTCGCGGAAGAACTCCGCCACTGCCGTCGCGACGAAGCCTGCCTTCAGACGCACCAGCGACGGCTGGTCGGACGTCGCGCAGATGACCACCGAACGCTTCAGGCCCGCATGGCCCAGCGAGTCTTCGACGAACTCGAGCACTTCACGGCCACGCTCACCGATCAGCGCGATCACCGCGAGTTCGGCAGTGGCGTTTCGGGCGATCTGCCCCATCAACGTCGACTTGCCCACGCCCGAGCCGGCGAAGAGCCCGATGCGCTGGCCTTCACCCACCGTCAAGAGCCCGTCGATGCAGCGCACGCCCAGCGACAGCGGCTTCTCGATGCGCATGCGTGTGTACGGGTCGGGGCAGTCGCGATCCACCGACCAGTCGATCATGTTCTCGGTCGGCAGCGGGCCTTTCCCGTCCATCGGCTCGCCGATGCCGTTCAACACCCGCCCCAGCAGGCCGTCGCCCGCGCGAATCGTCAGCGGCTTGCCCGAGGGAATCACTTCGCTGTCAGGGCCGATGCCCTTGAGCTCGCCCAGCGGCATCAACATCACTTCCTCGCCCTGAAAGCCGACCACCTCGGCGCGCAGCGAGCTGTTGCCGCGGCCCATGATCTCGCACACGTCGCCGACGCGCACGTTCGGCACGGCCGCCTTGATCACGAGGCCCGTCAGCTCGGTCACGCGCCCGCGCACACGCACCGTCTGCGCCCGCTTGATCAGATCCGAGTACCGCTTGACGTCGATCGCCACTACTTCGATTCCTTTTTAACCGTGTCGGGCGTGAGCACGTTCTTCAGCATGTCGAACTGGGTCTTCAGCTGGGCATCGATGGTGCCGAACTCGGTCTGAATGACGCACCCGCCGGGCTCGATGTCGGCGTCGTCCCGAATGGCGAGCTCCAGCGTCCGGCCGATCTGCTCCATCAGCTTCGGGCGCTTCTCACGAAGGAAGGCTCCGTCTTTCGGGTTCACGCGCAGGATCATCGCCTTCGCGGCACGGGCCGCTTCGGTGGCGGTGGCGCAGATCTCGGTGATGACCGCCTGATCTCTTTCGAGGTCACGGCCGATGATCTTGGCGGCGACCTTCAGCGCGAGCTCGATGATGTCCTTCTCGGAGTCAGCCAGGATCTGCCCCGCCTGCAGCTTGGCGCGGGCGATCTCTTCCGACGCCTTGGCGACGACCTCGGCCTTCGCGTCTTCCATCGCCTTGGCGTAGACCTTGTCCTTCTCGCGGTTGGCCTCGGCGATGATCTCGTCTTTCTGGCGATTCGCGTCCGCAATGATGTCGCGGGCGCCGGTGCGGGCCTCGAACTCTTCCGCGTTCACGACGCCGCGCGGGGGGGGCCGCAGGGCGGGCTTTTCGAAGACGGGCGCGTCGGCCGTCGCAGCGTCGCCGCGAATCACCTTGTTTAAACGGGGGCCCTGGCCCGAGGAAGGGTTGGGGCGTCGCTCGGAGTCATCCATCTGGGGTGAAGTCTAACGCGAACCGCGCCCGGGTCCACGGCCCGAGGCATTGGTCTTCCCGGCATCGCGAAGGATGTTCGACTTGCCGCCCACCGGCGGGTTGCGGCGCTTGGGGATCTCTTGCAGCGCAGGTGAGGTGGGCGCGCGGGGCCTGGGCTTGAGGCCCGATTCTTCGCGGCGCAGCTCTTTGCCCTCCCGCATAATCTTCGGCGCCGCGGCCCTCATGTTCGGGTCGGTCACGGGCCGCGGCTGGCGGGCCGGGCGGCCGGGCGTGGTGTTGAGGCTGGGCCGGTTCAGCTTGGGCATGGCAGCGGTGCTGCTGGCGGCCCCGGCCTTGCGGGCTTCGCGTTCGGCCATGAAGTCGCGCCGCCCACCTTCACCAATCTCGCTTCGGCGGGGCTCGAGCACGACCGGAACTGCCGCCGGCACGGGCCGCGAACGATCAGACGTGGCGGGCCGCGAACGATCAGATGTCGGCGGCCGCGAGGCGTCGGCGGTGAGGGGCCGCGACCGATCGGACGTCGGCGCTCTCTTCTCGGGCGGAGGGCCCAGCACGCCAGGCCGATTGTCGCCCGGCCGCGGAGCCACCAGCTGGCCACCCGGCATCATCACCCCCGACGGAGACGGCGGCTTCGCGACTGGCGGAGGCAGGCGCATCGGGCGATCGATGACACCGCGCTGGGCCAACCTTTCCATCTGCTCGACGATGTCCATCCGCCCACCGTCGCCGCGAACCGCCTTGTTCCGTTCTTCGCGGATCCAGCGAATCAGCAGCTTCCCGAACTCGCCCGAGTTGCGTTCGATGAGCCGCGCCGCGAACTCGGAGCCCTGGGCCAATGCCGCGCGGGCGAGCCGCTGCGCGCCGGCGCTGCGCATGCCGTGCGAAGGCTCGTTCAGCGCGTTGTGCATCTCGAGCACCGTGCGCGAGTCCTCTTCGGTAAGCTTGCGGGTCTTGCCGGCGTCCGACGCGCGCTGCGCCAGCGACCGCTGGTCAGGCGGCAGCGCGGCGAGAAACGCATCGCGGTCGGGGTCGGGCAGTCCTGCAATGGCGGTGGCGAGCGCGCGCGCTCCCATGCGGTCGGCGATGGTGAGCAGCTCGCGCGACTGCAAGGTGACGAGGTCAGAGAACTTGAAGGACCCTGCCCCTTTCGGTGCGGTCTGGCGAATCGCTTCCTCGAGCTTCCAGCGAATGATCGACAGCACGTCGGGCCGCACTTCGCGCTTCAGCTTCAGCGGCTCACCAGGAACCTGCTTTCGCACCGAGTCGGCCAGCGCCGACGGCAGCGCATGAAGGACGACCTCGACCAGGGCCAGCCTTTCTTTGCCGAGCACTGCGGCGAGGCGGGCGGGGTCCACCGACGCCAGCTGCCGACGGCGCGCCGTGACGAGCCGTTTGATTTCCTGAACGAGAAACGGAATCCGCTTGTCGCGCGGGATCTGAAGCAGGGCCGCAGCGCGATGCTTGAGCAGCTCGCCTTCTTCGTCGGGAAGGTGGTCGAACGCTTCGACGCAGTTCGCCCCGCCGAACGTCACGGCAGTCAGGAGCAGCATCGTCTGCCGCTTCGAGAGTGAGGCGAAATACTGTTCCAAAGGCCCGCCTTAGGACTGCGTTTTTCAGCCCTCGCGCTCAGCTGGCGGAGCACCCGTATTGGTCTTGGTGCGCGGAGGAGGCCGCGTGCCATTTCCGTTGGCCGGCTTGCGGATGAAGGCAAAGGCGGTGAGGCCCGCCATCGCCAGCACCAGCAACGCGCCGAAGCCCACCATCACCTTGAAGGTGTCGGCGCTGCTCTTGTTCATGCGCAGACCCATCACCGTCTGCTCGCGCTGTTCCATCGACTGGTCGACTTCGGCGGCTGCTGCGCGCTTCATCAGCACGGTGACAGCCTCGCGGCGAAGCTCTGGAACTGCAGTGGCCACGAACTCCTTCACCTCGGCTTCGGTGACGGGCGCCTTGTCGTCGACGGTCGCGCGGTACTTGATGAACACCGACACTGACGGCATCGGCTTCTTGTCGGGCTGGGTGAGATCGTTGGTCTCGGGGATCATGACGATCACCCGCGCCTCAAGCACGCCTGGAATGCGGTTCAACGAGTTGGAGATCTCGCCACCGAGCGCTTCGATGAACATCGCGCGCTCTTCCGTCTGGGTGGGGATCATGCCCTTCATCTTCTTGAAGACGCTCAAGCCATCGACATACGGGCGGGGAAGCGCGTAGTCGCGAAGCAGCTGCGCCGCGGTCGCCACGTCCTGCTTGCCGACGCTGATGATGTACTTGGGGACGTTGCCGCCTTCTTCTTTGAGCTTCTTCGCTTCGATGCCGTTGCGCTGCAGCAGCACGTAGATGTCGTTCGCGTCGTCCTCGCTGAGGTCGTGCTGAAGCTCGACGGTACAGCCTGAGAACGCGAGCGCCAGAACGACGCCCAACACTCGCAACGCACGGGGGAACATGGGGCCGGAAACCTACTACGGGCGCCGCGGCGCCACCTAACGAAACGGGCGGCCCCCCCTGAGGGAGAGCCGCCCGCGGAAACACCAAAGCAGGACGAGACTTTTTAGACTTGGGTCTTCAGCGTGTCCTTCAGGCCGCTGGTGGCCTTCTCGACGACCTTGCTGGTGAGGTCGAGCTCCTGCGAATACTTGTACATGCCGGCCTGCAGCGACAGCAGTTCGGCATTCGAGAAGGTCTTGCCGCTGGCCGCGCCGTTGATGAGCTTGTCGAGAGAGGCCTGGCCTTTCTCCATGTTGCCCATCATCGACATCAGCGAGTTGGAGGTCTTCCCTGCTTCGGCCTTCTGGGCCACGGGATCCATCGCCTTGGCCGTCACCTTGTTGTCGGTGGTGGCGTTGCTGACCTTGTTCAGGCCGGCCTTCTCAGTCTTGTTGACCTGCTCGACCTGACGGGCGACGTCGACCTTGTGGGCCGCCTGAGCGTGGTTGACACCCTGGGCCTTGTTGGTCGGGTCAACGCCTTGCGATTTCATCGCCTGGTCGAACTTGCTGGGGGCCCCCTTGGCTACCTGATTGGCGCCCTGATCCTGCACTTTCTGCTGGGCGATTTGTGCTGCTGAGATTCCTGCCAGTGGTCCCGCCATTTTTTGGTCTCCTTGATGCGCCTTCGGAAGCTTCTTCGGCCTCGAGCAATTCCTTCAAACTCTCGACGGCCCGTGCGTGGAGTCGTGACGCCCAGCTCTTCGATTGCCCGATTTCGGCACCTGCTTCTTCGAGCGTCTTTGACTGAAAGTAGTACCCGTTCAACAGCTTGCGTTCTTTCTCCGGCAACTTCTCGATTGCCGCCCGGACCCGCCCTTTCATCTGTTCCAGCTCGAGCTTCTCATCGGCTGGCACCGCTTCATCGTCCGACAGCTGCAGCCCTTCAGAGCCCTCGAGACTGGTGGCAAAGACCATTGCCAAACCCGTCACTGCACTCGAGATCTCCCTGACATCATCGGCCGTGGAGCTGCCGTGGTTGCTTCCCTGATCCCGGTCGGTCAGGTTCCCCATGTAGGCGTTCGACCGGTCGGCCATGCCCAGAGATCGTGATTCCGGCCCCTTGAGAATGCCCATCTTCCGCAACCCATCGAAAATCGCGCCCTTGATGCGGTAGTGGGCAAAGGTGAGGAAGTTGGCACCAACCTTGGGGTCAAACCGTTCGGCCGCTTCGAGCAGGCCGACCTGGCCGTACGACATCAGCTCGTCCATCTCGATCTGGGAATTGAACTGCTTGCGGACGGTGGCCGCGAGGCTCCGCACGTACGGGCCGTACTTTTCGAGGATGATCTTTCTTTCTTCCCCGAGAGGCACGTCAGCTCACTCCGCCTTGGACCACAGGCGCTCGAGCGCCTGGTTGATGCGAGGGTCGTTCTGCAGCTGATCGGTGATCTTCTGGGTCAACGCCTTCGACTGCAGACGCACCTTTTCCTTGAGGATGTCGGCCACCAGCTTCTTGGTGGCTTCTTCCTTGGTCTTGATCTGCCCGGCCTTCAGCTGGCGCGCAATGTCCAGCGCCTGCGCGGTGACGGGGTCAGGGCCCTGCACGTTCGACGTGCCCACGAGCCCCGACGGAGCGACCAGCGACTCGGCGCGGTCCACCTTCGCGCCAAACGCCTTGCCTGCCTTGGCCACGCCGCCGGCACTGCTGCTGCCGCCAACTGCACCGCCGCCTTTCTTGCTGCCGACCTTCATGGACTCTCGCTGGTGAACTTAAGAGATTACTTGTCCTTCTTCGGTGGCGGCAGAGCGCCCGCTTCCTTGGCTTCGATCAACGCGAGCGCAAGGCGAGCTCCGTCTCCATCAGGTTCGACATCCTGCGCCGCCTTCAATTCCTTCATCGCCTCAGGAACCTTACCCAGGAACAGCAGCGCTTCGCCTGCGTGCGCCCGGGGAAGCCCCGACTTGGGCGCCAGCCGCTGGGCGGCACGGTAGGCCTGAAGTGCCTTGTCGTGCTTGCCCTGCACGAACTCGAGGGTCCCGAGCGCCAGCTGGGGCACTTCGCTCTTGGGCATCAATACGGCGGCTCCCACCAACAGATCGCGGGCGGCGTCGAACTTGCCCATGTCCATCCAGAGGTAACCGGCCTCGAGCATCACCATCGCCTGCTGGCGGGTGACGGGAACGAGGCTGCCCGCGACGTCAGTTTTCTGCTCGGCCATGATGTTCCTTTCGCAAGGGAAGCGAGGAGATTTAAGGCCTTATAACACGAAGGGCGGCCAAGTCGGCCGCCCTCGTGGACTTCGAAGAAATCGACAGCGAAGACCTTAGCGGATGTTACCGATCGAGTTCTTCATCGTGTCGTGACGGGTCTTGTGCACGTTCGAGACAGCGGTGAAGACCTGGTTTTCGCGCTGCATCGCGAGCTGAATCCCCATCAGCTTGGCATTCTCTGACTGCGACTGGATCAGCCCGTCGTTCATCTGGCCGACCGCGCCGTTCGAAGCGCCGCCCGTGCTGCCGAGAGCATTGGGCTGGCCGCCGACCGTGCTGCCGAAGCCGGGGAGGCTGGTAACCGGGTTGCCGCCGCCGCCGCCGACGGTGGTGTTGATGCCACCTGTGGAGCCGCCGCCGCCGATGTTGACGACGCCCGTCGAGGCGTACGCCGCGCCAACCGCGCCGCCACCCTGGCTGCTATGACCGCCGAGCATGCCAACCGACGAAACCGCGGCCGAGAGAATCGCACCACCGGGCACGAGACCACCGACCACCGAGGCGCCGTTCTGCAGCAGGCCGCCGGCGGTGTCGAGGCCCGCCTTCATGCGATCGCCAAAGTCGCGCTTGGGCGTCTGGCGTTCAATCGACATGTTCGTCGAGAGGCGCGCCGGGGTGTTGTCGATGCGAACGGGACCAGTCATTTTGAGCTCCGAAAGTTGGAAGAAAGATGGGCTGCGAAAGCTGTGGGACGTCTAAGGGGCTGCTACCGCCGCCGGACTCTCCGGGGGTGCCCTTTGAAGTTATCGCCACCTCCACTGGTTTGTTGCCTGACCGGTGGGACCCCGGCTGCCAAACTCTATTGCAGTCTGGGCGCTAGCGGCGAGCGCCGCCCTTGTCCTTGCGGTCAGCCTCAAGCTTTTCACGGACTTGCAGCAGAAGCTCGAGCAGCTCTTGCGTCTTCGCAATCGCCTTGCCCACCTTCTTTGCCTGGTCAGCGCGAGGACCCTTCAGGGAAGACAGCCCTTCTTTCAAGGGGCTGAAGAGCTCGGCAATCTCTTCGGCCGTGGCGTTCTCGATGAAGCCCTCGATCGCAGGGTACAAGGGCTCATTGGTGGCTTCAGGCGGCGGAGGGGCAGGTTTTTTGGCGGGCATGTTGGCGTTTTAGGTCTCGACGAACTTCTTGAGGACTTCTTTCGCGATCGGATCACCAAACTGGGCAAGCGCCATCCCGGCGCAGAGCTTCACCCGTTCGTCGGAATCAGTAATCGCCTTCTGCAAGCCAGCGATGGCCGCGTCCCGAACGACGAAGTCCCACGACCGGGCCAGGGCCAGCATTCCCAGGGCGCGGGCGGCAGAGGCGCGAAGCGGGGCGAAAGAATGGCCGAGCTGGTCGACGAGGACGCGGGCGGCCGAAGGGTCCCCGATGCGGCCCAGGGCTTCGGCGGCCTCGACCGGAGCAAGGCCCGTCTTCACGGCGGCGGTGAGCCACGGCACGGCTTCCTGGCTGCCCAGCCGCCCCAGCGCCTGGGCGACGGCGGCGGCGATTCGGGGGTGTTCGGTGCGGTAGGCCTTGAGAAGGTACTCAACGGCGGGCTTGTAGCCAGAATCGCCGAGGGCGATTGCCGCGCCGGCGACGACCTTGGCGCTCGGGTCGCGAAGCGCTTTGACGAACTCCTTGAGCATCGGCTCGTCGGCGAGGGCCACCAGCGCGGCGGCGGCCGAACGGCGAACGTTGGGGTCGAGGTCGCCAGTGAGCTGCTTCAAGCGCGCGACGGCCGACTTTTCCTTGAGCTGGCCCAGCGCTTCGGCCGCGTCGGCGCGGACGCCGGGGGTCGAATCGTCGAGCTTTGCCATCAGCGCCGCGGCGTCGCGTTTGGCAATCAGCTCGACGAAGAGGTTGGGCCTCGTGACCCAGGCGGGCTCGAGCTCGGCGAGCTGTTCTGCGATCTGCTCTTCGGTGACGCCCATGAAACCCCCTGACGAAGGCGGGGGACGCTAGAGGAAAGGGTGTGGGCCGGCAAGGTTCAGCGTGCGTCGCCCGCTCGACTGAATTAGCTAGCTGGGCACTCGACGCTGGAGACACGAAAAAATGGCAGCCATCGTTTCAATTCGGGATGTGGTGAAGGAATACAACCTTGGCAAGGTGGTGGTGCCCGCCCTTCGCGGCGTGTCGCTGGAAGTCGACAAGGGGGAGTTCATCTCGATCGCCGGCCCTTCGGGCAGCGGCAAGACCACCCTGCTGAACCTGATCGGCTGCGTCGACACTGCCACCCGCGGCAGCGTCGAGGTCGCCGGGCAGAACACCGGCACCTTGTCCGAACGGCAGCTGACGTCGCTGCGGCTCGACACGATTGGCTTCATCTTCCAGAGCTTCAACCTCGTCTCGGTGCTCACGGTGTTCCAGAACGTCGAGTTCCCGCTGCTGCTGCAGAACCGGCTCTCGAAGTCAGAAAGGAAAGCGCGGGTGATGCAGCTGCTGGAGCAGGTCGGCCTCGCGACGCACCAGAAGCACCGGCCGAACGAGCTGTCGGGTGGCCAGCGGCAGCGCGTTGCCGTGGCACGGGCGCTGGTGACGGAGCCGCAGATCGTGCTCGCCGACGAGCCGACCGCCAACCTCGACTCGGTCACCGGGCAGGCGATCATCGACCTGATGCGGTCGCTGAACGAGCAGAAGGGCACGACGTTCATCTTTTCGACCCACGACTACAAGGTCATGCAGCACGCCAACGCCGTGGTGCAGTTGGCTGACGGGAAGATCACGGGCCGCGAGACGCCTGAGCGCGCGGCGGCGTCGATGCTGGGCCACGCTCCGAAGCCGGTGCTGGCCGTGGCGCCATGATCTCGCAGTCCCTGATGCTGGTGCAGATCTCGCTGCGGAACCTGCTGGCCAGCAAGCTGAACCTGCTCATCGGCGGCCTGCTGCTGATGGGCACCTTCTTCTTCGTCTTCTTCGGGGCGCTGCTCGACACGCTGTCAGACTCGATGAGCAAGAGCGTGGTCGGCTCGGTGGCCGGCCACATTCAGATCTACTCGTCGAAGTCGAAGGACGAGCTGTCGCTGTACGGCAGCATGGGCGGCGACCCGGACCTGACGGCGATCACCGAGTTCCCGAAGATCAAGGCAGCGCTCGAGACGCTGCCGAACGTGAAGACCGTGGTGCCGATGGGCACGTCAGCCGCGCTGATTACCTCGGGCAACACCGTCGACCTCACGCTCGAGCGGCTTCGCGAGCTGTACAAGCAGCGCGACGGCAAGTCGACGAACCCCTCGGCGGTGAAGCTGTCGCCCGAAGAAGCGGCGAAGCAGATCGAGAGCCAGAAGGGCCACGTGCGGCAGATCGTGAAGGTGCTGCAGGGCGACACTGAAAAAGCAGGCGTGATGCTCGACGAGTCGAAGACCGACGCCGATGCGAAGGCGGCGTTGACGAAGGTTGCGGGTGACGAGTTCTGGCAGAACTTCGAGGCGGATCCGTACGCGTCGATGGAGTTCCTCGAGAACAAGATCGCGCCCCAGGTCACTGACGGCAGCTTGATGTTCCTGCGGTACGTCGGCACCGACCTCGACACCTTTCAGAAGTCTTTCGACCGGATGGAGATCATCGATGGTCAGCGCGTGCCCGAGGGCCGCCGCGGCTTCTTGATCGCCAAGTTCTTCTACGAAGAGTTCATGAAGCTGAAGAACGCGCGCCGGCTCGACAAGATCAAAGACGGCCTCGCCACCGGCACGCGGACGATCGCGGCGGACGCCGACCTGCAGCGCTTCGTGAAAGAGAACTCGCAGCAGACGCGCGAGCTGGTGCTGCAGCTCGACTCGATCAAGACGACTGACGCGGTCGGCCGGCTGCAGAAGCTGCTGGGCGACGACAAGGAAAGCGACCTGGGCACCCTGCTCGCCCGCTTCTTTACGATGACCGACGAGAACTTCGCGGTGCGGTACGCGTGGTTCTATTCGGACCTCGCTCCGCTGCTCGAGCTGTACCGGGTGCGGGTGGGCGACACGCTGACGATCAAGGCCTTCACGCGGTCGGGCTACGTGAAGTCGGTGAACGTCAAGGTGTATGGAACCTTCAGCTTCACGGGGATCGAGAAGTCGCCGCTGGCGGGGCAGATCAGCCTGATGGACCTGATGAGCTTCCGGGATCTGTACGGGTATCTGACCAGCGACAACACGGAAGAGCTGAAGCAGCTGAAGGCCAACACTGCGGCGAAGGACGTGACGCGCGAGGGTGCCGAAGAGGCGCTCTTTGGCGAAGGCACCAACAACGTGGTGGCCGAGGCGACACCGGGGCTGATCGACGAAAAGAAAGAGCTGTCGGGCGTCGCGAAGATCCTTCGCCAGGAAGACCTGATTCGCCGCGTCTACAACCAGAAGGAAATCGAAGGCGGCGTGGTGCTGAACGCGGCGGTGATCTTGAAAGACGGCCGCACGATCGAAGAGACGATCAAGCAGATCAACGCGCTCTCTGAACAGCAGGGCTTGTCGATCAAGGCGATCAGCTGGCAGCAGGCGGCGGGAATGCTGGGCCAGGTGATCAACTTCATCAAGGGCCTGTTGCTGGGGTTCGTGGCGGTGCTCTTCCTGCTGGCGATGATCGTGATCAACAACGCGGTGATGATGGCGACCCTGCAGCGGACGCAGACGTTCGGCACGCTTCGCGCGATTGGGGCCCAGCGGCCTTTCGTTCTGCAGATGGTCCTCATCGAATCCGTCGTATTGGGGCTCGTCTTCGGCGCGGCAGGAATGCTGCTGGGGACGATCGCCGTCGCGGTCGTGGGCAAGGTCGGCATCCCGGCCTTCAACGACTACCTGTACTTCTTCTTCTCGGGCCCAAAGCTGCTGCCCGTGCTGAACGCGTGGAACCTGCTGGTGGCGATCGTGCTGGTGCTGATCGCGACCACCGTGTCGACCTTGATTCCGGCGATCAACGCCACGCGCGTATCGCCGCTTGCCGCGATGCAGGCCGACGAGTGACCCCATGAGCCAACTGTTTCTGATCGCCTTTCGCAGCCTGCTGCAGCACCGCACCCGGTCGATGGTGCTCGGCGGAGCGATTGCCGTCGTCACCGCCCTGCTCATCGGCCTCACCGGCGTCTACACCGGCATGCGCGAGACGCTGCTGCTGTCGGCGACCACGCTGATGAGCGGCCACGTCAACGTGGGCGGCTTCTACAAGGTGACCGCCGGCCAATCGGCTCCTGTGGTGACCAACTTCAAGAAGGTGATGGACGTGGTGAAGGCCGAGGTGCCTGAGCTCGACTACATGACGCAGCGCGGGCGGGGCTGGGCGAAGCTGGTCAGCGACACGGGCTCGATGCAGGTCGGAATCGGCGGCATCGACATCGCGCGCGAGCCCGGGTTCGTGAAGGTGGTGGTGGTGAAGTCGGGAAACCTCGAAGACCTCAAGAACCCCGACTCGCTGATGCTCTTCGAAGAGCAGGCAAAGAAGCTCGAGGTGAAGGTGGGCGACCGGCTGACCATCTCGGCGCCGACCTTCCGGGGCACCAACAACACCATCGACGTGACGCTGGTCGCGATCGCGCAGAACGTCGGCATGTTGAGCTCGTGGAACGTGTTCGTGAGCGACACCGGGCTGCGGCAGCTCTACGCGCTGAATCAAGACACCACTGGCGCCGTCCTGATCTACCTGAAGGACTTGAAAGCGGTTCCGGCGGTGCAGAAGCGCCTGCGCGATGCCTTTGCGCGTGAAGGGTGGTTGGTGATGGATGCGAACCCGAACCCGTTCTGGATGAAGTTCGACTCGGTGAACCGCGAGAGCTGGACGGGGCAGAAGCTGGACGTGACGAACTGGGAAGACGAGACCGCCTTCGTGAAGTGGTTCCTGACGCTCTTTTCGGTGGCGTCGGTGATCGTGATCTTCGTGGCGATCGTGATCATCGCGGTCGGGATGATGAACGTGATGTGGATCTCGATTCGCGAGCGAACGCGGGAAATCGGCACCCTGCGGGCGATTGGCATGCAGCGGGCCCGCGTGCTGGTGATGTTCGTGACCGAAGGATTCTTGCTGGGGCTGCTGGGCACGTCGACGGGCGTATTGCTGGGGCTGGCCCTGGCTTTCGGGCTGACGAAGGCGAACATCGGGCTGAAGGGTGGCGCGGCGCTGGTGATGATGACGGATCACCTGGTGGTGACCCCGACGTGGTTCTGGGCGGGGTTTGCGGTCTTGTTTCTTACGGGGGCGATCACCCTGATTTCGGTGATTCCCTCTTTCCTGGCGGCCCGGCTGAAGCCGGTGACCGCGATGTCGCACGTCGGGTGAAATGAAAATGAAACTCCACTTCGCGCTGGCTCTGTCGCTCTTCGCTGCTTCTGCCCCCGCCCTCGCGGCCGACATGTCCAAAGAGGACATGGTCAAGATGCTGAAGGTGATCGACGATCGCCAGCGCAACAACGGCGACTTCAAGACGCTCGTGTACCTGGAGCAGAAGGAAAAGGACAAAGCCGAGATCGTGCGCGAGGTGCTCGTCTACCGCCGCGACACCGACGACAAGCTGATGCTGCTGTTCAGCAAGCCGAAGAGCGAAGAGGGCAAGGGCTACCTGCGCCTCGACAAGAACCTGTGGTCGTACGATCCGAACACCGGCAAGTGGGATCGCTCGACCGAGCGCGAGCGCATCGGCGGCACCAACTCGCGGCGGCAGGACTTCGACGAGTCGCGCCTGGCCGATGAGTACGACCCGAGCTGGGAAGGCGAAGAGAACCTGGGCAAGTTCCCCGTCTACAAGCTGTCGCTGAAGGCGAAGGAAGGCGTCGACGTCGCGTTTCCGGTGGTGAAGCTGTGGCTCGACAAGACGACCAACAACATCCTCAAGCGCCAGGAGTTCGCGCTGTCGGGCCGCCTGCTGCGCACGGCGTATTACCCGAAGTGGCAGAAGCTGTTCAGCGAGTCCAAGGGCGGTGACGTGTGGTTCCCGGGCGAGATCCGGATCTTCGACGAGGTCGAGAAGCAGAACAGCACGATGATGCTCTTCAAGTCGGTGGACCTGTCGAAGCTGGACATGAACCTGTTCACCAAGGCCTGGCTCGAGAGCAAGAGCCGATGAGCCTGCCGAAGTGGGGGTGGGTCGTCGCGCTGGCCCTGCCGACGCTCGCGGCCGCGCAGCAAAGAGACGAGAGCGCGATGTTCGGCGGCGATGAGCCGGTCGATGCGGGCATGCCGCCGCCGGGGCTGCCAGCGCCGCTGTCGGCGGAAGACGCGATGTTCGGCAAAGACACCCCCGCGCCGAAGGAGCTCGACTCGCGCGACGCGGAGCAGCTGACGGGGCCGGCGGGCACGAACCAGTTCGACACCGGCGAGCAGACGGTGGACCCGCTGCAGATCGGCGGGACGCTGTACATGCGGTACCAGGCCAATGTCTTGCTGAACAAGCCGTTCGAACAGACAGGGTTCGCAGCGCCTTCGCTGCTCGACGTGTTCCTCGATGCGCGGCCCAGCGATCGGGTGCGGGCGTTCGGCCTGGCGCGGATGCAGTACGACCCGACGCTGCCGTCGACGGGGGCCGCTCCGCTGATTCCGACCATCGGCGCGCAGACGGGCAGCAACCCGTCGGTGGCGCTGGATCAGCTGTGGCTGCGCTTCGACCTCGCGCGAAAGGTCTACTTCACGATCGGCCGCCAGAAGGTGAAGTGGGGCGCGGGCCGGCTGTGGAACCCCAGCGACTTCTTGAACGCACAGAGGCGCGACCCGCTGGCGCCGTTTGACCTGCGGCTCGGCATCAACGCCGTCAAGGTGCACGTGCCGATCGAGTCGCTGGGCTGGAACTTCTACGGGTACGGCCTGCTCGACAACAACGGGCCGTCGAGCAAGCTGGGCTCTTTGGGTGGGGCGCTGCGGGCCGAGATTCTGGTCGGCCCAGCCGAGGTGAGCTTCTCGGGCGCGTGGGTGAATGGCCGGCGGCCCCGCTACGCGATCGACGCGTCGACGCCGCTGGGCCCGTTCGACGTCTACGCCGAGGTCGCCTTCCGCGATGGGCGTGACTTCGTTCAGTACCGCGAGAAGGACCCGACGATGGTGCCGCTGTCGAAGAGCCCCTTCGACATGGAGCCCTACCGGCTTGATGGCCTGCAGGTGCCGACCACTGCGGGCGTTGCGTACAGCTTCAACTACACGGACTCGACGACGCTGGTGATGGGGTTGGAGTATTTCTACAACCCGGGCGGCGCGAGGAAGGCCGTCTACCTGATCCCCGCGGTGCTGGCGGGCACGTATCAGCCGTTCTATGCGGGGCAGCACTACCTGGGCTTCTTCATGCTGGCGCCTGGGTTGCCCAGCGCTCCGTGGATCACGATGTCGCTGAACAACCTGATCAACGTGTCGGATCCATCGGGCATCGTGCGCGCCGACGCTTTCTTCAGGGTGATGAGCTTCCTGCAGATCGAGGTCTTCGCCTCGGCGAACTACGGGCTCGGCGAGTTCCGGTTCGGCGGCACGGTGACGAACCCGGTGACGATGGAGACGTTCTCGATTCCGCTGCCGGTGATGTCGACGGGCGTTGGCCTTCGGGTCAGCATCTAGGCGGGCGGCCGCACCTTCCACCGCCGGTGCAGCCACAGCCACTGGTCGGGGTGGACGCGAATGCCCTTCTCGATCAAAGCGGTGAGCTGCGCGGTGTGGGCGGTGAGGTCTGCCTCGCGATCTCCCGTGTCAGGCAACGGCACGGGGCCATCGACCTGCATGCGCAAGCCCTCGTGGGTTCGAACAGCGAGCACGACGTAGACAGGCGCCCCGGTGCGCAGCGCGGCCAGTGACAGCGACGGGGTGGTGGAGGCGAGGCGGCCGAAGAAGGGCACGAAGACGCCGTGGCGGGCGGGCAGTGACTGGTCGATGAGCTGAACCACGGCTCGCCCCGCTTTGAGGGCGGCGAAGATGCCGCGCATCGCTCCGCGCTGAAGGATGAGTTGGACGCCGGCGGCGGTGCGGGCGGCGACGACGCGGGCGTTGAAGGCCCCTTCGAGCGGGCGGACGACGGCGGAAAAGGCGAACTTCCTGCGGGCCATCACTTCGGCAAAGAGCTCCCAGCTGCCGAAGTGGGCGGAAGCGATCAGCACCGGTTGGTGGGCGGTGAGGCGGGCTTCGAGGGTGGCCCAGGCGGGGCCCGCGATCGCTTCGACGGCGCGCCCCAGCTCGGCGTCGGGAATCAAGTCGGAAGAAATCGACTCGACGGCGGCGAGCGCCATGTTGGCGTAGGCGGCGCGGGCGATGGCCTTCCGTTCGGCCTCGGGCTTCTCGGGAAAAGCGTGGGCCAGGTTGTCGAGGGTGACGGCACGGCGAATGCCGAGCAGCCAGACGAGGCGGGCCACTGCACGGGCGAGAGAAGCGCGGGCGCCGCGCGGCAGCGCGCGAAGTGCCCCGAGGGTGAGACGGGCGAAGAAGGAAGACAGTGGGCTGCCGGGCGAGCTCGCCTTCCGGCTCAAGGGTCGAGCAAGGTGGGCAGCGTCGCGGCCTTGCACCGGCTCAGGCCGTCGATCGCGCCCTGGATGCGGGAGTTGATGCGCAGCGCGTCACGGAAGCTGGTGGTGGCAAGCTCACAGTTGCCAGCCGCCACTGCGCCCTGCCCCCGCTTCACTTTTTCGCGAATGGTGTCGACCTTTTGCTGCATCGCATCGGCGGCGGCGCGCGAAGGGGTGCCAGCCTCGACGGACTTCAAGAAGATCTCGGCCTCGTCGAGGTTGCCGACCTCGAAGGGCGCCGACGCGCGGGCGAGCGCATCGCGGCTTCGGGCGACGGCCGCGTCATCGACTGCGTTGGGATTCTTCACGTCGGGGTCGGGCGGCTTCACCACGGGATCCTTCACGACCACGACGGGATCTTTGATCACCGGCGGAGGGACGAGCAGGTTCGGGTCGACGGTGGGGCGGGTGAAGAAGAAGGCGGCGCCTCCACCGATTGCGACGAGGCCAAGCAGCGCGAGGATCATCGGCGTGCGGTTGGGCGCGGGCAGGCGAAGCTCGCTGAGGTTGCCTGGGGCACGCCCGTCTGCCGCGACGACCGTGGCGTTCGACGGGTTGATGCCGCCAATCGACATTGCTCCGGGCTGTTCGAGCGGCCTTAGCTTCGGCTGCGACGGCGCCTTCGGAGGCGGGGTCGCCATGCCGAGCTTCGGCAGGGGGTGCTGAATCTCGGTGCCGCTGCGGACGAAGGTCGCCTGCATCGTGGCCGCTTCGCGCTCGGGGTCGGTGGCCACATGGGCGGCCGTTGGCTCGGACGAAGGTGACGGCATGTGGGCCCAGACGCCGGTGCCTGCCCTGCCCGCCTGGGTCGGCATCGCCTGCGCGATCTGGCTGGCGAAGGCCTGCATGTCGGGGAAGCGGTCGTTGCGATTCTTCGCGCAGGCCTTCTGCAGCACGGCCTCGACCTCCGCGTTGTCGAGATCGGCTGAGACGGCGGCGAGCCGGGGCATCGGCTGGACGACCTGGTTGCGGAGGATCTCGGTGATGGTGTTGCCGTCGAACGGCTGCACCCCGGTGAGCATCTCGTAGAGCAGAATGCCGACGGCGTAGATGTCGGCGCGGTGGTCGACGTCGTCGCGGCCCTCGACCTGCTCGGGGGCCATGTAGCGGGGCGTGCCGGCGATGGCGCCCTGCATGGTGAGCTTGGTGCCTTCGTTCATCAGCCGCGCGATGCCGAAGTCGAGCACCTTGACGTGCAGGCCGCGCATGCCCTTGCGGAGCATGATGTTCTCGGGCTTCAGGTCGCGGTGAACGACGTGCTTGCTGTGCGCGTTGCCGAGCACATCGGCGACCTGGAGGATGATGTCGATCGCTTCGCCCAGCGGAATGCGCTTCTGCTCGTGAAGGATCTTCTTGAGGTCGACGCCTTCGCAGTACTCCATCGCAATGAAGAGGTTGCCCTCTTCGTCCTGCCCGAAGTCGTGAAGGGTGACGGCGTTGGGGTGCGCGACGCGGGCGTACGACTTCGCCTCGTTCAAGAAGCGGCGGGCGATCTCAGCGTCTTCTGAAAACTCGGACTTGAGGAACTTCAGCGCGACGCGGTGGCCGATGCCGAGTTGTTCAGCGAGGTAAACGGCGCCCATGCCGCCCTGCCCCAGCTTGCGGACAATCTTGTACTTGCCCTTGATGACCTTCTCGAGCATCCGATCGCTGGACTGCTTGAGCTGAATGGTTTCCGAGACTCCACAGTGCGGGCACTTGCCGCTCCAGCTGGTGTGCTCGCTGCCGCAGCCCTGACAAATAAAGACCGGCATCTGCCCTTGAGAAAGAGGCGCTACTTTTCAGGCGGGTAGCGCGTAGAGAACAACAGCCGCTCGAGCTCGGCGGCCCCGTCTTCGGGAGAATTGCCGAGGGCGTGCGCCGCGCGCAATACCCGCGTCCGGGGATCTTCTTTGAGGCGGGTGTCGAGGACCTTCAGCGCGCCAGCGCGATCGCCGCCCTGAACCAGCGAAAGGCCCTGGTAGAAGACGTACTCGGTGTTGGCAGAGTCGGCGCGGGACGCCTCGGTAAAAAGGGCCTCGGCCTTCTTGAAGTCCTTTTCCTGCAGGGCGGCGAGGCCGTCGAGGAAGGCGGTGCGGGCCTTCTGGTCGGCGGGGGTCGCTCCGACGTCGGCGGCGACCTGGTACAGCGGGCGGGCCGACCGCAGGCGCTCGAGGCTCATCTTCTCGTTGGCGAGCGCGGCCTTATGAATCTCGTCGGCCTTGCTCAGCGCTGCGGCGCCAAGCTTGGCCGCCATGTCGCCGAGGTCGGGGCTCAGGTAGCCGTCTTTGACCAGGGTCGAGAGCTGCTCGTAGGCGCTGCCGGGGCCGACGACGGCGTTCTGATCGAGCGCGGCGTAGAAGGCAGCGCGGGTCTCGACGTACTTCTGGCTGAGGTCGGGCGGCTGGCCTTTCGCGGTGCGGGCCTGGCGTTCACACTGCTCGCTTTCTGCCTGCGCTTTCTTGCGATCTGGCGACTCGGGAGCGGCCTTCAAGTACACGCGGTACACGTAGCAGGCGCGCGAAATCTGCTTGGCGGCGAGAACGGATCTCGCGAGCTGCAGGTAGGTCGGCAGGGTCGAAGGGCTGGCGCGGTTAGCCTGCAGGAAGAGCTCACCGGCCCTGGCGTACTTCTTCTGGTTGTAGAGCTTGGTGCCTTCGGAGACGAGGCTGTCGGCGTTGCCGACGCCCGCGCCAACGAGCGGCGTGCCCGCTGCGAAGCTGGTGGTCGCAGCAAGGACGATCGCGAGGAAACTAGAACGCATAGCCGAGCCCCACGTTGATCCCCATCGAGCCGGACGACTTGACCAGGTTGTTGGTCTCTTCGCCGTAGACGAACCAGGTGTAGTTGTACTGGCCGAAGATGAAGAAGCCTTCGTAGATGTAGAACCGCACGTTGACCCGCGCCGAGGCGAGCAGGTCGAGGACGAGGAAGCCGTCTTTGTACGCGGCGGGGGTGTTCGACTCGACGATGTGGCCGACGCGGAACTCGAAGCCAGCCTGAAGCCCGAAGGTGAACTTCCAGACGGCGATGCGGAACTGCGGCTGCACTGCGCGAATGGTGAGCAGGCTGGCGCGCACCGGGCCGATGGCACCGGGCAGCAGGACGCCGTCCTTCTTCTCGGGCTGCTCGCCCTTCTGGTTGCCGACCGTCATCTCCATTCGATCGGTGTTGGTCAGGAAGCTGACGCCGATCGCGGTGACGCCGATGTACTTGCCGAAGACGCCATACTCGGCCGACGCGCCGAGGAGCGAACGGCTGGGCGTGGTGATGCGCTCGGTGCGGCCGGTGCCCTGGTCACCGAAGCGGCGGCCGACGAGGCGGTTGCTCTCGTAGTTGGCGCCTTCGAACGAGACGTGGAAGTAGGCGCCGCGGCTGTAGGTGAGCTCGGTTTCGGTGGGAGGCGGAGGTGTAGGCGCAGCCGGCGGCACGATGACGTCGTTCTTCACCGTGACCTTCACGTTCTTCGGGTCGGCACTGGCGAGGCCGGGAATCGGCTCGAGCGTCTTGTCGAGCTGGTACTGCTCTTCGGCCTTCACGTTGATGCTCTGCTCGAAGTCTTTGTGGCCTTCGGCGGTGAGGCGAATGGTGTGCTGGCCGGGCAGAATTCCGCGGTCGACCTTGTCTTTGCCCAGGGCCTGGCCGTCGACGGTGATGGTGGTGCCGGCGGGCGACGCAGTGATGACGATGCGGGCGGCGACCTTCTGCAGGTTCTTGTCGAGGCCCGCGGCGCCGCGCACCGGGATGATCAGCGTCTCCTCGATCGGCTGGTGCAGCTTGAGATCGAGCCGGATGACGCGCTCACCCGGCAGGACCTGGGTGTTCAGCGGAGTGACGCCGACCTTGACGTCGTCGACGTAGACGGTGGCTCCCGGGGGGTTCGTCTTGACGTCGAGGCTCGAGGCCACGGGCACGACCTTGGCGACTGCGCCGAGCAGGGCCTTTTCGAGAATCGCGTTGCTGGCAGTCGCGGGAGTGACTTCCTTCGTCGAAGGCCGGTAGCTGACGACGCGAAACTTGAAGCCGGCTTCGTCTTGCCCGCCCTGGATGAGGACGACGCGGTCGAAGCCCAGGGTGGCGACGAAGGGGTCGATCGGGTCGGCGCAGCGCGAGTCGGCGGTGAGGCACGGCAGCTCGGCGAACGTCTTTCCCTTGAGGCTCGTGGCGAGCTCTTTCTGGCCGATGATCTCTTTGCTGCGATCGGCGGCGGGGATGAGCTTGTCGAGGGCCTTTTCAGTGCGGTCGACCAGCGCTTCCTGTCCTGGATACAGGGGGCGAACGAGCCAGAGCGTGCGTTGGGCGAAGGCAGAGGGCGCGAAACACAGCGCCAGGAGAATCGCGATTCGCCCCAGCGGGCGCGTGCCGAACATATACGCGAAGTGTCTACTGTGAGGCGGTGCGGGAGGCCACATATTCCTCCAGCTCTTCCAGCGTCCTCGGCCAGTCTTCTTTCAGCAGCCGGGACAGCGAGCGATCGGCGAGCAACTTGCCCCCCGTCTGGCAGGTGGCGCAGTAGTTGGTCTCGTTGGCCGCATGGACGATGCGCTGCACGGGCGAGCCGCAGACCGGACACGGCTGCTTGTACCGGCCATGTACCGCCATCTCGGGTCGGAAAGCGGTGACCTTGTCGGGCCAGGTGTCGCCGAAGTCTTCCTGCAGCCGGGCCGTCCACTCCGTCAGGCTCTTTCGGGTGGCTTCGAACAGCCGGGCGATCTCTTCCCCCGTCATCGTCTTCGTCAGCTTCACCGGCGACAGCTTCGCGCGGTGGAGGATCTCGTCGCTGTAGGCGTTGCCGATGGCCGAAAAGAGCCGCGGGTCGGTGAGCGCGCGCTTGAGCGTGTGGTTCTCGCTGCGGAGCCTTTCGGCGAACTGATCGAGGTGAATCGAAAAAATCTCGAGGCCGCCGCGATCGAAGGCCTTGAGCGCGTGCTCGCCCTGAACGACGTGAAGTGAGGCGCGTTTCTGGGTGCTGATCTCGGTGAGGATGAGGGTGCCGGTGTCGAAGTCGAAGGCAGCAAGGCCCATGCGGCCGGGGAGCTTTGCCCCTGGTTCGCGCCACTGCAGGCGGCCGGCGATCATCAGGTGGATGACGAGAAAGAGCTCGCCTTCGAGGGCGAAGACGAGGCGCTTGCCGATGCGCGAGAGGCCGATGATCTTCTTCCCGTTCACCGACGACAACGGCGGCTCGACGGAACGCAAGACGAACGGGCTGCCGAGGCGCATGCGCTGCAACGCGTGGCCGAGAATGCGGGGCTCCAGCGCGCTCAGGTATAGCGTGAGGTCGGGGTACTCGGGCACACCAGAAGCTTAACGGCTATTTCAGCTTCAGCTCGCGATCCAGCCGTTCGGCCCAGGCGGCGTGGGCGGCGGCCGAAGGGTGAAGCCCGTCGGGCGCAACGAGCTGCTGCGCCGCCTGCTGTTCCATCAACGCAAACAGGTCGACGTACTGGCCGCCGAACGCCTTCACCTCTTCGGCGAGGATCCGGTTGTAGAGGACGATTTTCGCGTGAAGGTCGGCAGGCTCTCCAAATGCGGCGGCGACGGGAGCGCGCGACCAGTCGGGTTGGGGAATCGCCCAGACGGTTTTGGGGGCGACGCCGTCGCGGGCGAGCGCGGCAAAGATGCGCCTTAAGTTGGCGCGGTAGCCGTCGGGGCCGCGGCCGCGAACGAGATCGTTGGCGCCGATGGCGAGCGTGACGTGGGTGGGGGCGAAGCGCTGGACGACGGGCAACTGCAGGTCGATCAGCTCCTGGGTGGAGTGGCCGTTCACAGCGGCGTTCTCGAGCTGAACGGTGACGCCGCGTCTGGCGGCGATCGCGACGAGGCGGGCGGGAAACGCGACCTCGGGGCTGGTGCCGGTGCCGATCGTGAAGGAGTCGCCGAGGGCGAGGTAGCGCGGCTGCGCGGCGCCGGCGCACGTGGCAAAAAGGAACACCGAGATGAATGAAGCAAGGGCACGCATGTCGAAGGCCTCTTCAGGTGAATAAACGTCCCCGGGGTCCGTGTTGTGTACGTGGGCCGCGCAGGAACGTTTTCATGACCAGACAACTCTCAATGATCGTGGTCGGTTTGGCGGTAGCCCTGGGGGCGCTGCCGGCCGAAGCGCGGTTCGGAAAGAAGTCGTCGTCGAATCCCCCCGAGAGCAAGTCGCACGAAGCCGAAGCGGTGAACGCTCCGTCGGACGACCCGGGGTCATCGGGAGGCTCGTACTCGGCGCATCGTGGGCAGGGCCGGCGGTATGGCGGCGGCCGCTACGGATACGGGTACGGGTACGGGTACGGGTATTGGTCGGGGGCTTTCGTGCCCTGGTACGGGTTTGGTTACGCGGCGCCGGTGGTGGTGGTGGTGGAGGCGGGGCCGCGGCTGTTGCCGCCTGAGCCGGAACCCGAGCCGGCAGGTGTGCGGTTGCTGGTGGGCATCGAAGGTCAGGGCTACCGCGGTGGAGTGACGCTCGGAGCGACGGTCGGCGTCGAAGGCGACCGCTGGGGCTTCTTCGCGTCGGGCCAGAACATCGCGATCGAAAAGGACGACGGCACGAAGGGCTATGACCACCTTCAGGTCGCGACGGCGCACGGCACTTTCGCTTTCCTCACCGGGCGCCAGGGCCGGATGCGGTTCGAGCTGGGAGCGGACGCGGTGTTCGCTCCGAACCTGATCGTGGTGGGGCCGACGGGCGGGCTGTCGGGCACGCTGTGGTTGTTCGGGCCGCTGGCGCTGGAAGGCTCAGCGATGGTGACGCCGTGGCCTTACCTGCAGTTCGACGGGAAGATCGGCCTCGCGTTGGGGCTGGGTCCCGTCGGCATCCGGGCGGGCCTCCGGGCGCAGCTGCTCGACGATCGCGGTCTCGTCGACGGCGTGATTCACCAGGACACCTTCCTCGGGCCGTACCTCGGCGTGTCGATGGTGTTCTAAGAAGCGCCCATGGGCCTGGTTGAGCGTGACTTCCTGATGCGGCTGGTGAAGCAGCTGGCCGAGGTGCTCGCTCGGGCGATGAAGCTGAAGCTCGGCAAGAAGCATGAAGAGGCGGCCGAGGTGATCGAGTCGGGCTGCCTGACGTTGCTCGGCATCGACTGGCAGACGCTGGCATGGGTGGACTCCAAGTCAGCGGCGCAGCTGCTGCAAACGCCGGCGCGGATTCACGCGTTCGCGACGCTGCTCGAGAACCACGGGCTGCTTAGCGAGGACAAGGGCGACGCGGCAAAAGCGCGATCGAAGTTCCAGCACGCGCTCGAGCTGTACCGGGAGGCCGGCAATGATACCGGCGCGGTCGAACGGCTGAAGGCGAAGCTCGCTTAGACGGTGATGCCGACGCGCTGGGCGAGCTCGGGCTTGCGCAGCTTCCAGATCACGCCATCGAGCCAGTAGTGCGAGAGGGTGAGACTGACCCAGACGACCCCGCCCCAGGTGTACGCGTCCCAGCCCTTTCCCTGGGTGACGAAGGCGCCTGCGTAGATGACGCCGTAGACGCAGCCCGCGAGCGCGAGCAGGAAGGCGAAGTACATCGCGCCGCGCAGGTAGCCCGGCTGTCCGAGCCAGCTCACGATCTTCGCGTTCGGGTCGACGCCGTCCTTCCACTTGGTGCGGTGGTAGTGGCGAACGATGCCCAGGTACTGAAAGCCGTGCCAGCACGCGGCGGCCGCAAAGGCCGAGGTGTCATCAGTGGTGATGAAATGAAAAGGCACGAAGAAGCCGATCGCCGCGCAGCCGAGAAACGCGGCGCGGATCCACGCGGCCTTCGCCCACGGCTGGTTCCGATCTCGGATGCGCAGGAACATGAAGACCGCGAACATGAAGGCGACGGGCCCAAGCAGGCCGTTCACCACCGCGCCCGGCACCGGGTACCAGAAGATCTCGTAGCCGAAGAGCATGCGCGGCCCGATGTAGATGCGGTGCAGCAGACAGTAGAGGACGAAGAGCATCAGCATCGGCTTTTCGATGCGCATCGCCAGCGACGACTCGGGCTCTCCGGACTTGCGCTGGTAGATGCGCAGGATTCCCCAGTTCTGGGCGACGAAGTGCCACGTTGCCCAGTAGAGAATGGCCGAGTTGAGAATGCGGGTGCCGGTCACGCCGAGCACGAGGTTCGCGTAGACGACGAAGGCGGCAATCATCAGCGGCACGCCGACGAGCAACAGCTTCTGCGATTTCCACTCACGCGAGTCGAAGTACACGCGGGTCCAGGTCGAGATCAGATGAGGGCCGTTCGAGATCACCGCGACGGTGGCCAGAATGTAGAAGCCATCGACCTTGAAGACCGACGCCGCGAGCCATGCGAACAGCACGACAGTGACGCTGAGAAAGAAGAACACGAAGTCCTTGCTCGGCGAGACGATGAACAAAGACCTGGGCGCAGGGGCTGCGATGTCAGCGGTACTCATGTGATGGCCCAGCGTCCTATACCAAGGGTCTGATGATTCCTATCCGGCTGGTCCTGCTGCGGCCGCGCAACGCTGACAACCTGGGGGCGATCGCCCGGGCGATGAAGAATTTCGGGCTGTCCGACTGGGTGGTGGTGGCGCCGAATCCGCAGCTGCTCGAAGGGCCAGGCATGCACCGGCTGGCGGTGAAGTCGGGCGACCTGCTCGAGGCGGTGCGCCGGGTCGAGACGCTGGAAGAAGCAGTGGCCGACTGCACGTGGGTGGTGGGCACGACGATGCGACACATCGAGGGACGGCGAAGGTTGTTCCCGGCCGACGTGGCGAAGGAAGGCGTCGAGCGCGGCGAGGCTTTCGCGATCGTGTTTGGTGACGAGCGCAGCGGGCTGACGAACGAAGACCTCGCGCAGTGCCACGCGCTGTCGGTGATTCCCACCGCGGACGAGCAGCCGTCGCTGAACCTTTCGCAGGCGGTGGTGGTGTACGCGCACGCGCTGTTCGAGGCGCAGCGGGCGTCGAATGGAAAGCCTTTGCCTTTGCCTTCGCCTGCCCTCGCCGATGACGCGGCGCTGCGGGCGATGAAGGCGGCGATCGAAGAGACGCTGACCGCGGCCGGCTTTCTTCACGATGACGGGCGAGGAGCAGTGGACGGCCTGATGGCGACCCTGATGCGCGCGCACCCGACCAGGAAGGAAGCAGGGCTGTGGCTCGCGGCGTTGAAGTCGCAGACGAAGGCCCTGGTGCGGAAATGAAGTGGGCCGTGATGATGCTGCTGCTCGCGATGCCTGGGTGCAACTGCCAGCCGGGAAGCGGGCCCGACGGCGGAGGCGGAGGAAAAGGCGGGGGCGGTGGCAGCGGAGGCGGCGCCGCAGTTACCGGGCGCTGCGACACGGACCTCGAGCGGTTCAAGACGGGCACGGGGACGTTGAAGCTCGTACCAATCACCGACAGCACGCAGCTGATTGGCGGGCCGACGGCGTACGGGAAGTTAGGCGACTACCTTTTTCAGAACGAGAAGATCCGCGTCATCGTGCAGGGCTTCGACCGCCACATCGGCGCGCAGCCTTTTGGCGGCACGATTCTCGACGCGGACTTCGTGCGGCCGGCGGGCGAGCCCGGGCAAGACCAGTTCGGCGAGCTGGGGCTGCTCTACAACTTCGGCCGAACGCTCGACCCGGACAAGTTCGAGATCCTTTCTGACGGCAGTGACGGCAGGTCGGTGGTGTTGGCGGTGACGGGGCTCGACGCGGCGAACGACTACCTGTCGATTCGCAACCAGCTGCGGAACATGGTCGGCCAGCTGCCGGTGACGGATCCGTACGAGCCGGTGACGCTGAAGATGACGAGCTACTTCATCTTGAATCCGAACGAGCAGCGGCTGCGGTTCGTGACGGCGTTCTGCAACACGAGCCCGGTGAAAGAGGTGGTGCTGGCGGTGGGCGACCTCACCGACCCGGGCTACGTGCTCGAGCTCTTCAACCCGCAGGCGTGCACGGCGGGCTTCGGCAGCGGAGGCCTGTGCTTCGGCCTCGATCGCATGAACTGGTTCGGCTACCAGGGCAACGGCATCGCGTACGGCTATTCGCCGTACAAAGCGGGATCTCCGCTGCAGCCCGAGCCACAGAACGCGGTGCTGACGGTCGCGGGAATCACCGGCACGATCATCGGAGCTGCGGGCCTCAACGGCCTGCTCACCTGGTTCGACGCGAGCAAGTCGAGCTGGCAGGGCGAGCTGCGGCTGCCCGGCGGAGGCAACGGCGTCTTCGCGCGCGACTTCGTGATTGGTCGGGACTTGGGGGAGCTCAATAACCTGATCGAGGGCGAGCGCGCGAAGGTGACCCAGGATCTGCCGGGCGAGGTGGAGGCGACGGTGACGTCGAACGGCGCTGCGCTGGCGAACGCGCGGGTCACCTTCCAGAGCAACAACGGCAACGTGGTGCTGATCACGGGCGCGGACGGAAAAGCAAAAGGGCTGCTGAGCCCGCGCCTGTGGACGGCGGCGGCGTGGACCCCGGGGCGGAACCCTTCGATGCCGAAGCCGGTGACGATCTCGGCGACGGCGCCCGCGGCGGTGGCCTTCGATCTGGTGACCCCGCGGACGCTGACGGTGAACGTGCGCGAGGCGAACGGCGGCGCGATGCCGGGGCGGGTGACGGTGCTTTGCGCGTCGGGTCCCTGCCCTGCTCCGCAGCGGACGCTGGTGGCGTTCGCCGACGTGCACAAGGATCCGATGCCGGACAACGTGCAGGCGGTGGGGTTCGTGGGCGTGACCGGGACGCTGACGCTGCAGTTGCCTCCGGCGCAGTACCTGGTGCTGGTGAGCCGGGGGCCCGAGTACAGCATTCACCCGAACGGCTATCCCTCGACGCCGGGGACGTCGGTGGATCTGCGGAATGCGAATGGCACGGTGAACGCGGTGCTGGCGAGGGTGATCGACACGACCGGTTGGATGAGCGCGGACACGCACGTGCATGCGGTGAGCAGCCCCGACAGCATCGTGGACAACGCGACGCGCGTGGCGGGCTACGCGGCCGATGGCTTCGACGTGATCGTGAGCACCGATCACGACTTCGTGACGGACTTCGCGCCGGCGATCGCGGGCGCGGGGCTGACGCCGTTCTTGTCGAGCGTCACGGGCGAAGAGATCTCGACGATGGACTGGGGCCACTACAACTTCTTCCCGCTGGCGAAGGATCCGGCTGACTTGATCACTGGCGGAGCCGTCGACTGGGCCGGCGGCCGCGACCCGACGTTGAACCCCGCGCTGCTGTTCGCCGAGGGGCGCAAGCGCGGCGTGAAGACGATTCAGATGAACCACCCGCGCGGGTTCCTGGGCGGCCTCACGCACCTGCGCGCGGACATGGACACTTTCGCCACCCACGCGAAGCCCGAGACGTTTCGAATGGCGCCCGTGCCCGGAGCGACGTCGACTGACACGAAGCTGCTGAGCACCGACTTCAACGCGATGGAGATCCTCAACAACGCAGACGACGAGTTCGACGCGCAGGGGCTCGCCGCGCGCGGGCGGATGAACGACTGGATGACGCTGCTGTCCCGCGGGCTGCCGATCGTCGCGACGGGCACCAGTGACACGCACTACCGGGCGATGACGACGGGCTGGCGCACCTTCGTCGAGATGGGCGTCGATGCGCCGGCGCAGTTCGACCCGATGCTGATGTCGACGCGGCTCAACGCGATGCGCGCGATGGTGACGAACGGGCCGTTCGCGAAGATCTCGGTCTACCGGGTGGATGCGGCCGGGACCCAGGTGACGCCGTCGACGGGTCCAGGCGGCACGGTGGTGCAGGACGTTCGCGATCTCGGGGTGAGCCTCGACATCCAGGTGCCCGAGTATCTAGACGTCACGCGCGTCGAGCTCTACCTGCACAAGACGCAGGACGATCTCGCGTGCCCCATCGACCCGCTGTCTGCGAAGGCGGCGACGACGCGCGTGGCCTGTGACGGCGTCACGAACTCGAACTGGCCAGCGTCGGGGATCTCGGCGACGCAGGCGGTGGCCCTCAACGCGTCGGATCTACAGACCGTGACGACGGACTCGGGCGTGACGTACCGGCGGTACCGCAAGGGGGTGACGTTTCGTGTGCCCGCGCCGACGACCGACAACTGGGTCGTCGCGATGATCTACGGCAGCCGCACGCTGTTCCCGCTGAACTTCAACCCGCCCGGCAGCAGCGGGGCGTCTCAGCCGACCGCTCCATTTGCGCTCACGAACCCCGTGTTCATCGACGCGAACGGGGGTGGCTACGACAAGCCGCCGTTCAAGACGTCGGGGAGTACGCGGCGGGTCGCTTTGCCTGAGCCGGAGATCGTGCCACCCGGGTCGGTGGAAGAGATGCTGCAACGGTGGGGGGCTTTCGTCGGGACGCACTGAAGCTGCGGGAGGTTGGAGAAGTCCGTTCATCTCGAGTTTGAAAGCGCCTCGGGTTCTCTCGTCAGTTCCTCGGCACTGACGGGGAAGAGTCTCTGCCCGAGCAGAAGATCCGTTGCCTTGTCCTGCGCTGCTGGTCGCGACGCATGTCTCCCGCGGGCGGTGAAACGCACCCACCTCGGGCCGGTTCTTGCTGATGCTCAGCCTCCGATGCTCTCGGATGAACGGGCGCGCGGGGGATCCTGTCTGAGCGGATTCACTTCAGTTTCCGTCCGAGCTTCCCCAGCGGTACCCGAGGTCGTCGATCTGCCAGAACAATTCGCCGACCAGCGCGCCGGAAACGACGAGCCGATCGGCGTGTTCACGCGCCTCCACATACGCCGCAGCGCCCGCCGCATCGAAGGTGTGAAAGACGAGCGTGTCGAGCTGCGCGAGCCGCGCGGCGAGAAGCTGCAGCAGCGCCATCAGCCGGTGATTTCCGCCGTACGCGCCGCAGCCCCAGTGGCCGGTGTGGATGACGACCGATGCTCCCTGCGACTCGAGCCGCGCAGCAGTGAAGCCCGTGAAGGCGGTGCTGACGACGGTCGAGATCTCGGCGGGCGAGTACCTGCCCGAGCCGCCGGCAGGGGCCTCCATCGCGAGGATGTTGCTGACGGTCGCAGGGTCCAATCGCGCGACGAGGCTCCGAATGGTCTCGAGCGTGGCGCGGTGCATCGCGTTGCCGTAGATCGAGCGCCCGCCCCTCGACGTCGCGATCGCACACGACCGTTCGGCCCCCTTCACCAACACCGGCGTCGCGCGCTCGCCCTCGGTGGTCAGCGGAACCAGCCCCGCGATCGGCTCGGCCACCAGCGACTCGCGAAGCGACGCCAGCACCGGATGCTCGGCGACCTGGTGCTCGTCCTGTGCGAACAACCCCGACCCGTACGCATAGAAGAGGTTCGCATCGGCAAAGTTCACGTGCCACGCCACAGAGCCCGGCGCCGCAGCGGCGTAGTCGAAGACCCCCGCCTGGCTCTTCCACTCGCACGCACGAGAAGGCACTCGCGCCGGCAGCGACCCCGCCTTCCACCGCGTCACCTCGATCTGCCCCCGCACCGGCGTGGCGATCGCGTGAATCAGCTTCTTGTTGGCGTCTTGAAGCTTCGGCGGGTGCCGCGCCGCCAACGCCTCGCCATCGAAGCTCGCCCGCGCCAACAGAGTCACCTCGTCCGCCTCAAGAGTCATATGGACTCTTTAGTCCGTCTGATCAGGTTCCGGCAAGTCGTCTTGCCTTTGCCGGATATGTGGGGGATACGCGCCGCCCGACAGATTTTGGCCCTTCAGTGGGCACTTGAAGGAGGTGAAAAAGCTCAATGACGACCATCCGCGTCAAGGACGGCGAGTCGATCGAAGGAGCGCTGAAGCGCTTCAAGAAGGCCACCGAGAAAGCAGGAATTCTCTCCGAGATTCGCAAGCGTGAGCACTACGAGAAGCCTTCTGTGAAGAAGAAGAAGAAGGCGCTCGCAGCGAAGAAGCGTGCAGTGAAGAAGCTGCGCAAGAACTTCTAAGCGCCGTCAGTGGGTGCGAGGGGTTGGCGTCAAGTCAGCCTCTCGCCCTACCCCTTTTCCCTGGAGAACCCCATGGCGACCCTGAAAGAGCGCATCGATGCTGACCTGAAGGATGCGATGCGGGCGAAGGACGAGCTGAAGCTCAACACGCTGCGGATCATGAAGAGCAGCATCAAGTACAAGGAAGTCGAGCCGGGGGCGTCGCTGTTGGACGAGCCGCAGATCCTTGGAGTGTTCACCACGATGATCAAACAGCGCCGCGACTCGATCGAGCAGTTCCGCGCTGGTGGACGCAATGATCTCGCGGACAAGGAAGAGAAGGAAATCGCGGTGATCCAGCTGTACATGCCGCAGCAGCTGTCGGCCGCCGAGCTCTCGGCTGAGATCGCCAAAGCCATCACCGAAGCGAACGCCACCAGCGCCAAAGACATGGGCTCGGTGATGAAGATCGCGACTCCGCGCCTGAAGGGAAAGGCCGAGGGCAAGGCCATCTCGGAAGAAGTGAAAGCGCAGCTGGCGAAGCTCGGCTAGGTCAAAGACCGTTAGTGATTCCCGATTCCAAGATCGACGAGATCCGTGAGCGGATCGATCTCGTCGCGCTGATGACCCGCCATGGGGTCGAGCTCAAGAAGTCGGGGCGCAGCTTCAAGGGGTGCTGTCCTTTCCATCAGGAAAAGACCCCCTCGTTCCACGTCTGGCCCGACGAGAAGCGCTTCAAGTGCTTCGGCTGCCAGGCGGGCGGCGATGCGTTCAGCTTCCTGCAGCGGTTGTTCGGCAAGCCCTTCGTCGAGGCGGTGCGAGACCTGGCGAAGGACGCGGGCGTCGACCTCGAGGAATCTACCGACCCGACCTTTCGCGACAAGGCGCAGATCAAGGACGCCACCGATGTCGCGGCCGAGCACTTCAAGTCGCGGCTATGGGACGCGGTGGCCGGCAAGCGCGCCCGCGAGTACCTGCTGAGCCGCGGCGTCACCGAAGACGTCGCGCGCGCGTTCGGGCTCGGCTGGGCGCCGCTGGCGTGGACGGAGCTCGCCGACAAGCTTCGCGAGCGCGGGCTGATTCCCGCCGGCGAGAAGTCGGGGCTCATCTCGGCCCGGGCTTCGGGCGGGCACTACGACATGTTCCGAGGGCGGCTGATCATCCCCATCCGCTCGCCGGAAGGCCGCACCATCGCTTTCGGCGGGCGGCTGCTCGAGGGCGACGACGGCCCCAAGTACCTGAACTCGCGCGAGTCGCTGCTCTACAACAAGAGCGACACCCTCTACGGGCTCGACCAGGCGCGCGACGAGGTGCGGAAGAAGAAGAGCGTCGTGCTGTGCGAGGGCTACTTCGACTGCATCGGCCTGCACCAGGCGGGGGTGAAGCAGGCCGTCGCGTTGTGCTCGACCGCGCTCACCCCGGGCCACATGACGGCGCTGGCCCGCGCGGAAGCCAAAGAGCTGGTGCTGCTGCTCGATGGCGACGACGCGGGGCGAAAGGCGGTCGAACGGCTGGCGGCTCCGATTCTGGCGGCAGGGGGCAAGGCGCGGGTGGCCACGCTGCCCGACGGCGAAGATCCCGACACCTGGGCGCGAAAGGTGGGGGCCGAGGCGGTGCAAAAGCTGATCGAAACGGCGCCCCCGCTGACCCAGTGGTTGTTTCAGACCGTGCTCCCACAGGGCCCCACCTCGAGCTTCGAAGCAAAGATGGACGCGCTCGAACGCCTGCGCCCGATTGCCGCGGGGTTGCCGGTGGGCCTGATGCGGTCGGCCTTCTTCGGGGCGCTGGCAGCGACGATGGGGCTGCCAGCCGCCGAGCTTGAATCGACGCTGAAAGGGAAGCCCGGGCAGGTCAGGGCTGTTCCCAAGCTGGTGTCGGCAGTCGAGGAAAAGCCCCCCGAAGAGTGGGAGGCGCTTTTTGCCGGCGCAGTGCTGCGGGACGTAAGACTGCTGCAGCGGGATCAGTTCCGGGCGGCCGATGACTTGAAGCACACCGGGCTGCGCAACCTGGTGGCGGCGCTTGGGTCGGGCAGCTCGAAGGAAGACGCCCTGTACGAGGCAAGCGAAGCGGTGAAGCGGGCGCTAGAAGACCTGGCGATTCGCAAGGCGCTGCCGGAAGACGTTTCAGGCCTGGAACAGGCCTTTCTCGTGGTTTGTCGAAGGCTGAAGTTGAGAGGAATCGATGAGCAGTTGGCCCGAATTGCCCGCGAGTTGGCCCAGGCGGGTGGCTCGAGCTCGGACCTGACGGATGAGTCGCGCGACCTGCTGTCGCAGCAAGCACAGCTGCTCGGACTCAAGCGGCAGATCCAGGCACAAAAAACCTGATGTTCATTATTTGAACTTTTCAACCGTTGTGGAGTAACAGCCGCGGATTCGTTTCCTGCAGCCCCTCTACGCGCGACCCAAAAGGCGGACCCCAAGCACCATGCCCACCAAGAGCACCAAGGCGAGCAAGGCCCTTTCCAAGAAGGACAAGGAGCTGAAGAAGAAGAAGAAGGGCGCGGAGCGCGACGAGAAGGCGCGCATGAAGGCGCAGAACGAGGCGCGCAACGCAGCCGATGCGAAGGCCTATTCGGACGCGCAGGAAGCAGCGTCGATCGCGCGCGAGAAGCTGAAGAAGATGGGCAAGGGCAAAGGCGAGGTCGATTCGACCGACATCGAAGAGCAGGCCGACGCGGCTGCCGCCGATGTCGACGTCAACCTCGACGCCGAGAAGGACGTCGTCGAAGAAGAGCCCATTGGCGACCGCAAGGAAGTCAAAGACCTGATCGAGGCGGGCCGGCAGAAGGGCTTCCTCACGTATGACGAAGTGAACGACGCGCTGCCCGCGGACGTCGTGTCGTCGGATCAGATCGACGACGTGATGAGCATGTTCGGCGACAACGACATCGAGATCGTCGACGCGCAGAAGGCGGCGCAGGCGACCGAGGTGAAGCCGACGGTGGCCGCCACCGACGAAGCCGAAGGTGAAAAGGCCAAGGAGGAGGAAGAAGACGAGAAGGAAGAGGAAGAGCCGGGCGGCAAGAGCAACGACCCCGTTCGCCTCTACCTGCGCAAGATGGGCTCGGTCTCGCTGCTGACCCGCGAAGGCGAAGTCGAGATCGCCAAGCGCATCGAGGAAGGCGAGAAGGAAGTGATGCGCTCGCTGCTCGCGTGCAAGGTCGCGGTCGTCGAGCTGATCGAGATCGGCACCAAGCTGAAGACGGGCAAGCTGCGGATCCGCGAAGTGGTGAAGGACGCTCCGGAAGAGCCGGCGGCGGAGAAGGAAGAGGCTGAGGTCGAAGAGGTCGCCGACGAGTCGACCGAGGCCGGCCAGCTTCAGCTCAACCAGAGCGAGCTCAACCGCATCGAGACCATCTGTAAGGGCCTCGAGAAGCTGCGGAAGTACGCGAAGGAATGCGACGACCTCGAAGAGGACCTTCAGAAGAAGGGCGCTGAGGCGAAGAAGAAAGAGCTGCGCCAGGAAGTGAAGGACCTGCGCGTGAAGATGATGGAAGTGCTGGAAGAGCTGCGGCTGAACAAGAAGCAGATCGACCGCATCGTCGGCCACATGCGCACCCTGATCGAGACGGTCGACAAGGCCGAGCAGGATCAGAAGGACTACTACCGCCAGTACGGCATCCCCGTTGCCGACCTGAAGGTGATGCTCAAGCAGGCGATGGGCGACGAGGCGGCGGCGAAGAAGCTGCAGCGGCGCATCAACATCACCCGTGAAGGCATGGAAGCGATGGATCGCGACCTGCGCACGGCCGATCGCAAGATTCGCGAGATCAAGGAAGAGACCCAGCTGTCGACCGAAGCGCTTCGCGTGCAGTACGAGGCGATTCGTGGCGGCGAGCACCGGGCTGAGCGCGCGAAGAGCGAGCTGGTCGAGGCGAACCTTCGCCTCGTCGTCTCGATCGCGAAGAAGTACACGAACCGCGGCCTGCAGTTCCTCGACCTCATCCAGGAAGGGAACATCGGCCTGATGAAGGCGGTCGATAAGTTCGAGTACAAGCGCGGCTACAAGTTCAGCACCTACGCGACGTGGTGGATCCGCCAGGCGATCACCCGCGCGATCGCCGACCAGGCCCGCACCATTCGTATTCCGGTGCACATGATCGAGACGATCAACAAGCTCATCCGCACGAGCCGTTACCTGGTTCAGGAAATCGGCCGCGAGCCGACGCCTGAAGAGATCGCCGAGAAGATGGAGCTCCCGCTGGACAAGGTCCGCAAGGTCCTCAAGATCGCCAAGGAGCCCATTTCGCTCGAGACGCCGATTGGCGAGGAAGAAGACTCGCACCTCGGCGACTTCATCGAAGACAAGACGCTGGTCAGCCCGTCTGACGCCGTCATCAACATGAACCTGGCGGAACAGACCCGCAAGGTGCTGGCGACGCTGACGCCGCGCGAAGAGAAGGTGCTGCGGATGCGGTTCGGCATCGGCGAGAAGTCGGACCACACGCTGGAAGAGGTGGGTCAGGACTTCGAAGTGACGCGCGAGCGCATTCGGCAGATCGAAGCGAAGGCGCTGCGGAAGCTGCGTCACCCGTCGCGCAGCAAGCGGCTGCGCAGCTTCGTCGAGTCGTGATCAGTTGAAGGTCACCCGCGGCGCGCCCGCTTCAGTCGGGCGCGCGGCGGCCAACCTCCGGCACTTGGCGACGACCTGCTGCGCGAGCAGCGGCGCCGCCTGCGCGAGGAGGCGTTTGCGAAGCTCTTCACTGCGGCGGTTCACCAGCGGCGGCGCGGTGGTCACGTCGCCGCGAATGCGCTCGTGCACCGTGAACAGAATGGTGCCCGTCTTCACGTCGAAGAGCGTCGCCTCGAGCACGCCCGCCTGTTCCACCGTTTCGCCGGGCGCGAGGAAGGCGCCGAGAATGGTCGGGTACAGCGCAGCCCAGCCGTTGCTGCGCGACTCTTCGTTGAAGCGCTGGCGGTAGAGCAGCAGGTACTCGGTGCGGTACCGGCCGGCGAGCTCGCGAAGGCCCGCGACACCGCGATCGGTCGGCCAGTCGGTGGACACTTCGGTGGTGAGTTCGAAGAGGCCCGACTGTTCCAACGTGTCCGACACTTCGGCCGGCGTGGCCTCCTGCGGCACTTCACCATCGAGCTCGTAGCGGCTGGCGACGGGCACCACCCCCAGGCGGGCTCCGGCTTCGAGGAACACGGGCGACGCGAGGATGTCGCGCAGCTCGGCTTCCCCCACCGCCCCTTTGTCTCGGGCGAAGTGGTTCTCGGTGAGTGGCATCGCCTCCATCACGGGCATGGCGGCGGGGCGGTGGGCGGAGCAGGCAGAGAAGACGATGGCAGCGATCAACGAAGCAGTGAGGCGCATGGGGTTCCCTCGGGAAGAAGAAGACGAGGGAAGAATCCAATAGGGTGGACCTGCGGCACTTCACGGCACGGGCAGGGGATCTTCATTTTTTCGTCATGACCGAGTTCGAGACGAAGGTGGCAGCGGTGGTGAAGGCGGTTCCGCGTGGGCAGACGTTTTCGTACGCGCGGGTCGCGCTGTTCGCGGGGAAGCCCGGAGCGGCGCGTGGGGTGGCGCGCGCGCTGCGAGTGGCCAAAGGCCTGCCGTGGTGGCGGGTGATCCGGTCTGACGGGACGCTTGCCAGAGAAGTGGCCAGCGAGCAGGCGCGGCGGCTGAAGAAGGAAGGCGTCGAGGTGAAGGGCCGGCGGGTGGCGCGCTAGCGCTTCATCTTCGCCAGCTGCGCTTTTGCTTTGTCGTGAATCGCGTCGCCGCGCGGGGCGAGGTCCATCGCCTGCTCGAAGTTGCGTGCGGCGTCGTTGGGGCTGCTCTCGCGCAGCTCGAAGCCGAGCAGGTACGCGGCGCGGGCGCGATCGCGCATCTGGGTTTCCCACCCTTTCAGCTGTTCCTTCACCCGGGCCTGCAGCGCGGCGTCGTTGGGCGCGAGCTCGGCGGACTTCTTGTAGAGGCGAATCGCTTCGCCGGGGTGGTCGTCGCGAGACAGCATCGCCTTCTGGAACAGGTCGTCGGGGTTGCCCACGTCTTCGGGCGGCAGCTCGGGGCCGGCATCCACTTCGGCGGCAGCGACGGGGGCGCCTTCCGCGGGCTTCCTACAACCGGCGAGGACGAGCAGAACGAGAAGAAGGAGGCGCATGGCGGCCGTCAGCGTACTGCCGCGGCGACGTGCCGCAAGCCGGACTCGAACCACCGCGGGTGCGAGATGAGCTGGTTGATCACGAACCGCCGCAGCCACGGCCGGCGGGCGACCCAGACGAGGCGAGCGGCCTGGGCGGCGTAGGCGTCGAAGTCGGCGGCCACGGCGCGCTCATATGGCTCGAGGCTGGCGGCGGTGGCCCCCGCGGCGAGGGCCTTTGGCAGGCACGCGCCCAACGCAGCAGCGGCAGTGAAGCCAAGGGTCAACCCTTCCCCGGTGATCGCGTCGAGGTAGCCGGCCGAGTCGCCCAGCAGCACGAAGCGGTCTTTCACGCGGCGGGGCACGTCGTGGCGCAGCGGGCCGGCGCCTCGCACTGCGGAGTCAGGCGTCGCGTCCTGAAGGCGCCCGGCGATCGCCGGGAAGCGGGCGAGCAGCTCGGGGAAGCTGACCTTGTCGGGCAGCGCGCCGTCTTCCCAGAGGAAGGCGACCCCGATGCGGTTCTTCCCAGCCGGCGTGATGTACGCCTCGGCGCCGTTGGCGAAATGCACCTCGACGCGAGGGCCCCAGGGCGCACAGACGAAGTGCTGTCGAAGGCCGAAGCGAATCGCTCCGGTGTGCGGCACTTCCATGTTCTCGGCTTTGCGCAGCGGCGAGTGAAGGCCGTCGGCCGCGACGAGCAACTTCGCCTCGAGCTCGCGGGAGTCGGTGTCGAGCCGCACCCCACCCGGCTCGATCGTATGGCTGCGCAGCGCGCTTCCTTCGAGCAGCTCGACCCCGGCATCGCGCGCGGCGTCGACCATTGCCTGGGCGAGCGCGAGGCGCCGAATGCCGAGGCCTCCTGGAACAGGCAGGCGGCCTTCGACGTAGCGCCCGTCTTCCTGCACGTAGCGAATCGTCTCGAAGGGCGAGCAGTCGTCGGCCGAGATGCGGGCGCTGACGCCGAGGCGCTGAAGCGCGGTGAGCCCTGCGGGCATCAGGCCTTCACCGCACGCCTTGTCGACCGGCAGCGGGTGGCGCTCGAGGACAACGACAGAACAGCCGGCGCGGCGGGCCTCGAGGGCGGCGGCGAGCCCGGAGGGGCCCCCTCCGACGATCGCCACGTCCCAGATCATGCGCCGAGCTTGCGGCGCGCGTGGGCCAGGGCCGACTTCGCCATCTCGCCACCGACCGAGAGAAGGTTGACCGGCTTCGGAGCGGCCAGCTGCCCCGCGAGGTACTGCCGCAGCGCCTCGGCGTGGCGAAGCTTCCCGCTGCTGGTCCGCGGCAACGTCCCGGGCGCGAGCACCACCACCGTGTGCGGACGAATGCCGGTGCGGGCAGAAATGGCGGAAGCGATCTGGTCGGCAAGGTCAGAGGGTGGCGCGTCGCCCTGCTCGGCGAGGATCAGCAGCGCTTCGTCCTGCGAGTCGGGGGCGATGAAGCCACACGCGACTGCGCAGCCGGTGCGAACTCCGGCAACCGACTCGAGGCACTCTTCGAATTCCTGAGGAGCGTGGTTGGCGCCGCGGATGATGATGATGTCCTTGGCGCGACCGCACAGGTACAGCTGGCCGGCGTCGGTGAAGCCGAGATCTCCCGTGTCGAGCCAGCCGTCTTTCAGCGCGCGCGCGGTGGCGTCGGGGTTGGCGAAATACTCCTTCATCAGGAAGGGGCCCTTGGCGAAGACGTTGCCAACCTGCTTCTCATCGAGCACCGCGCCGGCGTCGCTGCGAATCTCGAGCTCACAGCCGGGCACCGCGCAGCCGACAGAGACCAACGCACGCGTGCCGGCGACGACTTCACGCTTCTCGGCCAGCACCTGCGCGTCGATGAAGGCCACCGCCTTCTCGCCCGTCGCCGGCGTGAAGCTCACCGCGAGCGCCGCCTCGGACAACCCGTAGACGGGCATCAGCGCCTCGCGGCGAAAGCCGTAGCGGCCGAAGCGTTCACAGAAGCGATTCATCACCTCGGCAGAGATCGGCTCGGCGCCGTTGAGCGCGTACGTCCAATGCGAGAGGTCGACGCCTTCGAGCTCTTCGTCGCGCACGCGCTTGAGGCACAAGCCGTACGCAAAGTTCGGAGCGGGAGAGATCGTCGCCTGGTGCCGCGACAGCGCGCGCAGCCAGATGGAAGGCTTCGCGAGAAACGCTTCGGGCGGCAGCAGCACGAGATCGCCGGGCGCGTACATCGCCTCGAGCAGACAGCCGATGAGGCCCATGTCGTGGTACAGCGGCAGCCACGAGACGCCCTTCTCTCTCGTGCCGGGCTGCTCGACCAGCAGCGCGCGCAGCGAGGCGAGCTGGGCGACCAACGCCAAGTGGGTCAGCGCCACCGGCTTCGGGTCCACCGTCGAGCCCGATGAGAACTGAATCAGCCCCAGCATGTCGGGCGTGACGTCGACGGCCAGCGCGTCGTGCGCGTCGTCCATGACTTCGGTGACGGTGGGGCAGCCGAGTGCAGGCCGCGCGAGCTCGACGGCCTTGCCGAGCAGCAGGCGGATCCGGCGATCAGTGAGGACGAGCTTCGCTCCGGCGATCTGCAGCATCCGGCTGGTGGTGCGGGCGTACTCGTCCATGCGGCCGAGGCGCACGGGCGGGTAGAGCGGCACGGGCACGGCCCCGGCGAGCAGCGTGCCGAAAAACGCATCCATGAAGTCCGCGCCCGTCGGCAGCACCATCGCCACGCGATCGCCTCTGACGACGCCGAGCTTCGCGAGCGCTGCGGCCATTCGCTGCGCGCGCGCTTGCAGCTCGGCCCAGGTCAGGCGCGTCTCGACTTCTCGCGCATCGACGAGGAAGAGCCCGAGGTCGGTCGAGGCGGCGTGGGCGAGCGTGGCGTTGAGCGTCGAGAACTTCGGCGCGGCCAACGGCTGCCCGACGAGGCGCGCCTTCAAGCGGATTCTCGGACGCGCTGGACGACGAGCTTCACCAGATCGCCGACGGTGGTGATCTGCCCGCCGTCTTCTTCCTGCAGCTTCACGCGAAAGCGGTTCTCGAGGCCGACCGCGACGACGATCATCGCCATCGAGTCGAGGTGGAGGTCTTCGTTGAGGCGCGCCGCGGCGGTGACGTCGCCGCTGAACTCGAGGTCCGTGCGCGCGATGCGGCGAATCTCTTCCAGCACCTGTTCGGCGAGGTCAGCCACCCTTGCCTCCGCCGGGGATGAACCGGCTCTTGCCCGCGAAGGCTTCCTGCCAGCGATCGCCCAGGGCCTTCTCTTCCGCGCGGATGCGAACGGCGAGCAGCATTGCGTTGCCGATCGAGAACACGGCGGCGGTGATCCAGTTTCCGTAGATCAGCGGCACGGCGAGCAGCTCGATCACGACGGCGACGTAGTTCGGGTGCTTGATGAAGCGGTAGGGGCCGGTGGTGACGGGCGCCGATCCCGGCATCACGATCACCCGCGTGTTCCACTTCTCGCCCAGCGTCGAGATCGCCCAATACCGAAGCGCCTGCGCGACGAGCGCGAAGGCGAGCGCGATCAGCCCTGTCACGCCAGGCTCGGCGCGATCCAGGAGCCACGGCTCGGCCACGCAGGCCACCAGAAACGCGGTGTGGAAGACCGTCATCACCCGGTAGTGGCGAATGCCGACTTCGAGCGCTCCGTTCGCGAAGGCCTTCGCCGCGTTCCGCTGGGAAAGCTTGAGCTCGTAGAGCCTCTCGATCGCGAGCAGCGCGACGAAGCCGGTATAGGCCCAGAGCATCACCACTGCAGCAGCACCAGCTCGGCGCAGAAGCCGGGCCCCATCGCCATCAAGAGCCCGAGCTCACCCGGCTTCGGCTCGCCGCTGTCGAGCAGCTCTGACAGCACGTGGAGCACCGAGGCCGACGAGAGGTTGCCGACGTCGCGCAGCGATTTCCACGAGCGGGCCAGCGCGTCCTTCGGCAGCTCGAGCGCGGACTCGAAAGCCTTCAGCACCTTCGGCCCGCCGGTGTGGGCGACCCAGTGTTTGATCTTCGAGCGGTCGAGGCCCTGCGTCTTGAGGAACGTGTCGACGTTGTTGCGAATGTGGCCGGTGACGAGGTCGGGCACTTTGGCCGAGAGGACGACCTTGAAGCCGCCGTCGACGAAGTCCCAGCCCATCGTGCGTTCGGTGTCCGGGTAGAAGATCGAGCGGGTCGCCACCACTGCGGGGCCATGGGTCGAGACATCGGCCCCGGACATGATCAACGCCGCGGCCCCGTCGCCGAAGAGGCCTGACGAGATGATGTTGGGAATCGACAGGTCTTCGCGCTGCAGGGTCAGGGAGCAGAGCTCGACGGAAAGCAGCAGCGCGTGATGGGTGGGGAAGGCGCGCAGGTAGTCCGAGACGCGGGCAGTGCCGGCGGCTCCGGCGACGCAGCCGAGGCCGAAGATCGGGGTGCGCTTGATGTCTTCGCGCAGCTTGAGGCGGTTGATGAGGCGGGCGTCGATCGACGGCGTCGCGAGGCCGGTGACGCTGACGAAGTAGATCGCGTCGAGGTCCGAAGGCTTCAGGCCGCCCTTCTTCAGCGCGTCCAGCACCACCTGCTCGCCGAGGTCGACGGACGCCTTGATCCACGCGTCGTTGCGCTGCGCGAAGCTGGTCAGCCCCGGGTACTGGTCGAGCGGCAGCGCAAGGTGCCGGCCTTCGACGCCGACCGCGCGGTGAAGCTGCTCGAGGCGGTCGAGGTTGAAGTGCTCCTTCGCCCACTGCGCGCGAAACGCCTCGATCAGGCGCTCTTGCGACGCGTAGTGGGGAGGCACGCCCCGGGCGACTGTTCGCAAGCGCGGGTGCATGGTGACAGGGGTAACAGAGGCTATAAGCATCCGCGAGTCCCTTTTCACGAAGGGCCCTTAGCTCAGCGGTCAGAGCTGTCGGCTCATAACCGATTGGTCCCTGGTTCGAATCCAGGAGGGCCCACTGTCCGTAGCGTCGAGCGGCGGAGCTCCCAGCACCTCGGCTCTCACCTCGAGCTGGGCTTTGGGTGGTCG
>Ga0209181_10000185_pt1 | contig 114201 bp, 115 predicted proteins | sample MAT05_FD_187208 | JGI IMG/M metagenome (GOLD analysis project Ga0209181, IMG submission 187208) | Freshwater microbial communities from Lake Fryxell liftoff mats and glacier meltwater in Antarctica - MAT-05 (SPAdes) (version 2) | ecosystem: Environmental > Aquatic > Freshwater > Ice > Liftoff...
ATCTGGACCGCCAGTGCCAAGGACATCCTGCCGAAAGTGACCCGGGCCAAAGCAGCCTTGGCGGTGGCCGCCGGATAAGTACGGAACAGAGCGGCGCACTGCCCTAGGAGATACCGTGAACTTCAAGACCCCCAACCCCGGCAAGGCCTTGTTCCTCTTGCCTCTGGCGGCACTTTGGCTCGCCGCAGCATCCGTGCAGGCGCAGACTGCTCGCGCGATGGCGCCGTCCGCCAGCATGCCCATGGGGCAGATGCACAAAGGCGCAGCCGCAGCGCAGGACATGAAAGCGTCCATGATGATGGGCATGGAGGGCATGCAGAAGATGACGTCGACCGGCGACATCGACAAAGACTTCGCGATGATGATGAAGCTGCAGCATCAGCAAGCCGTGAACATGGCGGAGATGCAGTTGGCACAGGGCAAGTCGCCGGAAATGAAGATCATGTCCAAGCAGATCATCGCGGCACAGAAGAAAGAGATAGAGCAGTTCGACAAGTCGCTTGCCAGGTAGAAGTAGCCTGGTCGCAAAGCGCTGCGTCAGTCAGCGCGGACTCGCACGTCTTCATGCCGATGCCCGTGATGCGCATCAGGCGCATGGGCGTGCCCGTGTCTCAAAGGTGCGTGACGGTGTCGATGGCTGTGTTCGCCGTTCAGGGTCTGATCATGCACTTGGGTGTGATGTCCGTCGTCATTGCGGTGAGCGTGCTCGTGCTCGTGCTCGAGTTCTCCGTGCACGTGCGCGTGCTCGTGGTCATGGGATTCCGCCAGGTGCAGCACCACACTGCACAGCATCAGGACGCCGCCAATCGCCGTCGAGCCACTGATTGAGCGGTCGCCAAGCGCCACCGCCAATGCGGCACCAATGAAGGGAGCGAATGCAAAGACCGACCCCATGCGCGCCGCGCCAAAGGCCCTTTGCGCCAGCAGATAGAAGCGCAGGCTCAGACCATAGCCAGTGGCACCGATGGCGAACAAGGTCAAGGCAGCGCCGGCCGATGGCAAAGGCTCGCCCAAAGCGACCGCCAGCAGCACGGCGGCCGAGGCACCCACCAGAGTCTTGGCCCATCACCACCTGCCCGGGATCGCGCTCGGCCGGCGCCGCTGCCAGCACGGCGAGCAGCCCGCCCCGCAGTGCAGGCTGGGACGGGACGGGGCAGACAGAGTCACTTACTTTACGGTGAAGCGCACAGTGATGGCCTTGGCCGCCGGCGTGGTCAGCGCGACGACGACCTTGGCGCCCTTGGCCAGCTTGACGCCCTGGGCTTCGAGCTTGTCACCCGCCACCACCAGGGCCGCCTCGGACTTCTCGGCGCCGTTCAGCACGGTCAGCTTGCCCTTCATGCCGGTGGGTGCCATGGGCTTGCCGTGGTCATCGATGTAGATCACGGCGTTGCCACTTTGGGCCACGAGCTCGAAGTTGAGGTCGCTAGCGGTGGCGAGCACGCCGCCGTGCCTGGCCTTGCCGGATTCGTGCGCGAGGGCCACGTTGAACGACAGCGCCAACAGGCCCACAACGACCCCGGTCAACAGTTTCTTCATCATCTCTGGTCTTCTTTGTGCAAGGGTGCGGCGCACTGGAACAGGCGGCGCCGCCGGCGCCTGATTTCAACTCAGTAGGCTTCCAGGGTGCCCCCCGTGCCCTGCGGCGCCTCATCCTCTGGCTGAACCAGCCGCCGGGTCGCCTTCTCGCCAAACAGCCCATACAGCACCGGCGTCAGCAAGGTGTCCAGCAGCGTCGAGCTGACGAGGCCGCCAAAGATGACCACCGCCACCGGGTGCAGGATCTCCTTGCCCGGGGCGTCGGCGGCCAGCAGCAACGGTGTCAGCGCGAAAGCGGCCACCAGCGCCGTCATCAGCACGGGCGTCAAGCGCTCCAGCGAGCCGCGCACGATCATTGCCTGGCCGAAGCTCTCACCCTCGAACTTGCACACGTTGATGTAATGGCTGATCTTCAGGATGCCGTTGCGCGTGGCGATGCCCGCCAGCGTGATGAAGCCCACCATCGACGCCACCGACAGCTGCACGTCCGCGATCCACATCGCCGCCACCGAGCCAATCAGCGCCAGCGGAATGTTGGCCATGATGATGCCGGCCAGCACCGCCGACTGGTAGCGCGAGTACAGCACCAGGAAGATCATGGCCAGCGACACCACCGACAGGCCGGCGATCAGGCGGGTGGCCTGCTCCTGGGCCTGGAACTGACCCTCCAGGCTGATGAAGTTTCCGCTGGGCAACTGGCTGCTGCCGATGATGCTGCGGATGTCCTTGACGACCCGCCCCATGTCGCTGCCGTCGGTGTTGGCGTAGACGATGATTCGGCGGCGCCCGTTCTCGCGGCCGATCTGGTTGGGGCCGTCGGTCTCTTCCACGGTGGCGACGCTCGACACCGGGATGCGGCCGGCCGGCGTGTCGATCAGCGTGCGTGCCAGGTCCTGCGGGCTGCGCTGGTTGTCGGGCAGGCGCAGCACCAGGTCGTAGCGGCGCGGGCCATCGACGATTTCCGCGCCGTGCGCCCCATCCGTCAGGGCCTGCAAGACGCGTATCGCCTCGCCTGGCGCCAGACCCATCTGCGCGGCCTTGCGGTGGTCCAGCCGTACGGTGATCTGCGGGATCAGCACCTGCTTTTCGACTGTCAGATCGACCAGCCCCGGCACCGTGGCCAGTTGGCTGCGCATCACTTCAGCCAGGCCGCGCAAGGTGTCGATGTCGTCGCCGAAAATCTTGACGGCGATTTGCGCGCGTACGCCCGACAGCAGGTGGTCCAGCCGGTGGCTGATCGGCTGGCCGATGGTGGCCTGCGCCGGCAGCGACGACAGCCGGTCGCGGATGTCGGCCATGATGGTTTCGCGGTCGCGCGGATTGCCGTCTGTACCGCGCTTCAAGTCCACATCGATCTCGGTCGAGTGCACCCCTTCGGCATGTTCATCAAGTTCGGCCCGGCCAGTGCGGCGGCCCACCTGCGTGACTTCCGGCACCTGGCGGATCAGGGTCTCGGCGACCGCGCCCACGCGGTTGGCCTCGGCCAGCGAGGTGCCCGGCTGCATCACCAGCCCCAGCACCAGCGAGCCTTCGTTGAAGGCCGGCAGGAAGGCACGCGGGAAGAAGGGCACCGTCGCTGCAGCGCCGGCCACCGCCAGCACCGCCAGCGCGATTAGCAGCTTTGCGCGGCCGAAGGACCAGGTCAGCAGCTTCGTGTCCTGGCGCTTGAGCCACGCGACCAGCGGGCTGTCGCCATGGTCCAGGCCCTTCAACGTCGGCAGCAGGTAGTAGCACATCACTGGCGTCACCGTCATCGAGACCAGCATCGACGCCAGGATGGACACGATGTAGGCAATGCCCAGCGGCGTGAACAGCCGCCCCTCGATGCCCGGCAGCGCGAACAGCGGCACGAAGACCAGCACAACGATGACCGTGGCGTAAACGATGCCCGATCGAACCTCGACGCTGGCTTTGCGCACGACCTCCAGCACCGACAGCGAATTGCCGGCGGCGCGGTTCTGCTTCAGCCGCCGCAGGATGTTCTCGACATCAACCACTGCGTCGTCGACCAGCTCGCCGATGGCGATGGCCAGGCCGCCCAGCGTCATGACGTTGATCGACTGCCCCAGCCACTGGAACACCACCGCTGTGACCGCCAGTGACAGCGGAATTGCCACCAGCGAGATCACCGTCGTTCGCACCGACAGCAGAAAGGCAAACAGCACGATGGCGACCATGATGGCGCCGTCGCGCAGCGCCTCGGCGACGTTGCCGGTCGAGGCCTTGATGAAGTCGGCCTGACGGAAGAGCACGCGCGGCTCGGCCAGCCCCTTTGGCAAGCCCGGCTTGAGTTCGGTGAGCGCAGCTTCGATCTGCGCCGTGAGCTTGACCGTGTCGGCGTCAGGCTGTTTTTGCACGCTGACCACCACCGCCGGCAGGCCGTTGTAGCCGGCGTCGCCGCGCTTCAGGCCGGCGGCGAAGGAGACGGTGGCCACCTGTTCCAGCAGCAGCGCACGGCCGTCCTTCCAGGCCACGGCGATGCCCGCCAGGTCTTCGACGCGGTTGCTGCGGCCCAGGTGCCGGATCAGGTATTCGCGGCTGTTCAGGTCGATGAAGCCACCGCCGGCATTACCGGCGTAGCCCTTCAGGGCTTGTTCGACCTGGTTCAAAGTGACGCCGAACTGCGCCATGCGCGCGGTGTCGGGCGCCACGCGCAGCGTGCGCACCTCGCCGCCAATCGGAATGACCTGCGCCACGCCGGGGATCGAGAGCAGCCGGGGACGGAGCACGAAGTCGGCGTACTCGCGGGCCTGCATCGGGGTGGCCGCAGGCGACTTGCCATCACCCGGCACCAGCGGCAAAGCCACCAGCATCACCTCGCCCATGATGGAAGAGACCGGGCCCATCACCGGCGCGATGTCGCCCGGCATCTGCGTGCGCACCAGCGCCAGCCGCTCGGCCACCAGTTGGCGATTGCGGTAGATGTCGGTGCCCCAGTCGAACTCGGCATAGACCAGCGACAGGCCCACGCCGGATGTCGAGCGCACGCGGGTCACGCCCGGCATGCCGTTCAGCGCGGTTTCCAGCGGGAAGGTGACGAGCTGCTCGACTTCTTCCGGGGCCATGCCGCCGGCCTCGGTCAGCACAGTGATCAGCGGTTTGTTGAGGTCAGGGAAGACATCGACCGGCATGCGCCACGCCGTCACCGCGCCGTAGATCATCAACAGCGCCGCCACCGCCAGTACGAACAGTCGGTTGTGAAGGCTGGTAAGAACGATCCAATTGAACATGAGAGTGGCTCCCGTTCAGCGGATCTGCGCGATCAGCGGTGCGCCCTGGACGACGACGCGGTTGTCCGCGCTCAGCCCTTGCGTCACCACCACCGTGCTGGCGTCCAGCGCGCGGAACTGCACGGGTTGCGGGATGAAGCGTTCGGCACCCGATTTGATCCAGACGATGGGCTCGTTGGACGGGTTGCGAACCACGGCCTGCGCCGGCAGCACCATGCCCTTGATGCGCTCTTTGGACTGCGCCACCACGGTCACCGGTTGGCCGATCGCCACCGGCAACGCCGTACCGGCCTTGACCGGCGTCACGGCAAAGGTCAGCGGCAGCACACCGTCCCGCAGCGTGCGTGACGCGCCCAGCAAGCGCAGCGAGACCTCGGGCATGCCCTGCAAAGATGCCCCGGCCACATTGGCGGCCACCTTGGCATCGGCGGTGGTGGCCTCGACCAGCATGCGCGCTGGGTCGACCACCTCGAACAACACATCACGCGGCTCCACGACTTGGCCGACGACGAGGTCGGTCCGGGCGATCACGCCGCTGACGGGGGCGGTCAGGGCTTCACGCGCCACCAGGCTGTTGCCGATGCTGCGCTCGCGTTCGGCCAGACTCGCGGCTTCTGTGCGGGCGGCATCGATCTCCTTGCGCGGCACCGTGCCTTCCAGGCCTTCGAGGCGCTGCAGGCGCTGCTCTGCCAGTTGCCGCAGCGCGCGCATTTCGGCCAGTTGGGACTGCTGCGCGCCCTGTGAGAAAGGCTCGGCGTGATAGCGCACATGGGCCAGCACCTCGCCCCTTTTGACCGCCTGTCCGGCAAAGGGCAAGCCCGTAGGCCCCGGTTCGATGCGCCCGCCGTACACGGCTTGCACGCGGCCGCTGGCGTTCGGGTCCATGATCACCCGGCCGGGCATCTCGACCGTGGCCGCGGCGTCGGATTCCAAGGCCAGTACCGTGCGGATGGCCATGCGCCGCTGCGCAGCCTTGGGCACGTTGACGCTGCCGTCGGGCAGGCGCGCCAGCCCCGATGCGTTGACTGCCGAGCCGGGCGCGTCCAGATGCTCGCCGTTGGGGCCGTGAGCGCCGGGACCGGCATGCCCTGGCGACAGCCAGAGCAGACTCGCGCCAAACGCCATCGCGTGGACCAATGGCAGTACACCGCGTCGGTTGAGATGTTGATTTGTCATCACAGACCTCCCTGCAGCGTGCCTACCGCGCGGCGGCGCTGGCGCCACCAAACAATGCCGCCCATCAGCCCGAGGGCAGCGACACCAGCGCCGATCCAGGCGGCGCGGTCCACTTCGTGATGGTGGACTTGCTCGTGTTTGTCTTTCGTGCCGACGGTGGGAATACCACCCGTGCGGTTCACCAGCGTGCCGTCGAGCAGGTCGGTGTCCTTGCCCGCCAACAGGGTGAAGACGAGGCCATGCTCGCCGGGAGCGGTCAGCGTCTTCAACAGCGCCGTGTCCGTGACGACATAGTCGCCTTGCTCGGTGCGGAAGGTGGCAACGGCTTTGAGCGTGCCGTTCTCAACTTCCAGTTTCGCACCGAGCACGGGTTCGTTGGACTCGTAGCGATCGATCACGATGACCAACTCGGTGGCGCGCAGTTCGGCAACCAGCTCGAACGCCTCTGACTTGGCCTCGACGCGGGGCAGGGCTGATGCAGCGTGCAGGGGGGTCGGGGCGTCCAGGTGCTCGCCATTCGGGCCATGGGCGCCGGGGCCCGCCAAGGCGGGCGGGTTGGCGAGCAGCAGCAGCGTCATCGTGGCCGCGGCCAGCAAATGCCGCGATGCGCAGCGGTTGTCGAAAGCGTTCATGGCAGGAGTCCGAGGGTTTGTTGAAGGCGGGCGCGGGCGAGGCCCAGCGCGGCGTTCTGGCGGGCGGCAGCGCTGTCGGCCTGCGCCGCGGCGGCGAGCGCGCGCAGCAGGTCGGGCAGCGGCGTTTCGCCGGCACTGAAAGACCTTTCGATCAGGGTGGCGCGTTCGCGAAGCAGTCGGGCGCGGGCGGTCTCGGCTTCAAGTTGCGCCTCGGCCGATCGCTGGGCGCCGCGTGCGGCAGCTGTGTCGCTGACCAGGCGTTCCATCAGGCGTTGCTCTTGGGTCTGGGCGACGTCCAGCTCGGCGAGTGCGGCCGCTTCCAGCGGCCGGTTGCGGTCGTCGGTGCCGAAGGGCAGACGCAGGCCAACGACCAGGCTGCCTTGCGAAGCCTCCGCGCGGCCGGGGACATCCTGTCGCAGGCCAACGGTCAGCTCGGGTGCGTCGCGGCGCGACAGCCGCATCTGGTCCACGCGCTTGCGCGCCAGCTCGGTCGACAGGCTGGCGAGTTGCTGCTCTGGGTGCGGTGCCACCGCGCCCGGCGCTGTAACAGGCGCTGCATCGACGCTGGCGGCTGCGGTCAGATCGGACGCTGCCGTCAGTCCTGTCAGCAAGGCCCAGCGCGCGCGCGCCGTTTGCAGGCTCTGGCTCACGTCGGACTGCAAAGCGGACGCCGCCAGTTGCTCGGCTCGGGCCGCCAAAGCGTCGGCTCGGGCCAGATCGCCGGCACGCACGCGGCGATCGACGTCGTCAGCGAGTTGCATCAGCGCATGGACCTGGCTGTCGGCCTGGGCGACCTCGGCCTGCAGGATGGCAAGCTGCCAGGCTGCTTCGCGCAATTCACCGGCCAGATGCAGGCGGGCCACCTGCTCGGCAGCCCCTGCCCGCGCTGCCGCAGCGTCCGCCGTGACTGAACGGGCGGCCCGCTGGCCGGGCAGCCACAGGAGAACAGTCACCCCGATTTCGGTCTCCCGCTTGCCCACGTTGCTCTGCAGGCGGTCATTGCGGTGGCTCAGCTCCAGCGAAGGCGGCGCGGCCCAGAGACTGGCTGCGGCGCTGCGGTCTGCCTCGGCGCGGCGGCGCTGCCCATCGCTCTCGCGTGCGGCAACAGCGCGTTGCCATGCTGCATCCAGCGCCGTGCGAAGCGTGACGCTGCCGGCGGACGGGCCGGTTGTGGAAGGCGGGGTCATATGGGAGCCCCCAGGGGATGCGGCGGGCTGGGCCCCAACGGGCCCGCCAGCCAGGCTGCCCGCGATGGCGCAGGCAGACAGCCAAGAAAAACACTTCACGATGATCCTGACAATTCAACAGCCCGGGCCGGCCGAATGCGGGTTCAGGTCATGCGGAAGGCGGACAGGAACTGGCGTGGGCTGCCGCTGCGGCGGGAGGCCGGGCGTCCATGGTTGGACGCCCGCCGCGAAGGCGGGTCAGGCGCGGGATCGAGGAGGCCTGAGCAGGCCGTCGAGAGTAGGGTTGGGCACGGGTGTTTCGTGCAGGCCGACCGGAGCGGCCGAACCCAAGGGTGGGAAGTCGTGTGATGACGGTGTCGCCATCGCCAGCGACGGGCTCAGGTGGTCCATGACGACGTGCAGCGCCGACTCGTTCGAATCGTCCAGGTGGTAAGAGCCATCCTCGTGATGATGGTGGCCTTCTTCCTGCCAGTGCAGCGCGGCGTGTTCCTTGTCGGTCAGTGCGTTCACGGTCGAGCCGATACGCGCCATGACCACCGATTGCCAGAGCATGGCAACTAGCATGACGAGGAGGACGGGGAGTCGGCGCATGATCTATCGAGTTTACTAAAGCTGTTCACGTCGTAGAGTCTGCCAGGGCTTCAAGCGTCCCCACGGGGAGATTGATCTTGTGAAGACTTTACCGAACTACAACCAGCCGTCCAATCACAGCAACCTGGTGCTTCGGCGGCCTGCTGGACCAGTAAAGATCAACAGGGCGGCCATGAGCTCAAGTTCGTTGGTTGATTTCGATCGGAGGCGCCGTTTGCATCACCACCGTTCGAGCCGGTGATGCGTGGGCTCGGCGAACCCGATGCCGTGCGGCGGCCTCATTGTCACGGTTTCGCCACCACGACCGGTGGCTTTGGGTCGTTTGCCGGTGCACGACGACGAGCCGCGAACGACCGGTTTCGCCGACCGAGCCGATGGTCACTGACACGGCCTTTCGGGGCAATCGACGCCGAGGGGCCATGGATGGGGCCATCCGCCAGTGCCTGAATTCGCAGAGCCGCATCACCGTTGCTGATGCGCCTGATTGGGAGGTGATGATCGAGCACATGTGATCTGATTTCACAGCGTCTCTCGATGCTCGCCGTAGGATGTGGGGCCCCTGATTTAGTTGAAAAAATCAGGGGCTTTTGCTTTTCATGTTGGCCCGCGGCGTCTTCGCCTACAAGCCCGGGCGGCGATGACCGTCTTCGCCCGGCACTGCAGCACGTTGAATAGACGCAGGGCCCGACAGTGCAGTCGTGTGCCGGCGGATTCGAAGCTGGTTCCGGTCCAGCCCGAGACCAACGTGATTGCCGGTCCCCCAACTCTGAAAAGTGCCGCATGAACATCCAACGTCAGCTTTCCATCCTGTCGCTCGCCGTCGCGGCTGCGCTGCCAGTCGTCCTGCCAACGGCCGCTCTGGCGCAAACGCGCGTATCGGCGTCCGAAACCAGGATCGCTTCATTGGGCGTTGAACAGGTTCGGCGCCTGCGGCCCGGCAACGTCCTGTCGTTCAGCCTCAACGGCACGCCAGGCGCCGTGGTGACGTTGCAGATCGCGGGTGCGACGAAGAACCTGCAGATGACAGAGGTCCGGCCTGGTGAGTATGCAGGTGACTACACCATCCGCACGCGCGACAGGCTGACCGCGGCCAGCACCGTCACGGCACGTCTGCTGAAGAATGGCCGAACGACCAGCGCGATGCTGGGCAGTTCGCTGCTCCTTGGCGCTAACGACCCCGTACCGGTGGCCACCGCACCGATCACCGCTTTCAACGTCGTGGCGGTGGACGGTTTCCAGCCTGGAGATGAAGTGAACTTTTCGCTGAAGGGAATTCCAGGCGGCGCCGCGCGCGTCGCGGTGCAAGGTGTTGACAAGCGCATCGTCTTGACGGAAGTCAGCCGCGGTGTGTATGAAGGCAGCTATGTGATTCGCCGCCAGGACAGGCTTCAGGGTGAATTCAGCGCCGACGGCTTTCTGATGAGCGACCGGCGTGAGACAAGCCAGCACTTTGAGCGTCGCTTTGACCGCAGCGGTTACGAGACGAGCCGCAACGACGGCCGCGACACGCGCCAACCGCTGGTCGCCGCCTGCGCGAACTGCGGGTCGGTCGAAGCGGTGGACATTGTCGAAGTCAGAGGCGATTCGCCCAACGTTCTCGGCACCATCGCCGGTGGCTTGCTGGGCGGCGTGGTTGGCCACCAAGTGGGTGGCGGCAGCGGCAAGGATTTGGCAACCATCGTTGGCGCCGTCGGCGGCGCGTATGCCGGCAACCGGGTCGAGAACAACATGGGCAAGACGAAGGTCTATCGCGTCGCCGTCCGCCTTGAAGGCGGCAACGTGCAGAACTTCGACTACGCAAATGACCCGTCCGTGCAGGTTGGCACCCGCGTCAAGGTCGAAAACGGTCAGCTGATCCGCCTGTAAACAAGTCCGCGGTTTGATCAACGCGGCATTCTCTTGCGCAGCCAGGCTTCGTCAAGCTCCAGTTGGCCGTCCTCAGGTGCCACGGCGCGCAGAGCGGTGACGAGCGTGAGCGCGGCGCGGAAGTCGGCCAGGGCGTTGACGCGATCGCCAGCCTGGCTGCGCGCCTCGCCGCGCTCGGCGTAGGCCACGGCCAGGTCCCTGTGGCGGCGGCTGTTCGCCGCATCGCTCTCGACCAGAGGTGTCAGCAGTGCAATGGCTTGGCCATACGCGGCGTCGATGTCCACGAGACGCCCGCTCGCATCGGCGCGCGCCTTGCCGATGCGAATCCACAGCACGGCCAGGTCGCGCGTGGCCACGAGATCATTGGGCTGGCCATCGAAAGCCGCCTGGCGCAACGCCAGCGCTTCGTCAAAGGCCGCGCGCGCGTCGCCGTGCCGGCCCTGCAAGGCATGCACATCGGCGACGCGCTCGAGCGCCACGGACAGGTCACGGCGCCACTCCACGTTGTCACGGCTGCGCGCCACCAATTCACGCCGCAGCGTCAGGCAGGCGGCATAGGCCTCGCGTGCACCGGCGATGTCGCGCGCCTGCAGCAAGGCGTCACCGACCCGCTCGTGGCTCAGCGAGAGGTCCCGCTTGACATCCGCGCGGGCGCCGTCCTCGGCCAGCAGCTCGCTCAGCATGCTGCGCGCCAGCAGGTAGTCGGCGCGCGCCTGCGGCAGGTCGCGTGTGGCGGCCAGCTTCATGTCGCCGCGCCGCGCCAGCGCTGTGGCCAGCGCGCGGCGTGTTTCGGGCGACGGCGTCTTGATCTCACGCAGCGTGGCGACAACACCCTCCTGAACCGCCAGCGCCTGGACATGCTGGCCCAGTTCAAGCAGCAGTTCGGCCTCTTCGGAGTGGATGCGTGCCAGTTCGCTGAGGTCGGGCGGCGCCATGCCGGTGCCCGACTGCAGAAGCTGCGCCGCTTCGCGCGAGGCTTTCAGCGCGGTCTGCAGATCGCCGGCTTCGTAGGACTGCCGCGAGCGCAAGGAACGCGCCTGCGCCGCCAGGCTCCTGGCCGCAGTGCCGTCGGCACGGGAGCGCAGCCCGTCGGACTGCCGAGCCATGTGCTCGATGATCGACGCTGCTCCGCGCGCATCACCCTGCGCGGCCAGCGCCTGGGCCTTGGCGGCCAGGGCGTTGAGCTGTTCGATTTCGACTTGCTCGGCAGCGGGCAACCGCGCCAGCCATGTGCCCGGGTTGACCAGTTGCCGCCGGGTCGGCACGCGGGCCAGGGCTTCGAGGGCGCGCTCGGCCATTGCCCTTTGCTGGGCGTCGTCGCCCGCCGCTTCATACAGATGCGAGAAATGGCGGTCCAGCCGTGCCCGTTGCAAGGCCAGTGTGGGCGTGCCCGGCGCATCGCCGGTGAGCTCATCAAAGTCTTTTCGTGCGCCGTCCAGCAGCTCGCGGATGACACCGCTCGGCACGCCGTAGCGGTCCTGAAAGCCTGCCGCGTCGTCCACGCGGCGGGAGGCCATCTCGACCGCGCTTTCCAGCCGCTCGCGCGCCAGGTTGCTGGCGCGCCAGGAGGCCCAGGCGCCGACACTGGCGCCCAGTGCCAGCGCCGCCATCGCCGCGGCGATCCAGCGTGCGGTGTTGCGCTCGCGCCGCTCGGCTTCGGCTTGGCGCTGCGTCAGCACGGTCAGCGGCACCGCAGTCAGCGCGGCCACCAACTTGAGCACGGTGAACTGCAGGCCGTCGCCTTCGGCCCGCAGGTCGGGGGCCAGGGGCTCGCGCTCGTCGGCCTGCCAGTGGCCGGACGCTGCATCCCAGCGCTCGAACAGACTTGGGTGGAAGGCACCTTGCGGCTCGTGTTCGGCGTCATGGCGCTCGGGCAACCCGGCAATCAGCACCGGGAAGATGCGCTCACCGCGCCCGGCCCGCTTGACTTCTCGAATCTCTTCGCCGACCCATTCCGACCGCGCCGAGGCCGGACTGCACAGGACGATCAGGGCGTCTGAGGCCTGCAGCGCGGCGCGCAGCGTGGCGCCCAGGTCAACGCTGGCATCGGCGTCCCAGCGGTCGCGAAAAACCGGCGCAAGGCGCTTGGGCACCGGGCCGCGCCCGAAGTCCTGGCCGCGCAGCGGCGCGGGCACGACGTAGGCCTCCAGGGCCTTCTGAAAGGCTTCTCCGGTGCGGCGGTCGAGGCTTGAGTACGAGATGAAGGCCGCGTAGCGCATCGTGGTGCGCCGCCGGCTCAAAATCGCCAGAAGGCCTGGACGGCAACGGTCGTCGCATCGAAGCGGTCGTCGGCGAACAGCCGCGAGACTTCGATGTCGGCCGTGAACTGCGCCCCGTGCAACCACGACAGGCCCAGGGTGAAGGTGCCCTTGCTCTTGTCGGCGCCATCGGTGGTGAAAGAGAAGCGGGTGGGGTCGGCACGCCGATCCTGCGCCATGCGCACCGTGACCAGCTCTCGCTCGCCTTTGAACTCATTCAGCCACGACACCGCGAGGCGCGGCACCACGGTGCCAAAGGCCGTTTCATGGCGGTAGGCGGCGACGAGTTGCAGCTCGGACTGCAGGGACGTGCGGCGCTGGCGGTCGAAGGCCAGTTCAAGGCCGATCGGGTCGCCGGCGGCGCGAGCTGTCCGCAAGACCGCAGGTGTGTTCGAGCTCACCGTGTGGGTGACGCTGGTGCGCCCGGTTTCGGTGTACGCGCCGATGGTCGTGCGCAGGTAGGTCAGCGACACCCGAGGGCCCCACTGGAAGCGGTCGTCGCCGAAGTCGAAGCCCAGCCGCGTTGACAGGCCCCATTCGGTGAGCCTGGACTTGCCGGCAATCGTGCCGGCATAGATGTCGTCGATGTCGATGCCACCGCTGGCGAAGCCGGACACGCTGGTGGCACTGCGGACGATGGCGTCGCTGTTGCCTTCGATGGCGCACACGTTGCGCTGGTAGCCGTAATTCCGGCGGCTGAATTGCACGCCGGCGTCAGCGAAGCCGCCGCCAAAACGCCTGGCGACGAAGCCGCCGAAGCGGGCGCCCTTGTCGTCGAAACCGCCACCGGGCCCAACCTTGCAGACATCGGCCTGCAATGCGCCGTTGAGGCTGTCGCCGAAGCCGGCGTTGGCGCCGCCGATCAGCACCTGGGCGGCGCGATAGTCGGCGTCGGCTCGGCGATAGCCAACCCAGGCGCCGGCGACCAGGCGTTCGCGCGTCACGTAGTCCACGCCAAACACCAGCTCGCCGATGTTGGCGCGGTAGCCGGCTTCGAGCGCGGTGGTGGCGCGGTCACGGCGCTCGTCAGAGGCCTGGATGAAGAGGCCCAGGCCACCGTCGGCGGGAGCGCCGATGTCGATGCCCAAGGGAGTGCTCAAACCACCGGCCTGCGCCAGCAGGATCGGCCGCTCGAGGTCGGCCCGCTTGCCTCTTGCATCCAGGCGACTGTCGGCGCGGTTCCTGGCGGCGCGGAACTGCGACACCGTCTTCGTCGTCTGCAAGGACCCGAGGGTGCCACCGAGCGCCGCCGCCGATGCCACCGCGCTGCTGCCGCAGATGGCGGCAATCTCTTTGCCGATGCGGCCTGCATCGCGCTCGGCAGCCAGGAAGGCATCCAGATTCGATTGGCTGAAGCCGAAGTCCGGCACGCCAAAGGCGGGACCGCAGCCGTTGGCACGGCCCAGAGCCAGCACCTCAACCAGCGCCTGGTCCAGGCTGCGAGGTGCCGGCTCGGCCCCGGCAAAAACGCAAGCGCAACAGCCCAGCAACGCCGCACCGCATGACAGAAATGCGCTCGTTGAAAGTCCTCATGTCGCGGGCAGAAATTGCAAGTTGGCACGCAGGCTTCCCGTAGCAGCCTGAGCTGCTGCCTTTTAGGCCATGGGGCGACGTGTGTAAATCCCAGCAACGCACCAGTCCAGGGGCCGTGATCTCATGCTTTGGCAATGCACGTTGCCGGCGCGCACGCGTGCGCGTGGAGGTTTCGACGGCGGCCCTCGCGCCTCAAGTCGCGCGCGGCGGCGCCGATTTTCCGAACGAGACCCCAGCCGACCGACAGCCCCTTGTCCTCTGTCCCCTCTGCCCCATCTGTCCCCTCTGCACCGACAGGCCGTGCTCGACCTGGTGCAGCGGGCACGCGGTGGTATCCCTTTCTACCTTCTTCTCTGGCTGCTGATCGGCGGGTCCAGTGGGCTGCACCGAGCGGCCCCAGTGTTCTTCTCGATCACGTCGGCGCTGTTCGCCGCGAGAAAGCTGGCGCGCTTGGCCTTCGAGCCGCGCATGGCTGAACTGGCGTTGCGAAAGCCGCAGCAGGCACGCGGTGTCTGTCTTGTCCTGCTGCTCAGCAAACCGACGCTGTGGGGGCTCAGCATGGCTTCCACTGCAGCAGGGTCGCTCTTCCAAAGCACAGCGCCGAGAAGGCTTTTGCGGTGGCTGTCTCGATGCCGAAGATGCCCTAACCGTCGGCCCGCATCGCCAGGCGCACGTGAACACCGGCGTCGGTCACGACGCCATCCGGTTGCCGGCAGCGGCGCGCTTGAGGGCTTGGGTTCGGGGCGTGACGCTAAGTGCTCGAGTCAGGCCACCGCGCCAAATAGCGCACCAGCTGCCGCCGTCACACCCATCGCGAGCGCGCCCCAGAAGGTGACGCGCCAGATGCCACGCCAGAGGCCCGCTCCGCCCGCCCGGGCCGACAGGTAGCCCAGCACCGCCAGGGACGCCAGCGACGTGATCGCCACGACGGCTGTCAAGTTGCCCTGCGGCGCCAGTGCCGTCACCGCGAGTGGCAATGCAGCGCCCACCGCAAAACTCGCAGCCGACGCCAGCGCGGCCTGCACCGGGCGTGCACCCAGGGTGGAGGAGATGCCGAGTTCGTCGCGCGCATGTGCGCCCAGCGCGTCATGCGCCATCAACTGCGCGGCCACCTGTTGCGCCAGGGCGGGCTGCAGGCCGCGTGCAACGTAGATCGTGCTGAGTTCGCGTTCTTCACCGGCCGGGTCTTTCTGCAGTTCGGCTTTTTCGCGCGACAGGTCTGCGCTTTCGGTATCGGCCTGCGAATGCACCGAGACGTATTCACCCGCCGCCATCGACATCGCACCCGCCACCAGTCCGGCCACGCCTGACAGCAGCATGGCCGAAGGAGTTGCACCCGCAGCAGCCACCCCAAGAACCAGGCTGGCGGTGGAAACGATGCCGTCGTTAGCGCCCAGCACGGCCGCGCGCAGCCAACCAATGCGGTCGGTGCGGTGGCGTTCGGGGTGGGTGGTGCGGGCCATGGAGTGTGGGGACTGCGGCGGTTGCGGCTGCCGCAGCTTGCGGTGCTGGCATTGTCGGGTGCACCGCTCGGCCCCAGCACCGGCGCGGCTTGATGAGGATCAAGCCGCCTGCATGAACCCCGACTCAGTTGCGCCGCGGATTGTCCGGCGCGTTGTCGCGGCGGTTGGGCCCGCCGTCGCCGTCCCTGTCGCGGCGCGCCCAGGCGCCACGCTGTTGCTGCCAGCGGCCATCGCGTTCAATCCAGGTCGGTTGCGCGTAGGTGTAGCCGGGGCGGGTCCGCACCCAAGAGCCGGCGACCCAGATGTGGCGGTTGCGCCTGCCGTTCCAGATCCAGTAGCCCGGGGTCCAGTCGTAGCCTCGGCGCGGAGCAGGCACGCCTTCATCACGCGGTGCCGGCGGTCCGATGCGAACCGTCAGGCCCACCTGGGCGACTGCGGGCGCGGCCAGTGCGCCAACGGAAGCGGCCACCATGGCGGCCAGGAGTGTTCTTCTGATCATGAGAGTCTTTCGGTGATCCAACCAGCAAAGCACTCTGCACCCGGCTGAGCCTGCAGCCTGCAGGCCAAGCGGACCCCCGGGCGTGGGAGGCCGTCCCTGCGAGCAGATCAACGCCTGCCGTCGTCTGCGAGGTCCTCCAGGATCGGGCAGTCCGGTCGCTGGTCGCCATGGCAGCCTCGCGCCAGATGCATCAGCGTGTCGCGCATCTCGGCCATCGCGGCCAGGCGGCGGTCGAGGTCTTCCACATGCGCCAACGCAATGCGCTTGACGTCGGCGCTGGCGCGGCGGCGGTTGTGCCAGAGCTTGAGCAACTGCGCGATCTCGGCCATGCTGAAACCCAGGTCGCGAGCGCGGCGGATGAAGCGCAGCGTGTGCACCTCCCTGTTGCCGTAAAGCCGATAACCGGATTCGGTGCGCGCCACTGACGGCAACAGCCCCAGCGATTCGTAGTGCCGCACCATTTTGGCCGACACGCCCGACCGCGCGGCCGCTTCGCCGATGTTGAATCGTTCGCCGTCCGTGTCGCTCGGGTTCATTTGGCCACCCCTTTCCAGCGCCGCAGCAGCAGCGCGTTGCTGACCACACTGACGCTGCTGAAGGCCATGGCGGCGCCCGCAATCACCGGGTTGAGCAAGCCAAAGGCGGCCAGCGGAATGCCCACCACGTTGTAGAAAAAGGCCCAGAACAAGTTCTGCCGGATCTTCGCGTAGGTGCGGCGCGAGATGTCGATGGCGTCGGCCACCAGCGCCGGGTCGCCGCGCATCAGCGTGATGCCGGCGGTGTGCATCGCCACGTCGGTGCCGGTGGACATGGCGATGCCAACATCCGCCAACGCCAGCGCGGGCGCGTCGTTGATGCCGTCGCCGACCATCGCCACGCGTTCGCCACGTGCCTTCAGCCGGGCGACGATGTCGGCCTTGTTTTCGGGCAGCACGTCGGCATGAACGTCGCTGATGCCGACGAGCTGCGCCACCGCTTGGGCGCTGCCTGCGTTGTCGCCAGTGATGAGGGCCGCGCGCACGCCCATCTGCTGCAGCGCCTTCACTGCGACCGCAGCGCTGGCCTTCGGGGCGTCGCCAAAAGCCAGCAGGCCGACCAGGCGGGGCTGTGCGGCGGCAGTGGAGGGCAACTCAGCCAGCCACGACACGGTGCAGCCTTTGGCTTGCCAGTCTGCGGCATCAGCGCCCAGTGCGGAGACATCCACGCCCAGTTCCTGCATGAATCGGGTGCTGCCCAGGCGCAGCTCGAGGCCGCCCACGCTGGCGGCAACTCCGCGGCCCGCCACGGCGCGCACATTCGTCGCCGCAGCAACCGCCAGGCCTTCAGCCTGGGCCACTGCCGTGACGGCCGATGCCAAGGGATGTTCACTGCCCGCCTGCACGGCCGCTGCGGCTGCCACGAGTGCGGCGCGCAGCGCTGCGGCGTCGCCTGCCGCGGCAGGCAGTGCCGCCATCAAGGTTGGCTTGCCCGCGGTGAGCGTGCCGGTCTTGTCGAAGGCCACGACGGTCACGCTGTGCGCCACCTCCAGGGCTTCGGCGTCCTTGATCAGGATGCCCAGCTTGGCGGCAGCGCCGGTGCCCACCATGATGGCGGTGGGCGTCGCCAGGCCCAAGGCGCAGGGGCAGGCAATGACCAGCACCGCCACCGCGTTGAGGATCGCGTTTTCCCAGTTGCCGGTGGCCAGACCCCAGCCCAGGAGCGTGAGCAGCGCGATGGCCATCACCACCGGAACGAATACCGCACTGACACGGTCCACCAGGCGCTGGATGGGCGCCTTCTTCGCCTGCGCCGATTCCACCAGGCGCACGATGCGCGCCAGCGTCGATTCGGCGCCGACGGCGCGGGTCTTCAGCAGCAACAGGCCTTCACCGTTGACCGCACCGCCGGTGACCCTGTCGCCCACGTGTTTGGGCACCGGCAGGCTCTCGCCGGTGATGAGCGATTCATTGACGTCGCTGCTGCCTTCCAGCACATCGCCATCCACCGGCAGACGCTCACCGGGCCGCACGACCACCACATCACCCACCTGAAGCTGCGCGGCCGGCACTTCACTGTCCACGCCGCCCTTGCGCACGCGCGCAGTGTCGGGCCGCAATGCGTTGAGCGCGCGGATGGCTTCGGTGGTCTGGCGCTTGGCACGGGTTTCCATCCACTTGCCCAGCAGCACCAGCGTGATGACCACCGCGGAGGCTTCAAAGTACAAGTGCGGCATGCTGGCATCGCCATGGCGCAGGAGTTGCACCAGGCTCAAGCCGAAAGCGGCGCTGGTGCCCAGTGCCACCAGCAAGTCCATGTTGCCGCTGCCGGCCCGCAGGGCCTTCCAGCCTGCCACATAGAAGCGCGCACCCAGCCAGAACTGCACAGGGGCGGCCAGCGCGAATTGAATCCAGCCGGGCAGCATCCAGTGGTGGCCGAACAGCATGCCGACCATGGGCAGGGCCAGTGGTGCCGACAGCAAGGCGGCGACCACCACGGGTGCTGCAGAGCCCATTGACCAGAGTTCTCCCGCTCGGCGCGGTGGCGTGTCTGCCCCGGAAGCAGGGCCGTCGTGCCGCGGACGTGCCACATAACCTGCACGGGCAACGGCGGCCACCAGTGCCGTTTCGTCGATCCGACGTGTGGCGGCCAAGACGCTGGCAGTCTCGGTCGCCAGGTTGACCTCGGCGTTGAGCACGCCGGGCACTCGCAGCAAGGCCTTCTCCACACGCGACACGCAGGACGCGCACGTCATGCCGTCAATGGCCAGCGTGACGCTGCTTTCGCCCACTGTGTAGCCGGCCTTTTCAACTGCAGCGCGCAAGTCGGCCATGCCGATGCCTGGTGCTGCGCGCACGTTGGCGGTTTCTGTGGCCAGGTTGACGCTGACCTCGGACACGCCGGGCAGTTTCTGCAGCGCCTTCTCGACGCGCGCGACGCAGGAAGCGCAGGTCATGCCCTCAATGGGCAAGCTCCAGTCCAGCACGGTGTCTGGTTTTGGTGCGGTGGCATTCACGGCATTCACGGCATTCACGGCAATCTCGGCATTCATGGCGTACCGGCTGCGGCCTGCAGTCGGGAAAGAGGTTGAACAGGGAACAGTCTCAGGCTTGCCATCATGGGAAGGTCAAGGTGGGCGCACCGTAACACCCTTTGCGTGACAGGGCTTGCAGGGTAGATCCTTGGCCTTTCCACCATGGGAGGGTTGATCATGCGCGCTTCAGTCAAAGGAAGAATCGACATGCTTGAACTCACACTCCCCACCATGACCTGCGGCCATTGCGTGAGCGTCGTCACCCAGGCCATCAAGGCGGCAGACCCGCACGCGCAGGTCGAGATCGACCTGGCCAGCCACCGCGTGCGCGTGCAGACCAGCCAGGCGCGCGAGACGATCGTCTCGGCGGTGGGTGAAGCGGGCTACGCACCGGCTTGAGTGCACGCCCGTTCAGCGTTCATCTTGACGCAGGCGGCGGGAGAGTCAACGCTGCAGTTTCACCGTCAGTGTGGCAGTGGCGGCGGACTTGTTCGTCCACATCCAGCAGTAGTCCTGCTCGATCCGGGTTTGCAGTGTGTTCCGCGCGCTGGCCACGGCTTTGAGCTTTGCAGGGAAGACCACCTCCTTGCCGACGTGGTAGTGGACATTGAAGTCCAGCGGCGCGCTGGCCTCGAATTCCCAGCGCAGATTCACGCCAGCCGGCAGCTTGCCGCAGACCTCGGCGAACTTGGCCGGAGGCACGGCCAAGTTGCGCTCGAAACGCGCGTTTGAATCCCAGTCGATTTCCAGGATGTTGGCCAACGCCGGCAGGGTGAAGAGCGTCAATGCCACAACGGACAGAGTTGCCAGGACGCGATCGCAGCGCGGGTGGCCGGAAACGATGGCACGGGAAGGGCGGTTCGCCATGGTGTTCTTCTTGCTCTCAGGCTTCAGCGTGATCTTGCCAGCGTCGCTGTGGGCGGCGCGTCACATCAGTGTTTATGTTGGCCGGATTCAGCGCCAGGCTTGCGCACCCCCACCTCGGTATCGGTGGCGGGCCGTGCAAGCGGCGGCATCGAGCCCACACCCTCCGCCTTGAAGCGCGCCGGGTCGGGCAGGGCGCCGGTCCATTCATAGGCCACTTCGCCGGGTGGGTGTTTGTACCAGCCCGGGTCTTTGTAGTCGCCGGCCTTTTGATCCTTCCTCACCTTCACGACGCTGAACATGCCCCCCATGCCGACTGCGCCGAAGGGGCCGTTGCCAGTCATCATCGCGGCTGTGTTGTCGGGCAGCGGCATCTCCATCTCGGTCATGTCGTGCATGCCGCGCTCGCCCATCACCATGTAGTCGGGGATCAACTGCGTAATCTGGCGGGCGACGGTGCGGTGATCGACGCCAATCATCGTCGGCACGTTGTGGCCCATCGCGTTCATCGTGTGGTGGCTCTTGTGACAATGAAAGGCCCAGTCGCCTTCTTCGTCGGCGATGAAGTCGATCTGCCGCATCTGGCCGACGGCAATGTCGGTGGTGATCTCGGGCTGGCGCGCGCTCTTGGGCGTCGGTCCGCCGTCGGTGCCGGTGATGAGAAATTCGTGGCCGTGCAGGTGGATAGGGTGGTTGGTCATCGTCAGGTTGCCGATGCGGATGCGCACCTTGTCGTTCTTCCTCACCACCAGCGGGTCAATGCCCGGGAAGACGCGGCTGTTCCACGACCAGAGGTTGAAGTCCAGCATCGTCATGATCTTCGGCGTGTAGGCGCCGGGGTCGATGTCGTACGAGTTGAGCAGGAAGACGAAATCGCGGTCCACCTCGTCGATGAGCGGGTGCCTGTTCTTGGGGTGTGTGACCCAGAAGCCCATCATCCCCATCGCCATCTGCACCATCTCGTCGGCGTGCGGGTGGTACATGAAGGTGCCGGGTCGCCGCGCCACGAATTCATAAACAAAGGTCTTGCCGGGCGCGATGCCCGGTTGGGTCAGGCCCGTGACGCCGTCCATGCCGTTGGGCAGGCGCTGGCCGTGCCAGTGCACGCTGGTCACTTCACCCAGTTTGTTGGTGACGAAGATGCGCACGCGGTCGCCTTCCACCACTTCGATGGTCGGCCCCGGGCTCTGGCCGTTGTAGCCCCACAGGTGTGCCTTGAAGCCGGGCGTCATCTCGCGCACCACGGGTTCGGCCACCAGGTGGAATTCCTTGACGCCGTTGTTCATGCGCCATGGGCAAGTCCAGCCATTGAGTGTGACCACCGGGTTGTAGGGCCGGCCGGTGCTGGGCACCAGTGGCGGCATGGTGTCGGGCTTGGTCTGCAGCACGGGTTCAGGCAGCGCGGCCATGGCCACCTTGCTGACGGACGTGGCGGTCACGGCGGCAGTGATCGATGCCGCCATGGCGCCGGCGCCGCCCATGAGCTTGCGTCGGGAAAGCATGTGAGAGTCCTTCATGTTCAGTGTCCACCGCCCGGCGCTTCAGGCGCCATGCTGGCGCTGGGTGGCGCGGACAGGTTGGGCTTGCCGATGAGCGCCATGTCCAGGTCAGCTTGCGCCAGCCAGAAGTCGCGCAGCGCCTCGATGGCTGCGTTGACGCTGGCAATCTGCGTGCGGGTGTCGGCCAGAAGCTCAAACACGCCGATCAGCATGCCGTTGTAGCGCAGCAGGTTTTCTTCGGCGATGCGCTGGTGCAGCGGCACCACCTCGTCGCGTTGAAAGCGCGCGATGTCGTAGGCCGACCGGTAGGCGGTGTAGGCCTCGCGCACTTCAGAGCGCGCGTTGACGGCGGTTTCTGCGGCGCTGTGCACGGCCTGCATGTAAACGCTTTCGGCGCGCGCCACTCGGGCGCCGCCCCAGTCGAAGAGCGGCAGCTCCACGCTGAGCTCCCAGCCGCGCTGTGTGGGGGCTTCGTTGGAGCGGCTCTGCATTAGGCCCAGTTCCAGCACGTTGATGAAGCGCGTGGTCCGGGTGAGCCCAAGATTGCGAGCGGTCTGCTCGGCCGCGAGCTTGGCGCCCTGCACGTCCAGCCGCTGGGCCAGCGCCACCGATTCGACATCGGGCAGATCCAATGCGTCCTTGGGCAAGTCCGGCAGGCGCGATGGCAAGGAGAACTGCGTCTGCGCGCCCCAGGCGCCCATCAACCGGGTCAGGCGTTCGCGGGTGCTGCGCTGCTGCTGTTCTGCCCGTGCCAGCCGCAGCGTGGCGTCGGCCGAAAAAACCTGTTCCCGAGCCCGCTGCAGCTTGTTGAAGTTGCCCACCTGCTCCATCCGGCGTGCCAGCTCAGCGCTGGCGTCGGCCGCCTGCTTCACCTGGCGCATGTAGCGCGTGGTTTCTTCGGCCGCCAGCGCGTGGAAGTAGGCCTTGCGGGTGTCGGCGGCCAGCGCCAGCACACGCATCGCAACCAGGGCCTGGGTCTGCTCGACGCGGCGCGCTTCCATTTGGGCTGTCAGCGGCAGGGTCAGCAGGCGCATCAGGTTGAAGTGCAGGCTGCTGTCGATTTCGACTTCGCTGCCGCGTCGCAAGCGGCCGATGCTGAAGCCCGGGTTGGGCAATCGGCTGGCCTGGACACGGTCGGCGTCAACAATGCCCAGCTCATGGAACGCGGCCTGCAGCCCGGGGTTGTTGAGCAGGGCCAGTTGCACGGCGCCGTCCACACTGAGCGGCTGGGCCATCAAGGCGGCCACCTGCTGGTCGATGCGCAGCTGTTGGGCGTCCGTCCGCGCCCATAGCAGGTCCTTGCCGATGCGGTTGCGTGTGGTCTGCTGCAAAGTTGAAAAACCGCCGTCGGGGCTTATCGAAGCGCAGCCACCCAGCAGGGTCGTGCAGATCACCAGCGCCACGAGGTGTTGCGGCAACGGCAGCTGGCGGCCGCGCCTGGCCGCAGGTGAGCTCGGCACGCTTGGGTGGATAGAGCTGGCGCTCATGGTTGGCGGGGAACGCTGTGCCCAGGGTGCCCACTGTGTCCGCTCCCCCCGGCCGGCGCGGGCGCGACGGCCTCGGGGATTTGCGCTTCGCGGCTGTACACGCGCCAGCCACCGATGCGGGCGACGGTGTCGTTGGCTTCGCGCCAGGACACGGGCTTGCCCTCGCCCACCCGGGCGTAGCCGGAAAAGGGCGAGGTGTAGGCCACGGGCGGCACCGCGGCTCGCGCGTCCGCTGGATCGGGTCTGACGGCCTGTGCGGCGGCTGTGAATGTGGCGCCGACAAGGGCTGCCAGCTGAAAGGCGCGCAAGCAGCGCCGCCCTGGAATGGAAGGGACCATGAATACCTCGTTATGAAGCCTGGATGTCAGCGGGCTGCAAGAGCAGCGCAGCAGGAGAACGACTGGGCGGCGGTGCACGGGTGCAGAAGCACGCCGCATCGGTGCCGACTACGCGAGGAGACCTCGAGGAGGCCTGTCGGGGCCGCCAGCGGCCACGGCTTCAATGGCTTGCACCACCGCCACAAATTCAGTGGCGCAACTCGCAGGCGGCGGCAGTTGCGGCATCGCGCTGATCATGGCGCCGCCGGCGCAGCACGACGCGCAAGCGCTGCACTTGTGGGTGCCTGCGGGCGTCAAATGGCTGGCGTCCGCTGGGCCGGCGTCAGACACGAAAGTGGCAAGGTCGTCACCGACCGGCGTGGCGGGTTCGTGCTGGGCCAGGGGTTGAGCTTGCTTTTGCGGCACGAGGGAGTCGCCGCACGGGTGAATCTGGCTCAGTACCGGCTGCGCTGGAGTTGCTGGAGTTGGCGCGCTCAGCCGCGGTGCCGGACCGCAAGATGCCACGCTGGCCGCAGCAAGTGCCTGCGCAGGCAGCGCCAGCATCAGCAACCAGATCAGCAGCCGTCTCATCCACGAGGTCATGCGGTCACTCTAACCCAATGACCCATGGGCCGTGCGGCGCCGGATTCACGGGGCGCGAGCCGCAGCGCCAGAAACGACAAAGGCCCGCCGCAGGGCGGGCCGTCGTGGCAGCCGAAGCGCTCAGTGCTCGACTTCAGAGGTGGCGCCTTCGGCCACTGGCAGCTCGCTGCCTACGGCCCGGATGTTCTGTGCCAGGTCGCCTTTGGGCCCTTGCACGAGTTCATAACTGACCATGCTGCCTTGTTTGAGGGTGCGGAACCCCTCCATTTGCACGGCGGAGAAGTGCGCGAAGACATCTGCGCCCCCGCCTTCGGGTTCTATGAAGCCGAATCCCTTCGCATCGTTGAACCATTTGACGGTACCGGTGACCATGGCGCCCCCTCTTTACTCAGACTGCAGGGTGAAATTGTCTGCCCGCTGCGCTTTGACTGTCAAGGCTGCGCCAGAGCTGGGTGGCTGCTGGTTTTGACAGAGGGTCGTCAGGTCTGCGAGCCGCAAAGGCTTGTTCAGGGCATGAAAAAGGCCGCTGCTCACGCCTTGAATCGCGCGCCTTGGCGTCAATATCCAAGGCACCGCGGCTAAGAGCTGTGGCGTTGCCGACGAAGCCAGGCCCGAAGTCCAGCCGCAGTGCAGCCGCAGTGCAACTCGATAGAATGAAGCATGCCCGACGAAACCCCACCGTCGCCTGCCCCACCCGCACCGCCCGCGCCACGCACCCGCGAGCCGGACGGTGTGGTCGTGGCCGAACGCAAGGTGGCGCGCACGAAGCCGCCGGGCCTGTACCAGGTGGTGCTGCTGAACGACGACTACACGCCAATGGAGTTTGTGGTCATGGTGCTGCAGAGCTTTTTCCAGCGTGATGCGGACACGGCCACACACATCATGCTGAAGATTCACCACGAAGGGCGCGGCATCTGCGGCGTCTACCCGAAAGACGTTGCTGCAACGAAAGTCGAGCTGGTGCTCACGGCGGCGCGCCGTGAGGGACACCCGCTTCAATGCATTATGGAGGCCGCATGATTGCGCAAGAGCTTGAAGTCAGCCTGCACATGGCGTTTGTCGAAGCACGCCAGCAGCGCCATGAGTTCATCACCGTCGAGCATTTGCTGATGGCGTTGCTGGACAACCCCTCGGCCGCCGAGGTGCTGCGCGCTTGCGCCGCCAACATCGAAGACCTGCGCAAGAGCCTGGCTACCTTCATCAAGGAAAACACGCCCACCGTGGGCGGCAATGAAGAGGTGGACACACAACCCACGCTGGGTTTCCAGCGTGTGATCCAACGCGCCATCATGCACGTGCAAAGCACCGGCAGCGGCAAGAAGGAAGTGACCGGCGCCAACGTGCTGGTGGCCATCTTCGGCGAAAAGGATTCGCACGCGGTCTATTACCTGCACCAGCAGGGTGTGACGCGCCTGGATGTGGTGAACTTCATCGCCCACGGCATCAAGAAGTCCGACCCGCCCGAGCCTGCCAAGAGCAACGAAAGCAACAGCACAGAAGGCGAGAAAGAAGAGGGCGGCGACGTCAAGGGCTCGCCGCTCGAGCAGTTCACGCAGAACCTCAACCAGCTGGCGCTGCAAGGCAAGATCGACCCGCTGATCGGTCGTGAGCACGAGGTTGAACGTGTCATCCAGGTGCTGTGCCGCCGGCGCAAGAACAACCCGCTGCTGGTGGGTGAAGCCGGGGTGGGCAAGACGGCCATCGCCGAGGGCCTGGCCTGGCGCATCACTGAAAAAGACGTGCCCGAAGTGCTAGGCGACGCCACGGTCTATTCACTGGACATGGGTGCGCTGCTGGCGGGCACCAAGTACCGCGGTGACTTCGAACAGCGCCTGAAGGGCGTGCTCAAGCAACTCAAAGACCACCCGAACGCGATCCTCTTCATCGACGAGATCCACACGCTCATTGGCGCCGGTGCCGCCAGCGGCGGCACGCTGGACGCATCCAACCTGCTCAAGCCCGCCTTGAGCAGCGGCGCCATGAAATGCATCGGCGCCACCACCTTCACCGAATACCGCGGCATCTTCGAGAAGGACGCGGCCCTGTCGCGGCGCTTCCAGAAGGTCGATGTCGTCGAGCCCTCGGTCGAGCAGACGATCGAGATCCTGAAGGGCCTGAAATCGCGATTCGAAGAGCACCACAGCGTGAAATACGCCGTCGGCGCGCTGCAGGCGGCAGCCGAGTTGTCGGCCAAGTTCATCAACGACCGCCACCTGCCGGACAAGGCCATCGATGTCATCGATGAAGCCGGTGCGGCGCAGCGCATCCTGCCGGCCAACAAGCGCAAGAAGACCATCACCCGCGCAGAGGTCGAAGAGATCGTCGCCAAGATCGCGCGCATTCCGCCGGCCAGCGTGTCCAGTGACGACCGCAGCAAGCTCAAGACCCTGGACCGTGACTTGAAGAGCGTGGTCTTTGGCCAAGACCCGGCCATCGACGCCCTGGCTGCCAGCATCAAGATGGCGCGTTCTGGCCTGGGCAAGGGCGACAAGCCGATCGGCAGCTTCCTCTTCAGCGGCCCCACCGGTGTGGGCAAGACCGAAGTCGCCAAGCAGTTGGCCTACGTGCTGGGCATCGACCTGATCCGCTTCGACATGTCGGAATACATGGAGCGCCATGCTGTGAGCCGCCTGATCGGCGCGCCCCCGGGCTACGTGGGCTTTGACCAGGGCGGCCTGTTGACCGAAGCCGTGACCAAGAAGCCGCACTCGGTGCTGCTGATGGACGAGATCGAAAAGGCGCACCCGGATGTCTTCAACGTGCTGCTCCAGGTCATGGACCACGGCACGCTGACCGACAACAACGGGCGCAAGGCCGACTTCCGCAACGTGATCATCATCATGACCACGAATGCGGGCGCCGAGACCATGAACAAGGCGACCATCGGCTTCCTGAACAAGCGCGAGCAGGGCGACGAGATGGCCGACATCAAGCGCCTGTTCACGCCCGAGTTCCGCAACCGGCTGGACGCCATCGTCAACTTCAAGGCGCTGGACGAAGACATCATCCTGCGCGTGGTGGACAAGTTCCTGCTGCAACTGGAAGCGCAGTTGGCAGAGAAAAAAGTCGACGTCACGTTCAGCGATGCGCTGCGCAAGCACCTGGCCAAGAAGGGCTTCGACCCGCTGATGGGCGCGCGGCCGATGCAGCGCCTGATCCAGGACACCATCCGCCGCGCCTTGGCGGATGAACTGCTGTTCGGGCGCCTGGTGGACGGCGGCCGGTTGACGGTGGACATCGACGCCGACAACCAGGTGCTGCTGGACATTCAGCCGCCGAAGAAGAGCGACAAGCCGCGCGCGGAAGCGGCTGCGGCCTGACAGGCTAGCGCGCTAGATGCGAAGCGGCGGCCTGTCGGCAGTCGGATTCTGGCCGTAGAGCAGGGCGAACATGCGGTACAGCTCCGCATGTTCCTCTTGCATGACCGCCGGGTTGACGAAGAAACACTCGCTGGCGACGGCGAAAAATTCTTCCTCTGCCGTGGCACCGTAGGGGTCCAGCGCCGTGGCTTCGCCGGCGTCCACACGCGCCACAAAGCGGGTGTACTCGCCGTCCAGCAACGCCACCCAGTCTGCTGCCCGCAATGCTGGTGGCAGCTGTGGCACCCGGCCGTGCGCCGCACCCGACCAGCCACCCGCCATGTCCAGCACATGCGCAAACTCGTGGATCACCACGTTGTAGCCCTGCGCTGCGCTGTGGCCTGACAAGCGCACGTCGGGCCAGGACAGCATCACCGGCCCGCCTTCCATAGCCTCACCGGCCAGCGTTTCCTCGTATTCATGCACGACGCCGTCTTCGTCCTGGTGCGAACGGCGCGCCACCACGGCGTCGGGGTGGATGACGATGCCGACGAAGCGGTCGTAGGCCTGAAGTCCCAGCCGCAGCACCGGCAGTGCCGCCTGCGCGGCGATGGCGACGGCCATGGCGTCGGTCAGCCGCAGCCCGTCGGTGCAGGTGAATTCCTTGCGGTCCAGGAACAGACTGGTCAGGCGACGCAGTTCAGCGGCATCGGCCGCGTCGCGCCGCTGCAGGAAGGGATAGCGCACGAGGGTGCGTTTCCACAAGTCCTCAGGAATTGCGCGGCGCTGGAGGGAGGCACGGTCTTGCCGTGCCTGCCACGAGCGGCGCCAGCCGGCAATCATTCGGTGGTCATTCGGTGGTCATGCGGTGATCGAGCAGCGGTGATGCAGACGCGCTGAGCTCAGCTGCCTGCCGGCCGCAGCCGCTCGAAGCCGTCGCGTGTCAGGCGCAGCACCTCGGCCCGCTGCGCGGTGTCCAGGTCCCAGTCGCTCAGCACGTGGCGCTTGAAGCCAGGCGCCAGGCTGTTGCTGCCAGGCCGGTGCGTGTGGCCGTGCACCATCTCCGCGGTGCCCATCGCGTGCATCCAGTGCACGGCTTCCAGACTGTCGATGTCGCTCTCGGCAGCACCGTCGAACTGGCGCCTCACCTCGCTGCCATGGCTGGCCTGGCGGATGCCTGCGGCAATCTTCAACCGCTCTGCCAAAGGCCGGGCCAGAAAGGTGGCCTGCCAGGCTGCCGAACGCACTTCCCGGCGAAATGCCTGGTACCGCGTGTCAGCCAGGCACAGCGCATCGCCATGGCTGAGCAATACCCGATGGCCCCACGCGACGAGCACCGTCGGGTCGGGCAGGCCCATCGCGCCGCTTTGGCGCAGCAGGTCTGCGCCGGCCAGAAAGTCCCGGTTGCCGACCATGAAGGCCAACTGGCGGTTGCTGGCGGCGAGCGCCATGGCCTGGATGCACAGGCGCTCAAATCCATGCTGTGCCATGTCGTCGCCGACCCAGGCCTCGAAGAGGTCCCCGAGGATGAACACCGCGTCTGCAGTGGTCTGGTTCAGGTGCGCTTCAAACGCGCGGAAGGTCCGCGGCAGCGCAGCGCTCAAGTGCAGGTCGGAGATGAAATCGATCGCCCGCCAGGCGGTCGGCGCCGTCAATTCGAAGAACGCTGGCAAGACCCCCGGACTGGCGGGCTGGCCGCGCTCAGGCATCGACTGCCGCCATCAAGCGGCAACGCTGACGCGTTCGATCAGCACGTCTTCCAGCGGCACGTCGTCGTGGAAGCCCTTGCGGCCGGTGCGCACCTTCTCGATGGCGTCCACCACCTCCATGCCTTCAACGACGCGGCCAAACACCGCGTAACCCCAGCCTTGGGCATTTTCGGCCTTGAAGTCGAGGAAGGCGTTGTCGGTGGTGTTGATGAAGAACTGCGCGGTGGCCGAATGCGGGTCACTCGTGCGCGCCATCGCCAGCGTGTAGTGTTTGTTCTTCAAGCCGTTGTTGGCCTCGTTGCGCACAGGGGCGAGGGTGGCCTTCTGCTTCATGGTGACGTCAAAGCCTCCACCCTGCAGCATGAAACCCTTGATAACGCGGTGAAACACAGTGCCGTCGAAGTGGCCACTGCTGACGTAAGCCAGGAAGTTGGCACACGAAAGCGGGGCCTTGTCCTCGTCAAGCTCGATGCGCAGGGTGCCGGCGCTGGTAACCATCTCAACTTGTTTGCTCATGTCATTTCTCCACGGTGGCTTTGCGCAGCATCACGGCTGTGACCGGCAGGTTTTCGTGCATGCCCTTCGGCTGGGTGGGCATGGCCTTGATCTTGTCAACCACGTCCATGCCGTCGACCACTTTGCCAAACACCGCGTAGCCGTTGCCGTCGCGCGAGTTGGGTTGGTCCAGAAAAAGGTTGTCCACGACGTTGACGAAGAATTGCGACGTGGCGGAGTTGGGGTTGCCGGTGCGTGCCATCGCCAGCGTGCCGCGCACGTTGGACAGGCCGGTGCGGCTTTCCAGCGCGATGGGCGCGCGCACGGGCTTCTCGCTCAGGTCGGCCTTGTAGCCACCGCCCTGGATCATGAAGGTCTCGATGACGCGGTGGAACACGGTGCCGTCGTAGTGGCCCGCACGCACGTACTGCACGAAGTTGGCCACCGTTTTCGGTGCCTTTTCGGCTTCCAGCTCGATCACGATGTCGCCAGCGGTCGTGCTCAGGCGGACCTTCTGCGCCAGGCAGGGCAGGGCCAGAGTCATCAATGTGGCGGTGAGCATGGGGGCAAGTGCGGCGGCAAACCACGGTCGGGTCACGCGGATGTGGGGTGTCAAGTGCGGGTCTCCTGAAAAAGATGCGCTGGCGTCAAGGGTCGCGAGTCTAGCGGGCGGCGGGAACCCCGCTGCCAACCAGGGCACGCGCCGCGTCCAGCTTGCGCTGCAGCCGCGCATCCAGTGGCGCGTTGCTGGCAGCTTGTTGCCAGGCCTGCACGGCCAGCATCAGGTGCACCTCGCCCAGGTTGGCTCGGGCGGCACGGTGGCCGGGGTCGTTGCGCAGTGCACTTTCCAGTGCTTGGCGCGCCAGTTCCAGGTGGCCCGCGCGCACTTGCAGCAAGGCGATGTTGTTGAAGGGCTCGGGCAGCTCGGGGTACTCCTGGGCAAGCCGCGTGAAAGCGGCCAGCGCGTCGTCGGAGCGCTGCTGGTCCATCAACACCACGGCCTGCAGGAAGCGCGACTGGGCGTCGCGCGGGTTGGCCTGCACAGCCGCGTCGGCCACACGCAGTGCTGCCGCCAGGTCTCCTTTGGCCAGCAGGCCGTGCACGTCGCTGACCACGTCGGCCGCTGCTGGCCGGCAGACCAAAAGCCCGGCCAACAGGGTCGCTTGAAGGCAGGCTGTCAAGAGCAGATTTGAGGGCATGAAGGTGTGGAGTGGAGGCCTGCGCAGCATGGGTCGCCAGCAGGGCCGCCGCTATACTGAAACTGAATTCTATCGACGCCCTTCGCCCTGCGCGAGACCGTGGCGCCAGACCGCACTGACTGCACGGCGCAACCGATGGCGCATTAGACGCCACCCCGGACGCCCCACCACCGCACCCATGACGCTCCGCATCCACAACACACTGACCCGCCGGCTTGAGCCTTTCGTGCCCATCGATCCGGCGCAAGTGCGCATGTATGTCTGCGGCATCACTGTGTATGACCTGTGCCACCTGGGCCACGCGCGCATGGTGCTGGCCTTTGATGTGGTCTATCGCTGGCTGCTGGCCAGCGGCTACAACGTCAACTACGTTCGCAACATCACCGACATCGAAGACAAGATCATCCGCCGCGCCGTGGAGCGCGGCATCAGCATCCGTGCGCTCACCGACGAGATGATCGCCGCCATGCACCGCGACTTTGGGGCGCTGGGCGCAGCCACGCCGACACATGAACCGCGCGCCACCGACTACGTGCCGCAGATGCTGACGATGATCGCGCAGCTGCAGGGCAAGGGCCTGGCCTACCAGGCCGAAGGCGGCGACGTCAACTTTGCGGTGCGGCGATTTGCCGGCTACGGCAAGCTGTCGGGCAAGTCACTGGATGAGCTGCGCGCCGGTGAGCGTGTGGCGGTGCTGGGCGACAAGCAAGACCCGCTCGACTTTGTGCTCTGGAAGTCGGCCAAGGACAGCGAGCCTGAGGACGCCAAGTGGCCCAGCATCTATGGCGCCGGGCGGCCGGGCTGGCACATCGAGTGCTCGGCGATGAGCCAAAGCCTGCTTGGTGCGCCGTTCGACATCCATGGCGGCGGCATGGACCTGCAGTTTCCACACCATGAAAACGAGCTGGCGCAGAGCGAAGGTGCCGGCGGCGAATTTGTGCGGACGTGGATGCACAACGGCTTCCTCAACATTGACGACACCAAGATGTCGAAGTCGCTCGGCAACTTCTTCACCATTGAAGCGGTGCTGAAGAAGTTCGACGGCGAGTCGGTGCGCTTCTTCATGCTGCGCACGCAATACCGCAGCCCATTCAACTTCAGCGACACGCTGCTCGACGAAGCGCGCAGCGCGCTCAAGCGCCTGTACACGGCACTCGACAGCGCGGGCCCCGTGCCGGCACTGACCAACATCGACTGGGCCGAACCACGTGCCGCCGCCTTCAAGGCAGCGATGGACGATGACTTCAACACGCCTGGCGCGCTGGCCGTGCTGTTTGAGCTGGCCACCGCCATCAACCGCGGTGCCACCGCAGACGCTGCGCTGCTGAAGGCACTGGGCGCGACACTCGGCGTGCTGCAAGCCGTGCCGCGCGACTATCTGCAGGGCGGTGGCGCTGTGGATGAAGCCTTCGTGCAGAGCCGCATCGACGCACGCCATGCCGCCAAGCTGGCGCGCAACTTTGCACTGGCCGACGGTATCCGCAAGGAACTGGCAGCGCTCGGCATCGAGCTCAAGGACTCGGCGCAAGGCACGACCTGGGTGCGAGCCTGAAGGCCATGCCCGTGCCTTTGCCAAAGACAGCAGCCCTGCGCGCTGCAACGCCCGTCGCCGTCGCCGCTGCCGACATCGCGGCCGTCACGGACCCCGCCATCAAGCCGGACTTCACACCCGACTATTGGGATGACGCCTGCAAGCACCTGTGCAAGCGCGACCGCAAGATGAAGAAGCTGATCCCGCGCTTTGGTGAAGCGCGCCTGCGCAGCCGCGGCGACGCTTTCACCACGCTGGCGCGGTCCATCGTCGGCCAGCAGATCTCCGTCAAGGCCGCGCAGTCGGTGTGGGAGCGCTTTGCGGCGGCCGTGGGAGGCACAGCGACCCACCTGCTGCCGTCGCATGTGCAGGCGCTGCCGGTGCCGAGCATGCGCGAAGCGGGTCTGTCGGGGCGCAAGACTGAATACCTCCTGGACCTTGCGCGGCACTTCCAGGACAAAGACGGCCATCCAATGCAATGGAACGCGATGGACGACGAAGACATCATTTCAGAACTGGTGTCGATCCGAGGCATCGGCCGCTGGACGGCAGAGATGTTCCTGATCTTCCACCTGATGCGCCCCAACGTCCTGCCGCTGGACGACCTGGGGCTGCTCAAGGGCATCAGCCTGAACTACTTCAGCGGTGAACCCGTCTCGCGCGCCGAAGCGCGCGAAGTCGGCGAAGCGTGGGCCCCGTTTCGGTCGGTGGCCACTTGGTATATTTGGCGCAGCCTCGACCCGCTGCCGGTGGAGTACTGAAAATTGTCCAAGCGCCATTTCCTTGAATTTGAAAATCCGATCTCGGAACTCGAGTCCAAGATCGATGAACTGCGCTATGTGCAGAACGAATCGGCGGTGGACATCAGCGACGAGATCGAGCGCTTGAGCCAGAAGAGCCAGCAGCTCACCCGCGACATCTATTCCAACCTGACGCCCTGGCAGGTGACGCAGATTGCTCGCCACCCGCAGCGGCCGTACACGCTGGACTACATCCATGAGATCTTCACCGATTTCCAGGAGTTGCACGGCGACCGCCACTACGCGGATGACCTGTCTATCGTGGGCGGTCTGGCGCGCTTCAACGGCCAGGCCTGCATGGTGCTGGGCCACCAGAAAGGGCGCGACACCAAAGAGCGCACGCTGCGCAACTTCGGCATGTCCCGTCCGGAGGGCTATCGCAAGGCGCTGCGGCTGATGAAGCTGGCCGAGAAGTTCTGCCTGCCGGTGTTCACCTTCGTCGATACCCCGGGTGCGTACCCGGGCATCGGCGCCGAAGAGCGCGGCCAGTCCGAGGCCATCGGCCGCAACATCTTCGAGATGGCGCAGCTGGAAGTGCCCATCGTCAGCACCATCATTGGCGAAGGCGGCTCGGGTGGCGCATTGGCCATCAGCGTCGCCGACCAGGTGCTGATGCTGCAGTATTCGGTGTATTCGGTGATCTCCCCCGAAGGCTGCGCGTCCATCTTGTGGAAGACGGCAGAGCGGGCGTCAGAGGCGGCCGAGGCGCTGGGCATCACCGCACACCGGCTGAAGGCGCTGGGCGTGATCGACAAGATCGTCAGCGAACCCGTGGGTGGCGCACACCGTGACGTGCCGTGGATGGCCGCGCAACTCAAGCGCGGCCTGGCCGAGACGCTGCGCCAGAGTGCCGACCTGAAGCCCAAGGATCTGCTGCAGCGACGCTACGAGCGGCTGCGCGCCTACGGCCGCTTCACCGACACGAAAGACCGTTAGACATGGCACGCGTCGCGGTGGCCGCAAGCGGCGGCCGCGACTCCACGGCGCTGCTGCATTGCGCGTTGGGCCAGGCGCGCGAGGTAGGCATCGACGTGCTGGCGCTGCATGTGCACCACGGCCTGATGCCAGAGGCCGACGAGTGGCTGCTGCAGGTTCAACGTCAGGCCCTGCGGTGGGGCGCCACCTTTGCCAGCCGACGCCTAGCCGGCAAGCCTGCACGCGGCCAGAGCGTGGAAGCCTGGGCCCGAATCGAACGCTACCGCGCGTTGGCCGAGATGGCCGTTGAAGCGCAGTGCGATCTGGTGCTGCTGGCCCACCACCGCCGCGACCAAGCCGAGACCTGGCTCCTGCAAGCCCTGCGAGGCGCGGGCAGCGCCGGTCTGTCGGCGATGCCCGCACTGGCGCAGCGGCAGGGCATCACTTGGGCTCGTCCTTGGCTCGATCAGCCACTGCGCGCCATTGAGGCTTATGTGCGGCGCCACCGCCTGCAACACGCCGAAGACTCGAGCAACGCCGACCCGCGCTTCGCCCGCAGCCGCCTGCGGCAAGCCGTCTGGCCTGCGCTCAGCGCCGCGTTTGAAGACGTGGAGGTCACTCTGGCCGCCGCGGCAACGCGCGCACAGGAGGCGTTGACTCTGGCGCATGAAGCGGCAGCGGCTGACCTGCCGGCCGTGAGCCAAGGTGCAGCGCTGCGCGTCGAAGCCTGGCAACAACTGCCCCCGGCCCGCCGCAAGAACGCCCTGCGGGCCTGGCTGCAGACGCAAACGGGGACAGCACCCGCGCAGACGCTGCTGTCGCGCCTGATGCTGGAGCTGCCCGTGTCGCGGCGGGCCACATGGCCGGTGTCGGGTGCCGTGCTGCAGTTGCACCGAGCGATGTTGACGGTGGAAGACCTGACGCCCGTCTTTGTCGCAACCAAGCCGCAACGGCTGGACCTGAGCCAACCCGGCCAGTTCACTATGGCAGATTGGGGTGGGCACTGGGACGTGCAACCGGTCGCGCAAGGCGGCGTCGCGCCAGACCGTTTGCGCCATGCTGTGGTCCACGCCCGCAGTGGCGGCGAGCGCTTCAAATTGATGCCGCGTGGCACCGAACGCAGCCTGAAGAAGCAGTTTCAGGCCCGCAATGTGCCTGCCTGGCAGCGTCAGGGGCCGCTGCTGTCCGCGCCCGACGGCGCCTTGCTCTTCGTGCCCGGCCTCGGCATGAACGCCAGTTGTTGGGCGCCCGATGGCGCGCCTCAACTCGCACTGCGGTGGGTGCCTGAGCCGACCGTGTCGGCCGGCTCGCATGAGCGCCCACATGAGAGCGCACATGAGAGCGCACATGAGCGCCCAAATGAGCGCCCGCCACACCGCCCCGGCTAGAATTTGCCGTTTTTGCACGGCAGGAACCGCCTCTGTGCAACCCCGACCCAAACCTCGCGCGAGCCATGGCATTGATCGTTCACAAGTACGGCGGCACCTCGATGGGCTCGACCGAGCGCATCCGCAGCGTCGCCCAGCGAGTTGCCAAATGGGTGCGCGCCGGCCACCAGATGGTGGTGGTGCCATCGGCCATGAGCGGCGAAACCAATCGCCTGCTGGGTTTGGCCAGAGAACTGGTGCCCGACGCCAAGGTGGCGGGCACCGCCGAAGCGCTGCGCGAGATGGACGCCCTGGCCGCCACTGGCGAGCAGGCGTCCGTAGGCCTGCTGGCACTGGCGCTGCAGGCGCAAGGTGTGCCGGCCGTGAGTTACGGCGGCTGGCAGGTGCCCATCAAGACCGACTCGGCGTACACCAAGGCGCGCATCACGCAGATCGACGACGAACGCGTGCGCGCTGACCTGGCGGCCGGGCGCGTGGTCATCATCACCGGCTTCCAGGGCATCGACCCACTCGGCAACGTGACGACACTCGGCCGGGGCGGCAGCGACACATCGGCCGTGGCCATTGCCGCCGCACTGAAGGCGAATGAGTGCCTGATCTACACCGACGTTGATGGCGTGTACACGACCGACCCGCGCATCGTGCCCGAAGCGCGGCGGCTCTCCACCATCAGCTTCGAAGAGATGCTGGAAATGGCCAGCCTCGGCAGCAAGGTGCTTCAAATCCGGTCGGTGGAATTTGCCGGCAAGTACCGCGTGCCGCTGCGGGTGCTGTCGAGCTTCACGCCATGGGACATTCCGATCGCCGAAGAGGCCGTTTCGGGCACGCTGATCACTTTTGAGGAAGATGAAAAAATGGAACAAGCCGTGGTGGCGGGCATCGCGTTCAACCGCGATGAAGCCAAGATCAGCGTCATCGGTGTGCCCGACAAACCGGGCATCGCCTTCCAGATCATCGGCCCCGTGGCCGAGGCCAACATCGACATCGACGTCATCATCCAGAACGTCTCGCACAGTGGCCGCACCGACTTCAGCTTCACCGTGCACCGCAACGACTACCTGCGCACGATGGAGGTGCTGCGCACCCAGGTGCTGCCTGCCACCGGCGCGCTGGACGTGCTGGGCGACGCCAAGATCTGCAAGGTCAGCATCGTCGGCATCGGCATGCGCAGCCATGTGGGCGTGGCGAGCAAGATGTTCCGCACGCTCAGCGACGAGGGCATCAACATCCAGATGATCACCACCAGCGAGATCAAGACGAGTGTCGTGATCGACGAGAAGTACATGGAGCTGGCGGTGCGTGCGCTGCACAAGGCTTTTGACCTCGACCAGGAAACCGCCAAGGCCTGAGTGCGGTGCGTGCAGGCGACTCGCCGCTTGTGGCTAGAATGCGGTCCTTCGCCGGAGTCGTGACCGAGTGGCCGAAGGTGCTCCCCTGCTAAGGGAGTATGTGGGCAAAACCTGCATCAAGGGTTCGAATCCCTTCGACTCCGCCAAGTGAACAAACGCCCGCTGAGGGCGTTTTTTCATGGCCGAAAGCAGTTGCCCCAAGGAGACCGAATTGCCCCAGCGCGAAGTGCAAAGCGACATCGACATTGCACGCCAAGCTAGGCTGCGTCGCATCACTGACCTGGCGCAAGATCGGCTGGGCATTGCCGACGAGCACATCGTTCCCTACGGCCATTACAAGGCCAAGCTGGCGCTGCCCTTCGTCGAGTCGCTCGCCGACCGGCCCGAGGGCAAGCTGGTGCTGGTGACTGCCATCAGCCCCACACCGGCGGGCGAGGGCAAGACCACCACCACGGTGGGCCTGGGCGATGCGCTCAACCACATCGGCAAGAAGGCGGTGATCGCGCTGCGTGAACCGTCTCTTGGCCCCGTCTTCGGCATGAAGGGCGGCGCCACGGGCGGCGGCCGCGCGCAGGTGGTGCCGATGGAGGACATCAATCTGCACTTCACGGGTGATTTCTCCGCCATCGCACTGGCCAACAACCTGTTGGCCGCGGCTCTGGACAACCATGTGCACCATGGCAACGTGCTCGACATCGACGTGCGCCGCATCAGCTGGCGGCGTGTCGTTGACATGAACGACCGCGCTCTGCGGCAGATGACCGTGGGCCTGGGCGGAGCGGCCAATGGCTTTCCGCGGCAGGACGGCTTCGACATCGTGGTGGCGTCTGAGGTGATGGCCATCCTGTGCCTGGCGACGTCATTGCAGGACCTGAAAGAAAGGCTGGGCCGAATCGTCGTGGCCGAGACACGCGCGCGCCATCCAGTGCGTGCCAGCGACCTGCGCGTGCATGGCGCGATGGCGGTGCTGCTGAAGGATGCGCTGGCGCCCAACCTCGTGCAGACGCTGGAAAACAACCCGGCCCTGTTGCACGGCGGGCCGTTTGCCAACATCGCACACGGCTGCAATTCGCTGATTGCCACGCGCACCGCGCTGCGCCTTGGCGACTACGTCGTCACCGAGGCCGGATTCGGCGCCGACCTGGGGGCCGAAAAGTTCATCGACATCAAGTGCCGCAAGTCAGGCCTGCGCCCGGCCTGCGCCGTGCTGGTGGCCACCGTGCGCGCACTCAAGTTTCACGGCGGCGTGGAACTGGCCGCGCTGGGCACTGAAGACCTGGGCGCACTGGCGCGCGGGCTGGCCAATCTGGAGCGCCATCTGCACAACTTGCAGGATGTCTTTGGCTTGCCGTGCGTGGTGTCCATCAACCACTTCTCCAGCGACACTGATGCCGAACACGCGCTGCTGCGCCAGCGCATCGGCGAGCGGGGCGTGGCCGTGCACACGTCGCGCCACTGGGCCGAAGGCGGCGCAGGTGCCGCCGAGCTTGCGCGTGACGTGGTGCGCTTGTGCGACACGCCAAGCACCTTGCGCTTTGCCTACGAAGACGCCGAACCGCTGTGGGAGAAAGTCCGCCTGGTCGCCATCCGCACCTACGGCGCAGCCGACGTGCACGCAAGCGCCGCCGTGCGCGCCCAGATCCAGCGCTTGCAAGACAGTGGCTACGGCCACTACCCGGTGTGCATCGCCAAGACGCAGTACAGCTTTTCCACCGACCCCAAACTGCGTGGCGCACCCAGCGGCCACACGCTGGAAGTGCGCGAAGTGCGGTTGGCCGCGGGCGCGGAATTTGTGGTGATGGTGTGCGGCGACATCATGACCATGCCGGGCCTGCCCAAGGTGCCCTCGGCAGAGCGCATCGACCTTGACGCGCAGGGGCGCATCGTCGGCTTGAACTGAGGGCGGGAGGCGCGGCACCGTGGCCAACAACACCGCGCGCCTGTACCGCATCGAAGCGCTGATCCGCGCGCGCGGCCACGTCAACTTCCAGACCCTGCTGGATGAGCTGGATGTCTCGCCAGCGACGCTGAAGCGCGACCTGGAATTCTTGCGCAGCCGAATGGGCGCGCCGATCGAATACGACCGCATCGCACGCGCCTACTGCTTCGGCACCCCAGGCGACATCGGCACACGCCAGGAACTGCCGGGGCTGTGGTTCAACGAATCCGAGCTCTATTCGCTGCTGACCGCGCAGCAATTGCTGGCCGGCCTCGACAGCGACGGCCTGCTCAGCCGCCACCTGCAGCCGCTGCTGGACCGCATCCACCAGATGCTGGGCAGCGGTGAAGGCACCGACGCGGCCGACCGCCTCATCAAGCGCATCAAGGTCGTCACGGCACTGCGCCGTCCGGTGCCCAGCCGCTTCTTTGAGCGTGTCAGCAACGCCTTGCTGCAGCGGCAACGATTGCACCTGCGCTACCTGACGCGCGGGCGCGGCGAGGTCAGTGAACGCGACGTGTCGCCGCAGCGCCTGGTGCACTACCGCAACACCTGGTACCTGGACGCCTGGTGCCACCGTGTAGAGGCCTTGCGCCGCTTTGCGCTCGACGCCATGGAAGAGGCTGAAGTGCTGGCGGCCAAGGCCAAGGACGTGGGCATGAAACGCGTGCAGTCAGAAATGGACGCCGGCTACGGCATCTACGCCGGCGGCCAGCAGCGCTGGGCGGTGCTGGTCTTCAACGCCCAGGCGGCGCAGTGGGCCAGCCGCGAAGAGTGGCACCCGCAGCAGCACGGCCGCTGGCTGGAAGACGGCAGCTGGGAAATGACGCTGCCCTATGTGGACGACACCGAACTGGTGATGGACCTTCTGCGCCAGGGCGAGCAGGTGCGCGTGGCGGCGCCGCCGGAACTGGTGCAGGCCGTGCGCTTGCGCCTGCAGGCGGCCAGCGCGGTTTACGGTGCAGACGACGACACAGCCACAGCCCCTTCAGGCGTCAACACCGGCCCGCGCCCACTGAAGCGGTCCAGGGCCATGTAGATTTCCGGCGTGATGCAGAGCGTCACGGCCTGCGAGAACACCAGCCCGCCCACCTCCGCAAGGCCCAGCGGGCTGGGGGCGACGATGCGGCCATAGGACAACTGGACGCGCGCGGCGTCCCCTGCGGAGCGGTCCGCCGCCACCAGGGCGCGCTGCGATTCCATCAGCGCCAGGTTGGTGTCCACAGCGCCTTGCGATACAAAGTTCTGCGGCAGAAGATGGCTGCGGTTGAGCTGGCGCTGGGCATCGGCGAGGGCGGCTTCGTCAGTGGCCATTTGTGCCCGCGCCCGCGCCACATTGGCTTCGTCAGCGCGCGAGTCCAGCGTGAAGAGCGCTTCACCGGTGCGCACGAACTGGCCTTCACGGATGTGCACGCGCGTGATGACGCTGGTGACCTGGGGCCGCACGTCCTACTCGACATCGGCGTCACCGCGGCCGTGGCCGTGACCAGCACGGCCAAGTCCTTCTACTGCGCGCGCACCCTGGGGATGCCCACCGGCGGCGATGAGGCCGCACCCATGGCTGCAGCCGTCCCACCGACGCCCCCGGCCGATGCCGCAGAAGCCCCGGCTGCTGCCGAGACCGGAGTGCCCGCGTCCTGCGGCGTGCATGCGCCAAGCTGTGTCACCGCGATGCAGAAGGGCAGCAGGGCACCTGCACGATGCGGCAGCCCTGCAGGCAAGCAAGATACTGGACGCTTCTTCATGCTGGTGGTACGGGATCAGCAGCAGGTGATGAGGTGGCGGGCGGGCTTGTGTCCCTGGCAGGCATCAGCGGGCGATGCGCATCGAAAAGTCGATGGCGCGAACATCCTTTGTCAGCTTGCCCACGGAAATTCGGTCCACCCCGGTGGCGGCAATCTGGCCAATGGTGTCCAGGCTGACACCGCCAGAGACTTCAAGTTCCGCGCGCCCGGCGTTGACCTCACAGGCGCGCTTCATGTCGTCGAAAGAGAAGTCATCCAGCAGCACGTGCCGGGCACCAGCGGCCAGGGCCTGTTCGAGTTCGGCCACGTCTTCGACTTCCACCTGCACCATCACGCCGGCATTCAACGCAAACGCGGCGGCCAGGGCAGGGGCAATGCCACCGGCCGCCGCAATGTGGTTTTCTTTGATGAGGATGCCGTCCCACAAGGCCATGCGCTGGTTGTTGCCGCCGCCGACACGCACCGCGTATTTCTGCGCCTGGCGCAGCCCCGGCAAGGTCTTGCGGGTGTCCAGCACCGCGCAGCCGCGTGGGTTGGGTGACAGCCCGGCAATGGCTCGCACGTACGCCTGCGTCTGCGTCGCCACGGCCGACAACATCTGGATGAAGTTGAGCGCCGGTCTTTCCGCACTGAGCAATGCGCGGGCGTCGCCGACGATCCGGCACACCTCGGCACCCGGCGGCACTGCGCCTCCATCCTGATAATGCCAGTCGATGTGCGCCGCGGGGTCCAGCGCGGCCACGCAGCCTTCAAACCAGTCCGTACCGCAGAGCACTGCAGGCTCTTTGGCCACCACATGCGCGGTAGCGCGGCGGCCCGCCGGAACCAGCTGCGCGGTCCAGTCGCCAAGCCCGATGTCTTCGTGCAGCGCATCGCGCACGTTGCGCGCGACAGCCTGAGCCAGAGTTTCGTTGTGGTGCTGCATGGTGCAGCGATGCTATCTGGTGGGTCGGCTTTACGCCGCTTGATGCAAATGGGGTGTACGCAGCAGCAATAGAGTCTCGTTCACATAATTAACATAATATACATCGTGCTCTATCATGAGAACGGATGGTGTCGCAGTTCCGCGATTCTGCGAACCATCGACGCGCGCAAGCACGCGCCGACCCACCACCTCCCCAACCTTGACCGCAGCTATGCGGCCAGACTGCGTTCGCTGTCGTTGTCCTGATCCATTTCACCGTTCAACTCGGCACCAGACCCGACATCCGGTGCGGCACTGGCTGGCGCGGGCTTGTCAAGCGGCCGGCACAAATGGCGGTTGAGCTGGCTCAGGCGCTCGGACTTTTCGATCGCCGCGAGCACGATCTCCGGGTTAAGCATCAGCATGAACGGGTTTCGAACGGCTTCCGACTGGGTCATCTTGGCTCTCCAAAGACTGGGATACCAGCCATATCGACAACTCTACGCGTGGGCTCCAGCGATCCGCAGTCATCCCTCCGCCAAAGAGCCTGTCAGATGATTTCTGACACGCTGCGAGGCTTGCGGTCAGGCGCCCTTGCCGTTCATCGGGCTGCGGCGGCCTGCAGCAGCGTGGCCAGAGCGTCGCGCCCGGCGGACCGCGCGAAGTCGGCCGCTGAGAGTTCACGGTCGTTGCGAAGTTTGGGGCTGGCACCGCGCGCAAGCAGCAATTCGGCCGCCTCCTGCGGGCCGTAACGCGCGGCCATCATCAATGCCGTGCTGCGGTTGGGCGATGGTGCGTCGACGGCCGCACCGCGGTCCAGCAGCAACTGGACCATCGCCACGCTCGTGCCGCTGGCGGCGTAATGCAGTGGCGTCCACCCAGCACGGTTGAGCGCCGCGCCGCGTTCCAGCAGGCGCTGCGCCCATTCCGCGTTGCCGCGCATCGCCGCCATCATCAGTGGCGTTTCATCGGCCGGCGTGGTCGCGTCGATGCGCGTGGCCGGGTGTGCAAGCAACGCCGCGGCCACCTTCCAGGACTCCTCGCGCATCGCCAGGTACAGGCCGACCTGTCCCTTGTCATTGGCGGTGTTGGGGTCGAAACCGCCTGCCAACAGCTCCTTTACGGCGCGATCGTTGTCGATATTCACGGCGCGGAAGAAGTCCACGCTGGAGTTGGCCAGTACGCACGTTTGTGCAATTAAAACAGCAATATAGAAAGCAAATTTAAAGTACTTTATTCGCATTTTTCAGTGTCGACCACAGGCTGCAGGGTGCGCCAGAAGAGCCGCTCGAAGTTGGCGCTGGTGGCCCGCGCCACTTCTTCCACCGGCAGTTGTTTCAACGCCGCCAACTGTTCTGCCACATGCACCACCCAGGCGGGCTGGTTGGTCTTGCCGCGGTGGGGCATGGGCGCCAGGTACGGGCTGTCGGTTTCGATGAGGCAACGGTCCAGCGGCACCTGCCGCGCGACATCCTGCAGTTCACGGGCGTTGCGGAAGGTCAGAATCCCTGAAAACGAGATGTGGAACCCCATCTCCAGGGCCGCCGTTGCGACGTCCTGCGTCTCGGTAAAGCAGTGGAAAACGCCAGTCGCCTGCCCCTGCCCTTCATCGCGCAGCACCGCCAGCGTGTCGGCACTGGCGTTGCGCGTGTGCACCACCAGTGGCAGCCCAGTGGCGCGCGCGGCGCGGATGTGGACGGCAAAACGTTCGCGCTGCCAAGCCATGTCAGCCACCGTGCGCCCATTCAGCCGGTAGTAGTCCAGCCCGGTTTCGCCGATGGCCACCACACGCGGCAACGCCGCGCGGTCGGTCAAGTCGGCCAGGCTGGGTTCCTGCACGCCTTCGTTGTCGGGATGCACGCCGACTGAACACCAGAAGTTGTCGTGCGCCAGGGCCAGGCGGTGTACGGCGCCGAATTCTTCCAGCGTGGTGCAGATGCAGAGCGCCCGGTCCACCTGCGCGGCCGCCATGTCGCGGCGGATTTCGGGCAGACGCTCTTGCAGTTCAGCAAAGCTGAGGTGGCAGTGGGAATCGACGTACATCGCGTGTGGTGGCCTGGCGGCGCCCGCCGCTGCGGGCCTTCAGAGCGTCTGCGTCGGCTTGGACGATGAGATGCTGGTGCCCAGGATCTCTTCGATCTTGATCTTCACCTGACGCGACTTGTCGTCGTTGGGAAACCGCACCCCAACCCCTTGCGTGCGTCCACCCGACGCATTGGGAGGCGTGATCCAGACCACCTTGCCGGCCACCGGAAACCGTTGCGGGTCTTCGGGCAGCGACAGCAGCAGGTAGATGTCGTCGCCCAGCCGGTACTCGCGCGTGGTGGGCACGAAAAGGCCGCCGTCGGTAAGCAAGGGCATGTAGGCGGCGTAGAGCGCGCCCTTTTCGCGAAAGACAAGCTGGATGACGCTGGGCCGCGAAGACGCGGCCTGGCCGGGCACCACAGGGGAACCTAGCCCGCCGGTTCGGGTGGGGACGCGATCATTCATCGATGCAGTGTATCCAACCCCAGCGCGGCGACAGGCCGAGTTGATGCTGATCGGCGCAGCGCGCGCGCCCCTGCGGCCAGCAAAGCGTCCAGCATCAACCCCTCATTCCAGGGGTGCTCGCCATGGCGCGCCACCCGGCCGAGTTCGACGGACCAGGCGGCCAGCGCCGGCAACGATGCGTTGGCGCCGACGCTGCCGGCGGGAAAGTAGCGCAGCGGGGCGCCGGCCGCCGCGGCCATCGCGTCGTGACAAAGCTTGTGCAGCGCGTCCAGAACGCGGGGCAAGGGCCAGCCCTTCAAGGCGCCCGGTTGGCCCTGGGCGATGGCACCCGGCAGCGCGCGCCAGTCTTCGGCCTGCACACCGGCCTGCGCCAGCTGCAAGGCGTCCAGCGGGCGGCCGGTGCAGGCCGCCAAGAGCACCTCGGGCTGGGCGACGCCCTGTGCGGCCAGCCAGGCCAGCGCTTGATGCGCTGTGGGCGGCGCCAGGCGCAAGTGCTGGCAGCGGCTGCGCACGGTGGGCAACAGCAGCGCGGGTTCGGCGCAGCTCAACACGATGCGCGTGCCGGACGGTGGCTCTTCCAGCGACTTCAGCAACGCGTTGGCGGACTGAAGATTCAGCGCCTCGGCCGGGTGCAGCACCACCACCTTGCCGCGGCCGCGGGCGCTGGTCTTGAAGACCCATTCAATGACGCTGCGCACTTCATCGATGCGAATCTGCTTGCTGGGCTTGCGCTTGGCGTCTTCGCCCTCGGCCTTGTCATCGACGCGCAGCCAGTCATGCTGGCGCCGCAAGACTTCGGGCATCAGCACCTGCAGGTCGGGGTGCAGGTGCGACTGCACCAGGCGGCAGCTGACGCAGCGCCCGCACGGCGCCGTCCTGCCGCCGCCTTCATTGACGCCTTCGCACAGCCAGGCCTGCGCCAGCGTCAGCGCAAACGGCAGCACGCCAATGCCTTCGCTGCCGTGCAGCAGCAGCGCGTGCCCACGCTGCGTGGCCAACACGTCCGCCAGCGGCGTGGCCAGCCAGGGCAGGGCAAGGGCGCCGGTGTCGTCAACGACCATCTGGATCAGCCAAGGTCAACACCCGCCGCGGCTGAGCAAGGCCGCTTCGATCTGCTGCCAGACGGCGCCCCGCTCGGCCTGCGCGTCGATGCGCACGAAACGTTCGGGTTGCTGCTGGCGGCGGCGTTCGTAGCCGGCGATGGCGCGCTCGAAGAAGGCCGTGTCCTGCGCCTCAAACCGGTCTGGCGCACGCACGGCGCTGCGCCGGGCCGCCGCGGTGGCCACGGGAAGGTCGAACCACAGCGTCAGATCCGGCTGCCGCCCTTGCTGGACCCAGCTTTCAAGCTGCGACAACACCGCCAGGTCAAAACCGCGCCCGCCGCCCTGGTAGGCAAAACTGGCGTCGGTGAAGCGGTCGCACAGCACCGTGGCGCCACGTTCCAGCGCCGGCACGATGCGCTGGACGAGATGGTCGCGCCGCGCGGCAAAGACCAGCAGCGCTTCGGTCAGGGGGTCCATCGGCTGGTGCAGCACGATTTCGCGCAGGCTTTCCGCCAGCGGCGTGCCGCCGGGTTCGCGCGTCAGGACGACGTCGTGGCCGCGGCTGCGCAGCCAGGCTGCCAGGGCTTCGATGTGCGTGCTCTTGCCCGCGCCATCGATGCCTTCCACCGTGATGAAGCGGCCTTGGTCCTTGGCCTTCACGAGCCGCCACGCTGGTATTTGTTCACCGCCCGATTATGTTCGGCCAGTGTCTCGCTGAAGACACTGCTGCCGTCTCCGCGGGCCACGAAGTACAACGCCTTGGTGGGCTGCGGCCGCACCGCAGCGCGCAACGACGCCATGCCCGGCAATGCGATGGGCGTGGGTGGCAGGCCGCCGCGGGTGTAGGTGTTGTAGGGCGTGTCGGCCAGCAGGTCGCGCTTTCGCAGGTTGCCGTCAAAGGCAGGGCCCAGGCCGTAAATCACCGTCGGGTCGGTCTGCAGCAGCATGCCGATGCGCAGGCGGTTGACGAAGACGCCGGCCACCAGACCGCGGTCGGCGGCGGTGCCGGTTTCTTTTTCGACGATGGACGCCAGTGTCAGCGCCTCGGCGGCGTTTTTCAGCGGCGTGTCGGCCGCGCGTTCGGCCCAGGTGTCGGCCAGGCGTTTCTGCAGCGCCAGATGCGCGCGGCGCAGCACGGTGAGGTCGCTGACGCCGCGGCTGTACACGTAGGTGTCGGGGAAGAAGCGGCCCTCCGCGGGCAGGTCGGGCGCGCCCAGCGCCGCCATCAACTGCGCATCGTTCAAGGTGGCGGTGGTGGGCTTGAGGTGCGGCGCGGCAGCCAGCGCCGCGCGCAACTGGCGCAGCGTCCAGCCTTCGATGAAGCGCACGCGTTCCAGCGTCTCGTCGCCCTGCACCATCTTCGCCAGCAAGCCACGGGGCGACGTGCCGGCGTCAATTTCGTAGCTGCCTGCGCGGATGCGGCGCGCCTGGCCGGACCAGCGAAACCATTCGTACAGCAGCCGTGGCGGCGTCTGCACGCCAGCGTCCACCCAGGCCTGGGCCACGTCGCGCGGGGTCGCACCGGCTTCAACGGACAGTTCTGCCGATGCGCCAGCCAGCGGCAGCGGCCGGTCGAGCCACCACCACGCAACACCAGCGGCGGCAAGCGTTGACAGCAGGCCCAGCAGCAAGACGCCGATGAGTGCCCGCCACCCCAGCCACAACGGTGTCGATTTGCCTGTTGATCTGCCCGCCATAGGCGACTCATGATAATGAAGCGATGAGCCCCACCCTGCCCGCCCTTCCGTCCTTGCATGGCGCCACCCGGCTGCACGACTGGGGCGTGATCCGCGCCGTCGGCGCTGAAAGCCTGAAGTTCCTGCACGGCCAGCTGACGCAGGACTTTGAACACCTGGCGCCAGGCCACGCCCGCCTGGCGGGGTTCTGCTCGGCCAAGGGCCGGCTGCTGGCCACCTTTGTCGCCTGGCGCCGGGGCGACGACGAGGTGGTGCTGGCCTGCAGCGCCGACGTGCTGCCGGCGGTGCTGAAACGGCTTTCGATGTTTGTGTTGCGGGCCAAGTGCAAGCTCAGCGACGCCACGGCCGACGTGCCGCTCTGGGGCGTGGCGGGGCCGATCGAAGAAATCGCAGGGATCACACCGGGCGCATTGGTCTGGGACCGCGTCGCCATGGGCGGCGGCGATGCGATTCGTCTGCCGGATGCACAAATGGCGGGTCCAGCCGCGGGCCAGACCGTGCAGCGCTGGCTGTGCACAGGCAGCCAGCCGCCAGTGGCACCAACCTTGGACCTGTCCACCTGGCTCGGCCTGGAAGCCAGCAGCGGCGTCGCGCGCGTGACGGCCGCCACGGTGGAGCAGTTCGTGCCGCAGATGGTCAACCTCGAACTGGTGGGCGGCGTCAACTTCCAGAAAGGCTGCTACCCGGGCCAGGAAATCGTGGCGCGCAGCCAGTATCGCAGCACGCTGAAGCGGCGCGCGCAGGTCATGGGCAGCACCACGCTGTTGACAGCCGGGCAGGAGGTCTTTCACGACGCAGACCCTGGGCAGCCCGCAGGCCGCGTGGTGCTGGCGGGCACGCTGCCCGGCAGCGGTCCGCTCGCCCTGGTCGAACTGAAACTGGCCGCGCTGGAAGGGGGCGCCCTGCATGCCGGTGCGCCGGACGGGCCGCTGCTGCAATTGGGCGCCCTGCCCTACAGCATGCCCACCGAGCCGGCCTGAAAAAACCGGCCGGCTACAAATGCCGGCGCATGGTCTGGTGCGCCACGCCGGCTTCTTCAAACACAGGGCCCTGCTCGACAAAGCCGGCGCGGCGATAAAAGCCCACGGCGCTGGTCTGCGCGTGCAGCAGCACTTCATGGTCGCCACGTTGCCGCGCCGCCTGCAGCAAGGCCTGCAGCACGGCAGCGCCCACGCCGGCACCCCGCAGCACGGCTACTGTCGCCATGCGCCCGATCTGCGCCACGCCAGGCCCCGCTGCCAACAAGCGTCCACTGGCCACCGGCACGCCCATGCGGTTGAAGGCCAGGGCATGCACGGCGGTGGCATCGGCTTCGTCGCACATCAAATCGGCTTGGATGCCTTGTTCGGCCGCAAACACCGTGTGTCGGATGACCTGCGCCGCGGCGCCCTGGCTGGCCCAGTCGCCCACGCGCACCTCCACCACCGGCTCTCCAGCCTCAAAGCCGTGCAGCAGCGTGCGCAAAGCGGCGGGCACCGGCCTGCTGGTCTGCGTGGTGGGATCGGCAAAAACATAGACCAGCTCGCCATGCACCAGGCGCTGTGCACCCCGGAACACCGCGCTGTGGAAGATGAGCGACGAATTGCTGATGCGGCCGCAGCGCACGCCGACGGCCAGCTGATCGTCGCAGCGGGCCGAGCCTTCGTACTCCAGCGTCGCCTTGCGCACATACAGGTCACCTTGCATCGCCACCATGGTGTCGTGGTACGGCAGCGCCAGCGCACGCCAATAGCCAGCGACGGCGGTGTCGATGTACATCAGGTAGTGGCCGTTGAAGACGATTCTCTGCATGTCCACCTCGGCCCAGCGCACGCGCAGCGTCTCAAGAAATCGGAAGTCGTTTCGCTTCATGTCTCACACGTTTGTCGGAGTGCAGCCGCTGCTGCGGCCAGGGCCAACGGCGCTTCTTTGCGCGCCTGGCGAGAGCATACTTTCAGGCCCAACCACATCGCGTTCAACCGCAGACAGCCCGCACCATGGCCCGCATCCTCTACCTGACGCAGATCGACATCGACTTTGGCGCCGTGCGCCTCTTGGCAGAGGAATGCCAGCGCATTGGCATGAAGCGGCCGCTGGTCGTCAGCGACGCAGGCGTGCGCGCGGCCGGTGTGCTGCAGAAGGCACTCGACGCGTTGGCCGATCTGCCACACGCCGTCTTCGACGCCACGCCGCCCAATCCCACCGAAGCCGCCGTGCGCGCCGCCGTCGCTGTTTTCAAACGTGAAGGCTGCGACGGGCTGATCGCCGTCGGCGGTGGTTCCAGCATCGACCTGGCCAAGGGCGTGGCGATTGCGTCCACGCACGAAGGGCCGCTGAAGACCTACGCCACCATCGAAGGTGGCAGCCCGAAGATCACGGACCGCGTGGCGCCGCTGATCGCCGTGCCGACGACGGCAGGCACCGGCAGCGAAGTGGCGCGCGGCGCGATCCTGATCGTCGATGACGGCCGCAAGCTGGGCTTTCACAGCTGGCATCTGATGCCCAAGGCGGCGCTGCTCGACCCTGAACTGACGCTCGGCCTGCCGCCGATGTTGACCGCCGCCACCGGCATGGACGCCATCGCGCACTGCATGGAAACCTTCATGGCGCCGGCCGTCAACCCACCCGCTGACGGCATTGCGCTGGACGGCCTGGCGCGCGGCTTCAGCCATATTGAACGGGCCACGCGCGACGGCAGCGACCGCGACGCGCGCTGGAACATGATGAGCAGCAGCATGCAAGGCGCCATGGCCTTTCAAAAAGGCCTGGGCTGCGTGCACTCGCTCAGCCACAGCCTGGGCGGCGTCAACCCGCGGTTGCACCACGGCACGCTGAACGCGATGTTCCTGCCGGCAGTGGTGCGCTTCAACGCCGCGGCGGAATCGATCCAGCGCGAACAACGCTTGCAGCGCATGGCCCACGCCATGGGCCTGGCCGGCTGCGATGACAAGGGCACCGAAGTGGCGGATGCCATCCGCGCGATCAATGCCCGCCTGGGGCTGCCCAGCGGGCTTGCCGCCATGGGGGTGACGGAGCAGATCTTCGAACGCGTGATCGACGGCGCCATGGCCGACCACTGCCACAAGACGAACCCGCGAATCGCCACCCGGGCTGAGTACCGCGAGATGCTGCTCGCCAGCCTCTAGCACCGCGCCCAAGGCAGCCCGCCGTCCCAGCGGCACCTGCCGGGGCGCTGCAGTTCGTCGCCAGCCGCTGCAGGCTGTCGCATGCGGCTTCGTGCCCAAACTGCCGCTGTTATGGTGTGCTACATCAGCAACACACTCGTGTGCTTCAGCCACGCAGCCAAGGGGCAGCATCCATGCAGACCTGGGATCAGAAACAACCGATCTACCAGCAATTGGCGGACATCCTGGCCGCCCAGTTGCTGGACGGTGAACCGTCCGAGGGCGAGGCGATGCCGTCGGTGCGGGTGCTGGCGGGGCAATACCTGCTGAACCCACTCACCGTCAACCGTGCGCTGCAGACGCTGGGCGAAGAGGGCCTGCTGGAAAACCGGCGTGGCCTGGGTCTGTACGTCACCGGCGGCGCACGCCAGCGGCTGAAGGCGGCCGAGCGGGAACGCTTTCTGAACACCGAGTGGCCGCGCCTGCGCGAAAGGCTGCGGCGGCTGGACATCGGCGCCGAACAACTGAACTGGGAGGAGCCGGCATGAACACGGACACCACGACGAATCTCGTCGAAGCCAAGAACCTGACCGTGAGCTACGGCGCCAAGCGCGCGGTGGACGACGTCAGCTTCACCATCCCCAAGGGCCGCGTCGTCGGCCTGCTGGGCCACAACGGCGCCGGCAAGACGACCCTGATGAAGGCCATGGTCGGCCTGGCTGCAGCGCAAGGCGAACTGGCCGTGCTGGGGCTGAACCCGATCAAGGACCGAGTGCAACTGCTGCAGTCGGCCTGCTACATCCCCGACGTGGCCATCCTGCCGCGCTGGGCGCGGGTGGAAGACCTGATCTCGATCATGAGCGGCCTGCACCCGAAGTTCTCGGCTGACCGCGCGCGCATCTTGCTCCGGCGCACCAGCGTCAACCTGCGCGACAAGGTCAAGACACTGTCCAAGGGCATGGTGGTGCAGGCGCACCTGGCGCTGGTAGCCGCGATCGACGCCCGACTGATGATCCTGGACGAACCCACGCTGGGGCTGGACGTGCTGTCACGCAAGGCCTTCTACGAAATGCTGTTGGATGAATGGTGCGACGGTGAGCGCAGTGTGCTGATCAGCACGCACCAGGTGGAAGAGATCGAGTCGCTGCTGTCCGACGTGCTGATGCTCAACGAAGGCAAGCTCGTGCTCAGCATCAGCCTGGAAGACATGGACCGTCGCTTCGTCGCGCTGAGCCACGACGCCAACGTGGCCGACCAGATGGCCGCTGCGCACCCGCTCTTGAAGTACCGCGTTCAGGGCGCCGGTGTCTCGCCCTTTGCGTCTCTGTTTGACGGTGAGCCGCCAGCAGCTGTGCAGGCCCTGGGCAAACGCATGCGCCCGAGTCTGGTGGACCTGTTCGTGGCGCTGACGCGCAAGCCCGAACTTGACCGCACGCAGTTCTGACGCAGCCGCACAAGGAATATCACCATGAAAAACCTCCTCCCCCTGATGCGCCGCGAATGGCTGCAACACCGGTTTGCCTGGACCCTGCTGATGCTGGTGCCGCTGGCGCTGGCGGTGGTGCCGATGTCTTTTGGCACGGTCGAATTCGACAGCGAGATGGCGCAGCGCGCGCCACCAGAACTCGCCCTGATGGTCGCGTCCATCTCCATCCTGGTGTCTGCCGCCGTGATCTTCTTGCTGGTGTGGGTCACGTCGATCTTCATCGCCACCAGCCTGCCGCGGCGCGACCACGCCGACCGGTCGGTTGAATTCTGGTTGTCACTGCCGACAGGGCACGCCGAGAGTTACGCTGCACCGCTGCTGGTGCACTTGGTGCTGGCGCCGGCCGCTGCCCTGCTGGTGGGCTTGCTGGGCGGCTATGCCATTTCGCTCTTGCTGGTGGCGCGCTTCGTCGGCTTTGGTGAGTGGCTGGCCCTGCCCTGGAGCAGCGTGCTGCCTGGCACGCTGGCTGTGGTGGCGCGGGTGATGGCGGGCCTGCCACTGGCCACGCTGTGGCTGTCGCCGCTGATCTTGCTGGCGATGGTGTGCAACGCCTGGTTTCGTCGCCTGGGTTTCCCGGTGACGGTGGTGGGCTTGAGCCTCACCAGCGTGTTGCTGAAGGTGGTGTTCGGCCAGCCGCTGCTGGCGGACTCGCTGAGCGCATTGGGGCGCAATGCCGGCCTGGCGTTGGCCGGCGCCAGTGGCCAGGGCGTGACGATCAACGACGAGATGCCGGCGTCTCAGGCGCTGGAAGGCATGGGCAGTTGGGCTTGGCATGACTTCCTGGCCGCCGTGCACGCCACTGCCAGCCCGCTCTTCGTGGGTGCACTGCTGGTCGCTGCAGGTCTCTTTGTGGTGCTGGTGCTGTGGCGCCAACGGGGGGCGGGCGCCGCCAGCTGAATCGGCCCGCGGGGAAACCTGGGGGGCGCGGGCACGGCGAAATGATCAACCCCAAGCCGGACGCGTACAAGCCGGCGGCTCCATCTGGCACCTGGCGCATGCGGCGCTGGATGACCAGGTCGGCGTCAAGTACAACCCCATCCCTTTTGGCGGTGCCGTGCCGGCCGTGCTGGCGCTGCTGGGCGGCCAGGTCGATGCGGTCGCCGTCAGCCCGGGCGAGGTCGCCACGCATGTGCAAAGCGGCAAGCTGCGCACGCTGGTGGTGATGGCCGACAAGCGGCTCCGCCTGAGCACGGGCTACATCTACGCCGACGCTGAAACCGTCCGCGCCCACATGTGGCGCGACAACGAGCTCTTCAAGACACTCGTGAACAAGCCCGGCTCAAGGCCTGAAAACAGGCATGGCGATGGCGTTGCGGGCGGCGCCCCGCCGCCCTTCAAGCGCCGGCAGTGCGGCGCGCAGCCAAGCGGCCGCCGCTGACCGGCTCCGCCCAGCCGCCAGCGTCGGCCCCCCCTGGCGGGAAGCGCCGAAGGCGCTCCGGGGGGGGGGTCAATGATTCGTGCCGTCGAAGAACTGTTCGTCTTCGGTGCTGCCCTTCAGCGCCGCCGTGGACGCGTCGCGTTCGATCGTCGTCGTCACCGCGTCGAAGTACCCGGTGCCCACTTCACGCTGGTGCTTGACCGCGGTGAAACCACGCTCGGCGGCAGCAAATTCCTTCTCCTGCAGTTCCACGAAGGCCGTCATGTTGTTGCGGGCGTAGCCATAGGCCAGGTCGAACATGCCGTAGTTCAGGCTGTGGAAGCCGGCCAGCGTGATGAACTGGAACTTGTAGCCCATGGCGCCCAGTTCGCGCTGGAACTTGGCGATGGTGGCGTCGTCCAGGTTCTTCTTCCAGTTGAAGCTGGGGCTGCAGTTGTAGGCCAACAGCTTGCCCGGGAACTTGGCGTGGATGGCGTCGGCGAAGGCCTTCGCAAAAGCCAGATCCGGCTTGCCGGTTTCGCACCAGATGAGGTCGGCATAGGGCGCGTAGGCCAAGCCGCGGCTGATCGATTGCTCAAGGCCATTGCGTGACTTGAAGAAGCCTTCCACCGTGCGTTCGCCGGTGAGGAAAGGCTTATCGTTGGCGTCGACGTCGCTGGTCACCAGGTCGGCGGCTTCGGCATCGGTGCGGGCCAGCAGGATGGTGGACGTGCCCATCACGTCGGCGGCCAGACGCGCGGCGGTGAGCTTGGCCACCGCTTCACGCGTCGGCACCAGCACCTTGCCACCCATGTGGCCGCACTTCTTGACGCTGGCCAGTTGGTCTTCAAAGTGCACGCCAGCGGCGCCGGCGTCGATCATCGACTTCATCAGCTCAAAGGCGTTCAACACGCCACCGAAACCGGCTTCCGCGTCGGCCACGATGGGGGCGAAGAAGTCGATGTCGTTCTTGCCTTCGCTCCACTGGATCTGGTCGGCGCGCTGGAAGGTGCTGTTGATGCGCTTGACGACCTTCGGCACCGAGTCCACGGCGTACAGCGACTGGTCGGGGTACATCTCGCCGTTGCTGTTGGCGTCACCCGCCACTTGCCAGCCTGACAGGTAGATGGCCTTCAAGCCGGCCTTCACCTGTTGCATCGCCTGGTTGCCAGTCAGGGCGCCGAGCGTGTTGACGAAGGGCTCGGTGTTGATCAGCGTCCACAGCTTTTCGGCGCCGCGCTTGGCCAGCGTGTGCTCGATTGGCAGGCTGCCCCGCAGGCGCACCACGTCCTCGGCGCTGTAATTGCGCTTGATGCCTTTCCAGCGCGGGTTCTCGGCCCAGTCTTTTTCAAGGGCGGCTGCTTGTTGCTGGCGGGTGGGTTGTGTCATGGAGAGGCTCCCAGGGTTGGATAAAAGGGCTGATTTGCGTTGCGGCCGTGTCTGCAAATCCACAACCCAAGCGTAGCCCGAGCCCGCATCAGTGAAACAACTTATGTCTTATATAAGACAAGAGATTGCGGTGTTTTAAATCAACAGCTTGCGCGTCTTTCCCGTAATACGAAATTCTTTCCTCTCATATGGTGGATTTTGCTGCGCTGCAACGTCGATGTTTCCCACATTATAAAATTGTCATGCAGCGATGCGAAACCTCCGTCGCCGCTCTTGACGGCGGCACCTTGCGTCCGCACTTCAGTCTGCCGTGTCGAAAGGTTCCTCAGCCGCACCCGCAGGCTCTGAGCCGGCTTCCCTATCATCCGGCCCTGTCTTGGGAACCCGCATGTCGACATTTGCCTTTCTTTCGGACCAACGCTTCATGAAAGTCGGCGCACCCAGCGCCGCCACGCCCTTTGCCATAGCCGGTGTGGCCTGGGATGGTGCCACCACCAACCGGCCCGGGGCGCGCATGGGGCCACGCGCCATCCGCCAGGCCAGCCACATGCTGTGCGACGGGCTGCACCCGCACTTCAACGTCACGCCCGAACTGCATCTGGGCGACGCCGGCGACCTGCTGTTGCCCAACACCTCGCTTTCCGGCATGCGCGACGTGCTGCAGCCGCTGGCCGCCAAGCTGATGGCAGCGCACCACATGGCCTGGCTCGGGGGCGACCACTCCATCACCTTGCCCCTGCTGCGCGAATACCGGAAGCTGCTGGGGCGCCCCTTGGCGGTGATCCACTTCGACGCACATTGCGACACCTGGGACAACCACTTCGGCGAACCCAGCGGCCACGGCACCTGGGTCTATGAAGCGATGCAGGAAGGGCTGGTGATCGACGCCTGCTTCACGCAGCTTGGCATCCGCTCGCCAGGCCAACGCGCTGCCCGCGAATACGTGCAGGCACGGGGCGGCCAGATCTTCACGGCTCGGCAGCTGCGCGGCCTGGAGTCACCCGCACAGTTGGCGGCGGTTCTGGACGCGATCCGCTCGCGCCTGGCCGCGCACGGCCACCCACCCGTTTATCTGAGCCTGGACATCGACTGCCTGGACCCCGCTTTTGCACCCGGCACAGGCACCCCAGAGCCCGGCGGTTTGAGCAGCAGCCAGGTGCTCAGCGTGCTGGAAGAATTGGCCGACCTGCCCTTCGTCGGCATGGACTGCGTGGAAGTCTCCCCGCCTTACGACCATGCTGAACTGACGAGTTATGCAGCCGCAAACTTCGTCTGGACCTACCTCTGCGGGCAGCTGGAAAAGCTGGCGCGCTGACGGGTCAGCGTGCCTTCGCACAGCCCAACCGCGCTACAACACCAACGCCGTCGTCTTCTTCACCGTGCGCAGCACCAGCATGGAATTCGACCGCATCACACCCGGCAGGCGCGTGAGCACCTCGGCGTGGAAACGCTCCAGGTCTTCGGCGTCGCGGTAGGCGAAGCGCACCAGGTAGTCGTTGGCGCCGGCCACATAGACGCAGTCCAGGATTTCCGGCGCGTCGCGAATGGCCTGCTCAAAGGCTTCCAGCTGCGCGGGTTGGGTGCTTTCCAGGTTGATGATGGTGAAGCTGATGCCGTGGCGCCCAACGGCCCTCGGGTTCAGCAGCGCCACGTACCTGTCAATGACGCCGCTGTCTTCCAGCGCCTTCACCCGTCGCAGGCAGGCACTGGGCGAGAGGTGCACACGCTGCGCAAGGGTCTGGTTGCTGAGCCGACCATCGGCCTGCAACTCATTCAGGATGCAGCGGTCTATGGCATCCAGTTGCTCGCCCAAGCTGCTTGTTCGCATTCTGTTGTGCCCACCGGTTGATCTGCCGCATTATCTTGCGCCACCAAGGGTCAACACCTGCCGCTTGCGCCGGCACATTGCGCGCCGGCTTGTCTAGACTGCGGCGGCGGCAGGCCCTACCGTTAGCTTGCCGCCAAGGAGCCACCATGAACAAAGCCATCGACCCCGCACTGATGCTCGCCGCCGAGAGTATCGGCGCATCAGCCGCAGCGATTTCGCCTGCGGCCCTGGCCGCCTACTGGATGCCCTTCACGGCCAACCGCCAGTTCAAGAAGGCGCCGCGCCTTCTGTCCCGCGCGGCGGGCATGCACTACTGGGACGACAGCGGCCGCCCGGTGCTGGACGGCGTGGCGGGCCTGTGGTGCGTCAACGCCGGCCACGCCCGGCCGCGCATCGTGCAGGCCATCCAGCAGCAGGCCGCAGAGATGGACTTCTGCCCGCCCTTCCAGATGGCGCACCCCAAGGCCTTCGAACTGGCCGAACGCGTGGCGCAGATCGCGCCCGCCGGCATGGGCAAGGTGTTCTTTGCCAATTCGGGTTCTGAAGCCGTGGACACGGCGCTGAAGATGGCACTGGCCTACCACCGCGTGCGCGGCGACGCGTCGCGCACCCGGCTCATCGGCCGCGAGCGTGGGTACCACGGCGTCAACTTCGGCGGCATCTCGGTCGGCGGCATGGTCGGCAACCGCAAGTCCTTCGGCACCATGCTGGCGGGCGTGGACCACATCCGCCACACCCATGACCTGGCACGCAACGCGTTCAGCGTGGGCCAGCCCGCGCACGGTGCTGACCTGGCCGACGACATTGAACGCCTGGTGGCATTGCACGACGCCAGCACCCTGGCCGCCGTGATCGTCGAGCCCGTCGCCGGCAGCACCGGCGTGCTGGTGCCGCCGCAGGGCTATCTGCAACGCCTGCGCGAGCTGTGCACCCAACACGGCATCCTGCTCATCTTCGACGAGGTCATCACCGGCTTTGGCCGCACCGGCCAGCCCTTCGCGGCGCAGACCTTCGGCGTCGTGCCGGACATGATCGTCTGCGCCAAGGGCCTCACCAACGGCAGCGTGCCGATGGGCGCGGTGATCGTGCAGGACGGCGTCCACGACGCCTTCATGACCGGGCCCGAGCACCTGATCGAATTCGCCCACGGCTACACCTATTCAGCCCACCCGCTGGCCTGCGCGGCAGGGCTGGGCACGCTGGACACTTACGCCGAAGAAGGCCTGCTGACACGCGCTGGCGAGCTGGGTGCCTACTTTGCCGAAGGCGTGCATTCGCTGCGCGGCGAGCCCAACGTGATCGACGTGCGCAACATCGGCCTCGTCGGTGGCATCGAGCTGTCGGCCCTGCCCGGCGAACCCACCAAGCGCGCCTTCAACGTCTTCCTTGACTGCTGGGAAAAGGGCCTCCTGATCCGCACGACGGGCGACACGATTGCGCTGTCGCCGCCGCTGATCATCGAGCGCACCCACATTGACCAGATCATCGACACGCTGCGTGGCGCCATCCGCCGCGCGGCTTGAACGAACCGTTTCGCGACCCCTCTTGCCTGCCTTCTTGCCGCTGTCCAACCAAGGATCTGCCTAGCGCATAACCATCCCATGCCCTTGCTCGCGACCGACCAGGCACTTGCCCAAAACTCGTACTACACCGCCACGGCGGGGCCGGCACAGGCCTACCCCAGGCTGGATGCAGACACGGCCTGCGACGTCGCCGTGGTGGGCGGTGGCCTGGCGGGCCTGAGCGCAGCCATCGACTTGCGGCAGCGCGGCTTTGATGTGGTGCTGCTCGAAGCGCAGCAGGTGGGCTACGGCGCCAGCGGCCGCAACGGCGGCCAGGCGATCCATGGCCTGGCCTGCGAACAGGCTGTGATCGAAGCGCAACTGGGCCTGGCGGCCGCCAAGCGGGTCTGGGCCATGTCTCTGGAAGCGCTGGATTTGCTGCGGACCCGAATCCAACAGCACGGCATCGCCTGCGACTGGCAAAGCGGATACCTGGGCCTGGCCACCAGCGCGCGCAAGGGCCGGGCCCTGGCCGACTGGGCCGACCGCATGGACGGGGTCTATGGCTTCCCGCTGCAGCGCATCGCGCCGGCCGACATGGGCCAGTGGATTGCCAGCCCACGCTTCCACAGTGGCATCCATGACCCGCATTCCGGCCACCTGCACCCGCTGAAGTACACCCGCGGCCTGGCGCAGGCTGCGGCCGCCGCGGGCGTGCGCATCTTTGAGCACACACCCGTGCAGGCACTGCTGCAAGGGGGCCGCCCGACGCTGCGCACCCTCGGCGGCCAGGTCAGCGCGCAACAGGTGCTGCTGGCCGGCAATGTGTACCTGCACGGGAGGGCGTTGCTGCTGGCAACGTCCCTTGCCCCGTCCCTGGCCGCACGCATCATGCCGGTCGGCACGTACATTGCGTGCAGCGAAGCCCTGGACTCCGCCCTCGCGGCATCGCTCATCCCCAGCCGTGCAGCCGTCTGCGACACCAACTTTGTGCTCGACTACTTTCGCACCACGCCAGACCACCGCATGCTCTATGGCGGGCGTGTCAGCTACAGCACCGTCACACCAGCAAGCCTGGCGGACAGCATGCGCCAGCGCATGGTGCAGACCTTCCCGCAGTTGGCGCAGGCCCGGGTCGAATACGCCTGGGGCGGCTTCGTCGATATCTCGATGAACCGCGCACCCGACTTCGGCCGCCTCCCTGCGGCCAGCCGCGGCGGCGCGCAGAACGTGTACTACCTGCAAGGCTTCTCGGGCCACGGCCTGGCCCTGACAGGCCTGGCCGGCCGCCTGGTGGCCGAAGCGATGGCGGGCGACGCCAGCCGCTTCGATGTCTTTGCCAGCCTGCGCCACCGCCCCTTCCCGGGTGGCGCCGGTCTGCGCACACCGGCACTCGTGCTGGGCATGGCCTGGTACCGCTTGCGCGACAAGCTTGGCGATATGCTTGGATAACACGCGACATGACTGCTTCCACCCCACGCCCCCCGTTCGTGCTGGTCACCAGCTGCAACCGCATGCTGGGCGAACACGCCTTCCACATCGCCGGCCGCAAGTACGTCGATGCGGTGCGCCTGGCCGGTGCCATGCCGCTGATCGCGCCGCCCTTCGAAGAGGCCGAACTGGACAACCTGCTGGATGCCGTGGACGGCGTGCTGCTCACCGGTTCACCGTCCAACGTGCATCCGGTGCATTTCGGCGAGACGTTGCACGACCCCTCGCTGCCGCTGGACCCCGAGCGAGACGCATGGACGTTGCCGCTCATCCGGCTGGCGCTGGCACGCGGTGTGCCGCTGCTCGCCATCTGCCGCGGCACGCAGGAAACCAATGTCGCACTCGGCGGCACGCTGCACCAAGCCGTGCAGGACGTTGAGGGATATGCCGACCACCGCTCAAGAAGTGACCTGCCGGCGGCCGTCCAGTACGGCCTGGCCCACCGTGTGGACGTGGTGGCCGGTGGCGTGCTGGAGCGCATCGTCGGCCGCGAAAGCTTCGAGGTGAACTCGGTGCACGGCCAGGGTGTCAAGACTCTGGCGCCAGGCCTGCGCGTCGAAGCCGTGGCGCCTGACGGCTTGATCGAGGCGTACTCCGTGCCGGAAGCGGCCGGTGCAGCCGGCTTCAACCTCTGCCTGCAGTGGCACCCCGAATGGCAGGCCGCCGGCAACCCGGTGTCGATGGCAATCCTCTGTGCATTTGGCGCCGCCGTGCGCACCTACCGTGACCGTGTGCGAGGCCCTCTTCCTTGGGTTCCTGCGTGAGCCACAGCCCCGAAACGGTCGCTGCGAAACGGCAGCATTCAAACCCGTTGCCGCCCCACACACACCCCAGAAGACCCCATGAACGCCAGAGACCAGTTCACCTTCAGCGACCTTGAGCAATGGCTCGACCACAACCGCGTCACCGAGATCGAATGCCTCGTGCCCGACCTCACCGGCGTGGCGCGCGGCAAGATCCTGCCGCGCCAGAAATTCACCGAAGACCGCGGCATGCGCTTGCCCGAAGCCGTAGTAGCCATGGGCGTGACGGGCGAATTCCCCGAAGAAGGCCCGTACTACGACGTCATCAAGCCCACCGACCGCGACATGCACCTGCGGCCCGACCCCAGCACCGTGCGCATCGTGCCCTGGGCCACCGACCCCACGGCGCAGGTCATCCACGACTGCTATGACCGTGAAGGCGCACTGGTGCCCTTTGCACCACGCTCGGTGCTGCGCCACGTGTGCGACCTCTTCGATGCCCAGGGCTGGAACCCGGTGGTGGCGCCCGAGCTTGAGTTCTACCTGGTGGCCCGCAACACCGACCCTGACGTGCCGCTGAAGCCGCCCGTGGGCCGCAGCGGCCGCGCTGAGACATCGCGCCAGGCCTACAGCATCGACGCCGTGAACGAATTCGACCCGCTGTTCGAAGACGTCTACGCCTATTGCGAACGCATGGAACTCAACGTCGACACGCTGATCCACGAAGTCGGCGCCGGGCAGATGGAGATCAACTTCTTCCACGCCCACCCGCTGGGCCTGGCCGACGAAGTCTTCATGTTCAAGCGCACGGTGCGTGAAGCCGCGCTGCGCCACGACATGTACGCCACCTTCATGGCCAAGCCCATCGCCGGTGAGCCCGGCAGCGCGATGCACATCCACCAGAGCATCCTGAACAAGAAGACGGGCCTCAACATCTTCAGCAACCCCGACTTCACGGCCAGCAAGGAGTTCTACTGGTACATCGGCGGCCTGCAGAGGTACACGCCGGCGGCCATGGCGCTGTTTGCGCCGTACGTCAACAGCTACCGCCGCCTGGTGCGCAGCAACGCCGCGCCCATCAACATCCAATGGGGCACCGACAACCGCACGGTGGGCATCCGCAGTCCGGTGGCCAGCGCGTCGGCCCGGCGCATCGAGAACCGCGTCATCGGCGCCGACGCCAACCCCTACGTGGCCCTGGCCGCCACGCTGGCCTGCGGTTATCTGGGCATGATGAACCGCATCGAACCGTCGGCCGAATGCAAGGGCGACGCCTATCTGGGCGACTTCCAGTTGCCGCGCAGCCTGGGCGAAGCGCTGACGTTGCTGCGCGACGAGGCCGACCTCGCCGCGGTGCTGGGCAAGGCCTTCATCACCGTTTACACCGAGGTGAAGGAAATCGAATACGCCGAGTTCATGAAGGTGATCTCACCCTGGGAACGCGAACACCTGCTGCTGCATGTATGAGAACCACGCCATGAACAACCGCACCACCGCCGACCTGCAGGCCGCTGACGCCGCGCACTTCCTGCACCCTTTCACTGACTTCCAGAGTTTGGCGAAGAAGGGCTCCCGCATCATCCGCCGGGCCGAGAACATCTACCTGTGGGACAGCGAAGGCCACAAGATCCTGGACGCGATGAGCGGCCTGTGGTGTGTCAACGTGGGCTACGGCCAGCAGGCGTTGATCGACGCGGCGACACGGCAGTTGAGCGAGCTGCCCTTCTACAACGCCTTCTTCCAGACGGCCACTGTGCCGGCCATCGAACTGGCGGAACTGTTGGCCCAGGTGACGCCGCCGCAGTTTCAGCACGTCTTCTTCAGCGGCAGCGGCAGCGAAGGCAACGACACCGTCGTGCGCATGGTGCGCCGCTACTGGGACCTGCTGGGCCAGCCGCAGCGCAGCACCATCATCAGCAGGCGCAATGCCTACCACGGCAGCACGATGGCCGGCGCATCCCTGGGCGGCATGAGCGGCATGCACGCCCAGGGCGGTTTGCCGATTCCTGGCATCACCCACATCCAGCAGCCCTACTGGTGGGAACACGGGCGTCCTCAGGGTCTGACGCGCGAAGCCTTTGGCCTGCAGGCCGCGCACTGGCTGGAAGAGAAGATCCTGGAACTGGGCGCGGAAAACGTCGCCGCCTTCATCGGTGAGCCCATCCAGGGCGCGGGCGGCGTGATCATCCCGCCCAGCACCTACTGGCCCGAAGTGCAGCGCATCTGCGACCGCCACGGCGTCCTGCTGGTCAGCGACGAGGTCATCTGCGGGTTCGGCCGCACAGGCCAGTGGTTTGGCTGCGAGACCTTCGGTTTCAAGCCTGACCTGATGACCTTTGCCAAAGGCGTGACCAGCGGCTACGTGCCCCTGGGCGGGGTGATGGTGGGCGACCGAATCGCCAAGGTGCTGATCGAAAAGGGCGGCGACTTCAACCACGGTTACACCTACAGCGGCCACCCCGTGGCCTGCGCCGTGGCGCTGGCCAACATCGGCCTGGTGCAGAAGCTCAAGCTCGTCGAACACGTGCACGACGACGTGGGCCCGTATCTTGCAGAGCAGTTTGCGCTGCTGGCCAAGCACCCGCTGGTGGGTGACGTCGAGACCTGCGGCCTGATGGGCGCGCTGCTGCTGGTGAAGGACAAGACCCTGGGCACCGCCTTTGATGAAGCAGTGGAGATCGGCATGGTCTGCCGCGGCCACTGCTTCGCCAACGGTTTGATCATGCGCGCCGTCGGCGACCGCATGATCATCGCGCCGCCGCTGGTCATCACCCGCGCGCAGATCGACGAGATGGTGGCGCTGATTCGCCGTTGTCTGGATCTGACGCTGACCGATGCGCAACGCAATAGCTGGTTGAAGTGATGCCACCATCACCGTTAGTCTTGCCAGACCCGTGTCATTCAACTGTTTGCTGAAGGATCGCCGCATGAACCCGAAGTCGTTTGCCTGGGCCCTGGGTCTGACGCTCGCCACCGCCCTCGCGGTGGCGCAGGAAGAAGAAAAGTTCCTGAACATCTACAACTGGTCGGACTACATCGCCGAAGACACGCTGCGCAACTTCGAGAAGGAAACCGGCATCCGGGTGCGCTACGACAACTTCGACAACAACGAGATCGTGCACGCCAAATTGGTGGCGGGAAAGACCGGCTACGACATCGTCATGCCCAGCTCCAACTGGGCCAAGCTCCAGGCCGACGGTGGCCTGCTGCGCAAACTCGACAAGAGCCTCTTGCCCAACCTGCGCTACATGGACCCGGCCGTGCAGGCGCAGCTGGCGCGCATGGACCCGGGCAATGAGTACATGGTGAACTGGCTGTGGGGCTTTTCCACGGTGGGCATCAACGTCGACAAGGTCAAGGCGGCCCTGGGCAGCACACCGATGCCCGACAACGTCTGGGATCTCGTCTTCAAGCCGGAATACATCAGCAAGCTCAAGGGCTGCGGCGTGAGCTTCCTGGACAGCGCAACAGAAATCGTGCCCGCCGCGCTGCACTACCTGGGCAAACCGTCCTTCAGCAAGAACGCCGGCGACTACGGCGCGGCAGCCGCGCTGCTGAAATCGGTGCGGCCGCATGTGACGCTTTTCAGTTCATCGGGCTACATCAACGACATGGCCAGCGGCAGCATCTGCGTTGCCTTGGGCTGGAGCGGCGACATCAACATCGCGCGCCAGCGGGCCATCGAGGGCAAGACCGGCCAGAACATCCAGGCCCTGCTGCCCAAGACCGGGGGCCTGCTGTTCTTCGACGTCATGGTCATCCCCACCGACGCACCACGGCCAGGCAACGCGCACAAGTTCATGAACTACGTGATGCGGCCCGAGGTGCACGCGGCACTCACCAACAAGGTCTTCTACGCCAACCCCAACGCCGAGTCGAAGAAGTTCATCAAACCCGAAGTTGCCGCCAACCCGACCGTCTTCCTGTCGCCGACCGAACTGGCCAAGATGATCCCGCCCGATGCACTCAACAACGACCTGCGCCGTCTGATGACGCGCACCTACACGTCCTTCAAGACCGGCTTGTGATCCGCCACGCCGCATGTCGTCCATCACCAGCATGACAACCCAGGCGGCGGTGCAGGAGCCCGCCTTCTTGCAGATCCTGGACGTCGTCAAGGACTTCAACGGCTTCAAGGCCGTCAACAACGTCAGCCTGGACATCGTCAAGGGCGAGATCTTCGCGCTGCTGGGTTCTTCGGGTTGCGGCAAGAGCACGCTGCTGCGCATGCTGGCCGGCTTCGAGTTGCCCACATCCGGTCGCATCATCCTGAATGGCCAGGACCTGGCCGGCCTGCCGCCGTATCAGCGGCCGATGAACATGATGTTTCAGAGCTACGCGCTCTTTCCGCACCTGAGCGTGTGGCAGAACATCGCCTTCGGCCTGCAGCGCGAAGGGCTGCCGAAGGACCAGATCGCAGCGCGGGTCGACGCCATGCTCAGGCTCGTGCAGCTTGGCAAATACGCGCAGCGCAAGCCGCACCAACTGTCGGGCGGCCAGCAGCAGCGGGTGGCCCTGGCGCGCAGCCTGGCCAAGCAGCCGCAGATGCTGCTGCTGGACGAACCACTGGGCGCGCTGGACAAGAAGCTGCGCGAAGAGACGCAGATCGAACTCGTCAACATCGTTGAACAGGTGGGCGTCACCTGCGTCATGGTCACGCACGACCAGGAAGAAGCCATGACCATGGCCAGCCGCATCGCGGTGATGAGCGAAGGCCGCTTCCTGCAGGTGGGCGCGCCAGGCGACATCTATGAAACGCCGGCCACCCGCTTCGTGGCCGACTTCATCGGCAACGTCAACCTGATGGACGGCACGCTGGACGTCGATGAGGTGGGCCACTGCATTATCGGGTCCGTCGATTGCAAGCACTACGTCGGCCATGGCATCACCGGCACCGAAGGCATGGCCGTCACGGTGGCGCTGAGGCCCGAGAAAATTGCGCTCAGCAAGGCGAAGCCCGACGGCGAATTCAACCAGGTGCAGGGCACTGTGAAGGAGATGTCGTACTTCGGCAGCTTCACGGTCTTTCACCTGCAACTGGCCAGCGGTGCCAAGCTGAAGGTGAGCATGGCCAACACGCAGCGCCACCGCATTGAAGACATTACCTGGGGCGACAGTGTGTGGGCACAGTGGTCTGATTCGGCGCACGTGGTGCTGACTCAGTAGCCGGCCGAATTCGATGAACGCGATCAAGTCGATCAAATCGATCTTCACCGGCCGCGGCCTTGTGATCGCCGTGCCTTTCGTGTTCTTGCTGCTCTTCTTCCTGGCGCCGTTCTTCATCGTCGGCAAGATCAGCGTGTCGGAGATGGACAACGTCGCCTTCAAGGACGTGGTGACGTTCAAGGAAGGCGTGCTGACGCTGGCGCTGAAGTTCAGCAACTACGTCTTCATCACCGAAGACGCGCTGTATTACAAGACCTACCTCGCCAGCCTGCGCTATGCCGCAGCCACGACGGTGCTGTGCCTCTTCATCGGCTATCCCTTTGCCTACTTCATGGCGCGCGCCAAGCCTGCGCATCAGCCGGCCTTGTTGATGCTGGTGATGTTGCCCTTCTGGACGAGTTTTCTGCTGCGCGTCTATGCCTGGCGTGGTCTGCTGACCGAAGGCGGCTGGGTCGCCGATCTCATCGTCGGCCTGGGACTCGACCAGCTGCTGCTGAGCGTGGGGCTCATCACCGCGCCGGGCAAACTGATGCACACGCCCTTCTCGCTGGTGCTGGGCATGACCTACACCTACCTGCCCTTCATGATCCTGCCGCTGTTCGGCAACCTGGCGAAGATGGACTTGCGCCTGCTGGAAGCCGCCGCCGACCTGGGCTCCACGCCGTTCACGGCCTTCTGGAAGATCACGGTGCCGCTGTCCAAGGCCGGGATCATTGCGGGCAGCATGCTGGTGTTCATCCCCTGCGTGGGCGAATTTGTCATCCCTGAACTGCTGGGCGGGCCCGAGACGCTGATGATTGGCCGCGTGCTGTGGGATGAATTCTTCAGCAACAACGACTGGCCCATGGCCAGCAGCGTGGCCGTCGTGATGGTGCTACTGATCATCGTGCCGCTGGCCATCTTCAACAAGTACCAGGCTGAGGCCCAGGAAAACCGGTGATGAGCAACGGCACTTCGCTCAACTTCAACAAGTGGTTTGCGCGCGGCTGGCTGGGCGCGGGCTACCTCTTCCTGTACGTGCCCATCGCGGCACTGGTGATCTTCTCGTTCAACGATTCACCCATCCCCAACGTCTGGCGTGGTTTCACGCTCAAGTGGTACACGCAGCTCAGCAACGACGAAGAAATGCTGGCCGGTTTGTGGCTGAGCCTGAAGATCGCTTTCATGACGGCTTGCGGGTCGGTCGTGCTCGGCACATTCGCTGCCTTCGCACTGAACAAGTACAAGCGCTTCTTCGGCCGCACGCTTTTTTCGGGCATGGCCAGCGCGCCGCTGGTGATGCCTGAAGTGGTGGTGGGCCTGTCGCTGCTGCTCATGCTGGTGAGCGTGCAAAGGGCGCTGGGCTTCCCGGAGCGTGGCATGGCCACCATCTGGCTCGGCCACCTGCTGCTGGGCATGGCATACGCCACCGTCATCGTGCAATCGCGCTTGCAGGACCTGAACCCGCAACTGGAAGAAGCCGCCATGGACCTGGGTGCCAGGCCGCACCAGGTGTTCTGGCTGGTGACGCTGCCGATGATTGCTCAGAGCCTCGTCTCGGCCTGGCTGCTGACCTTCACGATTTCGCTGGACGACGTGGTGCTGTCGGCCTTCCTTTCGGGCCCGGGCTCGACGACTATGCCGCTGGTCATCTTCTCGCGGGCGCGCCTGGGGTTGAACCCGAGCGTGAATGCGGTGGCGACGCTGATCATCGTCGTCGTCTTCATCGGCGTCGTCGCCGCCAGCTATTTCATCGCCCGCGCCGAGCGCCAGCGCCAGAAGGAAATGGCCGCGGCGGCCCGAGCGTGAAAGAACTCGAACAGCCCTCGGGCTGAACCCAACACACTGAAGGAGAACCCACGATGACGCTGTCCCCCGCATCGACTGCACTTGTGCTTGCACTGGCCGCCGCCTTCCCGGTAGCGGCACAAAGCAACGAAGAACTGCTGAAGGAACTGCGCGCCCTGCGCGATCGCGTCAATCAGCTGGAGCAGAAACTGCTTGCGGCCCCCACTGCCGGCCAATGGGGCATGACGCCCGAGCAGGTGCGTGAGCTCAATCGCATTGCCGTCAAGGCCGAAGGCCTGCAGGACAACTTTGCCGACCAGGGCTTGAAGGGTCTGAAGATCACCGGCCAGATGGACCCGAGCTACATCTATAACAAGCGCCAGGGCAGTTCGTCTTTTGTCTTCCTCAACAACGGCGGCGCACGCTACAGCTACGACAACTCGTACTTCGGCATGCTGGTGCTGGACTTTGCGAAAGAAACCGAAAGCGGCACGCTGTGGAAGCTGACGCTGGCGCCAGAACGCGGCACCGGCGCGCTGATCAACGGCGGCTCCATCGTGCACGAGGCCTCTGTCTCCATTCCCTTGGGTGACCTGCAAACGCGCCTCTGGCTGGGCCAGATTCCCGACTGGACGGGGTACGAGCTGACGCTGCCGGCCGGCAACAAACTCATCACCCACAACCTGCTGTTCGACTTCATGGCACCCACTGCCTACACGGGCGCGGTGATGGACGTGAAAAGCGGCAAGTGGTGGGTGCGCGGTGGCGTGGCCAATTTCAATGCGGCGCGCAATGCGCCCGCCAACAAGTCGCCGGTGGTCATCTACCGCGTGGACTATGCCAAGGGCGAATTTTCGGGCTTCGGCTTTGCGGGCGTGCACGGCAAGACCCCCAACTTCGCGGCCGACGGCAGCTGGCAGCGCGACACCGGGCAGGTGGACGCCAACGGCGACCCGATCTTCGAAGAGACCTTCTTCGCGAGTGCCGGCAAGAGCACCATGACCCATCTCTTCGAGGTGGACGCGTACTTCATCCGCGGCGACTGGTCGCTGTTCGGGCAAGTCAGTTATGGCCAGCAGAAGGCGGCTGCCATCTTCACCAGCGACGGCAACCTGCGCGACGCCCGCTGGTGGGGCCTGTCGGGCACCATGGCCTACAAGTTCACGCCGCGGCTGGAAGGCATCTTGCGTGCCGATTACATCAACAACAGCAAGAACGGCGGCGGCCTGCTGGGCTACAGCTTCGACGACAGCTTGAACGGCATCGGCCGCGGAGTGCTGGCCGACGGCAGCTTTGCCAAAGGCGACGGCACGGGCAGCAACCGTTATGCCATCAGCATGGGCTTAAGCTACCGCGTGGATGAAAACGCCACGCTGAAGCTTGAATACCGCCTGGACGGCGCCAACCAGCCGGTGTTCAGCAACCCGGACCTCACGCGCTTCAGCAAGACGAACCATTTGCTGGGCGCGTCGATGGTGGTCAGCTTCTAGCGCAATCCACTCTCAGCGCTGAAAGCGCCGGGGCGGGCTTCAAGCCCGCCCTGTTCACTTCAGGAGACCGCACGCATGAGCACCACCGCCCCCGACTGGACCGCCCGCGCGGCCGCACTGCACATCGACGGCCGCATCGTCATCGACGGTCAGCGCCGCCACGCTGCCAGCGGCGAAACCTTCAGCAGCATCAGCCCCATCAACGGCCGCGTGCTGGGCGCCGTGGCGCGCGGTGCGCAGGCCGATGTGGATGCCGCCGTGGCCAGCGCGCGTGCGGCCTTTGAAGACGGCCGCTGGGCCGGCAAGCCACCTGCCGTGCGCAAGCGCCTGCTGATGCGCTTTGCCGACAAGATCCTGGCCGCCAAGGATGAACTGGCGCTGCTGGAAACGCTGGACATGGGCAAGCCGATCCAGTATTCCCTGAGCGTCGATGTGCCCAGCGCCGCGCGCTGCATCGCCTGGTACGCCGAAGCCGTGGACAAGATCTACGACGAGATCGCACCCACGGGCCGCAACGCACTGGCGCTGATCACGCGTGAAGCGATGGGCGTGATCGGCGCCATCGTGCCCTGGAATTACCCGATGATCATGGCCGCGTGGAAGTTGGGCCCGGCGCTGGCTGCCGGCAATTCGGTGGTGCTCAAACCCAGCGAAAAGAGCCCGCTCACCGCACTGCGCCTGGCCGACCTGGCGGTGGAAGCCGGCATCCCGCCGGGCGTCTTGAATGTCGTGCCGGGCTATGGCCAGGAAGCCGGCGAAGCGCTGGCGCTGCACATGGATGTCGATGCCATCGGCTTCACCGGCAGCACGCGCACGGGCCGGCGCATGCTGGACTACGCCAGCCGCAGCAACCTGAAGCGCGTCTATAACGAACTGGGCGGCAAGAGCGCGTTCCTCGTGTTTGACGACTTTGCCGACGTGCAGCGCGCCGCCAAGACGGTGGCGGGCAGCATGTTCTTCAACCAGGGCGAAAGCTGCAACGCGCCGTCGCGCGTGCTGGTGCATGAGCGCATCGCCGATGAGTTTGTCGCGATGGTCGCGAACGAGGCCCCGGCCTACCCGCCGGCCGACCCGCTGGACCCCGCCACCGTGATGGGCGCGCTGGTGGACGACACACAGCTGAAGACGGTGATGGGCTACATCGAAGCCGGCCAGGCCGAAGGCGCACGCCTGGCGGCGGGCGGCCGGCGCGTGATGGCGGACACCGGCGGCTATTACGTCGAACCCACGGTCTTTGATGGCGTCAGCAACGGCATGCAGATCGCCCGCGAAGAGATCTTCGGCCCCGTGATGGCCATCATCCGCTTCAAGACCGAAGCCGAAGCCGTGCAACTGGCCAACAACAGCAGTTATGGGCTTCAGGCGAGCGTGTGGTCCGACAACATCAACCGCGCCCACCGCGTGGCGCGGGCCCTGCGTGCCGGCACCGTGCACGTCAACCAGTACGATGAAGACGACATCACCGTGCCCTTCGGCGGCTTCAAGCAAAGTGGCAACGGGCGCGACAAGAGCCTGCATGCATTTGACAAGTACACCGAGCTGAAGACGACGTGGATTCGCATCGACGGCGCGTGAAAGGAAAGAAGCCTCATGAACCATTCGCTGAACGAACAGATCCTGGCCCGCAAGGCCGCCGCCACCCCGCGCGGCGTGGGCGTGATGGCGCCCTTCTTTGCCGCCCGTGCGGAAGGCTCTGAACTGTGGGACGTCGAAGGCCGCCGTTTCATCGACTTTGCAGGTGGCATCGCGGTGATGAACGTGGGCCACGGCCACCCGCGGGTCAAGGCCGCCATTGCCCAGCAGCTGGAAAACTTCACCCACACCTGCTACCAGGTTGTGCCGTATGAAAGTTATGTCAGCCTGGCCGAAAAGATCAACCAGTTGACGCCCGGCCGCCATGCCAAGAAGACTGCGTTCTTCTCCACCGGCGCTGAAGCGGTTGAAAACGCCATCAAGATCGCGCGCTTTCACACCGGCCGCTCGGGGGTGATTGCCTTCGGCGGTGCTTTCCACGGCCGCAGCCTGTTTGCGGTGGCGCTGACAGGCAAGGTGCAGCCCTACAAGGCCGGCTTCGGCCCCTTCCCGGCAGAGATCTACCACGCGCCCTTCCCCTGCCATTGCGCGAGCCTGGCGGACGTGAAGAAGGCCGTTCACCACCTCTTCAAGGCCGACATCGAACCCAGCCGCGTTGCGGCCATCGTCTTCGAACCCGTGCAGGGCGAAGGCGGCTTCAACGTCATCCAGGCGGAAGCGGTGCGCTGGCTGCGCGCGCTGTGCGACGAACACGGCATCGTGCTCATCGCCGACGAAGTGCAGACCGGCTTTGGCCGCACGGGTGCCTTCTACGCGATGGAGCACTTCGGCGTCGTGCCTGACATCCTCATCAGCGCCAAGAGCCTGGCAGCCGGCCTGCCGCTGTCGGCGGTGACGGGCAGCGCCCACATCATGGACGCGCCGGGCCCCGGCGGCCTGGGCGGCACCTATGCCGGCAACCCGCTGGCCATTGCCGCAGCGCATGCGGTGATCGACATCATGGTGGATGAAAAGCTGCCCGAACGCGGCGCGCTGCTGGGCGATCGGTTGAAGGCCGAACTGCTGGCATTGCAGCCGCGCGTGCCGCAGATGGCCGACGTGCGCGGCCTGGGTGCGATGGTGGCGGTCGAATTCAATCAGGCGGGCGGCGATGAACCGGACGCCCCATTCACCCAGCGCGTGCAGGCCCTGGCCCTGGCACGCGGCCTGATCCTGCTGACCTGCGGCGTCAATGGCAACGTGCTGCGTTTCCTGTTTCCACTGTCGACCTCGGATGCGCTGTTTGATGAAGCGCTGGCCATCCTGCGCGACGCCATCACCACCGCCTGAATCAGCGGACCTGACCGTCAAGATGAGTGAACTCAAAGAACGCCTGCAGGACGCGGGCGTCCACACCCTGCTGGTGCAGTTCACTGACGTGCATGGCTGCGCCAAAGGCAAGCTGGTGCCGCTGGCGCACCTGCACGAGGTGCTGAACACCGGCGCAGGCTTCGCCGGCCCGTCGATCTGGGGCACCGGCCTGCCGCGCACCGGCCCGCGCGCCGAGTATTTCGCCCGTGGCGACGCCCATACGGCGCAGCCGCTGCCCTGGCTGCCGGGTGTGGCGCACATCGTGGGCGACGGCTTCGTCGATGGACAGCCCTTCGACGCCTGTCCGCGCCAGGTGTTGCACCGCGCGCTCTTGCGCCTGGCAGCACGCGGCTGGACGCTGCGCACCGGCATCGAACCCGAGTTCTTCCTGCTCAAGCGCGGTGAGGCCGGTGAACACGCTCAGTGGCAAGCGGCCGACGACAACGACCGGCTCGACAAGCCGTCCTACGACCTCAAGTCATTGCCGCGCCAGTTTGGCTTCCTGCACGAGCTGCATGAATCCCTCAGCGCCTGCGGCATCGACGTGCTGCAGATCGACCACGAAGATGCGCACGGCCAGTTCGAAGTCAACTTCGCCTTCGGTGAGGCGCTGCACAGCGCCGACCGCCTGATGCTCTTCAAGCAAGCCGCACACGCCCTGGCCGAAGCCCGCGGCATGGTGTTTTCGATGATGCCCAAGCCCTTTGCCAACCAGCCGGGCAGCGGCATGCACTTTCACGTGTCGCTGTGGCAGGGCGACGAATGCCTGTTCAAACCTGCCGACGGTGAAGGTGACCTGTCGTTGATCGGCCGCCAGTTCATCGCGGGCGTGCTGGCCCACGCAGCCGCGCTCTGTGCGCTGGCCGCGCCCACGGTCAATTCCTACAAACGCCTGACGGTGGGCGAATCGCTCAGCGGCACCACCTGGGCGCCGGCCTATGTGGCGCACGGGCCGAACAACCGTACGGCGATGGTCCGAACGCTGCCGGGCCGCTTTGAGTGGCGTGTGCCCGACGCCAGCGCCAACCCCTACCTGGCCACTGCGGCGTTGATCGCTGCCGGCCTGGACGGGGTGGACCTTGGCCTGGACCCGGGCCCGGCCTGCACCGAAGACCTTTTCGAATGGCCGCTCGCCAGAATCTGCAGCCACGGCATCGCTCTGCTGCCGCAGTCACTGGACGCCGCGCTCGATGCGCTGCAGGCCGACACCGTTGTCTGTGCGGCGCTGGGCAGCACGCTGACCGCCGAATTCCTGCGCCTGAAGCGCGCGGAGTGGACAGCCTACGCGCGCCACGTCAGCGCCTGGGAACTGGAGCGTTACGCTGCGGCCTTCTGAGGCCGCGTTGCCAGCGCTTCCGCCGCCGGCAAGGTGACCGTGAAGGTGCTGCCCACGCCCAGGGTGCTGTGCACGTCGATGCGTCCGCCCATCGTGTCCACCAGCCACCGCGCCAGCGCCAGGCCGATACCCAAGCCTTCTGCGGGGCCGCGTGTGCCGCTGCAGTCGTGCGCGTCGGGATTGGTGTCTAGCGTGCCCCGGTTGAAGGGTTCAAAGAGTCGCCCGATCTGCGCTTCTTGGATGCCGGGGCCCGTGTCGGTGACCGACACCGCCCACGCCCCTGGCGCCGCGGCCACCGCCACGGCCACCGATCCGCCCTCGCGGGTGAACTGGATGGCATTGCCAAGCAGATGGCTCAACACCTGGCCCAGCCTCTCCGGGTCGGCCCGCGCTGCAGCGCCGGGTGGCGCCGGGTGGCGCAGGCATGACGTGCAACTGCAGAGCTTGCTTCTGCGCCTGCGGCTTGTCCGCGGTCGCGCTCGGCCCGCAACACGTCGGCCTGGCGGCGGTCGGTCAGGTCGGCGAGCGTGCCCACCGCGCGCAGCGCCTGACCCTGCGCGTCACGCTCCACCACCCGGCCGCGCGACAGCACCCAGCGGTAGATGCCGTCGGCGGCACGCAGCCTGAATTCGCATTCATAGCCCGGGCTCGAACCTTTCAAGTGTGCTGACAGGGTCTCCAGCATGGGTGCCAGGTCTGCGGGGTGGACGCGGCCGCGCCAGGTGATCGTGCTGTCGGGGGCGTCCATGCCGTCGTAGCCCAGCATCACCTTCCACTCTGGCGAGTAGTTGACGGTCTGCTGAAGCAGGTCCAGATCCCAGACGCCAAAACCTGCGTTCCGCAGCGCCATGCCCCAGAGCTCTTCCAGCCGATTCAAGTCGTTTCGCATCGTCGCTCTGGCTGGAACCCTGCAGGCGCAAGTGGAGACCACAGCATCGGGCGCCAGCGCACGGGACTTGAGCGCTTGGGGTCTAGCTCTGAAAACGATGGGGGCTGAATGGCGAGAGATCAACACCCGGTGGCCGCCCTGCGGCCAAATCGGCGACCAGTTCAGCCGTGGCAGCGGACTGCGTCAACCCGAGGTGACCGTGGCCAAAGGCATACAGCACGCGCGGTTCTCCCGGTGCAGGCCCGATCACCGGCAGCGAATCGGGGAGAGACGGCCGAAAGCCCATCCACTGCGTGCCACCTTCAGCCTTGAGCGTCGGCAGGAAGCGCTGCGCCTTGTCCAGCAAGACCTGCGCGCGTCGGTAGTTGGGCTGCGCCCGCAACCCGCCCAGTTCGACAGCGCCGCCCACCCGCACACCGCCGGCAATGGGCGTGACCACAAAACCGTGGCCGCCAAAGGTGAGCTGGCGGCGCAAGGCAAAGGCGCCCGCTGGCAGCGTGGTGTTGTAGCCGCGCTCGGTCTCCAGCGGGATGCGCTGGCCCAGCGACAGCGCCAGGGTGTTCGACCAGGCGCCCGCCGCCACCACCACCTGTCCCGCCTGCAGCCGCTGCCCGCCATCCAGCCGCAGCGCAACTCCCTGTGCGCCTGGCAGCAGGGCCTGCGCATCAGCGCGACGAAGCCGGCCGCCAGCCGCCTCAAAGGCGGCAGCCACCTGCTGGCAAAGGCGCTGCGGATCGTCAACGCGCTGCCACCCCGGCACGAAGGTGGCCGCCACCAAGGCTGGCGACAAGCCCGGCTGCAGTGCGGCAATGGCCGCCGCGCCGTGCAGATGTTCAAAGGCGATGCCATGGTCCGCTCGCAGTTGCCAGCCCGGCAGCGAGGCCTGCCACTCCGCCTGGCTTTCATAGAGCTGCAGATTGCCGTCGGTGTGCAGTTGCTGCTGCGCGCCCACGGCTTGCAACAGGCGCGGCATGGCCTGGGCAGCCAACGCCATCAGCGCCACCTGCGCACGGGTGCTGGCCAGCACCTGCTGCGGCGCGCTGGCGCGCCAGAAGCGCCACAACCAGGGCGCGATGCGCGGCAGGTAGCTGGGTGGGATGGCCAGCGGCCCCAACGGGTCCAGCAGCCAGCGCGGTGCCTGGCGGATGATGCCGGGCGATGCCAGCGGCAGGATGTCGCTGTAAGCCAGTGCACCGGCGTTGCCGCGGCTGGCCTCGGCAGCGACGCCCGTGCGGTCGATCAAGAGCACATCGTGCCCGGCCTGCCGCAGCCGCAACGCCGTTGACAGGCCGACGATGCCTGCCCCCACCACCACCCAGTCGGCGCTGAGCTCTTGTGCAGACAGCGGCGGCAGGCCCGCTGCCGGGTCGGCTGCCGGTTCGATCAAGGCAGACCCCAGGCGAACGGGTCTTCAGGGTCCAGCAGCATCGTTGCGTCCAGCGTCACGTGGGCGCGGCCGTGGATGGTGGGAAGGACGCCCACTTGCCCAGGCAACGCCGGTTCAAAGTGCGCGGCAAACACGCTGCCGATCACACTTTCCTGGTGCCACACCTGCCCGGGCGCCAGCGCGCCGTCGGCCGCCAGGCAGGCCAGCTTGGCACTGGTGCCGGTGCCGCACGGCGACCGGTCGTAGGCGCCGCCGGGGCAGAGCACAAAGCTGCGGCCTGACACCGAAGGGTCACGGCCAGCGCCTTGTGCCGGGCCCAGCAGTTCGATGTGGTCCACCTCGGCGCCCTGAGCGCCGGTGAAGCCTTGCGCCTGCAGCGCCTGACGCAGCGCGTCCGCACGCGCGGTGAGCGTGGCGATGTTGGAAGGCACCAGAGCCAGTCCGTGGTCATGGCACAGGAAAAACCAATTGCCGCCCCAGGCCACGTCGCCATGCAAGAGGCCCACGCCGGGCACCTGCACCGCCACGTGTTGCGCATGCCGGTACGCGGGCACGTTGGCGACGCTGACGCTGCCGTCCGCGTGCAGCGTGGCCTGCACCACGCCCACGGGGGTCTCGATGCCGTGGGTGCCCGGGCCGATGCGCTTCAAGTGCGCCAGCGTGGCCACCAGGCCGATCGTGCCGTGGCCGCACATGCCCAGGTAGCCGACGTTGTTGAAGAAGATCACCCCGCAGGCGTTGGCCTTGTCCTGCGCTTCACACAGCAGCCCACCCACGATCACGTCGTTGCCACGCGGTTCGGTGGCCAGGGCGCGACGCCAGCGGTCGTGTTCGCTGCGAAAACGCTGCAGGCGCTGCGCCATGCTGCCAGGCCCCAGGTCGGGCCCGCCGCTGACGACCAGCCGCGTCGGTTCGCCGCCGGTGTGGGAATCGATGAAGCGGGTGGTGGCACTCATCGGCTGTGCTTTTTCGGTGTGGGGGTTGAAACGGACTGCGCTTCGGACTGCGCTGCAGTGGTGCGCACATTGCTGCGCGCAGTGCGCTTGAGAAGGCTGTGCAGGTCCTGGCGCACCTTTTCGATGTGCCCCGCCAGGTGGTCGCAGGCCAGTGCAAGCTTGCCGTCCCGGCACAGACGCAACAGTTTGCGGTGTTCGCTTTCGGCACGCGCCAGGGCCGGTGCGCGGTTCATCTGCAGGCGGGTGAAGCGGTCGCTGGTCTGCAGCAGACCGGTCACGACGGCCAGCGTGCGCGGCTGACGCGCCTGACGGTACAGCGCCAGGTGGAAGCGTGCGTTCAGCTGCCCCCACTGCGCCACATTCTGCTGAGAGATGGCCGCATTGAATTCAGCGTCGAGCGCGGCGATGTCGGCAAAGTCGGCTGCGCTCAGCAGTGGCGCGGACTGCGCCAGCAAGCGCGGTTCCAGCAGCACCCGCAGGTCGAACACGTCGTTGATCTCTTCCAGCGAGAAGGCCGAGACGATGGCGCCCTTGTGCGGCTCGATCAGCACCAACCCTTCGGCTTCCAGCTGAAAAAGCGCCTCGCGCACAGGAATGCGGCTGACCTGGAAGCTGGCGGCCAGCGCGTCCTGGCGCAATTGTTCGCCGGCGGCGTAGGTGCCGTCCAGGATGTCGCGCCGCAGTTGTTCAACGATGGCGGCAGACAGCGTGCGGTGACCGAGGCGGGTTTTCATCGGGGCATTCTGAGGCGGTGGCACGTCCGTGTCAGAGCCGTGCAGTGCGAAGGGCGGGACGACGAGGAAGCAGCGAAACAGCAAGACAACCCACCCGCAAAGCAGCCAGCTGCCAATCGGGCTTGACGTGTTGATTGTATAAAATGTACGATGACTCGGCCCTGATGCCAACCCCCGCCCATGCCTTCTGCAGCCCCAGCGCCCTCCACTGTCCCCGCCACCGCCACCGCCCCTGCCCGGTCACGCCACGTCGTGGTGCGGGTCTGCATCCAACTGTCGGAAGCGGTGTTGCGAGCCGAACGGCGCGTGGTGCAGGCGTTGATGGCGTTGCTGCTGACGCTGATCCTCATCAACGTCGCCAGCCGCTATGGCGGATGGCCCATCTTCTGGATCGACGAAGCGGCGGTCTTTGCCATCGTCTGGCTCAGTTTCATCGGCGCGTCGGCCATGGCGCGGCTGCGGCTGGACTTTGCGGTCACGCTGCTCACCGGCCAGCTCGGCCCGGTGGCCGCAGGCCGCGTCAAGGTGGTGGCCACCTTCTGCTCTCTGCTCTTCGCAGGCGGGCTGCTCTTCATGTGCTGGTTGTGGCTGGACCCGCTGGGCATGGCGCGTGCGGGCTTTGATGCCAAGGCCTTTGCGGCCGAGAGCTTCAACTTCATCTACACCGAACGTTCACAGGCCCTGGGCTGGCCAAACTGGGTGCTGTACCTGGTGATGCCGATTTTTGCTTCGACCAGCTGCGTGCACGGCGTGGCCAATCTGCTCGAAGACCTGGGGGCGCAGGCCCCGGTGCCACGCGAAACCGCTGCCGTGACGGCCGAGGCCTGAAGCACCATGTTGACGCTGTCGGCCTTTGTCGTGGTCATGCTTCTGGGCGTGCCCATCGGCGTGTGCTTGTGCCTGGGCGCAGTGGCCTACATCGCAGCCACAGGCAGCCCGCAGCTGCTGTCCAACTACCCGCTGCAGATGTTTGGTGGCGTGGACAGCTACGGCCTGATCGCCATCCCGCTCTTCATCCTGATCGGCGAAATCATGAACGGCGCCGGCATCACGCGCCGCATCATTGACCTGGCGATGGCCTTCGTCGGTTCTTTTCGCGGTGGCCTGGCTTACGTCAACATCGTGGCCAACATGTTCGTTGCCAGCATCCTGGGTTCGGCGACGGCACAGGTGGCGATCATGAGCCAGATCATGGTGCCCGAGATGGAGCGCAAGGGCTATGACCGTGACTTCGCGGCAGGCCTCACGGCCTACGGCGGCATGCTGGGCCCCATCATTCCGCCGTCGATCATGTTCGTGGTGTACAGCGTGCTGGCGCAGGTGGCGGTGGGCGACATGCTGGTGGCCGGCATCCTGCCCGGGCTGCTGCTGACGGGCACCTTCGTCGTCGTCATCGCGCTGCTGGGCTGGGTGCACCACTACCCTGCCGGTGAAGCGATGTCGCTGCGTGAACGGGCGCGCATCGTACTCAAGGCGCTGCCCACGCTGTCCATTCCCGTCGTCATCGTCGGCTCCATCGTCACAGGCCTGGCCAACCCCACGGAATCGGCTGCGGTGGGCACGGTGGCGGCGATGGTGGTGGGGCGCTGGGTGACGCGTGAATTCAAGCTCAGCGCTTTCCCGCAGATGCTGATGCGCGCCGGCATCTACGCCGCCATCGTGCTGTTTCTGGTGGCTGCGGCCAGCGTGTTTTCCTGGGTGCTGGTGTACGGCAAGGTGCCGCAGGCCGTGGCCGCCTGGGTGCAGGTGGTGGCCAAAGACCCGGTGACCTTCTTGCTGCTGGTCAACATCATGCTGCTGCTCATCGGCACCGTGATCGACGGCGTGCCCGGGCTGATCATGACGGTGCCCATCCTGCTGCCCATTGCCACAGAGGTCTATCACATCGACCCGCGCCACTTTGGCGTGGTGGTGGTGCTCAATCTCGTGTTGGGTTTGCTGTCGCCACCCGTGGGTCTGTGCCTCTTCATCGCCGCTGCCGTCACCGGCGCCAGGCCCGGGCGCATGTTCATCGTGACCTTGCCGTTTTTCATTGCCAGCTGCGTGCTGCTGGTGGTGCTGTCGCTGTTCCCTTGGTTGAGCACTGCGTTGCTCAAGTAGCCCGTCATCTCTCCCAACCCTTCAGGAGCTTGCCATGACCTTGTCTCGCCGCCGTTTCGTCAGCCATTCCCTGCTGGGCGCTGCACTGCCCATGGCCGCGCCGTCGCTGGCGCTGGCGCAGAACCGCGAATTCCGCCTGGGGCTGCTGACCCCGCCCGGCCACCCCTGGAACCGCACCGCGCTGAAGGTGGGTGAGACGCTGAAGGCAGAAACCAACGGCCGCTTGTCGATCGCGGTCTTCCACGCCGGCCAGCTGGGCAACGAAGCCGCCATGCTGCAGCAGATGCAGTCAGGCGCGCTCGACATGGGTTGGATCATGGCGGCAGAGCTGGGTTCGCGCGTCGCCAACATCGGCGCCATCACCGCGCCTTTCGTCGTGCGCAACACGCGCCAGGTGGCGGCACTCGTCAAGCACCCGGTGGCCACTGCCCTCTTCGAATCCTTGCCGCGCGAAACCGGCACCATCGGCCTGGCCTGGGGCATCACCGGCATGCGCGTGCTGTTCTCCACCAAGGACATCAACGGCATCCCCGACCTGAAGGGCATGAAGGTGCGCACCATCCCCGCGCCCGTCTTCCGCGACTTCTATTCGGCCATGGGCGCAGCGCCCACGCCGGTGCCCACACCGCAGGCCTACGACGCGCTGGCCAACGGCCAGGTCGACGCCCTGGAAGCCGACCTGGAGTTCTCCTGGAACCAGCGCTTCGACCGTGTCACGAAGGTCATGCTGACGATGAACGCGCAGTTCATGCCGGTGGCCGCGCTCGTCTCAGGCCGCGTCTGGCAAGGTCTGCCGCAGGCCGACCGCGACATCATTGCGCGCATCATCAAGGCCGCACTGGCGCAGCAGAACGACGAGCTCGTGATCAATGAACCCAAGATCATCGAGCAGTTCCGTGCGGTGCCCTTCCCCATCAAGCCCGTGAACGTGGCCGACGCTGAAGCCGTGGCCCGCATGTTCGACAAGATCTGGCTCGAAAAGGCCCCCGCGCTGGCCGAGCTGCGCAAGGTGGGAGCCACGCTGTGAGTGCCAGGGTCAGCTGGCAGGGCGTGTTCCCGGCCGTCACCACGCAGTTCCGCGAAGACTTTTCGCTCGACCTTGACGCCACCGCCAAGGTCATCGACGGCCTGGTGCGCGACGGGGTCTCGGGCCTGGTGGTGTGCGGCACGGTGGGCGAAAACACCTCGCTGTCGCGGTCTGAAAAGCTGCAAGTCATCGAGGCCGCCAAGTCGGTGGCCGCCGGTCGCGTGCCGGTGATCTGCGGCGTGGCCGAGTTCACCACGGCCTTTGCCATCGACACCGCGAAAGAAGCCGCGCGCATTGGCGTGGACGGCATCATGTTGATGCCGGCGCTGGTGTATTCGTCCAAGCCGCATGAATCGGCGGCGCACTTCCGCGCGGTGTCCAAGGCCACCGACGTGCCGGTGATGGTCTATAACAACCCGCCCATTTACAAGAACGACATCACGCCCGACATCCTGGCCAGCCTGGCCGATTGCGACACCATCGTCTGCTTCAAGGACAGCTCGGGCGATACGCGGCGTTTCATCGACACGCGCAACCGCGTCGGTGACCGCTTCGTGCTGTTTGCGGGCCTGGACGACGTGGTAGTGGAGAGCATCGCGATGGGCGCGGTAGGCTGGGTTTCGGGCTTGTCGAACGCCTTCCCGCGCGAAGGCGAAACGCTCTTCCGCCTGGCGCGCCAAGGCCGCATGGCCGAGCTGATGCCGCTGTACGAATGGTTCATGCCGCTCTTGCATCTGGACGCGCGGCCCGACCTCGTGCAGTGCATCAAGCTGTGTGAACACCTGATGGGACGTGGCAGCTGGCGCACACGGCCGCCGCGGCTGGCGCTGCCAGACGAAGACCGGCAGGTCGTTGAACAGGTCATGGCGCAAGCGCTGAAGCACCGGCCCAAACTGCCGAACGTCGGCCTGCCGGGTTGAAGCCCAAGACTTGCAGATGACCCGACCCCGCGCATTGCGAGAACAGTTGGGCTTGACGCGTCAGCTGCCGCGCCCGTCGGGTGCAGGCGATTGAACGCCGCCATCTACTGCCAGCGTCGCGCCAGGGGCGGGTTGGCAGGCCCAAGGCAGCCGTTAGCATCAGCTGGCAGTGGCCCGGGTGCAGGGCGCTTCTTGGCTGATGTTGTTTCTTGCTCCTTCCTCCTTGACCCCAGACACATCTTCTCCCGCGACCACTGGCCTCCCCTTGGCCTGGGCCTATGTCTCCTTGGCCGCCAGCACCCTGCTGGTGGGCAGCTACGTGGGTTTGTCCAAGCTGCTGGTCGTCGCCTTTCCGGTGTTGCTGCTCGCGTGGCTGCGCTTTGGCATTGCCGCCGTGGCCATGGTGCACTGGGTGCGGCGCATGCCGGGCGAGGCGCCCCTCTCAGCGCGTGACCGCAGGCTGCTCTTCTGGGAGAGCTTTCTGGGCAACTTCCTGTTCAGCATCTGCATGCTCTACGGCGTGGCACTCACGTCGGCGCTGGCCGCGGGGGTAACGATGGCCGCCATCCCAGCGGCCATCGCCCTGCTGGCGCGCTTCACCTTGGGTGAGCAGATCCGGCCGCGCGTGGCAGCGGCCATCGTCTGTGCCGTGGCCGGCATCGGCATCCTCGCCTGGGCACGGGTTGCGCCCGGTGCGGGTGGGGCCAGCGGCGACTCGCCTTGGGGCTATGCCCTGCTGCTGGCGGCGGTGTGCTGCGAAGCCTGTTACGTCGTGATCGGCAAACAACTCACCGGCAACCTGTCGCCGCGCCGCATCAGCGCGCTCATCAACCTCTGGGGCCTGGTGCTGGTGACACCCTTCGGGCTGTGGCAGGCACTGACGTTCGACTTTGGTGGCGTGCGAATCGCAACATGGGCCTTGCTGGTGTTCTACGCCGTCGCCGCCAGCATGGTCAGCGTATGGCTCTGGATGCAGGGCCTGAGGCGTGTGCCGTCGGCGCGCGCCGGTGTCTTCATGGTGCTGCTGCCGGTGAGCGCGGCGCTGGTGGGCGTGGTGCTCCTGGGTGAAACCTTCGGCACCGCGCACGTGCTGGCGCTGGGCCTGGCGCTGCTGGGCTTGCTGCTGGCGACGTGGCCGGAACGGGGTCAGCCGGCCGCTTCCGCTGCGGCGCCGCCGTAGAACACGTCCAGCGTCGGGAACGCGGCGTCGCCGCGCAGGCAGTCCCAGAGGTAGATCGCAAAGCCCGGGTCACCGGTCCACAGCGAATGGCGCAGTTGGCCATGCTGCCGTGCGTGGGCGCGTGTCTGCGCGATGCCGTGCATGGCAAAGGCACGCGCGCGGTCCAGCCACAGCACGTTGCCAGTGCGCTCGTGCAGCTTGAGGAAAGCGTAGCCGTTGCCGCCCGTGCCGTGGCAGAGGTTGGAGCCTTTGGTCAGCGGCCCGGCGGCCCACACCGCTTCACCGGCGGCCACCAGCAGCGTGTCGAGCGCTGCGCCCGGCATGTCGGCCAGGCAGATGATGAAACCGGGCGCACCGTGGCAGTACTGCATCAGCATGCCTTCGGTGGCGGGCGACGTGAGCCAGGCGCGCCAATTGGCATGCCCGCCTTCCCAGGTGGCCGTGCGCTGCACGGTATTTTCGATGCAGCTTTGCCAGGCCGTCCAGTCGGCGGCGTCCAGCATCGCATGCCCGCGGATCAAGGGTGACGCCGTGGCGACGAAACCGTGCACCGCATCGATGTAGCTGCTCTGGCTGCCATAGAGGTCTTGGGTCCAGTAGTGGCACTGGAACTCTTCTGACCACAGCAGCTGAGACCACAGCTTGGCAGCGGTGGCGCGAAACAGGTCGGCAAAGCGCGCGTCGCCGGTACGTTCGTGCAAGAACAGTGCGGCCAGCAAGGTGCCCGGTGAGCCCCACATCAATTCGCGCGCCGGGTGGTCGATGTTGCCGTTGATCAGATCCACCAGGCGCTGCGTGGTCGCCTCGCTGGGCTCATGGCCCAGGCGCCACATCAGGATCGGCGTATCGCCCATCAGGTACGACGCCGCTTCCTTGTCGGCGCCGTCACCGCCGGCGTTCAGCCAGTCGCGGTTGCGTTGCAACAGCGCATCTGCGTGGCCGTGGTAGCTGCGCTGCAGCGTCACCGCGCCCACGTCCTGCAGGTAGTGCAAGGCCCAGAACACACCGCAAGTGCCAAAGTAAAGCGGCGGCACGCCCTTGTGCAGGTCCGCGCCAGGCTCCGCGTCCAACGGGTGCTGCGGCCAATCGCCTTGGGGCGAAAAACTCTGCTCGGTGCGCGACACGATGTCGCTGATGGCCTGGCGCGCTTGCGCGTCGTCCCAGGGCAAAGCCTGCAGGGCTTCATGGCGGGCGGGGTCGTGCAGCATGGTGTGTGTCCTTGGAGATGTCGACAGCTTCAGCGTCTTGCCGTGCGGCCGTAGCTGCGGAACTTGTCGATCACGGTGCCCATCTCTTCAGCGCTGAGCAGGGTGGGCTCACCCACCGCCAAGGCCTTCAGATAGACCTCGCACAGCGACTCGATCTCTTGCACCACCTTCATCGCCTGCGCCACCGTGGCCCCTGCAGCCACCAGGCCGTGGTTGGCCAGCAGGCAGGCGTCGCAGTCCTTCAGCGCCTGCGCCACCGCCGCCGACAGCGCTTCGGTGCCGAAGGTGAAGTACGGCACCAGCGGCACCGAATCGCCCCCGGCCACTGCGACCATGTAGTGAAACGCCGGCAGCGGCCGCCGCAGGCAGGCCAGCGCGGCAGCGTGGGTGGAGTGCGTGTGCACGACGGCCTGCAGATCAGGTCGCGCCAGATACGCCGCCTGGTGAAAATGCCATTCCGACGACGGTTGCCAATCGCCGTTCACTGTGCCGTCAAAACCCACCCACACCAGGTCCTTGGGCGCCAGGCCGTCGGCGCCCATGCCAGTGGGCGTGATCAGCATGCCCTGCCCTTGCCGAGCGCTGACATTGCCCGTGCTTCCGCGGTTCATGCCCATTGCGTCGAGCCGCTGCACGGCGTTGACGACAGCCTGGCGCAGTTCCGTCTCGTTCATGGTGGCTTCCGCATCAGTTCAAGCAGCGCGCCTTCGGTGGCGGCCACGATGCCCCGCTCAGTGATCAACCCGCTGACCAGGCGCGCCGGCGTGACGTCGAAGGCCGGGTTGGCGGCGCGCGTGCCAACGGGCGCGATGCAGACCTCCACCACGTCCCCGCTGGCGGTGCGGCCGTGCAGGTGTGTGACTTCGCGGCTGCTGCGCTCTTCGATGGGAATCTGCGCCAGGCCGTCGCGCAAGGCCATGTCCAGCGTCGATGTCGGCATCGCCACGTAGAACGACACAGCGTTGTCGAAGGCGGCCAGCGCTTTCAGGTAGGTGCCGATCTTGTTGCAGACATCACCGCGTGCGGTGACGCGGTCGCAGCCGACGATGCACAGATCGACCTGCCCGCGCTGCATCAGGTGCCCGCCTGCGTTGTCGGCCACCAGCGTGTGCGGCACGCCGGCCTGGCCCAGTTCCCATGCCGTCAGGCTGGCGCCCTGGTTGCGCGGCCGCGTTTCATCAATCCACACATGCACGTCGATGCCCGCCGCATGCGCCTGGTAGATGGGTGACGTGGCGGTGCCCCAATCCACCGTGGCCAGCCAGCCGGCGTTGCAGTGCGTGAGCACATTCACCGGCCCCGGTTTGCGCAAGGCCACGGCCTGCAGCAGCGCCAGGCCGTGCTGGCCGATGGCAGCGTTGACGCGCACGTCTTCTTCGGCGATGGCGTCGGCCGCGTCCCAGGCCAGTTGCCGGCGCGCCGCAGGTGCGGCGGGCCGCAGCAAGGCCAGCATGCGGTCCAGGGCCCACATCAGGTTGACGGCGGTGGGTCTGGATTCACGCAGCGTCTGTGCGGCGGTCTCAACTGCGGCGTCCGAGGCATCGGCATTGCACTGCAGCGCCAGGCCATAGGCGGCAGTGGCGCCAATCAACGGCGCGCCACGCACCCACATGTCGCGGATGGCGGTGACCACCTCGGCCACCGATTGCAGCCTTTCGGTGTGCAGGCGGTGCGGCAGCAGGCGCTGGTCGATGACCACGACGGCAGAGCGATGGCTTTCAGCGCGCAGTGGGCGCAGGGCTTGGCCGGCGACGATCATGTGCGCATCATCCCCACATCATGGTGCGGGTTTCAGCACACGCCCGGCAATGCCCTGCAGCTTGGCCACCAGCGCCGGGTCGCGCGCTTCGGGCGCGGTGATGAGCGCAAAGCTCAGCGCTTGGCGGCAGGCGCAGTCTGCGGCTGCCGTGTCGGCCGTGACGGCGCCGGCCAAGCCTGCCACCAGGGTCTTGGCGGCCTGCGCGTTGCTTAGCAGCACCTTGATGACCGCATCCACCGTCACCGCTTCATGCCCGGTGTGCCAACAGTCAAAGTCAGTGACCATGCTGACCGAGCAATAACAGAGCTCGGCCTCGCGCGCCAGCTTGGCCTCGGGCATGTTGGTCATGCCGATGACGCTGGCGTTCCAGCTGCGGTAGAGCTGCGATTCGGCCAGCGTCGAGAACTGCGGCCCTTCCATCACGAGGTAAGTGCCGCCGCGAACATGCGGCACACCCTGCTGCGCCAGCGCGGCCTGCACGTGGTCACCCAGGCGCGGGCACACCGGCTGGGCCATCGACACATGCGCCACCATGCCGGTGCCGAAGAAGCTCTTGGCACGCGCGAAGGTGCGGTCGATGAACTGGTCGACGACGACGAAAGTGCCCGGCGGCAAATCCGCCCGCAGGCCGCCCACGGCCGACACCGACAGCACGTCGGTGACGCCCAGCATCTTCAGCGCAGCGATGTTGGCGCGGTAGTTCACTTCCGACGGTGGAATGCGGTGGCCGCGGCCGTGGCGCGGCAGAAAGGCCAGCTCTGCGCCGTTGAGCGTGCCGCGAAAGACCTGGTCTGACGGCGCGCCCCACGGCGTGTCCACCGTTTCCCAGCGTGTGTTGGCCAGGCCCGGCAGGTCGTACAGGCCGCTGCCACCGATGATGGCCAGGATGGGTTGGCTCAAAGCTGTTTGTCCTTGTGCTTGAACAGACGCTTCGGCGCCATGGCGGACACCGACGCTGCCACCAGCTCTTTCAGCACCGCCGCATCCACGTCGGCCAGGCGCTTCAGGTAGAGGCAGACCTTGCCGGTCTTGTGTTTGCCCAACCGCGCCAGCAGCGGCTGGTAGTTGTCAAAGCCGGGCGTGATGTACACCGTGAGATCGTTCTTGCGCGGCGAAAACGCCGCCACCGGCGACTGGCCCGTGCTGCCGTTGGCCAAAGCGTATCCGTAGGTGCCGAAGCCGACGATGGCGCTGCCCCACATGCGGGCCCTTTCGTCGGTGGCGGCCTCCATCAGCTTGACGAGCGTGAGGCAGTCGGCACGGCGCTGTGCACCTTCGACAGCGGCGATGAAGTCTTTGACGCTGGAGGCTGTGGGAACGGTCTTCGGGGATGACGAGCTCATGGGCTGGCTCCGGCAGGTCTGGCGGGTCTGGCAGGTCTGGCGCCGCCGATGCTAAGCCAGCACGGCAGCCTGGCCTCTTGCAGCGGCCAGTTCGCTCACGCGGCCCGGTGACTCTGCCTTCAACCGATGGTCCGACCACACCTGGCGCCAGCGCCGCGCGCCGGCCAGGCCGTTGCGCAAGCCCAGCATGTGGCGCGACGCGTGCGACCAGGGCACGCCCTGCGCGGCCAATCGCTCCATGTATTGCACGTAGCCCGCTTCAACATCTTCGCGCGTCGGCACCGCGCCAGACACACCAAAGAAGCGGGCGTCCCAGCCCGCCATCGCATAGGGCTCGTGGTACGCGTGCCGCCCCACCATCACCCCGTCCACATGCTGCAGGTGCAGCGCGATGGTCTCGTCGTCCGCAATCCCGCCGTTGATGACGATGGTGAGCTGCGGAAAGTCGGCCTTCAGCCGCCAAGCCAGGTCATGCCGCAGGGGTGGCACTTCGCGGTTTTCTTTCGGACTCAGGCCCTTGAGCCAGGCATTGCGCGCATGCACGATGAAGACTTCGCAGCCGCCGCGCAGCGCCACCGTGCCAACGAAGTCGCGCATGAAGCCGTAGTCTTCGGTGTGGTCGATGCCGATGCGGTGTTTCACCGTCACCGGCAGCGTGGTCGCGTCGCGCATCGCCTTCACGCAGTCGGCCACGAGTTCGGGCTCGGCCATCAGGCAGGCGCCGAAAGCCCCACGTTGCACCCTTTCACTGGGGCAGCCGCAGTTGAGGTTGACCTCGTCATAGTCCCACTGTTCGGCCAGCTTCGCGCAGTGCGCCAGATCGGCCGGTTCACTGCCGCCCAGTTGCAGCGCGACCGGGTGTTCTTCGTCGCGGTAGTCCAGGTGGCGCGGCACGTTGCCGTGCAGCAGCGCGCCCGTCGTCACCATCTCGGTGTACAGGCGTGTATGGCGCGTCAGCAAGCGGTGCAGCACGCGGCAATGGCTATCCGTCCAGTCCATCATGGGCGCGACATTCAGGCGCCATGGACTCAGCTGTTGATTCATGGGGACCAAGCTCGTTCTTGTCGGTCCAGACAACGGTTGCGTGGACAAAGGCAGTCCTCTCAAGAACTGTCTTCGGATTCTGCATGGCAAGCAACGGATTCTGCACGCTGCTCCTGCGACAAGTGAGTGGCGCTGCCGGACCGCATTCGATGGCTTGTTTGGGTCGCAATGCAAAGCTTTGCATTGCGACCCGGTCCCGACATTGGAGCAACCGAACTCGTCGCCGCGAAGCAGCCTTTCCTTGGCACGCCGCGCGATGGCGCGAGCAACACCGCGCTGTCGATCAGGACAGGGATTTCAATTGCTGCAGCAGCGTCGGCACCAGTTCGCTGACCGTTGGGTGAATGTGCGTCGCGCGCGAGATGACGGTGTACGGTTGCTTGGCGGCCATCACGTCAAGCAAGGCGTGCACGACCTCGTCGCCGTTGAGTCCGAGGATCGCCGCACCCAGCAACAACTGGGTGTCGGCGTCGACCAGCACCTTCATGAAGCCCTGCGTCTCGCCCGCCTCACGCGCGCGCCCGACGCGTTGCATCGGCATCTTGGCGCGCAACACCTTGCGCCCGCTGGCGCGGGCTTCGGTTTCGGTGATGCCGATGCGGCCCAGCGCGGGGTCGATGAACAGCGCGTAGCAGGGGATGCGGTCGGTGATGCGCCGCGGGTCGTTGTCGAACAGGTTGGCGACGACGATCTCGTGATCGTTCCAGGCGGTGTGCGTAAAGGCGCCATGGCCGTTGCAGTCGCCGACGGCCCACACGCCGTCGGCACTGGTTCGGCACTGGTCGTCGACGACGATGTAGCCGCGATCGTCGGTGCGGATGCCGGCCAGACTGAGCCCGAGCCCATCGGTGTTGGGTCGGCGGCCCACGGCCAGCAGGACATGGCTGCCGCTGACGGTGGGGCTGCCCGTGCCGCAAGCCGCGCCGACGACGATCTTGTCGCCGTCCTGCGCCAGCGACAGGCACTCGGCGCCCATCTCGAAGCGCACGCCTTCGGCCTCCAGGATGCCGCGAATGGCATCCGACACATCGGCGTCTTCGCGCGCCAGCAGCCGGGCTGACTTTTCCACCACCGTCACCGCTGCACCGAAGCGCCGCATCATCTGCGCGAACTCCAGGCCGATGTAGCTGCCGCCGACGATGACCAAGTGTTCAGGCACCTCGGCCAGTTCCATGATCGAGACGTTGTCGAGCGTGGTCACGCTGTCGATGCCCGGCAGCGGCGGGCGAACCGAGCGACCGCCAACATTGATGAAGACGCGCGGCGCCTTCAGTCGCCGGCCTTGGACCTCGACCGTGGCCGGGCCGACGAAGCGGGCTTCGCCGACGATCACCTCCGCGCTCTTCAGGCCGCGCATCCAGGCTTCGACCGCCTGGCGCGACTGCAGGACGATGCCGTCCTTGCGCGACTTGACGCGCGCCATGTCCACGCTGAGCTGGCCGATGTCGAAGCCAAACTCCGCACCGCGTTGGGCCTGGCGGATCGCGCGGGCGCTCGCGACCAGAGTCTTGGTCGGCACGCAGCCGACGTTCACGCAGGTGCCACCGAAGTGGTGACGCTCGATGACCGCGGTGCGGAGCCCCTGGGCGCTGCAGCGCGCGGCAATCGCCGGCCCCGCCTGGCCCGCACCCAGGATGATGGCGTCAAAGGTTTCAATCGGCATGATGTCGGGCTCCGGTTGCGAAACGCAGGGTACCGCGCGCGGCCTTCCAGGTCGTGGCGCTTGTGTTGCACACTGCACCCAGGAAGTTTGTCTTGGAGTTGAAGCATGTTCATCAAAGCCCAGGCCCTTGTCGCGTTGCTGTCGGCAGCAGTCGCCTGCATCACCCCTGCCAGCGCACAGCCCACGGCACAGACCAGCCGCTACACCACCGTGCCCGCCGGAGCAGACGGCATTGGCAAGCGCTACATGGGCCGCGACGTTGCAGCCGTGATGGGCTGGCAAGGCGCAGCCTGGCTCGAGCGCGAAGAGCGTGAACGCGAGGAGCGCACCGATCTATTGATGACCGCGCTGGCGCTCAAGCCCGGGATGGTGGTGGCTGACATTGGTGCCGGCACCGGGTACCTGTCGCGCCGCATGGCCACAGCCGTGGGCCCCAGCGGCAAGGTGCTGGCCGTGGACGTGCAGCCAGAGATGATTCAGATGCTGAAACAGCTCGCGCAAAAGGCGCAGCTGAGCCAGATCGTGCCGGTGTTGTGCACTGAAACGGATGTGAAGCTGCAGCCGAATTCGGTGGACCTGGCCATCATGGTGGACGTGTACCACGAGCTGGCTTATCCGTTCGAGGTGTTGGCCAGCATCATCCGCGCGCTCAAGCCCGGTGGTCGCGTGGTCTTTGTGGAGTACCGCGCCGAGGATCCACGCGTGCCCATCAAGGAACTGCACAAGATGAGCGAAGCGCAGGTGAAACGCGAAGCGGCTGCGCACCCGCTGGTGTGGGAACGCACAGTGGGCACCCTGCCCTGGCAGCACATGGTGGTGTTTCGCAAGGCGCAGCCGTAAGGCTGCGCGCAGCCGCCCGTCAGACCCTGTGGTGGCGCTGGCGCAGAACAGCTGCCGCCTGCGCCAGCGCGGCGAGCTTGGCCTCGGCGATGGACTCGGAACTGACCGGGTTGTCGGCGAAGGTGGCAAAGCCGCAGTCGGGCGTGAGCAGCACACGATCGGCTCCGAACAGCTGCACCGCGCGCTCGACATGCGCGACGATGTGGTCGACCGATTCGACATGGGCATGCTTTTGATTGCAGGCGCCGATGCCAATGCGCATCTCTTCGGGCAAGTTCTTGAGCACTTCCATCTCGCCCGCGCGCGGCGTGCACAACTCAAGAAACAGCGTGCCGACCTGCATCTGCGCCAGCGTCTGCATCAGCGGCCGGTAGTCGCCGGCCAGGGCCTTGGTCTCGTCGGCGGTCCAGTTGCCGCGGCACATGTGCAGCGCCAGTCGCTCGCGCGGAAAACCGGCACTGACGGCGTTGACCAGGTCGCGTGCAAAGGCCAGCTCGACCGGGCTGTCGCCCTTGGCCGAGAGCGCGCCGCACATGAAGCTGCGCTGGCTGGCCGGCCCGCTGAACACCACCTCCGACAGCACCGGCTCATCAAGCTGCACCAGCGCCGCACCGCCGGCCAGCAGGCATGCGATCTCCTCGCGCAGCACGCGCACCACGTCGCGCGCCAGGTCTTCGCGATTGGCGTAGGCACGGTCGGAGATGCATTCCATCCACATCGTTCGCGTCAGCAGATAGGGCCCGGGCAAGGCCACCTTGACCGGCTGCGCACTCAGGCCGCGCACGAATTCGAGCTCGTGCACGGCAATGCCGCGGCTGCGACCGAGGCGCCCGAATACGGCCGGGTGGCGCACGTCGCCTGCCGGCACGTCCAGCGCGCGCAATTCGCGTTCGAACTCCTCAGGGTCGTCGACCAGCGGCAGCAGGTCGGTCAGCGGGATGAGCTGGCAGTTGTCGAGCCTGGAGGCGACGAAGCTCGAGTAGCTGTCGCGCCGCTGTTCACCGTCGGTGAGCACGTCCACGCCAGCACGCTGCTGCGCGGCCACCGCCAGGCGCACGGCGTCGTCGGCGGTGGCCTGGAACGCGGCTTCGGCCAGGCGCCCTTCCATTTGCTCGTGCACCGCCTGCAGCATCCAGCGCGGACGCGGCCAGCTGCCGATGCTGGTGACAGCCAGAGCCGGGATGGGCGGAGCGGGCGCGGGTTCGGGCCACGTGCTCATCGGCTTGACATCGATCAGCTGCACACCCGCGCGGCTTGTCACCACGGGCGCAGCCGCACTGCCGTGGCGCTCGGCAAAGGCGCCCTTGGCGACCAGAAAACTGCGTTGCTTGCCGACCTTGGTGAACGACACCAGTTCGTTGCTGGTCATGCGGCACCAGGCCGGCAGGTCTTCATCGACCGAGATCTCGGTGGAGCGGATTTCGAGCAGGCCGCCGCGTGGCATGGGGTCGATGTGCCTGCGGATCAACAGCAGCAGGCCGTTGCCGCAGTCGAGCTCGCCGCCGTCGAAACTGACATCGGGCTGATGGGAATGGGTTTCTGTCGGGTTCATGGTTCTTCCTTTTCAGGCCAAGGCCGAGGCCGAGGCCAAAGTGGCTTGCCTGCCGTCTGGCGTCTGGGCCGGGCTGGCAGTCTGGCCGTAAACATGTTGCAGGGAGGCTTCGTCGAAATCGGCCCCGGCCACGTCGAGCACGATGCGCCCGTCGACCAGGCCCACCACGCGGTCGGCAAACTGCTTGGCGAAATGCGGCTGATGCAGGCTGCAGATGACGGCCAGGCCATCCTGCTGGGCATGGCAGATCGAACGCAGCAATTCGAGAATGCCAGCGCCGATGTGCGGGTCCACGCTGGCCACCGGTTCGTCGGCGATGATGAGCTCGGCGCGTTGCGCCAACGCGCGTGCAATGGCCACCCGCTGCTGCTGGCCGCCCGAGAGTGTGTCGGCGCGCTGGCCCGCCTGCGCCAACAGGCCCACGCGTTCCAGGCATTCCAGCGCCAGCAGCACATCGGCACGCTCGAAGCGGCGCAACCAACCGCGCCAGGCCGGCACATAGCCCAGGCGCCCGGCGAGCACGTTGTCCAGTGCGCTCAAGCGGTTGACGAGATTGAACTGCTGGAACACCACGGCGATGCGCCGCCGCTGGCGGCCTTTGAAACCGGCCACGTCGGCGCCGCTGAGCAAGGCCTGCCCGCTGTCCATGGGGATCAGGCCGGCGAGGCAGCGAAACAGCGTCGTCTTGCCAGCGCCGCTGGGGCCTAGAACGGCCAGGAACTCGCCTCGGTGCACGCTGAAACTCAGGTCCGCGATGGCCGGGCGGCCGCCAAAGGCCTTGCCTGCGGCGCGCACTTCAAACAGCGGCGCGGCCGTCATACCAGGCGCTTTCGCAGCCAGCTGCTGAACTGGTCGAGCAGCGTCACCACCACCAGGATCAGCGCGATGATGGTGAACAGACGCGAGAAGTCGAGCAAGTCCATGCTGTTCTTGAGCTCCTGGCCGATGCCGCCGGCACCGACGACGCCGAGCACCGTGGACGCGCGCACGTTGAACTCCCACCAGAACAGCGTGGTCGACAACAGCACCGGCAGCACATCGGGCAGCAGCCCATAGACGATGGCCGTGCCGCGGCTGGCACCGGTGCTGCGCACGGCCTCATACGGGCCGAGCTGTGCGTTTTCGATGTGGTCGGCAAACAGCTTGGCCGCACTGCCCCAGGTGTGCAGCGCAATGCCCAGCACCCCCGCAAACGGACCCAGCCCGACCGCGGCCACGAAGAGCAAGGCGAAGACAAAGGAGTCGATGCCGCGCAGCGCGTTCAAGAACCAGCGTGCCGGCAGGTACAGGCGCGGAAAGGGCGTGATGTTGCGGCTGGCCAGCAGCGCCATCGGCAGCGCCAGCAGCGTGGCCACGGTGGTTCCAATGGCGGCCATGGCCACCGTCTCGGCGGTGCGCAGCAAGAACAGCGGCAACTCGTCGAGCTTGGGCGGCCAAGCCTGCGCCAGCCAGAAGCCGAGCTTGGGCAGGCCGGTGGCAAGCTTGACCGGATCGACCTGGGCCAGACGCCAGCAGACCACGTAGAAGATCAGCACCACCACCAGCAGAGCGGTCCAGCGCAGGCGCGAGCGCCGGCTGCCCCGCAATTGCAGCTGCAGCGCCGCAGCTGCCTGCGGGGAGGCCGGCGAGTCGTGCTCAAGCGGCGGGTTTGAAGCCGCGGCGCCGTTGGACATCTACGACTTCGGTTTGATCTTGCCCACCGCAATGCCGGCGTTTTCAATCGACGCATAACTGGCATGCGTGGCGGCAACAAAACCGGTGTAGCGGTTGGGCAGCAGGCTCTTGGCCTGCTCGACGCTGATCGAGGTCAGGATCTTCTGCACGCGCTCGATGAACTCCTTGGGCGTGCCCTTGGCCACTGCGATGGCATCGTTGGGCAGCGGGTCCGAGGTCCACAGGACCTTGGTGCCGTCGGCCTTGAGACGGCCGCTCTCGATCATCGCGTTGCGGTTGCGGTCGAAGTCAGTGGCCATGTCGACCTGGCCAGCCTGCACTGCGACTTCGTTGGCCGCGTGCGTGGCACCTTCGCTGTACTTCCAGAAGCTCTTGGGGTCGATCTTCCACACCTCCTTGGCGTACCAGGTCGGGATCAGCCAGCCCGAGGTCGAGCCGATGTCGGCGAAAGACATCGACAGGCCCTGGGTCCCTTGCGGAAACCGGGTCACGTTGAGGGTGGGCCGGCCGACCACGATGGCGTGGTAGATCGGCTTGTCGTCGTACTTCACCGTGGCCAGCGCGGTGCAGCCCGTGCTGTTGTTGGCGATGATGTAGCCCCAGGGGCCCATCCATGCGAGGTCAAGCTGGCCAGAGCCCATGGCCACGGCCATGCCAGCCCAGTCGGTGGTGGCGACGAGTTCGAAGTCGGCATCAAGCTGTTGCGCGAGATGCGCGAACAAGGGGCCGAAGGACTTCTTGGTGTCCTCCGGGTTGGGCAGCAAGGGCCCGACACCGAAGCGCAACTTGCGCCGGGTCTGCGCCTGCGTGCTGCCGGCAAGAACCAAAGCGCCTGCGGCGAGCAGGCTTCTGCGCGAGGTGGTCATGATGGGGGCCCTTCCTGCTGCGGCTCAGTAACTGATGCTCGGGCAGACGCCGTCGCTCATGAATTCCACCAGCTTGGCGCCGCCGACCACGGCAGCGCCGGCGACGAGGTTGTTCTCGTCGAGCTTGCGCTTCTTGAAACAGGGCGAGCACACAAACATGCGGCCGCCGGCCTTGGCGAAGTTGTCCATCAACTCCTTCAAAGGCGCGAAGCCTTCTTCGTGGATGGCATCGGCCACGCCCTTCTGCGACAGGCGCGTGCCTTCGATGGACAGGAACACGACGGTGTCCTTGTCGGAGGCCACTGCGGCGTTGGCGACCACGAAGGCGACCGTGGCCTTGTCGGGGTTGTCGCCGCCATGGGTCAGGCTGATCACGTATTTTCCGGGCATCTCGCTCTCCTGGGCTTGGGTTGAGAAAAAGCGGCGCTTGCGCCGCACGGGGGACATCAATCCTTGGCACGAATCCAGTAAGCCTTGAGCTGCGCGTCCTGCGCCAGCAACGCGTGCCCCGTCATGCGGCACCAGGCCGGCAGGTCGGCCGGGGCGCCGGCGTCAAGCGCCGTGACCTTGATGACGCGGCCCGGCGCTTCGCGCACGCGGCGGCGCAGTTCGAGCACCAGGTCGCCGCAGCTCATCTCGCCAGCGTTCCACTCGAGGTCATGGTGCATGAGCGGGCCTTCGGCTTGATGACAGAGACGGCCACGCCAAAGGCCAGCCTGGCGTGGGCCAGCGGCTGGAGGTGGGATGGGTCAGGGGGATGCGAAATAGAAGGCGGGCGAAGTCGGCGCGGCAGGCGTGAGGCGCTGAGCCTGCGGCCGGTCCGGCCTGGAGGCCACTGCTGCGCATGCAGCGCAGCTGGGCAAACGCTGCGACTCCAGCGGCCCAGCGCGAGATCGAGGTGTAGAAATGCTTGAAGCGATCAAAGCGCTTGTTGCGCAGCGCACTGCCGACGCGCACCGCCTCGCCACGCTGGCATGCAGCGGCGATGGGCTGATGGAGGGCTCGGGCGGAAGCTGACATCGGATGCAGTCTACGTCGGCGCGAAGAGACGGACCTTACTTCAAGGGCAATCCAGGGCGCGCGGGATCAGAACGACAAGAAGCGCGCGCCGCTGGCCAGGCCGGCATCGAGCAGCGAAGCCGCACCGCGCACGCCGCTGACCTCGGCGATCAGGTCCTCGGGGCGCAGACCCTGCTCGGCCAGGGCCTGAGGGCAGACGAAGATCTGCACGCCCAACTCTGCGGCTTGACGCATGGATGCCAGCAGCGGCTCGCCCGCCGCGCCGCGCTGCAGCAGCGCCACCGCAGGGCCGACGGCGTGCAACTCCACCGCCATGTCCAGCGCAGCGGCGGTGGCGGCGTAGCGCAGACCGAGCGCCACCTGTTGCTGCGCTTCGGCAGACTGGCCACTGATGACGACCACCAAGCGTGCGGGGGCGTGTTGGGACTGGGTTGAATCTGTCATAGATTGGGAGCGGTCAGCGCCTGAGATCGACGCGTGAACTGTAGCCCGATGGCACAGGCTGGGCTGACAGGCGGTGATGTCGCGACCGATCGCGTGGGCGCCTTCAGGTCACTTGACATCCACTGATCAGCGCCGACACAGCCCGGAAGTGCGGATCGAGCTATCAGATCGCAGCGCAGCGAGTACACCTGGTACATCAACACGTTAACAACGAAACATGAACACACTCCGCGTACCGCCCTTCGGCTTACGGGAGTTTGCTCATGCGCCAGACCGAACTGCACTTAACCGACGAGGACCGATCTTTCATCGAGACGATTCGTGGCAAGGGATTGCATCAATCGCGAGAGGTGAACAGGGCGCATGTGCTGTCCTGTCTGGACCGAGGTATGTCCGAGGCGCACAGCGCGCGGCGCGCCAGGAATCGGGTCTGGGCACGGTGAGCCGAGAGACCGTACGCCGCATGCTCAAAAAAACGAACTCAAGCCCTGGTGGCGGCTGATGTGGTGCATCGGCACGCTGACCGACGAGTACCGGCGCCGGATGTACAACCTGCTCGCGCTTGACGCCAAACCCCTGCGTAGCGATGAACCGGTCATCTGCCTTGACGAGAAGAGCTTGCAACTGCTTGCCCACAGCCGCGCCCCGCTGCCGATGGTGCCGGGCGCACCGGCCAAGCAGGACTACGAGCACGTTCGCAAAGGCACCACGAATATGTTCGTGGCCGTCGAACCCAAAGCGGGACAACGCTTTGTCTCGGTGACCGCCCAACGTGGCAAGGCCGACTTCGTTGCCTTCGTCCTGGCCCTTCTGACCGACACGTACGCGGCTGCGCGCGTCGCGGGTTTTTCCGGATGTCCGCTGCCTTTCAGAGCGGCGCAGCACCGTCGTGACACTGGACTCTTCGGGGTCACTCCCAGGAGTGCGACCGGGTCCGATTGAACCGCAGTGTTCGGCCATGTGCTGAATCGCCTTGCGGCTTTTGGTCGCGATGAGCAGGGCGGCGTCGCAGTCGGTTAACAACAGGCTGAGATGCAGGCAACAACGCTGAACTCTGCTCGACCTGTCCGCGACCTCCCCACACGCAAAATCATCGGATCGCCCCCGCCAATTTCTCCTCCAGAGTCGCCGCCGACAACTCCCCTATCCGCGATGACACCAACTCGCCCCGCGCATTGAAGAACAGCGTGGTCGGGTAACCCTGCTGCTGAAAACGGGCGCTGGCCTGGCGTTGGGGATCGACCAGCACATGTCGCAAGTCCAGTTGTTGTGCACGCAGCCAATGCGCCACGCGCGCAGGGTCTTCGCCCTGGTTCAGGAACACGAAGTTCACGCCTGGGTGTTGCGTCTGCGCTTGCTGGAACACCGGCATCTCGCGCACGCAGGGCGGACACCAGGTGGCCCAGAGGTTGACCACGGTGGGCCGGCCGACAAAGCTGCGCAGCGCCACGGGTTGGCCGTCCAGCGTGGTGAACTGCAGGTCAGGCAGTGGTTGGCCGCGTGGTCCCTGCAGCGTCAGCACGGCCGTGCCGCTGACAAAGAGCACCGTGCCAGCGGCCAGCGCCCAACGCAGCGGACGGGTCAGTTCGGGCAGCTTGCGCATGCGGCTGACAGCAAACAGCCAGGCAAGGGCCAGGCCTGCGGGGGCGTTCCAGCCGCCGTCGCGGATGTCCAGGATGCTCAGAGGCGCTGAGAAGTACAGCGTCCTGTACTCGAACACAAACGCCAGCCGAGCCCCCACTGCGCCCACCAGCAGACAGTGCCAGGCCACGGTCTCGGCGTCCACACCGGCGCGCCGGCCCAGGGCCTTGGCCAGCACCAGCGTCAGGGCGGCGCTGGCCATGCTCAGCAGCAACGCCAGCGGCAGCAGCAGCGGCCCCAGGGTGATGGCTTGTGCGTTCAAGGTTCAGCGCTCCAGCGCCAGCAAGGTTTCCAGGTGCATCATGAAGTGTTGCAGGTACTCGGGCGAGTTGCCTTGCATCAGCGTCAAGGACTGGTGCAGCAGATGTTCTGTGTTCAGCGACCCGGCCTGGGTCGGCACTTGGGCCAGCGATCGTTGGCAGCGCGTTGCCGATGGGCGTGTGGGTCGGTGTCTACCTCGCCAGCACCGACCTGCGGTTGTGCAACGCCTACTCGCTTGAGAGCCAGATCCAGACCGGTCGCGGCATGGTGGGCTTGAGCCTGCTGGCCGGTGCGGTCTGGCTGGCCAGCCCGCGCGGCTCCGGTCGCGCACGCAACGCCGCAGCGCAGGCGATGCAGGGTTGACGCTGACTACGGGACCCGCCCGTCGGCAGCGGGCGGCTGCGGCCGTGCCGCTGGGTCGGTCTTGAGCGCCGCCTTGACCAGCAGGTGCGCTGACACCGGTGCCGTGATGAACAAGAACAGCACCACCAGCAGTTCGTGAAAGCTGGGTGTTCCGAGCACGGCAAACACCAGCGCCGAGGCTGCCAGCACGCAGCCCACGCCCAAGGTGGTGGCTTTGCTGGGACCGTGCAGGCGTTTGTAGAAGTCGCCCAGCTTGGCCAGGCCATACGAGCCCACCAGCGCAAAGGCGGTACCGACCAGCAGCAACAGCGCCGCCAGCAATTCGGCCCACAAGGGCAGTGTGTGCAGCAAGGGGTTCATTCGACGATGACTCCTCGCAGCAAAAACTTCGACAGCGCCACGGTGCCGACAAAGCCCAGCAATCCGATCAGCACCGCGACTTCGAAGTACACCTTGCTGCCCAGCCACAGGCCCAGCAGCACCAGCAGGGCCAGGGCGTTGATGTACAGCGTGTCGAGCGCCAGGATGCGGTCGGGCAGGGTCGGGCCTTTGAAGAGCCGCCAGGCGTTGAGCAACAAGGCCAGCGCAAACGCGCCCATCAGCCACGGCAGCAGCAAGGGCAGGATCATTCGAAAATCTCCAGCAGGGGTTGTTCGTAGCGTGTCTTGATGTCCTGAACGAGCGCGGCCGGGTCTTCACAGTGCAGCGCGTGCACGAGCAGGTGGCGGCGGTCTTCGCTGAGCTCGCTCGACACCGTGCCTGGGGTCAGCGTGATGATGCCGGCCAGGGCGACGATGGCATTGGGGTCGCGCAGGTCCAGCGGCACCCAGACGAACTGCGGCTGCATCAGGGCTTCGTTGCCGAGCACCCGCTTGGCCACATCGATGTTGCTCTTGACGATGTCCCACAGCACGACACCGGTCAGGCTGAGTACCGTGCCCCAGGACTTGATGCGCATCTGGTCCGAACGGTATCGCTGGCTGAAGCTGGGAATCAGAACGCCCAACAAGGCGGCGAGCAGAAGGTTGCCCGCCGACACCGATTCGTTGAGCATCAGCCAGCTGCAGAACAGCAGCGCACTGATGCCGGGTGCTGGCAGCAACTGGCGCAGCAGCTTCATTTCAGCTCTCCAGGCTCGCGCAATCTTTCGCGCATCTCTTTGCGCATCTCTTTGCGCACATCGTAGGCCGGTGGCACGGGGCGCGCGCCCAGCAAGGCGTCGATGTAGGGCTGGCGCTGCAGCAGCTGTTCTGCCGCCGCACCGGTGTAGGCCGATAGCGGCCCGGCCGCCAGCGAGGTGGCCACCACGGCTGCCAGAAGCAAGCTTATCGACAGGGTGTGGCCCGGGTGGTTGGGTCGCGGGGACATCGCTCCGGGAGATGTTGTTGCAGCACCCTTGGTTTCGCCCAGCTTCCAAAACAAGGCCGACCCGGCACGCGCCAGTGCCACCATCATCGCCAGGCTGGAGCCCAGCACCAGCGCCACCACCCAGGCGGCCAGCGGCGTCTGCCCAGCGGCTTGCAGCAACCAGGTCTTGCCCAGAAATCCTGCCAGCGGCGGCACACCCGCCACGGCCACGGCGGCGACAAGAAACGCCACGCCCAGCGGCGCCCAGCCCTGCGCCAGCGCACGCGGTTCGAGCAGGTCGGTGCCGCCCCGTGCAGCGCTGATGCGCTCAGTCAACAAGAACCAGGCCGCAGCCACCAGCGTGCTGTTGACCAGATAGAACAGCCCCGCCGCCACAGAGCCCACAGTGCCCAGGCCGAAGGCCAGCAGCAGCGTGCCGGCTGAGGCCACAACAAGATAGGCCACCAGGCCGCGCAGCCGCGTGGCGGCCAGCGCGCCAATGGCTGCCAGCACCAAGGTGGCCAAGGCCAGGACCGGCAGCGCCTGCGCTGCCACGCCCGCCGTGGCGCCGCCAGCGCTAACGCCAAAAAGCAGCGTCATCATGCGCGCGATGGCATACACACCCACCTTGGTCATGATGGCAAACAGCGCCGCCACTGGCGCGCTGGCTGCGGCATAGGTGTCTGGCAGCCAGAAGTACAACGGCAGCAGCGCGGCCTTGACGGCAAACACGACCAGCAGCATCAACGCAGCGGCCTGCGCCAGCCGTGCATCTTGCGGCTGCAGTTGCGCCAGCTTGACTGCCAGGTCGGCCATGTTCAGCGTGCCTGTGAGTGCGTACAACAGGCTCACCGCCATCAAGAAGAGCGCCGAGCCGACGAGATTGAAGACCACGTAATGCACGCTGGCCTTCAGCCGTGCCTGGCCCGCGCCATGCAACAGCAAACCGTAGCTGGCGGCCAGCAGGACTTCAAAGAACACAAACAGGTTGAACAGGTCGGCGGTGAGAAAAGCCCCTGCCAAACCCATCAACTGGTACTGGAACAACGAGTGGAAATGGAGGCCTCGGCGGTCGTCCCCGCCCAGCGCGTACAGGACTGCGCCGCTGGCCACGACAGCGGTCAGCAGCAGCAGCAGCGCGCTCAAGCGGTCCAGCGCCAGGGCGATGCCCCAGGGCGCTTGCCAGTTGCCCAGCAGATAGGGAAACACCTGGCCGCTGCTGGCCTGCAGCAGCAAGCCCACGGCCAGGACCAGCAGCGCCAGCGTGGCGGCCAGCGACACGACAGGGACCCAGCGCGAACGCGCCTTTTCCAGCAGCACCAGCACCGAGCCGGCCACCAGGGGCAACACGATGGGGGCGACGACCTCGTGGCCGTGGAGCCAGCCAGTCAGGCTCATGAACGCGGCTCCTGGCCGTCAACATGGTCGCTGTCGGACTGGGCATGGGCGCGCAAAGCGATGGTCAACAGCACCGCCGTCATGGCAAAGCTGATGACGATGGCCGTCAGCACCAGGGCTTGCGGCAGCGGGTCGGCGGTGTTGGCCAGGGTGAAGCTCTTGCCGGCATCAACGATGGGCGCCGCCCCCACCTTGACCCGCCCCATCGCAAAGATGAACAGGTTCACGGCATAGGACAGCAGCGTCAGTCCCAGGATGGCATCGAAGGTGCGCGCGCGCAGCAGCAGCCACACGCCGCAGCCGGCCAGCGTGCCGATACCCAGAGCCAGCAGCAGCAACATCAGCGCTCGTTCCCGCGGTAGCGCGACAAGCGCGCGATCGACAGCAGCATGACCATCGTCGCCCCGACCACGACGACAAACACGCCCAGGTCAAACACCGAAGCGCTGGCCAGGGGCACACCGCCCACACCGGGCAGCCAGGGGTAGTCATAGGTGCTGGTGAGGAAGGGCGCACCGAACCACCAGCTTCCCAAGCCCGCAGCGGCGGCGATCAACAAGCCCCAGCCCAGCCAGGCGCGGTAGTCCAACGTTGAGCGCTGCCCAGAGAACTGAGCCACCCAGCCCTGGCCATGGGCCACGTGCAGCAGCAGCAGCCCAATGGCCATGACAAGGCCGGCGATGAAGCCACCTCCCGGCAGGTTGTGGCCACGCAGGTACAGGTAGATCGCAATCAGCGTGGTGAAGGGCAGCACCAGGCGCGAGACGATCTGCAGCATCAGCGGGCTGCGGCCGGTCTCTGCCCCAGGCGGTTGCGCCGCCCTGTTGGACGTGGGCGTGAAATTCGCCAGCAGCGCATGGATGATGAGCGCGGCGATGACCAGCACCGTGATTTCGCCCAAGGTGTCAAAGCCGCGGTAGTCGACGATGATGACGTTGACGGCATTCGTGCCGCCACCCAGCACCTGCGTGGTGGCGAGGTAGTAATCGCTGATCGAGGCACTGGGCCGGGTCAGCACCATCCACACCAAGGCCGTGACGCCCGCGGCCACGGCGACGGCGACCGCGGCGTCGCGCCACTGCTTCCAGCGCTGCGGCTCGACCGGGCTGTCGGCAGGCAGCCAATGCAAAGCCAGCATCATCAGCAGGATCGTCACGACTTCGACCAGGAGCTGCGTCAGTGCCAGATCGGGCGCTGAGAACCAGACGAAGGTCAGGCACACCACCAAGCCTGCAGCACCCATCAGCACCAGGGCCAGCAAACGCTGGCGGTAGGCCAACACCGTGGCCAGCGTGGCGGCGATGCCGATGCCGCCGATCAGGGCAACACCGACACTCAGGCCTTGCAGGTGCAAGGGGCTGGCCCCAGACGATGGACCTGCACCCAGAAACGGCCAAGCGCCGGCCGCCAGCGCCATCACCACCAGCAGCAGCAAGTAACGCTGCAGGCGGCCGTTTTGCAGAGCGTGGGTGAGGGCTTGGGCAGAGGCCACGCCGGCGCTCAGCAGCGCCAAGAAGAAGTCGCGCCCGCCCTGCGCTATCCAGCCGGGCAGCCGCACCACGCGGTGCAGATTGATGAAGCGCTGCAGACCGAAATACAGCAGCACGCCACCCACCACGGCCACCGCACTCATCAAGAGTGGCAGGTTCCAACCATGCCAGAGGGCCAGCGTGTACGGCGGCAGCGCAGGCCCGGGCGCGCCGTACAGCGCGGCTTGCGCCGCCACCGCCAGCGTCGGCCCGGCCACCCAGGCCGGTGCCACACCCACGGCCACACACAGCACCACCAGCAGCAGCACCGGCAGGCACATGAAGAACGGCGCTTCGTGCGGCGTTTTGGGCAGATTCACCGGCTCGCCGTTGAAGAAGGTGTCGTGGATGAAGCGCACGCTGTAGGCAACGCTGAAAACACCGGCCAGCGTGGCACCCAGCGGCAGCAGCCACTCCATCGCCAGGTGCGAATCCTTGGTCACCGCCTCCGCAAAGAACATCTCCTTGCTGAGAAAGCCGTTGAGCAGCGGCACCCCGGCCATCGCTGCTGCTGCCACCATGCCCAAGGTGGCCGTGAAGGGCATGACCTTCAACAACCCGTTGATGCGCCGCATGTCACGCGTGCCACATTCGTGGTCGATGATGCCGGCGCTCATGAACAGCCCCGCCTTGAAGGTGGCGTGGTTGATGATGTGGAACACCCCGGCCACCACGGCCAGCGGCTCGCTCAGGCCGAACAGCAGCGTGATGAGGCCCAGATGGCTGATCGTGCTGTAGGCCAAAAGCCCCTTCAGGTCATGCTGAAAGATGGCCACATAAGCGCCGAGCAGCAGCGTGGCCAGCCCCGTCAGGCTGACGATCCAGAACCACTCTTCGCTGCCACCCAACGCGGGATACATGCGGGCCAGCAAGAACACCCCGCACTTCACCATCGTCGCCGAATGCAGGTAAGCCGACACCGGCGTGGGCGCGGCCATGGCGTGGGGCAGCCAGAAGTGAAACGGGAACTGCGCACTCTTGGTGAAGGCGCCCAGCAGCACCAGCACCAAGGCCGTCAGATACAGCGGATGAGACCGGATCAGATCACCCGAAGCCAGCACCACGTCCAGCTTGACGCTGCCCACGATGTGGCCGATGAGCAGCGCACCGGCCAGCAAGCACAGGCCACCCGCGCCAGTGATCGTCAAGGCCATGCGCGCGCCTTCGCGGGCGTCCTGGCGGCTGTGCCAATAGCCAATCAGCAAGAATGAACTCAGGCTCGTGAGTTCCCAGAACAGCACCAACAGGATCAGATTGTCGGCCAGTACCACGCCCAGCATGGCGCCCATGAAGAGCAGCAGAAACACAAAGAAGCGGCGCGCTGGATCGGCCTTGTCCAGGTACCAGGCGGCGTACAGCACGACGAGCGCGCCAATGCCGGTGATGAGCAGCGCAAACAGCCAGGCCAGGCCGTCCATGCGCAGGCCAAAGTCCAGACCCAGCGCTGGCAGCCAGGGCACGCTGAAGCGCTGCACGTCGCCTGCAAACACCGCGTCGGCCTGCGCCAAGGTGAGTGCCAGGGCGCCCAGCGCCACCGCGCCGGTGAGCAGTGCAGCACCGCGGCGCGCTGTGCTGGGCAGGCAAGCCACCAGCAGCGCACCCAGCCACGGCAGCAGCGCTAGCAGCAACAGCCGATTCATGAATCGCGTGTGGCCGCTGACCCGGGTTTGCGCAACATCACGACCACCAGGGTGATGACGGTCAGCGGCACGACAAAACTCATCATCGCCACGGAGAAGTTGCCCAGTGCATCGTGCTGCTGCGCGGCCAGGATGAGGTAAGCCACGTAAGCCACGTAGTACAGCAGGAACACGGTCCCTTCCCAGCGCGCGATTTCGCGCCCGGTCATGAACACCGGCAGGCAAGCCAGCGCCACCGCCAGCATGACCCAGATGTCAAATGCCAGCAGCGACGGGGCCATCGCCAGGCCCATGTCACCTGACACGATGCCCGACAGGCCCAGGCAGCCCAGGATGTTGAAGGTGTTGCTGCCCACCACGTTGCCCACGGCAATGTCGCGTTCGCCCTTGAGGGCTGCAGAAATGGAGGTGGCGACCTCGGGCATCGAGGTGCCGGCGGCCACGATGGTGAGGCCGATGATGAGGTCGCTCACCCCCATCGCCTTGGCGAAGGTCACCGACGCGGTGACCAGCCATTCCGAGCCTAAGACCAAGGCCACCAGACCCGCCGCGATCAGCAGCAGTTGGGCTGGCAGCTTGCTGTCCCAGGTGCCGGCTTGCACAGTCGGGCATTCACTTTCCAGCTCAGTTTTGGCGGCCTGGGTTTCTCGGCGTGACTGCACGATGAGAAAGGTCGTGTAAGCGACCAGCAGACCGAACAGCAAGATGCCATCTCCAAAGCTGATGTTGCCGTCCAGCCCCAACGCCAGCAACAGCAAGCTGGCGCCGATCATGATCGGCACCTCCTGGCGGATGAGCTGCATGTTGACCACCAAGGGCACGATCAAGGCGCTCAAACCCAAAATGAACAGCACGTTGAAAATGTTGCTGCCGACCACGTTGCCAATGGCGATGTCGGTCTTGCCTTCCAGCACAGCACCCACCGACACCGCCACCTCGGGCGCGCTGGTGCCGAAGGCGACGATGGTCAAGCCGACGACCAAGGGTGAGATACCAAACGACAGTGCGAGCTTGGAAGCGCCTCGGACCAGCAGACTGGAACCGACGACAAGCGCAGTCAGGCCAGCAAGGAAGAGAAGGATGTTCATGTTGGGGGAGGACTTTAGCGGCAATGCGGTTCGGGACAGTGGCCGGCCCTACGCCAGCCGAGGCCAGCGCGTCCGCCTTGCAGGGGCAGCCCCAGCAGTTCAAGGCAAGCATGTTCCAGCGTCACCGGCTGCAGGCTCACCGAACTGACTTCGCCGCCATCCAGGGCAAGCACCACCTCGCGCAAGGTGCTCGCCTGCGGCAGCAGGCACAACAGCTGACCGGCGTGCGGGCGCACGGCCGAGCCCACGGCCTGGGCGCGGCGTGTGGTCGCGGCTTCATCCCTCGTCTGCAGGACGGCAACCGCCTGCGCCGGCACGCGGGCCAGCAGCTCGGGCGCGCTGCCCACGGCGGCCAGGCGCCCGCTGCGCATCAGGGCCACGCGGCTGCACAGGCGCTCCGCTTCCTGGATCTGGTGGGTGGTCATCACGATGGTCACGCCGCTGTCGCGCAAGTCTTCAATCAGGCCCCAGAGCGCCAGCCGGGCCTGCGCGTCCACTGCGGCCGTGGGTTCGTCCAGCACCAGCAATTGCGGGCTGTGCACCCACGCCACGGCCAGGTGCAGGCGCTGATGCCAGCCGCCCGAGAGGCGGCCCACCCGCGTACCGGCATGGGCCGTCAGCTCGAAGCGCTGCATCATCTCAATCACCCGCTGGCGGCGTTGGCTGGCGGCCAGGCCGTACAGACGGGCGAAGAACTCCAGGTTCTCGGCTGGCAACAGGTCGCCGTAGAGCGCACTGGACTGCGGGCACAGGCCGACGCGCACGGCGGTGCGCGCAGACACCGGTTCGCCGCCGATGCACACCTGGCCGGCACCAGCGAGAAGAAGGTACCGCCCAGCACCAGCAGCGGCACGCCGAAGGCCCAGAGTGCCACCACAACCTCTTCGAAACGGCGCGCAAAACGCGCCCCGGAGAAGAAGCCCGGGCCAACGTCAGCGAACACCGACAAGGTGATGATCAAGGCACCCAACGCGATGCTGCCGTGGTAATGCGCGCCGAGGGTGTGGCAATGGCCTACCGCATCACCACCTGCATCACGGCCAGCGCCGACTGCGCCGACACCACGCCCAAGAAGTAGGCCAGCGGCTGCAGGGCCGACGCCAGCAGACGGCGCCGGGTGCGCCGTTCACGCTCGGCCACCAGGATGGCCACCGTGCCTCCCAGGCAGCTGAAGAACAGCGCCGCGCCCATCAACACGCCGGCGGCCATGGGGTCCAGTCCAGCGCGCATGCTGTCGTTGTACGCATAGACCAGGCCGAACAGCAGCATCATCAGCGCCGGGAACAAGGCCCAAAAAATGAGCCTGCGGTCCTGGCACCTGTGCTCAAGCCAGATGCGCTGCGCCACGGCAAGGGTCTGGTCCAGGAGCGTAGCAAACACGGGCGGGGTGCGGAGCCGGTGACTGCGGTCGCGCATGCGATGCGAGCCCACCCGCGCCGTCGTCGCAGAAACGGTGACTGCGTTTCGACCGTGCAAAAATTGGGGTTGAAGCGCAGTTGCTAACGTGCCGGGGCTGAAGAAAATGGCACCGCCGGAAGCGGCGAGCTGAAGACAATCCAAAGTACCACCACGTTCGACCGCTGAACCTGGCGCATCACACAGCCACAGCCACTGGCGCGCACGACGCGACCCACGGCCCCCACCGAGACAGAGCATGGACGCCATCAACCCCTACGACCTGCGCCCGTGGATCGGCCAGTACGGCAAGCACATCCGCGCCGAGCTGCCCGCCCCCAGCCACGCCAGCCTGCCGGCGATGGCAAGCGCCGCCGCCAAGCGTTTTGCCGCGCAGACCGCCTTCACGACCGTGATGCCCAACGGCATGTACGGCTCGCTGAGCTACGCGCAGGTCGAGACCATGAGCGACGACTTCGCGCGCTACCTGCGCACGACGCTCTTGCTACAGGCCGGTGACCGCGTGGCGATCCAGATGCCCAACTGCCTGAGCTACCCCGTTGTGCTGCTAGGCGTGTTGAAGGCCGGCTGCGTGGCCGTCAACACCAACCCGATGTACACCGCCCACGAGATGGCGCACCAGTTCAAGGACAGCGGTGTGAAGGCTGTGGTGGTGGTCGACCTGTTTGCCGACAAGCTGCAAGAGGCGCTGCCGCAGACCGACGTGAAGCATGTCGTCATCACGCGTGTGCCTGAATTCTTTCCACCGGTGATCGGCGGCATCGTCCAAGCGGTCATGAAGTACTGGAATCAGCAGATCCCGGCGCATGGCCTGACCGCCGCCACGCTGCCCGAGGCACTGAAACAAGGTGCCACCGCCGGCGGCGATGTGTCGGGCTGGAGCGCCGCGCTCACGCACGACAGCCTGGCGCTGCTGCAGTACACCGGCGGCACCACCGGCGTCGCCAAAGGCGCGATGCTCACGCACGGCAACCTGCTGTGGAACTTGGCGCAGATGCGCGCCATGTGCGCCAGCCACATCGATGATGGCCGCGAGGTCGTGCTGACCGCGCTGCCGCTGTATCACATCTTCGCGTTCACGGTGAACTTCCTGTGCATGTTCGAAGCCGGCGCACGCAACATCCTGGTGCCCAGCCCACGGCCGATCCAGAACCTGCAACGCGCGATCGAGAACTACAAGATCACCTGGTTGACCGGCGTCAACACGCTCTACAACGCGCTGCTGGCTGAGGAGTGGTTCACCGCATTCCCGCCCAAGCACATCAAGGCCGCTGGCGGCGGCGGCGCAGCGATGCACCACGCGGTGGTCGAACGCTTCGAGAAGGTCACCGGTGCACCGCTGGTGGAAGGTTATGGGCTTACCGAAAGTTCACCCGTGGTTTGTTTCCAGCCGCTGAACGTGCAGCGCGTGCGCGACAGCATCGGGATCCCGGCCCCGATGACCGATGTGCGCCTGGTGAATGACATTGGCGAGCCGGTGCCGCTGGGTCAGCCGGGTGAGCTGATCGTGCGCGGCCCGCAGGTCATGCGCGGTTATTGGCAGCGCGCGGAAGCAACCGCCGAGGTCATCAAGGATGGCTGGCTGTACACCGGCGACGTGGCGGTGATGGACGCGCACGGCACCTTCAAGATCGTTGATCGCAAGAAGGACATGATCCTGGTCAGCGGCTTCAACGTCTACCCCAACGAGATCGAAGACGCGCTGACGCGCCACAACGGCGTGCTGGAAGCTGCCGTCATTGGCGTGCCCGATGCGAAGAGCGGCGAAGCGGTGCGTGCTTACATCGTGCGCCGAGAGGAAGGCTTGACTGCTGAGGCGCTGATGGCGCATTGCCGCACGCTGCTCACCGGCTACAAGCTGCCGGCGCGCATCGAATTCCGCGACGAACTGCCAAAGACCGCAGTCGGCAAAATCTTGCGCCGCGAACTGCGCACCGAAGTGCTGGCCGCACAGAACAAGAAGGAAGGCTGAGCCATGTTATCCGACACCGAAACCAAACTGCTGGGCGTGATGATGATGGTCATCATGCTGGGCATGGGCGCGAGCCTGACCTTCAAGGACTTTGCGATCGCGCTGCGCAAGCCGCTGGGCATCGTCGTCGGCCTGCTGTGCCAGTACGGAATCATGCCGTTGTTGGCCTTCTTGCTGGCCAAGGCGCTGGCGCTGCCGCCGGCCTATGCGGTCGGCCTGATCCTGATGGGCTGCATGCCTGGCGGCACCACGAGCAACATCTTCACCTACTTCAGCAAGGGCACGCTGAGCTTGTCGATCCTGATGACGATGAGCTCGACGCTGGTGGCCATCCTGATGGTCCCGTTGACGCTGGCCTTCTATTCAAGCGGCATCGAAGGCCAGTGGCAGATCCCGCGCGAGAACGTGATCCAGGTGCTGGTGTTGCTGTTGGTGCCGACCGTGATCGGCATTGCGCTGCGCAAGTGGAATGCCAACGCGGGCGCGGTGATCGAGATGATCGGCGGCCTGCTCGGTGTGCTGGTGATCCTGTTCCTGATCGGCTCGTGGGTGCCGCGGAACTGGCAGTTGCTGCAGGAGACCGGCTTCCCGGTGTATGCCGGCTCGATCAGCCTCGGCCTGGCCGGCTTTGCGCTGGGCTACTTGCTGTCTCGCGCGCTCAAGCAGGATACCCGCCGCGCACGCACGATCGCGCTGGAAACCGGCATCCAGAACGGCCCGCTGGCAGTGCTGATCGTGCTGCTCAGCTTCAGCGGCACGCAGCAGCAAGAGGTCCTGTTGATCCCGGTGCTGTACTCGCTGTTCATCGTGGTGAGTTCGAGTGTGGTGACGGTCTGGTTCCGCCGCATCACGCAGCGTGAAGAGTTGGCGCGCGACACGGCCAAGATCGGCGCGCTGGCGCGCGCTGGCTGAGCCGGGCCGGGCGGGCAGTCACTGGCCGGTGACCGTCAGCGCGGTGGGCAGCAGCGTGCGTTCGTCGATCTGCGCGCCCGACATCTGGGCGCGGCTCAAGCCTTCCGTGAAGCGCAAGTAGGTGCCGCCCAGGCGTGCGCCGTCGAGCCGCGTGGCATACAGCTTGGCATGGCTCAGGCTGGCGTCGCGCAGATCGGCATCGCGCAGATCGCTGTCGCGCAGGTCGATCAGATAGGCCTGCACCTGCCGCAGGTTCGCGCCGGTGAGTTGGGCACGGGTCATTGATGCGCCGTTCATGAAGGCGCCGCGCCAGTCGGAGCCGGGCGCGGCAACGCCGTCCAGGCGGGCGCGGCGCAGGTAACTGCGCGCCAGCACCGCCGCGTCCAGCCGCGCGCCGCGCAGGTCGGCGTTGCGCAGGTCGCGTCCGCGCAGTTGGGCGCTGCGCAAGTCCTGCCCGCGCAAGTCGGCGAAGGGGCTGATGCCCAGCAGTGACAGCGCGGCAGGCATCCACAGGCGCGGCCCTTGCTCGACCTGACAGGTCATGCCGCCTTCGCGATCACACGGAGCTTCCCCCCAGATGACGCCGTAGCTGACGACAGCCGCCAGCGGCGCCAGTACCAGCAGAACCCGCAGGCGTCCACCAAGCGTGGCTGCCAGGGCGGTAGCCGCCAGCCCCAGTGCCACAACCTGCCACGCGGTCAACGCGGCGTCGCGCCGGACCAGCGTGAGCAGCCAGGCCAGCGACATCGCCACGACCGAGACAAGCAACGCGGCCCACAGGGCGCTTGATCGCGGGCGTGCCGTCAGCGCTGTCAGCGCCAGCAGCGAAGCGGCCGCCACCATGCCCGGCGCCAGCCAGTGCACGGCGCCAGCCGGCAGCGACAGCGCCACGCCGGGGACGCTCCAGGGCCGGTCGGCCACCACCTGGGCATGGGTTGCCGTGGCGTAGAACGTAATCAGCAGCGCGCTGGCGGCGACCAGCGCCAGCGCAAGCAACGCCTCGGCGGTCCCTGGAATGCGTCGCGCAGCCATGGTCGGTGCGACTGCTACCAGCCCAGCGGTTGGCTGGTCGTTGCATGGCGTTGCAGGCCTGGGTGCCGGTCTGCAGCAAGCTCGGCAAAGCCGGCCCCCTGGTGCAGCGCCGCATCGATCAGCGCGCGCCTCTCGTCGGCATGCGTCTGTGCGCTGTGCCCATGCGCGGCTTGCAGGCAGCGCGCGCGGCCGTCGGGCCGGCAGTTGGCTCCGAACAGGAAGGCCGCCAGCGAGGGCCATGATGCGCGGGCGATGGATTCGATCGTGTTCATCTCGCTCTTCTTCGGGGGCCTGACTCCGCAGTGCGGGCTCTGCAGCGCATCATCGGACATCCGCCTCGCCCACTGCTGCCATTGCAGAGCAGGCTGGCTTGAACTGTGCGAGGCAAGCCTCATTTGCACATGCAATCGAATTTCAGAGGCGATCATGGCTGACACCCTGTTCTGGATCCTGAGCGTGGCGCTGATCATTCTCGGCTTGGCCGGCACCGTGTTGCCCGCGCTCCCGGGCACCTTGTTCGTGCTGGCCGGTATCGTGCTGGGCGCCTGGATCGACGACTTCACGCGTGTTGGCTGGGGCGTGCTGGCGGTGGTCGGCGCGCTCGCTGTGCTGGCCTGGGTGCTGGACTACGTGGCCGGGTTGATGGGTGCGCGCAAGGCCGGTGCCAGTCGCCAGGCGCTGATCGGCGCTGCGCTGGGCACGGTGGTCGGCCTGTTCATGGGGCTGGTGGGCGTGCTGTTCATGCCCCTGGTGGGCGCGGCCGTGGGCGAGTTCTTGGCGCGCCGTGATCAGCAACGCGCGCTCAAGGTCGGCATCGCCACTTGGCTGGGCATCATGGCGGGGCTGGTGTCGAAGGTGGTCATCGCCTTCATCATGATCGGCGTGTTCATCGCCGCGCTGCTGATCTAGGGCTCAGAGGGCCTCTAAACTGCGCCCATGAAAATTCTCATCCTCGGCGCAGGCCGGGTCGGCGAAAGCGTCGCCGAGAGCCTGGTGTCCGAGCAGAACGACATCACGGTCGTCGACAGCAACCCGCTGCGGCTGCGCGAGTTGCAAGACCGGCTGGACTTGCGCTGCGTGGTCGGCAACGCCATCCAGCCCAGCGTGTTGCGCGAGGCCGGCATCGAAGACACCGACCTGCTGATCGCCTGCGCGCCACTGGACGAGACCAACCTGGTGATCTGCAAGGTGGCGCACGACATCTTCAACGTGCCCACCACCATTGCACGGCTGCGCAGCCCCGAGTTCGTCAACGGCAGCCCGTTGATGGACAACAGCGGTTTTGCGGTGGACCAGGTGATCTGCCCAGAAGAAAGTGTCACCGCCTACATCCGCAAGCTCATCGAATACCCCGAAGCGCTGCAGGTGCTGGAATTTGCGCACGGCCTGGTGAGCTTGATCGCCGTGCGCGCCGTGGCCGGCGGGCCGCTGGTGCAGCACAGCCTGGCCGAGATCCCGCAGCTGGTGCCCAACGTGGACATGCGCATCGTGGCCATCTACCGCCAGGACACCGTGCTGCCCACGCTGGAAGGCAGCACGCGCATCGAGGCCGGCGACGAAGTCTTCGTGCTGGCGGCCACCGAACACATCCGCACCGTGCTGGGCGCGCTGCGCTCCATCGACCGGCCGGTCAAACGCATCATGATTGCTGGCGGCGGCAAGGTGGGGCTGCGACTGGCGCGCGAGGTGCAGGGCCAGTACCAAGTCAAGATCATCGAACCCATCGAGACACGCTGCGAGTACCTGGCCACGCAACTGTCCGGCGACGTGCTGGTGCTCAAGGGCGACAGCACCGACGAAGACCTGCTGTCCGACGAGAACGTGCAGGACATGGACCTCTTCCTGGCCCTGACCAGCGACGACGAGGACAACATCATGTCCTGCCTGCTGGCCAAGCGCCTGGGCGCCAAGCGTGTGCTGGCGGTGATCAACCGCCGCGCCTATGCCGACCTGGTGCAGGGCACCAGCATCGACATCGCCATCAGCCCCAGCCACGCGGTGCTGGGTGAGTTGCTGGCCTTCGTGCGGCGCGGGGACGTCGAAGCCGTGCACAGCCTGCGCCGCGGTGCGGCCGAGGCGCTGGAGGCCATCGTGCGCGGTGACCGCAAGACCTGCCGCATGGCCGGCCGGCGCATCGAAGAAGTGGGCCTGCCCAAGGGCGCGCAGGTGGGCGCCATCGTGCGCGGGTTGCACCGATCCGATGGCAGCGAAGCCGGCGAAGATGCCAAGCCCGAGGTCATCATTGCGCACCATGACACGGTGGTGCAGCCCAACGATCACGTCATTGTCTTCGTGCCGCGCAAGCACATGGTGCGCGAGGTGGAGAAGCTCTTCCAGGTCAGCGCGACGTTTCTCTTCTAGCCGATGGGCGCACTTGCCGTTTCCGCGCTGGTCGGCCGCATGGTGGTGCTGTTCGCACTGCTCATGGCGGTGCCGCTGGCCTTTGCCTGGCTGGGGGACGACACGGGCAGGCAGGCCTTCATCACCGCCGCGGTGGCCACGCTGCTGATTGGCCTGCTGCTCAGCGCGCTGACCCGCCGCTTCCGCCGCGAACTGCAACCGAAGGACGGTTTTGTACTGGTGGGCATGACCTGGGCGGTGCTGCCGCTGTTCGGCGCCTTTCCGCTGGTGCTGGCGGTGCCCGGCCTCAGCATCACCGACGCCTACTTCGAAGCCATGTCGGCCTTTACCGCCACCGGCGCCACGGCGCTGTCGGGGCTGGACGATCTTCCCTTGTCGGTGAACGTGTGGCGCTGCTTCATGATGTGGGTGGGCGGCCTGGGCATCGTCGTGTTGGCGGTGGCCATCCTGCCGATGCTGGGTGTGGGCGGCTCGCAGCTCTTCAAGACCGAAGTCTCCGGGCCGATGAAGGACCAGAAGCTCACGCCGCGCATTGCCGACACGGCGCGTGTCATCTGGGGCACCTACTTCGGCCTGTCGATCAGCTGCTTCCTGGCCTACCGTGCGGCAGGCATGAGTTGGTCCGATGCCTTCATGCACATGTGCACCACGGTCAGCCTGGGCGGCTTTTCAAGTCACGATGCCAGCTTCGGGTACTGGAACTCGCCGCTGATCGAAGCGGTGGCGATCTTGTTCATGATGCTGTCGGGCATCAGCCTGCTGCTGTATTACGTGGCCTGGCGCGCAAAGTCGCTGGCGCCGCTGTGGCGCAATGTCGAAGTGCGGGCCTTCTATGCCGTGCTGCTGGGCAGCATCGCGCTCATTGCGGTGTACCTCGTGGCCAATGGCACCTACGACAGCTGGAGTGCGGCGCTGCGCCACACGGCGTTTCACGTGGTCTCTGTGGCCACGACCACGGGTTATGCGTCCTACGACTATGGCCAATGGCCGCTGTTTGCGCCACTGTGGATGATCCTGCTGGGCTGTTTTGCCACCTGTGCCGGCAGCACCGGCGGCGGCATCAAGATGATCCGCATGCTCTTGCTGCTGAAGCAGTCGCGGCGTGAACTGGTGCGCATCGTGCACCCGAACGTCGTGAACCCCGTGGTGCTGGGCGGCATGGCCGTCAGCGACCGTGTGATGCAAAGCGTGATCGCCTACATGGTGATGTACGGCGCCACGCTGGTGGGGCTGACCATGGTGCTGCTGTTCAGCGGCCTGGACGTGGTGACGGCCTTCACGGCCGTCATCGCCTGCGTCAACAACATCGGGCCTGGGCTGGGCGAGGTGGGGCCGGCGGTCAACTACGGCGGCCTGACGGACTTCCAGACCTGGGTCTGCACGTTTGCCATGGTGCTCGGTCGATTGGAGTTGCTGGCCGTGCTGGTGCTGTTCACGCCGGCGTTCTGGCGCAAGTAGAAGGTCCTTTGCGGAGCCGTTGGGCGCCAAGCGACAGACTGCCCGCCGCTTTGGTTCAGCGGCCAACTTGAACATCCACCTTCACTGCCTGGTGCTGGACGGCGTGTACCGGTGCGATGCCGAAGGCGAACCTGTCTTCGTCGAAGTGCCCGCGCCAACCGACGGGTCGCTGCAGGCGGTGTTGCACAAGATCATCACCCGCATGACGCAAGCTGTTCACCCGCAAGGAGGCGCTCGTCGAAGAGCAGGGCCAGACCACCATGGCCGACGACGACAGCGATTCGGACGAGGCCCGCGTACTCAGGCCGTTGCAGGCGGCTGCGTCGACCTATCGCATCGCTTTCGGCCCACGCGCCGGCCAAAAGGTGCTGACGGTGCAGGGCGCGATGCCCAGGGACGCGGACTTCAAGCAGCCGCTGTGCGCCGACATCGACAGCAACAGCGCAGCACGCTGCCGTGCGCTGTGGCGCCGACGACCGCCAGGCGCTGGAGCAACTGTGCCGCTACATCACGCGCCCCACTTTGGCCAACGAACGCGTGCAAACCAACGCCGCCGGACAAGTGGTGCTCAGGCTCAAGACGCCCTGGCGCGACGGCACCACGCACCTGGTGATGTCGCCGCTGGAGTTCATGCAGCGGCTGGCGGCCCTGGTGCCACGCCCCAGGCTGCACCTGATTCGCTTCCATGGCGTGCTGGCACCCAACGCCAAGCTGCGCGCAGGTGGTGCCGCAAGAGCCCGAACTGCCCGCGCAGGCCGCACCGCCGGCCGAATGCGAGGCGACCTGTGCGCACCACCGTCCGCTTCGGCTGAGCTGGGCCAAGCTGCTGAAGCGGGTGTTCGAGATCGACCTGGAGCACTGCCCGAACTGCGGCGGCGAGTTGAAGATCATCGCGGCGATCATGGAACAGCCGGTGATCGAGAAGATCCTCACGCACCTGGGTCTGCAGGCCAGAGCGCCGCCCCGGGCGCCAGCCCGTGGGTCGCAGTTGCAAGCGGCCTGAGATCCTCCAGCAACACGTTTCAGGCGGCTCGGCGCCCAGCGCCGCAGGGATCGGCTGCGCCAGAGCTTCTCAGAGCCGAGGCTTGACGCCCGATCGCCCGGGAAAACCCGGAGACGGTCGCCACGGATGACGCTCGTTTGGGCTGCGAGCGACCCTCAACAGGCCGATGCCGAACCCAAGGACCGCATCAGTGTGTGTTCAAGAGCATCGCCGGGGGACTTCGGGAGAAAAAAGTGCGTTTGAATTTCCGCTTCGTCAGAAGAATCTGTGGGCGAGTTTTGGCTCTGGGAGCCTGCCGAGCACGTGATACAGAGAGAGCTCGGCGATCCTGAACGTCCGATAGCCGTATGCTTTTCTCAGTGTGACTTTGGCTTT